>JADMIO011319551.1_pt1 | contig 31513 bp, 20 predicted proteins | sample 8958161 | NCBI WGS metagenome assembly JADMIO01 (sample SAMN16585339, study PRJNA669376) | soil metagenome | isolation source: Crop rotation soil | place: USA: Cullars Rotation, Alabama | collected 2011 | reverse complement strand
CGCGACTTCAAGTCACGTGAATTCCAAGCTTCGGATCCCACTGTGCTGGAAAGTGAGAATATGCTTTGTTTTCCATGATGCAGATGACTACGTGATCCGGTACAGGAATATTTGCAATTGCATTCGGCAGTGTGATGAATGATGCGACCGCCGAAAAGCTTCCTGTTGAGAAGGAGCATCTCGACTGGATCTGGAATTCATAAACGTTATCAGCTGTTAGCCCTGTAGCTGAATAAGAATTTGTCGCTGTTGAATCCAGTTGCCATACCTGTGCACCGGCAAGCCTGTAACGGATCGTATACATTAAATTGCCAGGGACTGAATCCCATGAAAGTGCTGCTGATCCGGTTGTAATTGCACCTGCTGTCAGATTCGTTGCTGTTCCGCATGAAGAAGATGAAGTGCTGAATACATATGTCTGTGAATATCCTGAATAACTTCCATTAGTATCAACGGATTGTACCTGTACTTCATAGGAATTTCCTTCCGTTAAACTATCGAAAGAAAAGAAAGGCGAAGATGTTGTATCACTTGCCCAGGTCGATTGACCCTGCTCACGGATGTTGACAAAGTAATAAGCTGCACAGCTTAATGCAGTCCACGAAACAGAAGCTGTAGAATCAGTAACGCCTGAAGCAATTAAATTCGCAGGAGCACCGCAGCTTGAAGCATGTGTCGTAAAAATTCCATAGCTGGAATATGGCGCAGTACCTGCATTGCAAACTGTCTGCACTTCGAATTCATATTGAGTAGATGGAAGAAGTCCAAGCAGCTGAAGAGATGTTGTTGTGGTACTGCCTGCATTTGTCCAGGCGGCATTGGAATAACGGATACGCATTCTCACATTATAACTTGTTGCGCCGGAAACTCTTTTCCATCCAACAAGGGTACTGTTCGAAGTGATATTATCCGAAGTGAAATAATATACATTCGGAAGATTGCATGGATTTGTACTAAGCGTGGTAAAATGATAAAGAGCGGAATAGGTTCCTTCATCTCCGTCGCAATCGCTGCGAACCTTTGCTTCATAATAAGTGTTTGGTAAAAGACCCGTCACTAATTCAGTATTATTACCTGAGTTCTGACGATGCCATGTCGATGATCCGACAGGACGGTAGCGAAGGACATAACTGGTAGCATTTGATGCATTATTCCAAACAAACAATCCGCTTGTAGTAGTGAGATTTGTTATATGCAGGTTGGATGGAATGCCACAGGATGCATTTGCATTTGATACAGAAGAAAATGCAAGTATGCCGGCAAAAAATATAGTCTTGAGTAATTGTAGTGCGAACTTCATATGAACTTATTTTTGATATTATGGGACGGCAAAAAAACATACCGATATTGTTTGGTAAATGAGTAATAACCACTGTAATTATTGAAGTTCATTTAACCTGCAACTTTGTTTTGATTAAATAAAATTTGAGAAATTGTTGAAAATCATGGCGTAGCTTTTTAGAAAAGGAATGCAATGTTTTTCGGACGAAAAAAAATTATCACATGCTGAAAACCGCAGTTATTGCAGGATCTACAGGCCTTACAGGAAAATTCCTGTTGAATAATTTACTCGCTGACCCGGGTTATCACCAAGTTTACTCACTGGTTCGTCAAAATACCGGAAAAAGTTTTCCAAAGCTTATTGAATTGCAAGTGAGCTTCGATGAAATCCCATATTCATTGCAGGAGATTAAGCATGCAGATGATGTTTATTGCTGCCTGGGAACGACGATGAAGAAAGCCGGAAGCAGGGATGCATTCCGGAAAGTGGATTACGAATATCCACTGAAACTGGCAACATGGGCGCGTGAAATAAAGGCCGCACATTTTCTTTGCATGAGTGCGGTGACTGCTGATGTTGGATCAAAAATATTTTACAACCAGGTCAAAGGTGAAATGGAAAGAGACATTTCGCTTCTGCCGATTCCGGCAATAACATTTTTTCGTCCGTCACTTATTTTAGGCGAACGTTCTGAGAGGCGCACCGGAGAAAAGATCGCTATGAATTTCTCGAAAGCGATTTCATTTATGCTTAAAGGATCTTTAAAAAAATATAAGCCTGTGGAAGCGCAGGTAATTGCAGCATCGATGATTACCAATGCAAAATCACAGCGGGTGGGAAAAGAAATTGTGTGGCCGCAAATGGAATAAAAAAAGGGAACAACGTAAGTCGTTCCCTCGTGAATATTGTTGAACCGAAATTAGCCGTTCATCGAAACAAGGAATTCCTCGTTTGATTTTGTGCCTCGAATTCTTTCCAGCATGAATTCCATCGCTTCGAGAGGATTCATATCTGCAAGATGATTTCGCAGAATCCACATGCGCTGCATCATTTCTTTATCGAGAAGCATGTCTTCACGACGGGTGCTGGAGGCAACGAGGTCGATGGCAGGGAAGAGGCGTTTGTTGGCCAGCTTGCGGTCGAGCTGAAGCTCCATGTTACCGGTTCCTTTGAATTCTTCGAAGATCACTTCGTCCATTCTTGAGCCTGTGTCGATGAGTGCAGTGGCGATGATGGTAAGACTTCCACCGTTTTCAATCTTCCGGGCAGAACCGAAGAAACGCTTTGGCTTATGCAGTGCATTTGCCTCAACGCCACCGGATAATACTTTTCCACTTGCAGGGGCAACTGTGTTGTATGCGCGGGCAAGACGTGTGATTGAATCGAGAAGAATGACAACATCATGTCCGCATTCGACCATGCGTTTTGCTTTTTCTAAAACGATATTGGCAATTTTTACATGTCTTTCTGCAGGCTCATCGAATGTAGATGCAACCACTTCAGCTTTCACACTGCGGGCCATATCTGTTACTTCTTCCGGACGTTCGTCGACAAGAAGAATGATCATGTAAACTTCCGGATGATTTGCTGCAATGGCATTTGCCACATCTTTCAGAAGCATTGTCTTACCTGTTTTAGGCTGGGCAACGATAAGTCCGCGCTGACCTTTTCCGATCGGCGTGAACATGTCCATAATGCGTGTAGAATAATTTGAATGCTCTCCGCTGAGATTTAATTTTTCATATGGGAAAAGCGGAGTGAGATAATCGAAGTGAATTCTGTCGCGAACAATTGCGGGATCATGTCCGTTGATGAAGTCAACCTTAACAAGAGGAAAATATTTTTCTCCTTCGCGTGGAGGACGAACGGCGCCTTTTACAGTATCTCCGGTTTTTAAGCCGAACATCTTTATCTGCGACTGTGAAACATACATGTCGTCAGGCGATGTGAGATAATTGAAATCGCTTGAACGAAGGAATCCGAATCCATCGGGCATAACTTCCAGTACTCCTTCAGCAGCAATAAGTGATTCCGGATCAACGACTGGTTCCGGTGCAGGTGTTACATCACGGCGCTGGCGGAAATTATTATGTTGATTCTGATTATAACCCTGGCTCTGATTCTGATTCTGATTTGGGTGGGGCTGGTAATGTCTTTCCTGCTCGGGGCGAGTATAATTTCTTACCTGTTGTTCAGCTGGTTTTTCAACAACTGTTTCTGTTTGAGCGACAGCTTGTGCCGGCTGAGATGGACGGGGAGTGGATACTTTCACGCTTGGTTCAAGAACGACAGGCATCTTTTTTATTTCTGTTTCTTCTCCCGGGCTTACTCTTTTTCTTTTTGGCCTGGATGAATCGGCAGAAGGTTTCTCAATTGCGACAGCAGGCTCATTCATATTTACCTTAATGTCGTTTGAAAACTTTGATGCAAGTGATTCTTTAATAGAATTGCTTGCTCCGGGATTTAATGCCTGCTGATCAAGAATTTTATAAATTAACTCTTGTTTACGCAGCTCGTCGTAGTTAGCGATGTTCATCAAACGAGCAATTTCTTTAAGCTCGTTCACGAGCTTATCGTTTAATTCAAGTATGTCGTACATGAAAAATAATTTGGTTTAAAAATGCCGTATGGCAGTTTCTGGTTTAGGAGGCATCAGCAATGATGCATTGTTATATAAGAGAAATGTTAATTAAGAAGATGATTTTTGAACTTTCCCGAAAGGGTGGTACCCCGGCGGTTGAATAAAAAATCCAGAACGGATTTGAATTTCATCGCAATAATACCCTTTTTTACTCATGCAAACAAAAATTGCAAAACATTTTATCAAGAATTTATTGATACCTGCAGAGGTAAAAATTGTTTCACTGGGGAAATCAACGTATTTTGCCTGTAAAGTCATTTGTATGATTCAAAGAAAACAATCCCTCTTCCTCTTGATAGCCGGTCTCATTTCTCTGATGCTGATGTACCTTCCGGTTTACGAGCTGATTCCCGACCTGTCAGCGAGCCAGTCAGGACCACAGGAAACGATCATTTACAAGATAACCGAAAACTCAATGCTTACGATTCTTAATGTGGGTATCGGAGCACTTTCGATTTTTTGCATCCTGCTTTATAAGAAGAGAAACCTGCAGATAAGGCTTTGTAATCTCCTCCTACTATTAACATGCGGACTCATCGGACTTTTATTTTTTTCGGCTGATTCCATATCGACAACAATGGGAAGAAAACTGCATTATGTGTATGGAAGTTATCTTCCGATCTTCCAGATATTATTTTTATTTCTTGCAATGAGATATGTGAAGAAGGACGAGGAGCTTGTGAGGTCGGCCGACAGATTGAGATAATAAATCAGATTACTCCGCGTAATCCAAGTTCGATGACTTCGGGCTCAAGAATTTTTCCGTCGTTAATTTTGAATCGCACCATTGTCCTGAATTTATGAAAGCCATGAATGCCGGCGGCGCCAGGATTAATATGCAGAAGATTTAAATTTTTATCAGGCATTATTTTCAGGATGTGTGAATGTCCGCAGATAAAGAGCATTGGATTTTCTTTTTCAATTTTCTGCTTTATGCCCGGAGAATAATTTCCCGGATATCCGCCGATATGCGTCATATAAACTTTCAGTCCGTCACATATAAAATTCTGCTCTGCAGGATGAATGGATCGAATATCTCGTCCATCGACATTGCCATATACTCCGCGGAGAGGCTTGAATTCTGAAAGTAATTTTGAAATATTTTCATCACCGAAATCTCCTGCATGCCAGATCTCATCACAATTTTCAAAGTGCCGGAATACTGAAGGGTCAAGAAAGCTGTGCGTGTCGCTGAGTAATCCGATGCTTGTCATCAGATTTTTTCCATATCCGATGTCTTCATCCAGCCTATGCTTCCGTTTGCAATACGGATTTTATTCCAGGCTCCGAGCTGATCAAGAATTTCGACCTTCGTTCCTTCGTGAAGGATGAAAAGATCATTCCCTTTTTCGTCGGGAGAACTTTTTATATATACAGAAGATGACATGATGATGGCCTGCTCATCAACATTGGCGATGGAATGACTTCGTGCTGCCATAACGCCTGTTGTGATTGAGAGAAAAATAAAAATACCGAGCAAAGTGAATGACAGTTTTTTCATTGCAACAGTTTTACCTGTGATATATAAAGAGGCTGAAGCAAATGTAAGCCAGATAATGAGTATGAAAATCACTGACCATGTTGCAGCGGGGATGGAGACCGAAAGAGAATTGATCCATCGCTTATAAAATATTTCCGGGACCGTTTCAATTTTATCGACCACTTTCAGTGATGCAATTTTTAAATTGAAATTTGTGTCTTCGTCATCAGGGGCGATTTTTTTTGCCCGTTCGTAATTCAGAATTGCCCTGGCAAAATTCCCTGTCTTGAAGTAAGCATTTCCAAGATTATAATAAACTTCCTGTGAAACATTATTGTTTTTCACAAGCGTTTCATACAGCTTAATGCTGGTTTCAAAATCAAGTTTCTGGTAAGCAATATTTGCATCATGATATGTCTTCAATGCAGAAGCATTATCTTTTGCATAACAGAAATTCAGCAAGAGAAATATCGCACAGATTATCCTGATAAATCTTCTGATCATCATATGGAATTTTCAAGTTGGGTGATTGTCTCTATTCCTTTTTTATAAAGCGTTTCATTACTCTCGGCCATGCTGCCGCTGAATCGCGCGAACTCGCAGCTGTCGACGGTTTCTGCAAACTGTTCAACAAGTCTTTCGGGGACATTCCTGTTGCGGAGCTCATTTACTGCAGTTTCTTTCGACAGGTCGGCAACCGGGATCTGCATTTTATCGCTGATGAATCCCCATAATGCACGGAACATCTCATCAAGAAATTTGTCCTTATCGTTTGAAGCAAGATATTTTTGTGCAGCGCTTAGCCTTTTCATTGCAACCTTATTCGCACGCTGGCTTCGAATCTGTTTCATATTGCCGGCCATCGTTTCATTACGGCGACGTACTACTAAGAGTGCGAGGAAGAGAAGGGCAGGAGCCCCTACAAATGAGTAGAATGCAGGAGAACCGAAGACAGGTTTATGTGCCTCGGAGAATTCAGGCTCCTTTGTTTTAATGAAACGAATGTCTTTTCCGAGCATCTGCACATCTGACCTATTCACTCCTGAAACAACAGTAGTTGTGTTATCGCTTCCCCTATTTACTTTCAATGCTATCTGAGGAGCTTTCACAGTTTCATAGGATCTCTTTTCGAGATCGAAAAATGAAAAAGGAGCAACGTCGATTTTGAAGTTTCCGGCATTGCGTGGAATGATGAGATATTCAAATGTCTTGCTTCCTGTTACACCGTTAAGCGTGGCATTTGTCGATACATTTTCCTTCGGATCATATGTTTCAAAGTCGGGTGGAAATTCAATCTTCGGCGCCTCAATGAGCTTGAGGTTTCCTTTACCGGAAATTTTTACTTTAAGATTAACGGCATCATGTGCGTTGATCTCATTTTTATCGATCGAAACATCATATGCAAATTTTCCAACAGCACCTGTAAACGTTTGCGGAGCGCCATTAGGAAGATCCTTTACTGAAATTTTAAGAGGGTCGCTTTTCAAACCAACTTTTATATCCTGAAGATTGTTATTAAAGAATGGATTGTTGTTAAAAAAAGGATCATTAAAAAATTGTCCGAAAGGATCGTTGTTATTTTGCTGACGCTTAACCTGGACTCGTGCAACAACTTCACCTTCCATCGGATCGAGCACAAGGTTACCGGAACGCTGTGGAAATAAAATTACTTTTTTGATATCCGCAACTTTATATTGCATTCCATCAACATTTTCCGAATGAAACTCCAACTGCTGTGGCATTGAAATGTCCTGGCTCCAGAATCCTGTGAATGATGGGAGCTTATTCACAGAATAATTCAGCAGCGTCACACGTGTGTAGAGTTTGTAAGTGACTGCAATTCCTTCACCGATATAGGATGAATTTTTATCAGCATGAGCACGAATAAAAACATTCTTCCCTCCATTAACTCCTCCATTTGCATCACCGCCGGACTGTGATTGTTTTGCCTGTCCTTTTCCTACCGTGATCGTGAGAGCGTTCGAAACAAACTTCGTATTGCCGGAATAAATTTCTCCACCTGCAATTCTGAAGCTGCCTTCCTTTACTGCCTGCAGCAGGTAAGTAAATGAAATGCTCTGCGATACCTGTCCGTTGATGAATTGTGTAGACATTCCCTGGCTGGGACCCATCAGCACATTGAAATCCTGGAATGATGGTGCTTTAAAATTTTTTCCTGTTGATGTAAATGTGAAGGTAATCTGCACCTGGTCGCCGACTGAAATATTCGTCGATGATGCAGTTGCAGTAAATTCCTGCGCATAAGATATGACCGGCATGAAGGCCGTCACTAATATTAATATTGCAAATACTGACTTGATCTTTTTCATAAGTGTCACTGAAGAATTTACCATTCTTTTTCGATCTGCACTTTCGTCGGTTGCTTTACGTTCAACTTTTTTTGAGTTTTCTTTTCGTCATTGTTTAATGCCTGGAGAATTTTCTCTGCATCTTCCTTGGAAATCTTATCCTTCTTTGCCTGCTCCTGCTGTTTTTGCTGTTCTTTCTCCTGATCCTGCTGCTCCTGTTTTTCCTGTTGTTGTTTTTGCTGATCTTTTTTCTGCTGATCCTTATTTTTCTGATCCTGGTTTTTATTCTTGTCGTTCTTGTTTTTGTCGTCGTTATTTTTTTGCTGTTGCTGCTGTTGCTGAAGCATCGACTGGGCATATGCAAGATTATAGCGCGTGTCGTTATCCTTCGGATTTACTTTCAGTGCCTGCTTATATGCTTCGATGCTCTGCTCATATTTTTTTGTTTTCAATAATGCATTTCCCATGTTATGAAATGTCATTGCTTTCTCAGTTTCAGATAGAGATTTCTGAGAGGCGGCAGACTGGTATTGCTGAATGGCCTCATCATATTTTCCCTCCTGGTAAAAAGTATTCCCAAGATTATAATTTCCGACAAAAGGAGTTTCCTTGTAGGCCATGGATTTCCTGTAATTGATCTCAGCTTCGTTGTATTTTTTCTGTTCGTACAGCTTATTTCCTTCGTGAATAAGCTTGCGCGCCGATTGTGCCTGTAATGCATGACAAGCCAACAACATCATGAAAAAAAGAAGATTCTGAATATGTTTTTTCATTGTTGTCAAGATAACTCTAATCGTTACAAATCATTACTTCTTTAACTTCTTTTAACGCTTTTCTCATTGAAGAGATTCAGCTTTTGTATGAACTTACTCTTGCGTTCTGATAATGAGAATTCAATGAGAAGAAGAATAAGTCCGCCGGCGAGGAAATACTGGAACCTGTCTTCGAAGCCGGTAAATTGCTTCGAGCCAAACGATTTCTTCTCCATCTTATTTATCTGTTCCTGTATAGATGCAAGTCCGTCATCGTTATTTGATGCCTGTATGAAAATTCCTTTTCCTTCAGCAGCGATCCGTTCCAAAGTAAGTGTTTCCAGTTTTGTTATCACCGTCTGACCGTTATGATCTTTCAGGAAATCTACCTGCACTCCGTTTTTGTAAACAGGAATTGGTGCACCGTCGACAGAACCCATTCCGATCGTGTGAATGATAATTCCCTGCTCATTTGCTTTCTTCGCCGACTCCACTGCATCTTCTTCATGGTTCTCGCCGTCGGTAATTACAATGAGCGCTTTATGTTTATTATCATTTCCTGTAAATGATTTCACTGCAAGATCGATCGCACAGCCGATGCAAGTTCCCTGTGTAGGAATTATATCTGTTTCAATTGTTGTGAGAAATAGTTTTGCAGCTCCGTAATCAGAAGTTATCGGCAACTGAACATATGCCTGTCCCGCGAATACGATAATGCCTATGCGATCATTTTCAAGTTTATCGATTAACCTGCTTATCGCCTGTTTCGATCGTTCCAGGCGATTGGGCTTGATGTCTTCGGCTTTCATACTGTTTGATACATCAAGAGCAATAACGATGTCGACACCTTCTCTTTTTACTTCTTCAAGTCGTGTTCCTATCTGGGGATTAGCGCAGGCAATAATGATGAGTGTGAGTCCGCTGAGTAAAAGAATCAACCTGAAAAAAGGTTTGCTTTTCGAATGCATCGGCGTAAGGTCATTGAATAAATTTTGCTCGGCAAATCTTTGTCTTGCTCTTTTTTTCCATGCCTGCATATAAACATAGAGCACAACTATCAAAGGCAAAATCGCCAGTCCATATAAATATTCCGGGTGTGCGAGTCTGAACATCAGGGGATGCTTTTAAAAATTGTAAACCGTAATACAGGATCAATGCAAAGCAGCAGCAATGCTGCAAGTGCCCAGGGATAAAATTCCTCCGTATGATTTCTGAATTCTGTGACGTCGATTTTTGTCTTTTCGAGCTTGTCGATTGAATCGTAAATTTCTTTCAGCTTCGGAGTATTGGTTGCCCTGAAATATTTTCCATCAGTTTCATTCGCTATCTTCTGCAAAACTTCCTCGTCGATCTGTACTTCTGTATTCTGATACTGTATTCCGAATGGTGTTTTGAAAGGATACGGAGCAAGTCCGCGCGTGCCGACTCCAATAGTATAAACCCGGATGCCAAATGTTTTTGCAATCTCACCCGCCGTTTCCGGCGCAATCGCACCAATGTTATTCACACCATCGGTGAGGAGTATGATCACCTTGCTTTTCGCTGTACTCTTCCTGATGCGGTTCACTGCAGTTGCCAGTCCTTCACCGATAGCTGTTCCGTCGGCGAGCAATCCGGATTCGATGCTGCCGAGAAGATTTTTCAGCACCGCATGGTCTGTCGTAAGAGGACATTGCGTAAAACTTTCTCCGCCGAAAATAACAAGTCCAACCCTGTCATTTGGCCTGCTGTCGATAAATGATTCTGCAACTTTTTTTGCAGCTTCGATCCTGTTCGGCTTCAGGTCTTCTGCCAGCATGCTGCTCGAAACATCGATGGCCATTACAATGTCTATTCCTTCCGTCGTTACATTTTGTCCGCTCGAAGTAGACTGCGGTCTTGCAATGGCAACAATAGCAAGAGCGAATGCAAGAAGCCTGAGAACAAACGGAAGCATTGTAAAACGTTGCCGCAATGTTGGCTTTATTCCTTTGAATGGACCGGTTCCTGAATATTTAACCTGCGATGTTTTTTTGCTCAGGTAAAAAATACGGAAGGCTGCCATGGCAGGCACAAGCAAAAGCAGCCAGAGAAAATAGGGATTGGCAAAAGTGATTCCCTGCATCATGATTTCACCTCCGACTTTTCAGTTTCCGGTTTTACTACAGGAATAGTTGAATTGACAAAAGCGAATGCATCAGCAATTGCTCTCTCATTTTCAGGCGGAAGCGGCTGACCTTTTGCAAACTTAACCATGTCAGCAGTTCTTAGAATGAATGTAAGTCTTTCGATATTTTCATTCTCCAGCTTTAAGCGCGGCATCTGTATGAGAATTTCATCAGTAGTTTGTTCCATCGCAAACACCTTGAACCTGCGTTCGATGTAAAGGCGCAATGCATCTGTAATTTCACTGTAATATTTTTTTACAAAGCCCTGCTGCCAGAGGTTTTGTTCTTTGATCTCATTGAGCTTTTCAAGAGCAAGAGCATGTGCAGGTTTTTGCGCGGCTGCCTGGGGACCAATGACAAACTTATTTTTATTCGCTCTTCTTATTAAGAAAATCACGATCGCTGCGACGACAATGAAGGCAATCAGATAAATAAGATAGTCAAGCCAGGGAAAGGGAACTTCGACAATGTTTTTTATTGTGCGGATATCTTTGGTGGTGTCTACTTTAACTGTAGTGACCGTCATCAGTATGGCCTCTGATGAAAGAGTGTCTGTGTTGCCGTTGTTTTTCAATACAAATGGCAGCGGCGGAATAACGAAATATCCGCTGTCAAATGATGTAAGAGTCAGCTGCTGTTTCAGAGTTAATTCTTTCGAGCCTTTATCGCCGAGTGTATCTGTTCCTGATTTTTTTACAACTTCAAAATGATTGAAAGTATCGGTCAGCAACGGAAACATAAGCTTGCTGCCGCGTGGAATCTTTGCAGTAAGATCGAGATGAAACTGCTCGCCAATGCGGATCTGCATCGTATCTGTTTTTGCTTCGACAGAACTTTGAGAATGGGCATTGAAACAGATCAATGACAAAATGAAAATTACCGATGAAGAAAAAACCGTTTTCAGTTGCTGTTTCATTTCTTGCTTCCTCTTTTCTTGAATAAAAACATCAGAGGCCTGATGTATGATTCATCTGTCCTGATCTTCACCTTATCTACGCCGCAGCGGGTGAATATATCCTGGATCTTCCTGTCATGTTTCATCCAGTTCTTATGAAACGTATCGCGCGTATTTCTATCGGCAGTATCGATCATCATTTCCTCGCCGGTCTCAGAGTCAACCAAACGAATGAGTCCGCTGTTCACCATTTCTGTCTCACGCTCATCGTAGATCTGCAATGCGACCACATCATGTTTTTTATTGGCGAGCTTCATTGCATGTTCGAATTTTTCATCCTGGTAATCGGAAATCACGAAGCAGATGGATCTCTTCTTAATGACATTGATAATATATCTCAGAGCTTCGCCGATATCTGTCTTCTTATGAGTTGGGGTGAATTCAATCAGCTCACGGATAATACGCAGAATGTGTGTCTTACCTTTTTTAGGAGGAATAAATTTTTCGATTTTATCGCTGAAAAATATAAGCCCGATCTTATCATTATTCTGAATAGCCGAAAAAGAAAGAACTGCACACAGCTCTGTCATCAGGTCTTTCTTGAATTGTGTTCTTGTGCCGAATGAACCTGATGCGCTCACGTCAACAAGAAGCATCACGGTTAGCTCTCTTTCTTCTTCGAAAATTTTTACAAATGGATGTCCGAATCGTGCAGTAACATTCCAGTCGATCGCACGGATATCATCTCCGGGCATGTAGTCACGGACTTCGGAGAATGCCATTCCTCTTCCCTTGAAAGCGCTATGATACTCCCCGGAAAAAATATGAGAAGAAAGACCGCGAGTTTTTATTTCGATCTTCCTTACTTTCTTCAATAGCTCCTGCGTTTCCATTCTCGTAATACTGTTTATGAAAAAGATCTACGGAACTTCAACTGCATTTAAAATTTCATTTACGATCGTCTCGCTTGTAACGTTTTCCGCTTCGGCTTCATAAGTAATACCGATACGGTGACGAAGTACATCGTGACAGATAGCGCGCACGTCTTCCGGAATTACATATCCGCGTCTCTTGATGAACGCATATGCTTTCGCAGCAAGAGCAAGATTGATACTTGCGCGGGGAGATCCACCATAACTGATCAGCTGACCGAGCTTCGAAAGGTTATAATCTTTCGGTGAGCGACTCGCAAAAACAATATCGACAATGTACTTTTCAATTTTTTCATCCATATAAACTTCTCTCACCATTGCGCGTGCCCGCTTAATGTCTTCAGTTTGTATGATAGGCTTTACCGTAGGCGATTCGCTTGCAATGTTCTGGCGGATAATGCTGCGTTCCTCATCCTTTGAAGGATAGCCGATAACGATCTTTAGCATGAACCTGTCAACCTGCGCTTCGGGTAACGGATATGTTCCTTCCTGCTCGATTGGATTTTGCGTAGCAAGCACCAGGAATGGTTCTTCGAGGGGGAATGTGGAATCGCCGATCGTCACTTGTTTTTCCTGCATCGCCTCAAGCAATGCACTCTGAACTTTTGCGGGTGCCCTGTTGATCTCATCTGCTAAAATAAAATTAGCGAAGATGGGACCTCTCCGGACTGTGAATGACTCCTGTTTCTGGTTGTAAATCATTGTACCGATGAGATCGGCTGGCAGCAGATCGGGTGTGAACTGGATGCGGCTGTACTTCGCATGAATTGCGCTGGCCAGCGATTTAATTGCAAGCGTTTTTGCAAGACCCGGAACTCCTTCGAGTAGAATATGTCCATTCGCCAGCAATCCGACGAGCAGACGCTCAGTCATGTATTTCTGTCCGACGATGACTTTTCCGAGCTCCATCGTGATCATGTCTACGAAGGCCGATTCTTTTTGAATCCGCTCATTGATTTCCTTAATATCCATCTGCGTGTTTAATTAATTCTGGTTTACAAATGCATTGAACTGGTGTTCAATAAAATGCGATGTTACTTTAACAAAATGCGGCTGCAATTTTATCAAAATTTCAATTAAGCTAAAATGAATTATCCGGTTAAAATTATGTTAACAGGTTATAATTCGTTGCACTGAAAGTACGGAGTTTATCGGCAGTCCTGTAAAGTGCAAACATAAGTAATGAGATCGCGGCACCGGAAGAAAAAACTATCCACCATGCCTGGAAATTTTCTCTTGCCTCGTACATCGTTCCTCCCCACGTGATATTTCCGGGCGGCAGGCCGATACCAAGGAATGAAAGAGATGACTCGATGAGTATTGCAGAGGCAACCAGGTAAATACACATCACAGTAAGTTGCGGCAGTATATTAGGCAGAATATGACGGAAAATGATTCGTATATCAGAATTTCCCATGGCGCCGGAAGCTTCTATGAAATTTATTTGTCGCATCTGGAGCACCTGCGCGCGTGTTATCCTGGCGATTTCTGTCCAGGATGTGAATCCGATAATGAGGATGATGGAAAGCAATGATGGTTTTACGAATGCTGCAAAGCATAAGATCAGAACCAGTCGGGGAAGTGAAAGAAAAATTTCAATTGCTCTTGAGAGAATGGTATCCGTATGAATATTGATCCTGTTTTTTAGAATTGGTATTTTTTTAAACGGAAATAATAGTGCCGGTAATAAAATTAAAATGAATAAAAATATGCTGATGAATATCTGAAAAACACCGAGCGAAAGTGAACTTTGAAATGCATCGGCAATAGATTCTTTTCTAAGAAATGAAGAATAAAAAAATGCGGGAATAATAAGCGTAATTAATAATATTAAATTTCCAAGCCTGAGCTTTAATCGTGAATCTCCAAAGTATCCTGCAATAGCTCCTGTCAAAAATCCAATGAAAAGTGCCAGGAATGCGGAAACAAAACCGATGAGAATTGATGTACGCGTTCCCAATACGAGTGAAGCCAGTATATCGTGACCATTTTTTCCGGTTCCGAAATAATGTCTTGCAAAAAACGGCAGCGGGCTTTTCACATTTCCGGTTACTTGCAATTGTGCATCAAAAGGGGAAGTGTAGGCATTAATAATGTCGCTGTTATCTGACCATCTTACAGGAGCATAAATAATTGCAGATGAATTTAATTTATTCCAGTCAACTGCAGCGAACAGCAATTTTTTTGTATTACCGGAAGAGTCGTAGTAAGTAAAGTAAGCATCCTTGGATAATGCCGGGAAATAGGAATGACCATGAATAGAAATATAAAGTGGTCTGTTGTTGGCAATTATAGGAGCAAACAAAGCAACCATTATATAAATTATGATGATCCTTTTTCCAGCAGAGGACCAATACATTTTCCGCGTAATCATTAATTAGTATTTTTTTGAAAACTAATTCTCGGATCGAGAACTGCATAAATAATATCGGTAATTAAAAAACCGGATAGCGTTATTATTCCGGTAACGAGGAATATGGCAATGACAACGGGATAATCGAGTGAAATTATGCTCTGGTAAATAGTCAGGCCCATACCGGGAATGGAAAAAACAGTTTCAAGAATAACTGAGCCTCCGATTACTGCTGGAAACAAATGCGAAAAAATTGTGATGATCGGGAGTAATGAATTTCTCCACGCATGTCGTCGAATTACTATTTTCTCACTCAGTCCTTTTGCCCGGGCTGTACGAATATAATCCTGTTCAAGAGTCTGTATCATCGATGAGCGTACGGCTGAAGACACAAAAGCAACTGATGCATATGTATAACAGATCGTCGGTAAAATTAAATATGGAATGGTTAAAATTATTTTCTGAAAAAATGATATTGATGGTTCGAATCCACCGGCCGGACTCACGCCTGAGGAAGGAAGGATATTCAGCACACCAGGATTTGAAAAGGTGAACATTAACAATGTTGCAAGCCAGAAAGCCGGGAGTGAAAATAATATTGAAAATAAAATCCGCATCCGGCGGTCAAAAGAACTGCCGGCTTTTTTTGCGATTTTAATTCCGAGAGGAACGCTGATGAGCCAGGCAAGTATTACAGAAATTATTGTTAAAAGGAGTGACCACCCGATATGATCACCAATTACCGAAGAAACTTTTTGTCCTGTCATCCATGATCTGCCCAGATCTCCGCGAATAATTCCATGGTTGTAAATTCCATCTCCGAAAAACCAGTTATCAAACCTGTTTTTTTTATTATATACAATTAAAGGAACAGGAATGTTATTATTTATAATTTTTCCTTCTGTAATTGAAAAATAAAATACGGGTAAATCAATTCCGAGTTTTTCACGCAGACGTTTAAGCTCAAAAGTATTTATTGAATTAGCATTGGTTGCTTCTGATGATTGATCGGAGAGCAGCCGGTCAGCAGGATTACCGGGAGAATAATTCAAAAGAATAAAAGACAAAATAATTACAAATAATAGAGAAGGAATTATTAATAAAATTCTCTTTATTATGTAAGTAATCATTTAAATTATTTAGTGTTAATTATCATGGTGATGTTTGCGGAACTCCATTTCCATTACTATTAATGAGCTTCAGCATATTATATAAAATTCCCGGTCTTTCAGAAAATAATACCTGGTTGCCGAATCGTTTATGAATTATATTCCTTCTCATTGATGAATATAAGTAGACAAATGGCAAATCGTCATTAATTTTTCGTTGGAGTTTTTTACTAAGTTCATTATGCTTTCCCGTATCCAGCTCGGAGTTTATTTCTTCGATGAGGCTGTCTGTTTGAGAGTCTCCGAATCCTGTATAATTAGATCCATGGTTGAGCCACGAAGAAGTATGATATAATTGCGAATAATCTTCCGGGAGACTGGAAGCGCCGAATGCACCGAGAAGCAAATCAAAATCATGTGAGCGGGCTTTTTCCAGGAAGAGCTTTAATTCGAGAGGAGATGGATTAATATTTATTCCGGCTTTCGCGCATTCTTCGCGAATCAGCAAAGCCATGTCTTTCCACTCTGATGCTGTGGAGAGATAAAATAAATCGGCGGAAAGGCTGACTTTATTTCCATCAATCATTTTATCTAATATTCCATCATTATCGCTGTCAGTCCATCCCGCATTTTTTAAAAGAGATTGTGCTTCAGTAATGTTAAATTCACATGGTTTAAGATTAGAATCATGTTCATCTTTCAAAGGAGATACATTCCCGGACATCTTTTTACATGATCCGGAGAATGGACCGTATACAAGCGATATTAATTTATCGACAGGAATAAGATGGCTAACTGCTTTGCGGACAGAAACATCATCGAACATTTTTTTTCTATGTTCTCCGTCGGGCTTTTCGTTGAATGCAACATATGTGAAATTATAAGTTGGAATCATTGCGAGATTATAATTATCCGGTATACCCTCTGTAGTGCTAAGTTTAATAAGCGTTGAAGATGAAATATTAGTTGAAGCATCCAGTAATTCATTTTTAAAATCGAGCAACTGCGACGCTTCGTCTTTATTAATTTTAAAAATTATTTTTTCCGGGTAAGATATTTCATGATCATCGTCTGAGTTTTCAGTCCAGTGGTTATTCTTCTTAATTAAAGTAATATATTCTCCAGGTATCCATTGCTGTACCTTATACATTCCAAGCCCGTCGAGTTTCTCAGGGTTACGGCCGTAGTCATCTGAATTGAATACAGAAGCCCATGCTGACAATTCGGGATAAGATTCGGCATGAAATGATGTATCGCCAAACTGGGCAAGAGAAAACTTTGATAAAATTCCCGAAGGATCAAAAAAATTCTTCTGCAGAATTGAAAAACCGGTGAGAAAGGAAATATTCTGAATGTGTTTTTTTGCCATCACTATTGTAAACGATAATGAATCATTATTAACAGGAATAATATCGATGACATTCATCCAGTAGGATTTTACTGCAGGGTCTTCGGTGAGTGGACATTTAAAAGCCTTTGCTGTAAATATTATATCCTGTGCAGTAAGAGGGCTTCCATCGTCCCATGAAATATTATCTCTCAATTTATATGTGTAGCGAAGTCCGTCAGAGGATATATCAGGTAAAGACTTTACGAGTCCGGGACTTATTTTTTGATTTTTGTAGTCGATATATAACAATGGGCGTTGCGTGTATTGAAAAATTTCAGAGCGGGGAGCGGAATTGCCATTTGTGGGATGAAGATTATCCGGATCAGATATTGAATGAACGATGACGACATTTTTATCCGGCCATCCTGTGAGAAAATGGGAAGCGTCATTGAACTTTAGATAGGAAACAGAATCAGTAGAAAGTTTATTAGTCGATCTGTTATTGCATGCAAAAATGAAAAGTAAAATGATCAGCTGTAGTAATAATTTCATAGACTATTTTTCTTCGAATTCGATTCCGGGAAGGACAATGAATAGCAATGGTGTAATAATATAAATTGTTATCGGAATATATACATTGATAAATCCGAGCATAATGGCGAAGAAAAAAAGTCCGGGCCCTGTTATGATTCGCCTCCAGATTTTTTTTCTCGATTTCATGGTAATATTTTTCATCATGAGGTCGCTTGAAAATGCAATGTAATAATACATAGCACATGCGAGAATGGAATTCATAAAAAGAACGACACCGTAAAATGTGACGGCAATAATCGAGAATGGATAACGGCTTACAAATGCAGTAGTGAATGGTATCAATGAAATGGTTAACAAAAAAAATATATTCATGTAAGTCAGTCTTGAATCGAATTTGACGATGACTTTTCCGATGATATCATGATTCACCCAGAAAATAAGAATATTTAGGAAACTGAATACGAAGCCGATGAATGAGGGTATTACCTGCTTCAGGGAGTTGACCATAAGAATTGAATCGCCTGATTCCGGAACTTTAATTTCCAGGACAAGGATAGTTGCTGCAATTGCAAAAATCCCATCGCTGACCGCTTCCATTCTTTTGGAAGGACCTTCAATAATATTATGATGTTTCTGTTGCAAGGAAATTTTTTATGAAAAATATACAAACGATAATTTGTAAGCAAATGCAGAAAAGGTTGAATGATGAGTAGAAGGTGTACATACAAAAATTCCTCCTGGGTATAGTTTATTCAAACCAGTTTGGGATAAAGTATGAAAATGATATCATCATTCGTGGCAATTATTCAACAATTTGATCAGGTTTCAACATGAAAAAATATTTTCTTCTTCTGTAAGAAATGAATGCATTTTGTTCGGGATTAACTGAGACCTTTTGATATGCTATTATTTTACAGTTATAACAATTAATCAGCCCTGGGATTAATAATTATTTGTTCCTGAAATGCAGGGCTGGGGCTACATACAAGCCAATTTATGCTGTTTTTATTCAAAGTGATTCATGAATACTGCATGATGAAAAAAAAAACAGCTTTTCCGGTTAAAATATATTCGAAAATGCTTAATAAGAGGTGAATGAAACAGGACAAAATGAATAACACATAAGCATATCTAAAGGTGATATTTATATCTTGAGTTGAAAGTAAGTTAAGTTTTTATGGGAAATTTTTTACGATACATTTTTCTGATTATCGTTTTTCTCTTTTTAAGAGGCAGGGAATGCTTTGCTGTAAATTATAATATGTCGAACAGCACAGTCACCACGTGCAGTGGAAATTTTTATGATACCGGGGGAAGCGGGAGTAATTATTCGGCAAATGAAAATCTTACAATGACATTTAATCCGGGTACACCCGGACAATACATCCAGATAAACTTTATTTCATTTAACACGAATGCAAATAATGATTATCTGTATGTGTATGATGGTTCAAATACTTCGGCGCCTCTGATGGGAATTTACTGCGGTGCGAATACTCCTGGATCTATCGGTGCAAGAAGTTCGTCGGGGTCACTGACATTTAAATTCACTTCGAATAACAGCGGTCAGCAGGCAGGCTGGCAGGCTACAATCTCATGTTCTGCAACCAGGGTTTCTACGGGAAATTTTCTTATGACCAATGGAGCCGTGGATACATTATGCACTGCAAACTTTTATGATTCGGGCGGATCTGGTTCGAATTATTCAGCCAATGAAAATAAAGTGATGACTTTTTATCCTGCGACATCAGGAAACTATGTGCAGGCAATTTTTTCGGTATTCTCGACTGCAAATAATAATGACTTCCTGTACATCTACGACGGCCCGAATACATCATCTCCACTTATAGCGAGATATACTGGAACCACTGCACCTGACACAATAGTAGCAAGAAATTCTTCCGGGTGTCTGACATTTGAATTTACATCGAATGCGAGTGGGCAGACGACAGGATGGGCTGCGTCACTTTCCTGTTCAGCAACACGAGGTTCGAACAGCGGAACATATCCAATAACAAACAATGCAGTAGACACAATTTGCGGAGGAAGATTTTATGATTCAGGAGGAAACAGTAATAATTATAATGCGAATGAGTCGAGTACAATGACGTTTTATCCATCGACTGCCGGTCATTATATTTCAGTGACATTTACCTCATTCAACACGCAGGCAAATACAGACTACCTGTATATCTATGATGGTCCTTCAGCTGCATCGCCGCTGATTGCGATTTATTCCGGCCTTACCTCTCCGGGAACGATAGGTGCAAGAAATTCAGCCGGATGTCTCACATTCGTATTTACTTCGAATGCATCTACTCAGAATCTCGGTTGGGCAGCGACACTTTCATGTAATTTATCGGCAGGTTCAACTTCGGGAGTTTACCCGATGACGAATTCAGCAGTGGATACTGTATGCGGAGGAACATTTTATGATCAGAATGGAGCAAGTAATTATTCGAACAATGAAAATAAAACGATGACCTTTTATCCGGCATCGGCGGGACAATATCTGAAAGTATCCTTCAGTGCTTTTGCAACGCAGTCATTCAATGATCTGCTTTATATTTATGACGGTCCGTCGACATCATCAACGCTGATAGGCATTTGGTCAGGTTCGACATCACCGAATAATATTGCAGCAAGAAATGCAGCAGGATGTCTAACCTTTGTTTTCACATCGAATAGTTCCGGAGTTGCAGCGGGGTGGATTGCAACATTTTCATGCTCTGTTACCCCGGGAACAACGGATGGAGTTTACCTCTGTTCCAATAATGCTGTGATCACAGCATGCGGTGGAACTTTTTATGATGATGGCGGATCAGGAAATTATAATATAAATAATATAGATACAACGACGCTGTATCCTGCAACGGCAGGTCAGTATGTATCACTAACTTTTTCGTCTTTCACCACACAGACTAACAATGATTTCATGTACATATTTGACGGGCCGAATGCCTCATCGCCGTTAATTGCAGTATACCAGGATCAGAGTTCTCCAGGAACAATTACGGCGAGAAATTCTTCCGGATGTCTGACGATTGTTTTTACATCAGGGGGATCGTCTGTTTTTTCAGGTTGGCAGGCAAGTATTTCATGTTCAGCAACGCCGGGAAGCGCGCTGACGAATTACCCGATATCCAATAATGCAGTTGATACAGTTTGCAGCGGAACATTTTATGACAGTGGAGGTTCACCTTCTCAATACAGCAACAGCGAGACGAAGACGATGACGTTTTATCCGGCGACTGCCGGATATTATCTGAGTGTGAATTTCACCTCTGTAAATACTGAAGCTCAAACTGACTTTCTATATATCTATGATGGAACATCTGCATCTGCGCCTTTGATTGGGATATATTCGGGAACGAGTACACCATGTACGATGACAGCATCTAACATTTCGGGAGCGCTAACATTTGTATTCACATCCAACGGGGGCACGACTGCCGCAGGCTGGTCTGCGTCCTTCAACTGCGTCGCAAGTTCCTGTTCAAATTCAGGCTGTTTCCCGATTTCAAATAATGCAGTAGGAAAAACATGCAATGGTAATTTTTATGATTCGGGCGGAAGCGGAGGTAATTATAATTCGAATGAAAATTTTACAATGACATTTTACCCGACATCGGGGCAGTTTGTTCAGTTTGTTTTTAGTGCATTCCAGACACAGGCAGGAAATGATATATTGTACATCTACGATGGAACAAATACTTCTGCGACTTTAATTGGATCATATTCAGGAAATACTAACCCGGGAACAATAACAGCAACAAATATTGCAGGTGCATTGACTGTAAAATTTGTTTCCAATGCTACAAATAACCAGTCCGGCTGGGCAGCTACAGTTCAATGTACCGGTACTGGAGGAACGACGGTATGGACAGGAGCGGTGAGTAACAGCTGGACGCAAATTAATAACTGGTCAAATCCCTGCTTGTCGCCATCGTGCGCTGTTGATGTTTCAGTGCCATCTACAGCGACAGGGCCCAGGATATCGGCAAATACTAATGTGAGAAACATTACTATTGCTTCAGGAGCAACACTCACTGTTGATCCCGGAGTTACATTAACGGTTTGCGGTGACTTTACAAATAACGGGACACTTTCCATTTCACCCACATCAACGTTGCTCTTCAATAATGCGGCAGTAGTTCAGAACCTGAGCGGCTCACTGGTGAACAGCAACAGGATTGGAAATCTTACGATAACGAAAACGGGTGGAAGCCTGGCGCTGGCAAGTAATCTCGATATCGGCGGGAATTTTCTGACATCGAATTCAACGAGCATTTTTAATACAGGCGGAAAATATTTAAAGCTGATGGGCGACTTCACAAACTCATCAGGAGCAACAACATTTACAAACGTAAGCGGAGGCACTTTGGAATTTACGGGTACTAATTCGCAGACTTACAGTCCCGGAGGAGTTCTTGCGCTTAATAATGTGACGATGAATAAAGCATCGAATGAACTTACTGTTTCGGGAAACAATTTAATCATTGGTCCGGCGGGAGTGTTAACGCTGACATCGGGGAAAATTATTTCGAATGCATTGGAAGTGATCATTCAAAATACATCAGGAAGTTCAATCACCGGTTCAAATACGATGAGTTACATCGAGGGTAATCTCAGACGTTATATAACCGGTGCTGCAGGAAGCTGGGCATTTCCTGTGGGTCATGCAACGAAAGGTTATCAGAATGCGACGGTATCTTTTACAACGCCGACTTTGATAACAGACATTGGAGCATCATTCACAAACTGGTCGAGCATTCCGACAGGGCCGGTGAGTAATGATTGCATAAGTAATTCCGATTACAGCAGGCTTCCTGCACTCGACAACGGATACTGGACACTTACGCCATCTGCGAATTCTAATTCAGGCACCTATGACATTACGCTGAATGGAGCTAATTATTCCAACCAGGGACCGGCTGCATACTGGACTGTGATGAGAGCTGCGAGCAGTGCAGGACCATGGAGCCTGCCCGGCAGTTGTGTTGCAGCGAGTACGGTTTCGAATGCGTCGAGAACAGGACTAAGCGGCTTTGGAGTGTTCACGACAGGACAATCTCCGAATCTTCTACCTGTAACATTAATATCGTTCACAGGCAGAAATGAAAATGAAAAAAATGTACTTGAGTGGAAAACGGCGGCTGAGATTAATAACAGTTATTTTACTGTGCAGAGATCGGCTGATGGAATAAATTTCAGTGATCTCGAAGTAATCAACGGAGCGGGAAACAGCTCAACAATACATTCATACAGAAGCTTTGATTATGATCCATACCAGGAAACATATTACAGGATTGCGCAAAGCGATTTTGACGGAAGAGTTACCTACTCGGAGATCATATCCATTGATCTTTCAATTGAAAACCGATTGGCTCAATGCAGTCCGAATCCCAGCGATGGAAGAATGAAGGTAAAATTTTTCGGAAAGCCGGGAGAAAATATTGATATTAAAATTGCTGATATTTTCGGACAGGTTATTTATGAGTTTAAAGACAAATTACAGGAAAGCGTATTCGTTCATGAGATCGATATTAAAGATGCACCGACAGGAATTTATTATCTGAATATTGAATCGGCAAAAAGCGAGGTGTTTAACAGGAAGCTGGTTATTCAGAAGTAGGTTGAGGTGGATGGTGGCAGGTAGCAGGTATCAAGTATCAAGTATCAGGTACGAAGTAAGAGAGTTTCATTTGTATTGAAAAAGATAAGATTCAATTCCTCTTCGTTTTTTAATTTCTTCTGTTTCCATTTTAAATAATTGCCTGAGGCTATCGACCAATTGCTGAAAAGAATAGGGTTTTGGGAAATATAAATTAGCTCCTTTATTATATGTATTAATGATATCAGATTTATTAACGCTGGTAGAAAAAATAATTATCGGAATTTCTTTCAGCTTATCATTATCCCTGATCAGCTCAAGACATTCGAAGCCATTTACGCAAGGCATATTGAGGTCGAGAAAAATTACATCGGGTAAGGGGCTTTCTACGGTGTAGAGATAATTCATTAGCTTTTCTCCGTCAGAAAGTATTTTCAGCTCGATGGCAATTTTTGCTTCTACGATTGCGTCTTCGAATAAAATCTGGTCGTCGATATCATCTTCCGCTAAAATGACATTCAGTTTTTTCCCATTGCTAATTGATGCCAGCAGAATGAGATAATTGGCAATCTGTTTTCTTGTCATAAATGTGAATTGTCAAATATAAATAATACCAGATAATTCCAAACCTCACTATGGGGTAATGGATATGCATTTGACATAAGAATAAATATTAATAAATTTACTCCAGTCGGAATAATGATGAAATTATTGCCGGCTTCAGTTCGATCTCACGACCATTTAGTTGAAGTTTTATTTCTCTGATTTGTTTTGATTTCGGATCATGATTGAGTGAATTCCGTGAAAATTAAATTTGAGATGATGAAGCAAATTTGCTTGATCTTTATTTTATTTATTTTCTCCAAAAATGTTTTGGGAAATTATTGCATACCGAATCCGACGAATGGAGTGAACGGATATGATTTGTCGCATTTGAAACTTCAGACCATCGACTCTGCCTATGGAGGAACGACAGTTTACAGGTTTTTTAATGACAGCATCAGCAGATTTACCTGTTACCTGCGCCCTGGATTTACATATAAAATATACCTGACATCAGGAAGCAGTCATGCATCGAGCATTGCTGCAGCATGGATTGACTGGAATAATGATTCGGTTTTTGCAAATTCAACCGAGAAGCTGGGCGAAAAAAGTTTTACTGGAACAGTGCAAATGGATTCGATTTCATTTACAGTTCCGTTGAATTGTTATAAGGGAAGAATTCGTTTGAGAGTCAGATCATCTTCGACAGCATCTATGAATGCATGCACGGATTATTCTTCAGGGCAAACGACCGATTTTATTGTTACTACACTTGATCCGTTTTACGATACTCAATTTTTTAATGGATGGGAAAATTACCAGACCACGCAAGGATATATTGATGGAGTACAATTGGGTGCTATCACCAATTTTTCCACCGGTGATCCCGATGGAACCATGTATCACTTCTATGATAAATTATCGACAAATATTCTCACATGCGATCTGAATACAATTACAGTAAATACAATTGTAAATCTGCCCAACACTTACCTGAATATTTATTGCGATGCAAATGAAGACGGCCATTTTGATGATTACCAGGATTTATTGCTGAGCCAGAATATTCCGGTTGGAGTAAATAATTTTTCTTTTCCCATTACACTGCCTGCATTTTCGGGTACTAACAGACTCAGAGTGGAGTTGTTTAATTTATCGTCAGGAATACTGGATGTTGAAGATTATCCGGTGAACGTCCTTGCATCATCGCCCACAGGTGTTCCGGATGCAATAATCGGAACCGATATGTTCAGTGATTGCAATGCAGGATGCAGTTTTACAGGCTGCGCGGGAACGCATGTTTTTCATGATAACAGCTGTGGAACACCGGCGACATGGGAATGGGATGTCCCCGGGGCAACGCCTTCGACTAGCACGGCAAAAAATCCTTCTTTCACTTTTACCACAGGAAATTACCAGATGACTCTCATAGTAACGAATGCATTTGGTTCTGATACAGCAATAATAAATATCAACATTGAAAATCCTTTTTTGAGTTTTTCTCTTGGACATGACACTGCAATATGCGGAGCGGGAAGTCTTCAGTTGAATGCTCCGGTGACGCAAAGTGGTTGTTATAAATATGAATGGACGACAGGAGAAACGGATCATAAGATAAGAGTATCCGCGGCGGGAACTTATGGAGTGTATGTTTCGAACTGTGACAACAGCGGATGCAGATCATTTGATCAGATCAATGTTTCATTTTCTCCGCTGCTCTACAATGTAACCGGCGGCGGAATTTATTGTACAGGAAGCGGCGGAAAATCAGTTGGTCTGGATGATTCTGAAACAGGAGTAACATACAGACTTTATGTAAATGGGAATGCGGCAGGTAATGCAGTGCCAGGAACGGGAAGTGCAATTTCGTTCGGCTTGCAAACTGTGACAGGAACATATACTGTAGTCGCGACAAATAATGCGCTTGCATGTACTGCGACAATGTCGGGGAGTGTGAATGTTGCAGCGGCACAGTTGCCATCGGCATTTCATGTGATAGGCGGAGGAAGTTATTGTGCGGGCGCAGGAGGCTTACCGGTGGGGCTTGACAGTTCGCAGGCACATATTGTTTATCAGCTTTACAGAAACGGGTCACCAATTGGTAATCCTGTGACAGGCACAGGATCATCATTTAATTTTCCGAATCATTCGCCGGCCGGTACATATACAATTGTTGCTTCAGATACAGGAGGAAGCTGCACAACAACCATGACCGGAAGTGTTCCTATAATTGTTATACCTGCTCCTGCAGTTTACAATGCAAGCGGGGGAGGATATTTTTGCGGTTCGATTGGGGCTGACCTGGCGTTGTCAGGATCGCAGTCAGGAGTAAATTATGAGCTGTATAATAATGGTGTTGCAACGGGAATTACATTGATGGGAAACGATTCTGCAATTTCATTTACATCGATTGCAAATACAGGAGTGTATACTGTTGTTGCTATGAATGATTCTTCATGTACTTCGGAAATGACGGATTCAGTCAGCTTTTTTATTAAACCTGTACCCGATGTGTTTAATGTTTTGGGAGGAGGAAACTTTTGTTCAGGAGGGCCGGGAATGCCAATATACATTGATACTTCACAGACAGGAATAAATTACAGGTTATATACAGGAGGATTCCCATTAGGTGGAGTGGTAAGCGGAACAGGCACTCAGTTACAAATTGGTACTCCCTCAGTCAGCGGAACTTTTATAGTGATTGCAACCAACACTGCGAATGCATGTACGGCAACGATGAATGGTGTAGTTGAAGAGAATGAAGTGCCATATCCTCAATTATATTCTGTTGGCGGCGGCGGACATTTTTGTGCCGGTGATTCCGGGGTAGAAGTAACGCTGCTTAATTCTGATACAGGCTATACATACCAGCTGCAATTGAACGGAGTAAACACGGGTAATTCAATTTCCGGAAATGATACATTGATATCATTCGGTTTACAGAACACAGGTGGCAATTATACTGTAATCGGAACAACAGATTCGTCTCAGTGTTCAACGCAAATGCTGGGAAGTGCAGATGTAATTGAAGATGTTTGTTCAGGAATTAACAATATTAACTCAGAGCCAGATTTAATTCTGTATCCAAATCCTGTCCATGATATTTTAAATATAATTTATTCCAATCGCCCCACTCATAATTTTTCAATTAACATAATAAATGACATGGGTGAAAATGTAAGGCGAATTACTTTTGATAATTATCGATCAGATAAATTGTCAATAGATATTTCAGACTTGAATGATGGAATTTATTTGTTATCAATTGCCGGTCAAAAGGGAAGACGGTTTGTGGTGGAGAGGGGAGGGAAATAGGAATTAGGGAAAAAGGAAAAAGGAATAGGGAATACGGAATACGGAATAAGAAATAAGGAACAGCTTGCCAGATGAATGTCGTCTACGACGACAGAATCTCACATTCAATTTTTTGCCTGTTTCCTTTTTCGTGGACTCTTGCATTTCGTTCCTGCTAACCCACGAGTTCCCCTTCGGGGATGACGATTTTCTTTTTTGAAGAATGTCGTCTACGACGACAGTATCTCACATTCAATTTTTTGCCTGTTTCCTTTTTCTTGACTCTTGCAATTCGTCCCTGCTAACCCACGAGTTCCCTTTCGGGGATGACGATTTTCTTTTTTGAAGAATGTCGTCTACGACGACAGAATCTCACATTCAATTTTTTGCCTGTTTCCTTTTTCTTGGACTCTTGCAATTCGTCCCTGCTAACCTACGAGTTCCCCTTCGGGGATGACGATTTTCTTTTTGAAGAATGTCGTCTACGACGACAGATGCAGACATTCAATTTTTTTCCTGTTTCCTTTTTCTTGGACTTTTGCATTTCGTCCCTGCTAACCCACGAGTTCCCCTTCGGGGATGACGATTTTCTTGCCAGATGAATGTCGTCTACGACGACAGATGCATACATTCAATTTTTCCTTTTTCTTTTTCCCCCTTGACTCTTGACTCTTGACTCTTGACTCTTGATTCTTGACTCTTAACTCTTGACTCTTAACTCTTGACTCTTAACTCTTGACTCTTAACTCTATATTCTTTCATCGCATTCGATTCCATAAAAAAACCCAGCCCGCGAAATGCAGACTGGGTCATGAACTAATAAGGTAACAACTTCTATTCTAGAATCACTCTTAGGGTTTTTTGTTGTAATCCTTCTGTTTGAAGTGTGATGAGATAAATTCCAGGTGCTGAATCATTAAGATCAATTTCAGTCGTGTTCGGGCCTGTTATCGCCTTAATGTCGCGGCTAAAGAGAATTCTTCCAGTAATATCTGTGATATTCATTCTGTAATTTCTTTCATCAGCTGAATTGAATGTCAGTTTGAATTGTCCCTTATTCGGATTTGGATATGCATTCATCATGCTTAAGATAGATACATCACTGGTTTCATTGCCATTTTCATCTGCAGCAATTCTGCAGCTGAGATTAACGGAGATTGTTTTTGTTCTTGCAGCTGATGTTCCGCATGCATTCGAAGCAGTAACAGAAAGAATAGCTGACGATGAAACGGCAGTATTGAATTTCACAGAAACATTTGTAGTGCCCTGTCCTGAGAAAATTGTCGCCCCGCCGGTCACTGTCCAGTTATAAGAGGTTGCTCCGCTGACTGAAGAAATCGAATAATTGACTGTTGAATTTTTACATACAGAAGAATTTCCGGAGATTGATCCAGGCATGACAGGCGGACTTGTGATTTTAATAGCCAACTCCTGATCATAGCCGGCACCTTTGCAATTACTTCCTTTTACTTTTATTTTTTGGCTACCTGTATATCCAACAGGAATAGTAACTGAAACACATGTTGTTCCTTGTCCGGAATTAATAATCAATGGATGAGAGCTGCTTCCGTAAATAGACCAGATATAGGTATCTGCATTTGGTAGTGCGGAAATACAATATGTGATTGTTTGAGGCAAATTGCTTGCGCAGAATGAAGATTGTCCGCTAATGGCAGCTGGTTTAGAAGGTTTAGAAGTTATTACATTAAGTGCCTGACAACTTGTAGCGCTCATGCCGCAAGAATTGACTGCTTTAACGCATATATATCCGCCGGCAAACTTAGTACTGAACTTAATCGTGATGCAGTTATTTGTTGATGTTCCCATTGCAGACGCTCCTGTTGGAAGTGTCCACATATAAGATGTAGCCCCGGCAACTGCGGGAACACAATACACAACTCCGGATTGACCTTTACAAACATTTACAGGTCCGGTGATTGCGCCAGGTGAAGAAGGCGCAGAACCAGTTGCCATTACGTTCGCAGTTGATGTACCAGTGCAATTATGCGCATCTGTAATTGTGACGATATATGAACCGGTTGCAAGTCCGGAAATCATTTGTGTTGTCTCAGAACCAGGAGACCAGCTGTAAGTATATCCAGGAGTTCCGCCTGACGGAGTGACGGTTGCCGTACCATCATGATTAGAACAATTCTCAGGAGTTGTAGATGGAATACCAGCAACCTTTGTTGGTTCGGTAAAGGTTACATTTTGCGAAACAGTGCAACCGTTTGCATCCTCTACAGTAAGCGGATAAGTACCGGCATTGAAGCAACAGATAGTGCCAACACCACTTACGTAAGGAGTTGTTCCGCCTGAAGCACTGACAACAACTTGTGCATTCCCACCATAACATTGAATTGCACCCGGAGTTGCATTCATTGTAAGCTGTGCAGGCTGTATAATTGTCTGGCTGCAGGTTACTGATGAGCAGTTATCTGTTACGGTAAGAGTATATGTGTCCGCAGGCAGATTGCTTACAGATGGAGTAGTGCCGACGATTGCATTCAATGAATTTCTCCATGTGTAAGTAACAGTTCCAACGGAGTTGCTGATGCTTCCTGCAGTAACTGATCCTGTCTCACCATAGCATGATGCATTTGTATGACTACATGATCCCATCGTCATAGCATCAGGTTGTGTGATGGTAATTGTTGTTGATCCGGTGCATCCAAGATCGTCTGAAACAATGTATGTGTAGGTGCCTGCAATTACAGCGTTAAATGTTCCTGTACCTGAAGCATAATTACCTGTTCCTCCTGTTGCAGTGACGATCACAGATGTATTTCCGCCATTGCATGTAATCGCTCCCGGAGATGCACTGACATTAATAGCATTCAGCACAGTCAGATTAGTTGTAATGGTGCTGTCACATCCCTGTGCATTAGGAATGACAGAAATGTACGTGCCTGATGTTGTTTGAATTCCATCTCCCGGAATCTGATAACTCTGTCCAGCGCAAATTGTAACGTTTGCAGTAGACGATGAGCTATGTTTAATTATAACATGAGCTGTAACCAATGAATCACAACCATTGAATGTTGAGTAATGATGATCATAATCTCCGGAAGTGGTTACTGTTTGTCCCCAAGGAGTAATATATGAATCACAGCTTGTTTGACTGAAGTTTGTTGATGATGAATAGTTGATCGTCACATGAGCAGTAACAAGTGAATCGCATCCATTGATAGTTGAGTAGTGGTGATCATAATCTCCGGACGTAGTTACTGTCTGTCCCCAAGGAGTCGTATATGAATCGCAGCTTGTCTGGCTATAACTTGTTACAGACGAATTGTTGATCGTCACATGAGCTGTCACCAATGAATCGCATCCATTGATTGTTGAGTAATGGTGATCATAATCACCGGAAGTTGTTACAGTCTGACCCCAAGGAGTAGTATACGAATTACAGCTTGTCTGATTGAATGAAGACGAAGATGAATAGTTAATCGTCACATGAGCCGTCACAAGAGAATCACAACCGTTGATTGTAGAATAGTGATGATCGTAGTCTCCTGAAACTGTTACTGTCTGACCCCAAGGAGTGGTGTATGAATCACAGCTTGTTTGATTAAATGAGGAAGAAGCTGAATGATTAATTGTAACATGTGCAGTTACTGTACTGTCGCAGCCAAAGCTGGTATTATAAACATGATCATAGTTGCCTGAAGAAGTAACTGTTTGCCCCCATGGAGTCGTGTAGGAATCACATCCTGTAGCTGAGAAAGAAGAAGATGTTTTATAGTGAATTATTACATGAGCGGTAACGAGTGAATCACAACCATTGATAGTAGTGTAATGATGAGAGTAATCACCTGTAATAGAAACAAACTGTCCCCAAGGTGTTGTATAGGAATCGCAACTCATCTGAGTATAGCTTGTCGCAGAAGAATTATTGATCGTCACATGAGCTGTAACAAGCGAATCACAACCATTGATTGTAGAGTAGTGGTGAGTGTAATCTCCGGAGGTAGTCACTGTTTGTCCCCATGGAGTTGTATACGAATCGCAGCTCGTTTGATTGAAGCTTGTCGCAGAAGAATTATTGATCGTCACATGAGCTGTAACAAGCGAATCACAACCATTGATTGTAGAGTAGTGGTGAGTGTAATCTCCGGAAGTAGTCACAACCTGTCCCCATGGAGTTGTATACGAATCGCAGCTCGTTTGATTGAAGCTTGTCGATGAAGAATTATTGATCGTCACATGAGCTGTCACAAGAGAATCACAACCATTGATTGTAGAGTAGTGGTGAGTATAATCACCGGAAGTAGTCACAACCTGTCCCCATGGAGTTG
>JADMIO010549030.1_pt1 | contig 31513 bp, 32 predicted proteins | sample 8958161 | NCBI WGS metagenome assembly JADMIO01 (sample SAMN16585339, study PRJNA669376) | soil metagenome | isolation source: Crop rotation soil | place: USA: Cullars Rotation, Alabama | collected 2011 | reverse complement strand
CCCGAGCGCCGCCGCCACGCGCTGCTCGACCAGGATCGTCGCCACGCCCTGCGCCTTCAGCGCGCCGACGGTGGCGAGGATCGTCGCGATCATGCTCGGCATCAGCCCTTCGGTCGGTTCGTCGAGCAGCAGGACCCGCGGCTCGAGGCAGAGGGCCCGGGCCACCGCAAGCATCTCCTGCTCGCCGCCGCTCAAGGTGCCTGCGGTCTGCCGCAGCCGCTGCGTCAGCACGGGGAACAGCGGCAGCACCCGCTCGAGGGTGTCCTGCCCGCGGTTGCGGGCCATTAGGCCGATCGTGAGGTTCTCCTCGACGGTGAGCTCGGAGAAGAGCCGGCGTCCCTGCGGGACATAGGCGATGCCGCGCCGGGGGACCTCGTGCGCCGGCAGGCGGTTCAGCTCGGTTCCGTCCAGCACCACCCGGCCGGAGCGCGGGCGCACGAGACCCATGATCGCCTTCAGCGCCGTGGTCTTGCCCGCGCCGTTGCGGCCGAGCAGACAGAGCACCTCGCCGTCGCCCAGCTCCAACGAAAGGCCGTGCAGGACCTGCACGTTCCCGTAGAAGCAGTCGAGGGCCTGGACCGAGAGGGTCACGTGCCGAGATAGGCCCGCTGGACGGCGCGGTCGGCCTTCACCTCGGCCGGGGTGCCCTCGGCCAGGATGCGCCCGCCGTCCATCACCGTGATCCGGCCGGCCAGCTCCATGACCACAGGCATGTTGTGCTCGATCAGCAGCACCGTCGCCACACCGGCGATCGCCCGCACGAGGCCGCAGAAGCCGACGATCTCGTCGTCCGCCAACCCCTGCGTCGGCTCGTCGAGGATCAGCAGCTTCGGCGCCAGGGCCAGCCCCATGGCGACCTCGAGCAACCGCTGGTGGCCATAGGCGAGCGTGCCCGCCGTCGTCCCGCTCCGGTCTGCGAGCCCCACCCGGGCGAGGGTCTCCTCGACGCATTCAGCGAGCGCGCGATGCCCGGCGGCGCCGCCCTTCCCCGCCCAGGACAGTCGCCGCTGGACCGCAAGGGCGACGTTGTCGAAGCAGCTGAGATTGGCGAAGACGCTGGTGATCTGGAAGGTATAGACGATGCCCCGCCGCACCCGCTTCCAGGGCGGCAGGCCGGTGATGTCGCGATCCTCGAAGGCGATCCGCCCCGAGGAGGGCGCGGTCCGGCCGCAGATCATCCCGACCAGCGTCGTCTTCCCGGCGCCGTTCGGCCCGATGAGGGCTCGGATCTCGCCGCGGTCGAGCGCGAAGCTCACCGCCTCGACGGCGCGCACCCCGCCGAAGTGGCGGCTGAGGTCTGCCGTCGCCAGGAGGGTCATGGCAGCAGGTCCGTCCGGGAGCCGCGCAGGGTCCCGAGGATACCCTTCGGGAAGAAGAGCACGAGGAGCACGAGGGCGAGGCCGACGACGATCATGTAGCTGGACGTGTAGCCGCTGGAGAAATCGACCAGGTAGAACATCAGCGCGGTGCCGAGCAGCGGCCCCAGCACCGTCCCCTGCCCGCCGAGCAGGACCCAGAGCAGCGGCAGGATGGAGTACTGGATCGAGGCGAAGGTCGAGCCGACGTAGGAGAAGAGCAGCGCGTAGGCCGAGCCGGCGGCTCCCGCCATCAGCCCCGACACGGAGAGGGCCAGCAGCTTGTAGCGGAAGCTGTCGTAGCCCAGCAGCGACGTGCGTTCCTCGTTCTCGCGCACGGCGACGAACACCCGCCCCGCCGCCGAGCGCACGAGCGCGAGGCACGCCAGGGAGCAGAGGGCGAACAGAAGCAGCGCGAGGTTGTAGCGGGTCGGCCGGTCGCTGAGCGCGATGTCCAGACCGGCCACCGAGAACTGCCGCGCCGCGGCGGGAAGAATGAAACCCTCGTCCCCGTGGGTCACGTTGTTGAAATAGAGGGTCAGCAGGAAGGCGGCCTGGGCGAACATCAGCGTGACGATCATGAAAGCGACGCCGCTGGTCCGCAGGGCAAGGAGGCCGACCGCGATGGCGAGCGCCAGCCCCGTGACGGCGCCGGCCAGGAACGCCCCGGGCGCGGTGAGGCCGAAATACTGGATCGGCAGCCCGGCGCCGTAGAGCCCCGCAGCGAAGAACATCGCGTGGCCGAGGCTGAGCAGGCCGGTGTAGCCGAACAGCAGGTTGTAGCCGGTGGCGAAGCAGGCGAGCACCAGGATGCGCGCCAGGCTGGTGTGGTGGTAGGGCGGCAGCACGAACTGCAGCCCGAACAGCACGACGAGCACCGCGAGATGAATGAGGAGCGCCCACCGGGCGCTGCCCGAGCGCCCACGGGCCGTCATCCTTTCGCTCCGAACAGCCCGCCGGGACGCAGCACCAGGACGAGGGCGACCAGCAGGGTGGCGATGATCTTGGCCAGGGTGGGGGAGAAGAAGACCGAGATCATCCCGTCGCTGAGACCGATGGCGAAGGCCGCGACCAGGGTGCCGCGCAGACTGCCGAGACCGCCGATGATGACGACGATGAAGGAGAGCAGCAGGGGGTCGCCGCCCATGAGGTAATGAGCCTGCTGGATCGGCACGACCAGCACCCCGGCGACGGCGGCGAGCATCGCACCCAGCGCGAAGGTGAGCGAGTAGACGCGCTCCACCGGGATGCCGAAGGCTTGGGCGGTCTCCCGGTCGTAGCGCGTCGCGCGCATGACGAGGCCGACCCGGGTGCGCATCAGCACGTACCAGGTCGCGAGCAGCAGCGCCGCGGAAGCGGCGATGACGACGAGCTTGTAGCCGGAGTAGCCGAACCAGGGGAACACGATCCTGAACTGGATCGGCGGCACGACGGGACGCGCGTCCGGTCCGTAGAGCGTCAGGGTCAGCTGCTGCAGGATGTAGAGCAGCCCGATGGTGGCCACGATGGTCGGCTCGGGACGGTAGTGCAGCCGCCGCAAGACCAGCCGGTCGGCGGCGAGCGCGATGCCGCCGACGACCAACGGGCTGCCCACGAGCGCGAGGAGAAAGCCGAGGGCCGGGTGCTCCGGCGCGAGCGTGCTGAACCACCAGGCCAGCACCGCGCCGAGCATGAAGAACTCGCCGTGCGCGACGTTGACCACGCGCATGACGCCGAAGACGAGCGACAGCCCGAGGGCGGTGACCGCGAGCACGAAGGCCGTCACCGTGCCTTCGAGCAGCGCCAGGAGGAGGTTGGGCCCGAGATTCATGGCGCGCGACGGCGGGCCTTCCGAAGGGTGATCCGCCCCTCCCGTTGCGGGAGGGGCAACGGGGAGGGGTCTTGCGCGCGTCCGCGCGCATACGACTCACCACTGCCGCGGGGACACCGGGAGCAGGTCTCTCGCGCGCCGACGCGCGCGAAGCCCCCCGCCCCGACCCTCCCCCGCAAGGGGGGAGGGAGAAACCGCTGATTCGGCAGACCTCGCGCTCTGGCGAGGTTACAGCGGCTGCTTTGTGTAGTCGGCCTCGGGCTCGTACATGCCGTCCTCGATGTCGGTGCGGTGGACGACGTTGAGCTTGCCGCCCTCCACCTTCGAGATGAACTGGTGGGCGAAGCACTGGTGGATCTGGCCGACGAACTTCTTGGCCCCTTGCGGGTGCTCGTTGCTCTCCTCGTACCCGGTGGTCGCCTCGAGCGCCTCGATCAGCTTCGCCTTGTCCGCGTCGGTGTTGGCCTGGTAGCCGCTGGACTCGACGGCGGCCTTGATGGCGTAGAGCGTCTCCCAGCAGCCGAACATGTGCGAATAGGTCGAGACGTCCTTCGGATCCTCGACCGACGCTCCGGCCTCGTTCACGCCGACCTTCTCCCGGTAGAACTTGTCGAAGGCCGTCTGGTTGGCGCCGGCGTAGCGCGGGAAGGCCTCCCAGAAATACGTGCCGTCGAGGAATTCCAGGCCCGGGCTGGCGATGTCGACGGCCTCGAGGGAATCGATGAAGCCGAAGACCTGCGGCCGGGTGGAGCCGAAGTGCTCGCCCATCTCCTTGACGAAGGTGAGGACTCCGGGTCCGACCATGACGTGATAGATGACCTCGGTGTCGGCCGGGATCTGGGCGAAGTACTTGGTGAAGGAAGTCTCGGTGGGCGCCACCGGGATCAGCGCGGCGATCGAGCCGCCCTGCTTCTCCAGCGCCTTGGAGAAGAAGTCGCGGTGGTCGTGGCCGAAGGCATAGTCGGGGAAGATCATGCTGACCTTCTTGCCGAGATTGCCGGTGATCCAGGGCGCCATCGAGGTGACCTGGGCGCGCACGTCGGTGATGCCGGGCTGGAAGACGTAGCGGTTCAGCGCGCCCGAGGCGACGTGGTAGCCCTCGCTGACCACGAAGTAGGGCAGCTTCAGCTCGCCCGCCGCCGGCGCCGAGCCGATGACCACGTGCGAGAACAGCGTGCCGAAGACGAAGTCCACGTTGTGCTGGGTGGCGAACTTCTCGACCACCTCAGCGCCGCGCTTCGGATCGGTGCCGTCGTCCTCGGCGATCAGCTCGATCGGCCGGCCGGCGATCCCGCCGGCGTCGTTGATCAGCTTCACCGCCGCGTTGGTGGTGCGCTCGTACCAGCGGCCGTAGGCGGCACCGATGCCGGTGCGGTGGACCTGGAAGCCGATGCGGATCGGCTCGGCGGCGCCGACCTGGATGTAGCGCATCGCTACGGGCAGCAGCCCGGATCCCGCCGCCGCGCCGGCAACCGCGCCCAGCCCCTTGATGACGGTGCGCCTGCCGACACTCCTGTTGCCGATCGCGGTCCCCTTCGTCTCAGCCATGCCCCTTCTCCCCGTCTTCGGGAGCGCGTCGCATGGGGGTCGCCACGACCCGCGCGCGGCCGCTCCGGCAAGCGGCGACTGAAACATGAGAGGCCGGCCCCTGACAAGCCGGCCGCCCGGGATCCCCCCGGCTCATTCCCCTCGGCTCATCCGGCGGCGGGGGCCGCCAGCAGCCAGAGGCCGAACAGGGTGTAGGCGATCATCAGCAGGGCGAGCGGGAGCTGGCCGACAAAGACGGCCGCGGTCGTGCCGAACCGCCCGACTGCGATCCGGTGCGCGACGGCGACCGCGACCAGGTGGCCGAGAACCACCGCGCCCGCCTGGGTCTTCCAGATCGTCGAGACCGCGTCGTAGTTCGACAGGAACGACGTCGTGACGTGTCGCTCCGCGAGCCCGAGGAGATCCCAGCCGCGCGCGAACGGATCGCCGAGCGCGCGGATCGCGTACTGCACGTTGACCAGGAACGCGGTCAGGTAGTGGGCGAAGTGGTAGGCCACCGAGACCGGCAGGATGGACAGGGCGAAGCCGGCGAGTGCACGCCGGACCGCGGGGCGGCCGCCGGCCAGGACCGCGCCGAGCGCGACGGCGGCGCCGTATCCGGCGACGAGCGCGACCCAGGCGGCGAGCAGGCCCAGCGTGTTCTGGGGGACCATCGCGGTTCGCCCGGGGAACTCGAGCGGGTTGACGCCGCCGAGGGCGAGCCAGCGGAAGGTCTGGCTGAGTCCGTCGAAGGAAACGGTGGCGAGCGTGAGCAGGACGAACGCCACGCCGGAGAGCGAAAGCGGCTCGCCGTCGACCAGGGCGGCGCCCGGAAGCGCGAGGCCGAGCCGTCGGCGGCCCGGCCGATGCGGATCCGGTTCCACCCGAAGGGGCGCCAGCAGCGCCACGAATCGGAAGAAGATCGAGAAGCACTCCGCGCGCGCGAGCCAGGCCCGTTCGCCGAACGCCAGCATGCCGCCGACGGTGACGAGGGTGTAGATCGCCAGGGCCGCGGCGAGGCGCGCCGGATCGTCGGGCGCGGGGTCGACCAGCTCGAACCAGGCGAACGCGAGGAAGCCGGCAGTCGCCGGCCAGAAGGAGAGCCAGCCGGGATAGGCCAGAGGCGGCCGCTCCGGGGTGGCCGTGCCCCCCAGCAGCCGCCGCACCAGGCGATAGGGCGCGACCCACGGGTTGACCAGGGCCCAGAGGTCGCCGACGAGTGCCTGGACGATGGTCAGCCCGCCCCAGCCGAGAGTCCAGACCGTGAGCGGGAGCGGGTTCGCGAGGGGATCGCGGCTGCCGAACAGCCCCGCCGCGATGAGGAGGACGAGCACTGCGAAGCCGGCGCCGCTCGCGAGCACCTGCGGTCCTGCCGCTACCGTGCCGAGCCGCGGCCGCCCGGCGAAGGCCCGGAGGACGGCGACGCGAGGCACGGCGAGAAGGACCAGAAAAGAGATGGCGACGGCCAGGGTCCCGCCCACCAGATAATAGCCGGTGGGCAGCAGGAGCACGAAGGCGCCTTCGCCGGCGTGGGCGAAGGCGGCCGTCGCCCAGCCGAGCCCGACCAGGAGGCCGAGCACCGATCCGCAAGCCGCTCTCATGGCCGCCAGCAAGCGGGGAACCGCGCTTGGTGACAAGCAGGACCTGCGGTTCGGGAACTAAGGCGCAGCGACACCTTCTTCGTACGGGTGCCGGAGGACCGGGCCAGGTCGAGCCGGGAAGACCGCCGAAGACCGCAGACCAGCGGCACTCTTTTCGAAGGAGCGAAGGCGAGCGATGACCGACCGGTTCGAAACCAAGGACGCGGCGCGCCAAGCCGTCTGGGACCGTTTGCAGGCCGCTGGCGTGGCACGATTCCCTTTCCCGATCCATGGGAGGATCCCGAACTTCGCCGGGGCGGAAGCGGCGGCGGTGCGGCTGCTCGAGCAGGAGCCCTTCTCGACGGCGCGGTGCATCAAGGTCAATCCGGACTCGCCGCAGCACCCGTTGCGCGAGGAGGCGCTGCGGCGCGGCATCGTCGTCCTGGTGCCGACCCCACGGCTCGCTGGCGGCTTCAAGCGGCTCGACCCGGTGCGGATCCCCGCCGACCGTTTCCGCGAAGCCGCCGCGCTGAAGACGATGGACCGCTGGGCGGAGGAGATCGCCCTGACCGAGCTGCCAACGCTCGACGCGATCGTCGCCGGGTCCGTTGCGGTGACGCGCTCCGGCCGCCGCTGCGGGAAGGGCGCCGGGTACAGCGACTTCGAGTACGCGATCCTGCGGGAGCTCGGCCATCCGACGGTGCCGGTCGCCACCACGGTGCATCCGTTGCAGCTGGTCGACAGCTTCCCGATCGAGTCGAACGACCTGCCCCTCTCACTCATCGTCACGCCGGACCAAGCGATCCGCGTCCGCCGACCCCCGGCAGCGCCGGCGGGCATCGACTGGGATCGGCTCACCGCAGCCGACCTCGAGGCCATGCCGGTGCTCGGCGAGCTGCGTGCGTTGCGAGGGCGGGCGGCGCGCGGCTCAGCGCGGACGAGGTGATCGATTCTCAGCCATTTCACGTTGCAGACTGGCGCGCGCCATGGTTCGTGTCGTCCGGACAGGTTCGGAACGCTCGGGTAAGGTAAGCTCTTCAATACGAGATGGCAGGCCGATCGGCCGCCGTCATGGTCCGCTCGACCTCGCGACACGGGCGGCAGGAGATCGCCGGCGCGGAGGGAGGAGCGTGCCCCGTCAACCCGTCATCGGAACCCCGCCCGATCACCCCGCGCTCCGTGCCTGGGTGGACGAGGTCGTCCGGCTCTGTCGGCCCCAGGCGGTGCAGTGGTGCGATGGATCGCAGGCCGAGCACGAGGCGCTGTGCCGCGCCATGGTCGACGCCGGCACCCTCATCCCGCTGAATCCGGCGAAGCGGCCCGACAGCTTCCTCGCCCGCTCCGACCCGCGCGACGTCGCCCGGGTGGAGGACCGCACCTTCATCTGCTCCAGGCGCAAGGAGGATGCCGGGCCGACCAACAACTGGGCAGAGCCGCGCAAGATGCGCGCACGCCTGCGGCGGCTCTTCCGCGGCTGCATGCAAGGGCGGACGCTGTACGTGGTGCCGTTCAGCATGGGCCCAATCGGCTCCGATCTCTCCCTCATCGGTGTGGAGATCACCGATTCCCCCTATGTCGTCGCCAGCATGCGGATCATGACGCGGATGGGCCAAGCCGCGCTGGACGCGCTTGGTCGCGACGGCCGCTTCGTTCCGTGCCTGCACTCCGTCGGCCGACCGCTGCCGCCCGGAGAAGCCGATGTGCCCTGGCCCTGCGACCCGGACAACATCGTCATCGCTCATTTCCCCGACGACCGGTCGATCCACTCCTACGGCAGCGGCTATGGCGGCAATGCCCTGCTCGGGAAGAAGTGCCTCGCCCTGCGCATCGCCTCGGTGATCGGGCGCGAGGAGGGGTGGCTGGCGGAGCATATGCTGATCCTCGGCGTGGAGGACCCGCGGGGAGAGAAGACCTACGTGACCGCCGCGTTTCCCAGCGCCTGCGGCAAGACCAACCTTGCCATGCTGACGCCGCCGCCGGCCCTCTCCGGCTGGAAGGTGACGACCGTCGGCGACGACATCGCCTGGATCAAGCCGGACCGCGGCGGCGGCTTGCGGGCGATCAACCCGGAGGCTGGGTTCTTCGGCGTCGCGCCGGGCACCTCGCCGCAGACCAACCCGAACGCCGTCGCGATGCTCGCGGCGGACACGATCTTCACCAATGTCGCCATGACTCCCGAGGGCGACGTCTGGTGGGAGGGGCTGACGGCCGAGCCGCCCGCGCGCCTCGTCGACTGGCGGGGGCAAGACTGGACGCCGGGCGCGGGAGGGCCTGCCGCACACCCCAATTCGCGCTTCACCGTCCCGCTCACCCGCTGCCCCTCGCTCGACGCCGCGTGGGACGACCCGCAGGGCGTGCCGGTGCGCGCCTTCGTCTTCGGCGGGCGGATGAGCCGGAACGTGCCGCTGGTGGTGGAGGCCTTCAGCTGGAGCCACGGCGTCTACCTCGCCGCCACGGTCGCCTCGGAAGCCACCGCGGCGGCCGAGGGGCAGGCGGCGCTGCGGCGCGACCCGATGGCGATGCTGCCGTTCTGCGGCTACAACATGGCGGACTACTTTGCCCGCTGGCTCGACTTCGGCGCGCGCCTTTCCGATCCGCCGCGCATGTTCCGGGTCAACTGGTTCCGCCGCGACGAAGCCGGGCGCTTCCTCTGGCCGGGATTCGGCGAGAACATGCGGGTGCTGCAATGGATCGTCGAGCGCGCCCGCGATCGGGGCGCGGCGGTCGAGGGCCCCGTCGGCTGGATGCCGCGCTACGGCGACCTCGATTGGACCGGGCTCCCCTTCCCGGCCGAGCAGTTCGAGCGGCTGATGCACATCGAGCGCGGCGCCGCCACGGCCGAGGTGGAGTCCCAGGGCGAGCTGTTCGACCGATTTGCCAAGCGCCTGCCGGCGGAGCTCACCCTCGAACGGGCGCTCCTCGCCGCCCGCACGGAGCGGGCTCCGGCGGTGTGGCGGCCCGGCGGCGCGAGCGACTGATCGCGAGGATCGGCGAGGATGGACCTGGAGCTTCGCGACAAGCGTGCCGTGGTGACGGGCGGCAGCAAGGGTATCGGCCGCGCCATTGCCCTGGGGCTCGCCGCCGAAGGCGCCAAGGTGGCCATCTGCGCCCGCGCCGAGGGGCCGTTGCGCGCGGCCGAGGCGGCCATCCTGGCGAAGGGTGTCGAGACCTATGCCGCCGTGTGCGACGTCGGCAGCGATGCGGCGCTCGACGCCTTCCTGGAGGAGACGCGCCGGCGGTTCGGCGGGGTCGACCTCCTGGTCAACAACGTCTCCGCCTTCGCCTTTGCCGACGATCCTGCCGGCTGGAACGCCAGCCTCGCCGTCGACCTGCTCGCGCCGGTGCGTGCCTGCAGCAAGGTCGTGCCCTGGATGGAGGAGTCGGGCGGCGGATCGATCCTCTTCGTCTCATCGATCTCGGCGCTGGAGGCGGGCTCGCCGGTGACCTATGCGGCCGCCAAGGCCGCCTTGATCAGCTACGCCAAGAACCTCGCGGTAAATCTTGCGCCGAGAGGGATCCGGGTGAACACGCTGGCGCCCGGCTCGATCGAGTTCGAAGGGGGCTTATGGGCGGCGGCCCGCCAGAACAACCCGGCTCGCTTCGAGGCCGTGCTCGGCACCATCCCGTGGGGCAGGATGGGCACGCCGGAAGAGGTCGCCGACGTCGCGGTCTACCTGCTGTCGCGGCGGGCGAGCTGGGTCACCGGAGCCTGCCTGCCGGTCGACGGCGGCCAGCACAAGGGTAATCTCTGATTTGTTCGCGGGGCTGGAGCCCCGCCCGGCCGACGCCGGTCAGGCTGCCAGGCGCGGCTGCTCGTCGGTGAGGTCGCGCAGGTAGATCGCGCCGAAGCCGGAAGTCTTCGCCTCGTCCTTGGCCCATTCGATCCAGCGCTGCAACGGCGCGGTGAGCCGCGGCGGCGTCTGCCGGAAGGTCGCCTCGCGCGAGCTTCCCTCGGTGCCGATGCACAGCCGCACGATCTTGCGGGCGCGATCCGCCTCGCTGAAGCAGTGCGTCAGAAGGATGTAGTCCTCCCGCTTCTGGGCGGGCGCCTCTTCGCCCACCGCGATCACCTGGGGCATTGCTCGTCTCCGTCACGACCGGCACCTGACGCCGGAGACGCCGAACCTAGCGTTAAGGATAAAACTTCTGGTTAATGCCGCCTCTACCGTGGAGCGGGCGCGCCGGTAGAGGCGCCGGCAAAGCCCGCCTGCCGTCGTGTCGGACTCGCTGGATTGCCCGGCCGCCGGGAGGAAGACGTTTACCTTCTCCGGGCCTGGGCCGTCGCAGCCCAGGGCCAGTTGATTGTCAGTCGTTGAGGAGATCCTCGCTCTGCCGCGCCAAGCGCCGGATCAGCTCTGGCGCGACCCGTCTGGCCAGAGCGGCTTCGGCTTCGCGCCACACCGGAAGGGCTGATTCCAGGCGGCGGGCACCGGCCTCGGTCAGCCATACCGCGCGGCGGCGCAGGTCCGTTTCGACGACCGTGATCTCGATCAGCCCCTCCCGCTCGAGGGTCCGCAGATTGCGCGACAGCGTCGACGGGTCGAGGCCGGTCCGCCGCGCCAGCTCGCCCAGGGTGTCGTCTGCCGCCGCCGCGATCTGCGCCATGAGGCCGAGCTGTGCCGTCGTGAGGCCGCAGCGCGCCACCTCCCGGTCAAGGAACTGGGCGATCCGCCGCGCCGCGAGGCGGCACATCCACCCGCTGCCAGTCTCCACCAGCGCCCTGGCGTCGGTTCGGAGCGTCTTGCGGGATTGCATGTCGGCACAATTCCATGTAGGTGCATCGTTTGTATATGCAAATATTTGGGTTGTCAGCCCTGCGAAGAGGAGATCCGTGCAGATGAGCCCCAGCCGGCGCGACATCCTCGATTGCATCGGCGGCACCCGAATGCTCGCCTTGCGCCGGATCCTCCCGACGAACGGCGCCCGCATCATGCTGAAGCTGGAGAGCGAGAACCCGACCGGCAGCATGAAGGACCGGATGGCGCTGGCGATGATCGAGGCAGCCGAAGCCGACCAGCGGCTTCGGCCCGGGGGCGCGGTCGTCGAGTACACCGGGGGAAGCACCGGCGTGTCCCTCGCCCTGGTCTGTGCGGTGAAGGGCTACCGGCTGCACATCGTCACCTCCGACGCCTTCGCCCGGGAGAAGCTCGACCACATGCGCCTGCTCGGCGCACGGCTGCAGATCCTCGAGAGCGACGGCGGCCGGATGACGGAGAAGCTGACCCGCGACATGGTGGAAGCGGCGCGGATCATCGCCGCCGACACCGGAGGCTTCTGGACCAACCAGCTCCACAACACCGACCAGCTGCCGGCCTACGCCTCGATGGCCGAGGAAATCTGGACGCAGGCGCGAGGTTCTCTCGACGCCTTCGTCCAGAGCGTCGGCACCGCGGCTTCCCTTCGCGGCACCGGCGAAGCCTTGCGGGCCCGCGACGCGCGGGTCCGGGTGATCGCCGTGGAGCCGGCCGAGTCGCCGGTGCTGTCGGGCGGTTCGCCGGGCGGACACAGGATCGACGGCATCGGCGCAGGCTTCGTGGTCCCGCTGTGGCACGCCGGCGCCGCCGACGGAATCGAGCGAGTGTCCACCGAGGAAGCGATCGCCATGGCCTTGCGGCTGGCTCGGGAGGAGGGTCTGTTCGCCGGGACCTCGACCGGTGCGAATGTCGTGGCGGCGCTGCGGGTCGCCGAAGAGCTCGCCCCGGGCGCCACGGTCGTCACCGTCATGTGCGATACCGGAATGAAGTATCTCGCGAGCTACGGCGCGCACGCCGGACCCTCCAGCGCCCGGCGCGGGACCTAAGGATCCATCGGGCTGGCTGGATCGGACGGCCGTCACGCCGGCCGGTGACGACGGGAGAAAGGCAATCGGATGCGACGGCATTTGCGCCGCCGCGGCGGCAGCGCTAATGTAGTTATGAAATGGCCGTTTCAAATGTGGAACGATCTCGGGATGCTGCCCGTCAGGTGAAAGCGCAGCCTGCGCGCGCCGTGCTGAACGCCATGTCGATCCTGGAGTCTTTCGACCTGTCCCACGCGGCCCAGTCCCTTGCCGGGATCAGCCGCAGGCTGGGCATCCCGAAGGCGACGGCGTTGCGGACCATGCTCGCGCTCGAGACCCGCGGCTACGTCGTGCTGGACCCCGAGGGCCGGAAGTACTCGCTTGCCGAGGGCGTGCTGGCCTTGGCCCAGGCCTACCTGGCGCGATACGAGGCGTTGGCCGTGGCGCGTCCCGCGCTGGCGGAGCTCGCCGGCGAGACTGGCGAGACCGCCCACTTCGCGGTGCTGCAGGGCACCCAGGTGGTCTATCTCGAGATCGCGGAGAGCCCGCAGCGCGTGCGTGCCTATGTCCTGCGCGGCGACCACCTGCCCGCCCATTGCGTGGCCGCCGGGAAGGCCATTCTCGCCCATGGCGGGGACGGCCCGGTCCAGGCCGTTCTCGCCCAGGGCCTGGCGCGGCTCACCCCGGCGACGGTGGATCGTGCCGCCTTCCTTCAGGAGCTTCGGCTTGCGCGGCAACGCGGCTATGCGCTCAACCTCGGCGAATGGATGGAGGACGTCGCCGGGGTCTCCGCGCCGATCCTGGGCAACGACGGCCGCGTGCACGGGGCCATCGGCGTCGCCGGACCGATGTCTCGCCTGAATGCCCGGAACGCGCACGACGTCGGGGGCATCGTGCTGCGCTACGCCGACCGGATCTCCGCCCGGCTGGGCGGATCGCGCGGCGACAACCTGGAGCGACAGGATAAGCCGCCTGCAGCGGCGAAGCCGGCGCGACGCCGGCGGACCGGATGAGCCAGGGGGTTTCGCCCTTCATCCTCGAGGCGCAGAACCTGCGCAAGGAGTTCAGCGGCTTCGTCGCGGTGAAGGACGTGTCGCTGCAGGTGCAGCCCGGCACCATCCACGCGCTGATCGGGCCGAACGGCGCCGGCAAGACGACGGTCTTCAACCTGATCAGCAAGTTCCTGACGCCCACTGCCGGAACGATCCTCTACAAGGGCCGCGACATCACCCGGCGCAGCCCGGCGGCCGTGGCGCGACAGGGAATCTGCCGCTCGTTCCAGATCTCGGCGGTGTTCCCGAAGCTGACCGTGCTCGACAACGTCCGCGTCGCGCTGCAGCGGCCTCTCGGCGTGTCGATGCATTTCTGGCGCTCGGTCCGTCACCTCGACCGGCTCGACGACCGGGCCGGCGAACTGCTGGGCCGGGTCGGCCTGGCGGACTATCGCGACCAGATGACCGGCGAGCTGCCCTACGGGCGCAAGCGGGTGCTGGAGCTCGCGACCACGCTCGCCATGGATCCCGAGCTCCTCCTCCTCGACGAGCCAACTGCCGGGCTCGGCCAGGAGGACATCCGGACCGTGAGCGAATTGATCCGTTCCGTCGCCAAGGGCCGCACGGTGGTGCTGGTGGAGCACAATCTCGGCGTCGTCGCCGATCTCTCCCACGTCATCACGGTGTTGCAGCGGGGCGAGATCCTGGCACAAGGCTCCTACGCCGAGATCTCGCAGAACCCGGAGGTGCGGTCCGCCTACCTCGGCAGCGGCGATGCCTGACGCCGCCGGGACCGAGCCGCTCCTCTCCGTCTCGGGCCTCAATGCCTTCTATGGCGAGTCCCATGCCCTCAAAGGCGTCGACCTCACCGTCGCCCGCGGCGAGGTGGCGACCCTCCTCGGCCGCAACGGCGCGGGCAAGACCACGACCCTCAAGTCGATCATGGGCATCGTCGCAAAACGCACGGGCCGGATCGTCTTCGCCGGGCGCGACCTCATCGGCCTGCTGCCCGAGCAGATCGCGCGGCTCGGCATCGCCTACTGCCCGGAGGAGCGCGGCATCTTCGCCTCTCTCAGCGTGGCGGAGAACCTTATGCTCCCGCCGGTCGTGCGGCCCGGCGGCATGAGCCTGGCGGAAGTCTACGCGCTGTTTCCCAACCTCAAGGACCGCGGGAAGAGCCAGGGCACGAAGCTCTCGGGCGGCGAGCAACAGATGCTGGCGATCGGGCGCATCCTGCGCACCGGGTCCACGTTGCTGCTGCTCGACGAGCCGACCGAGGGCCTAGCGCCCACGATCGTGCAGCAGATCGGACGGGTGATCCGGACGCTCAAGGCGAAGGGCTTCACCGTGCTGCTGGTCGAGCAGAACTTTCGCTTCGCCGCTACCGTGGCCGACCGACACTACGTCGTCGAGAACGGCCGCGTCATCGATTGCATCACCAGTGCGGAGATCGCCGACAAGGCGGAGAAGCTGCATGGCTATCTCGGCGTCTGAGGACCGGCGCGGCGGCCGCTCGTCGCGTCCGGGACCACCGCTCGTGACTACCAAGGAAGGCCAAACCAGCAGGGAGGACTAAGATGAAGCTCGTCAGATCGATCGGCGCACTCTTCGTTTACGCGGCATTGGTCGGCGCCGCGCAGGCCCAGGTTTCCGACGACGTCGTCAAGATCGGGGTGATCAACGACCAGTCCGGGATCTACGCCGACCTTGCCGGCCTCGGTAGCGTCGAGGCGGCCCGCATGGCGATCGAGGACTTCGGCAACACCGTCCTCGGCAAGCCGATCGAGCTGGTCTCGGCGGACCACCAGAACAAGCCGGACATCGCCTCGAACATCGTCAACAAGTGGATCGACGAGGACAAGGTCGACCTCATCAGCGACCTGCCGAACTCCTCGGCCGTGCTGGCCGTGCAGGACATCGCCCGGCAGAAGCACCGGCTGGTGATCGTCTCGACCGGCGGGACGTCCGACTTCACCGGCAAGAAATGCTCGCCGTACGGCATTCATTGGACCTACGACACCTATGCCCTGGCGCACGGAACCGGCAAATACCTGGTCGAGGAAGGGGCCAAGAGCTGGTTCTTCCTGACCGCCGACTACGCCTTCGGCCAAGCCTTGGAGAAGGACACCACCCGCTTCATCGAGGAAGCCGGCGGCAAGGTCCTCGGCTCGGCCAAGCATCCGTTCCCGAACCAGGACTTCTCCTCGTTCCTGCTGCAGGCTCAGTCCTCCGGCGCGCAGGTCATCGCGCTGGCCAACGCCGGCGGCGACACCATCAACGCGATCAAGCAGGCCGCCGAGTTCGGCATCGTGCAGAAGGGGCAGCGGCTCGCCGGGCTGCTCATCTTCATCAGCGACATCCACAGCCTCGGCCTCGACACGGCCCAGGGCCTCGTCCTCACCACCGGCTTCTACTGGGACCTCGACGACAAGACCCGGGCCTGGTCGAAGCGCTTCTTCGAACGGCGCCAAGCCATGCCGACCATGGCCCAGGCCGGAGTCTATTCGAGCGTGCTGCACTACCTGAAGGCGGTCCAGGCCGCCGGCACCGACGAGCCCCTCGCCGTCGCGGCCAAGATGCGCGAGCTCCCGATCGACGACTTCTTCGCCAAGAACGCGCGCATCCGCGAGGATAACCGGATGGTGCACGACATGTACCTCGCCCAGGTGAAGGCGCCGTCCGAATCGCAGTACGACTGGGACTACTACAAGATCCTCCGCACGATCCCGGCGGAGGAGGCGTTCCGCCCGCTGTCCGAAAGCGAGTGCGAGCTGGTGAAGAAGGGCTAGCCGCAGTCACGGCAGGAGCTGACCGGTGTTCGACCTGCTCGGCATTCCGCCGCAGGCCCTCTTCGGCCAGCTCCTGCTCGGCCTCATCAACGGTGCCTTCTACGCGACGCTCAGCCTCGGCCTCGCCCTCATCTTCGGCATGCTGAACATCGTCAACTTCACCCACGGCGCCCAGTACATGATGGGTGCCTTCGTCGCCTGGCTGCTGCTTCACTATCTCGGCGTCGGCTACTGGGCGGCGCTCCTCATCGCCCCGGTCGCCGTGGCGCTGACCGGCGCCCTGATCGAGCGGACGATGCTGCGCCGGCTCTACGACCTCGACCACCTCTACGGCTTCCTGCTCACCTTCGGCCTGTCGCTGATCATCGAGGGAGGGTTCCGCGACCGCTATGGCGTCTCCGGCCAGCCCTATGCGATCCCGCCGAGCCTTGCCGGCGGGCACGATGTCGGCTTCATGTTCCTGCCGACGTACCGGGTCTGGGTGATCTGCGCCTCGGTGGTCGTCTGCCTCGGGACCTGGTGGCTGATCGAGGGCACCCGGATCGGCGCCTATCTGCGGGCGGCGACGGAGAACCCGACCCTGGTGCGCGCCTTCGGCATCAACGTGCCGCGGCTGATCACCCTCACTTACATGCTCGGGGTCGGCCTAGCCGGCTTCGCCGGCGTCCTCGCCGCGCCGATCTACCAGGTGAGCTCGATCATGGGGTCGAACATCATCCCGGTGGTCTTCGCCGTAGTGGTCATCGGCGGGCTCGGCTCGATCCTCGGGTCCATCGTCACCGGCTTTCTCGTCGGCCTCGCCGAGGGGCTCACCAAGGTCTTCTATCCGGAGGCCGCGAACACGGTCGCCTTCGCCCTGATGGTGGTCATCCTGCTGGTCCGCCCCCGCGGCCTCTTCGGCAAGCGGGCCTGAGCGCCATGACGAAGGTCGTCGCGCTCGCCCTCCTCGTCGGCCTCGCCGTCGTCGCCCCTGCCTTCGTTTATCCGGTCTTCGTCATGAAGGCGCTGTGCTTCGCGATTTTCGCCAGCGCCCTCAACCTGCTGCTCGGCTATGCCGGCCTGCTCTCCTTCGGCCATGCCGCCCTCTTCGGCGGCGCAGCCTACGCGGCTGGCCACGCCATGAAGGTCTGGGGCCTGCCGACCGAGCTTGGGCTCCTCGTCGGCACGGCGGCGGGCGCGCTGCTCGGCTTCGTCTTCGGCGCGCTCGCCAGCCGGACGCAGGGCATCTACTTCGCCATGATCACCTTCGCCCTGGCGCAGATGGTCTACTTCATCGCGGTCCAGGCGGCGTTCACCGGCGGCGAGGATGGCCTGCAGTCGGTCCCGCGCGGGGAGCTCCTCGGCTTCCTCGACCTGACGCCGACGCTGCACCTCTACTACACCGTGCTCGCCATCTTCATCCTGGCGATGCTCGCGATGCACCGCGTCGTCCATTCGCCCTTCGGGCTGGTGCTGCGGATGATCCGCGACAACGAACCCCGGGCGATCGCCCTCGGCTACACCACCCAGCACTACAAGATCCTGGCCTTTGCCCTGTCGGGCGCCTTCGCCGGCCTCGCCGGAGCGCTGAAGACGCTGGTCTTCCAGTTCGCCTCCCTCTCCGATGTCTTCTGGCACACCAACGGCGAGGTCGTGCTGATGACGGTGCTCGGCGGCGTCGGCACGCTGCTCGGCCCCGTCGTCGGCGCCTTCATCGTCGTCGCCATCCAGAGCTACTTCGCCGAGTTCGGCGCGCTGGTGACGGTGATCCAGGGCGTCGTCTTCGTGGTGATGGTGCTCGCCTTCCGCCGCGGCATCGTCGGCGAGCTGGCGCACGCCCTGCCTCGGCGGCTGGCGCGAAGAACCCGTCTTCGCCGGCCGCGCTCCCTTCAGCGGCTCGAGAGCGAGCAACTCTGACGCAACTCTGACGCCCGGGCGGCGTCACCCCCTTTTCGAGGAGAAGCAAGCATGACGGAGCTCATCGACCTGTCCATCCCGGTGCGCGACGGCGACGGCCGGCTCGGGCTCGAGGTGAAGTTCTCCACCCCGTACAACTACGAGAACTGCGGCTGGCAGGGCTCCTGCGTCTCGATGTTCTGCCACTACGCGACCCACGTCGATGCGCCGAACCACTTCATCGAGGGCGGCGCCGGAATCGACCAGGCGCCGCTCGGCAAGCTGATCGGGCCGGCCAGCCTCGTCGAGCTGGACGATCACGGCCGGGAGACGGCGATCCGCGGCGACACCCTCGAGGATCGGGGCCGCCACGTGCAGCGCGGCGACATCGTCATCCTGCGCACCAGCTGGACCGACCGGCACTGGGGCACCGCGCCCTTCTGGACCGAGGGGCCGTTCCTCGAGGAGAGCGGGGCCGACTGGCTGGTCGAGCGCGGCGTCAATGCGGTGGTCTACGACTTCTCCGAGGAGTTCATCGTCCGCAAGAAGGGATTCCAGGGCGACGAATGCGTCGTCCATCACCGCATCCTCGGCAAGGACATCTACAACATCGAATACGTCCACAACCTGGGCCGGATCACCCAGCCCAGGCTGGCGGTCATGGCGTTGCCGCTGAAGCTCGTCGACCTCGACGGCGCCCCCGCCCGCGTGGTCGCTCTCCAGGGCGTCGACCTGCCCAGGGACTTCGCCGTGCTGGGCTGAGGCCGGGCCCGCGACACGGCTGTCCGGTTCGGCTGCGCCACGATACGGACCGATACGCCAAGCCTCCCAGGTCGTCATCGCCGGACTTGATCCGGCGATCCAGGGGCCCTGCGTTATCGCCCCGGATGTTGCGGTATCAGCACGTTCGGGGCACGCCGTCGTCGCAACTCCGGCGGGGGTAGCGGACAGCAAACCAGACGAGTTCGGAGATCTCAGGCTGGAGACGCCAAAGAACGCTACGAGCCAAGGCGATGCCCTGCCGCATGGCCCCTGGATGCCCGCGTCAAGCGCGGGCATGACGATTCAAAGAGAGGATGGCAATACTGAACCGGACAGCCGTGGGGGCGCGACCTGGTAACGCCAGTCGTCGCGTCGCGGCCGTCCCGGCAGGGGCTGTTCGAGCGTCGACACCGTCCGTCGCCCTGCCGCCATCGTAGACTGTGGTGAGGAACCATGACCGAGGTCTCCCCCGACGCCTTTCTCGATGCGGTGCTCGGCTACCAGAAGACGGCCGCGATCAAGGCGGCCCTCGCGCTCGATCTCTTCTCGGCCATCGGCGAGGGTGCCGACCGGCCCGACAGCCTGGCGGCGCGGACGGGCGCCGACGGGCGCGGCCTGCGCATCCTGTGCGACTACCTCACCGTCCAGGGGCTGCTGGTAAAGCACGACGGCGCTTATGGCCTGACGCCGTCCAGCGGGATGTTCCTCACCCGCTCTTCGCCGGCCTGGCTCGGCGGCACGGCCGACTTCCTGGCCGCACCCGAGATGATGCGGTTATGGCTCGACGATCCGGCGGCGCCGGTGCGGAACGGTGGCTCCCCCGGGCTCGCCAACCTCGCGCCCGACAACCCGGTGTGGGTGACCTTCGCCAAGGCGATGGTGCCCTTCATGGCGCCGCTGGCCGAGGCGCTCGGGACCACCATTGCGCGCTGGCCGCGGCCGCCGCGGCGCATGCTCGACATCGCGGCAGGGCACGGGATGTTCGGGATCGCCATCGCCCGGCAGGTGCCGGGCCTGACCGTAACGGCCCTGGACTGGGCGCCGGTTCTGCAGGTCGCCGAGGCCAATGCCGCGGCTGCAGGGTTGACGGAGCGCTACCGGACCCTGGCGGGAAGCGCACTCGAACTGGACTGGGGCGGCGGCTACGACCTCGTGCTGCTCGCCAACTTCCTGCACCACTTCGACGAGCCGACCTGCGTGGCCCTGCTGCGCCGGGCGCGGCAGAGCCTGGCGCCCGGCGGCCGAACCCTGGCGGTCGAGTTCGTGCCGAACGAGGACCGGGTCTCGCCGCCGATGCCCGCCATGTTCGCCTACATGATGCTCGGCTCCACGCCCAAGGGCGACGCTTACACCGCCTCCGAGCTCGCGCGGATGGGCCGGGCCGCCGGCTTCGCCCGCGTCAGCACCGAGCCGCTGGGCGACTCGCCCGAAACGCTGCTGACGTTCGAGCCCGACGTAGGGAACCGTCCGGCCTGAGTCGCCTGACCGCAGCCCCCGCGGCCCTTCAAGGGCCGAGGGGCGCGTCGGGATTCTCCGCGGTGGATCCGCCGCCGAGGGCGTGCCGATCGAAGGCCACGCTCTTGATCACCGCATGCACCGGGGTTCCGGGCGCGAGCCCCAGCCGCTGGACGGAATAGCGGGTGACGCGCGCCAGCAGGGTCGTGCCGCCGCAATCGAGCCTGACGGTGACGATGGGACCGTCGGCCGAGCCGACCTCCGCGACTCGTCCGCCGATGATGTTGAGGGCGCTGAGATCCTGCGGCGGCGCCAGGGCCAGGATGACGTCCCGGGCGCGGACCCGCACGCGCACCCCGGCCCCGACAGGTGCGTCGAAGCGGGGCACCCGCAGCCGGCCGAGCGCCGAGCGCAGATGGGTGAGGCCGAACGCCTCGTCGTGCTCTGCGACGCTCGCTTCGACGATGGCGCCGGCCTCGGCCCGGCCGGTATGCGGGAACAGGTCGAGGCGCCCCATAACCTCCGCCGTCGGCCCGGCCGCCACCACACGTCCGGCGTCCAGGATCACGACCGTCGTCGCCAGGCGCGCCATCTCGGCGATGGAATGGGACACATAGACGATGGGGATCTTCGTCTCGTCCCGCAGGCGCTCCACGTAGGGCAGGATCTCCGCCTTCCGCGCCTCGTCCAGGGCGGCCAGCGGCTCGTCCATCAGCAGCAGTCGCGGGCTGGCCAGCAGCGCCCGGCCGATGGCGACCCGCTGCTTCTCGCCGCCGGAGAGCGTTCCCGGGCTGCGGTCGAGCAGGTGGCCGATCCCGAGCAGCTCCACCACCGGGCCGATGGACGGTACCCGCTCCGCCTTGGCGGTGAACCAGCGCCCGTAGCCGAGGTTCTGCCGCACCGTCAGGTGCGGGAACAGCCGTCCCTCCTGGAAGACGTAGCCGATGCGGCGGCGGTGCCGGGGCACCGAGATCCCGAGGCGCGTGTCGAGGAGCGGCCGTCCCCCGACCGCCACCCGGCCGCGACGAGGCCGGATCAGGCCGGCGATGATGTTGACCACGGAGGTCTTGCCCGACCCCGAGCGCCCGAAGAGGGCCGTCAGCCGGCCGTCCGAAGCGAAGCGAGCGTCGAGCTCGAAGGCGCCCAGGCGGGTGCTGACGTCCACCTCGAGGGTCATTGGGCGTTCAGCCTCCGCCCCACCCGTCGGGCCAGCATCTCGGAGACGAGCAGCGCTGTCATCGAGATCGCAATGGAGATGAGCGTCAGCCGAAGTGCGCCGGCGTCTCCGCCCGGCACCTGGGTGAAGGTGTAGATCGCGGACGGCAGCGTCTGGGTCTCGCCCGGGACGTTGGAGACGAAGGTGATCGTCGCCCCGAACTCTCCCATCGCCTTGGCGAAGCTGAGGATCATCCCGGCGATGACCCCGGGAAGGATCAGGGGCAGGGTGACGGTCATGAAGACCCAGGCCGGACGCGCGCCGAGGGTCCCGGCCGCGTCCTCCAGCTTGCGGTCCACCGACTCGACCGAGAGCCGGATCGCCCGCACCATCAGCGGAAAGCCCATGAGGGCGCAGGCGAGGGCGGCGCCGGTCCAGCGGAAGGCGAAGACGATGCCGAAGCTCTCGGCGAGGAAGCTGCCGATCGGGCCGCGCCGCCCGAACAGCAGAAGCAGGCCGTAGCCGGTGACGACGGGAGGCAGGATCAGCGGAAGCAGGACGATCCCGTTGAGCAGGGCCTTCCCGCGGAACCGCCCCCGGGCGAGGAGCATGGCGACGAACAGCCCGACCGGCAGGCTGGCAACCATGGCCCAGAACGCCACGCGAAGGCTGAGACGGACGGCGGTCCACTCCTCCGGGGAGAGAAAACCATTCACGAAGGCGTCGCCGACACCGATGAGGGACCTATGGCTGCAGAGCGGTGAAGCCGTGCTTCTCGAACACAGCTTTCCCCGCCACGGACCGGGCGAAGTCGAGGAAGCCGGCCGCGTCAGGATTGGCCGAACCGGCGGTGATCGCAATCGGATAGACGATCGGCGCATGCGAGTCTTCGGGGAAGGTGGCGACGACCCTCACCTCCGGTTCCGCCGCGGCGTCGGTCCGGTAGACGATGCCGAGCGGCGCTTCGCTGCGCGCCACCAGGGCGAGGGCGGCACGCACATTCTCGGCCTGGGCGACGCTCCCCTTTACGCTTTCCCAGGCGCCCAGGCTCTCGAGGGCGGCCTTGCCGTACCTGCCGGCCGGAACCGCTTCCGTGTTCGCCATGGCAAGCTTGCCACCGCCGAGCGCGGCGGCGAGATCGAACCCCTGCACCAGGTCGAGCTGCACGGCCGAGTCCTTCGCCGCCACGAGCACGAGGCGGTTGCCGAGCAGGTTCACCCGCGACTCCGGCCGAATGAGCTTCTTCTCGGCCAGGTAGTCCATCCAGGCGAGGTCCGCCGAGACGAAGACGTCGGCGGGCGCGCCGGATTCGATCTGCTTGGCGAGGGCGGAGCTTGCGGCGTAGGAGATCGTGGCCTGCTTCCCGGTCTGCGCCTTCCAGGCGGCATTGACCTCGTCCAGCGCGTTCTTGAGGCTCGCGGCGGCAAAGACGACGACCTCCTTTTCCGCGGCCTCTGCGCCCGGCGGTGTCGCTCGCCCGCAGATGGTCAGAGCAACGAGAATCGCCAAACATAGCCGGACGAGGCTGTGCCGGGTGACGCGCATGCGAGAATCCCCTGCAGTGGCGATATATACGCTGGTATACAGCGACCAGAATACCGCGTGACTGGCCAGTGCCAGCGCCAATGCCCAGTGCCAAGTGCCCCGTGCGCAACGGCAGGACCCTGCCGCCCCGGTGCCACCGCACCGAGGACACGACACGGCGCAAGACGCTGGCACGAAGAGGAGGCGCCGTGGCGCCGCCGCCCCGCGCGACGCGGTATCCCGGCGGGGCTATAGGCGCGTCCCGCGGAGTTTCATGGCAAAGCTGAGCATTCGCATCGATTTCGAGCCCGAGGGCCGGCTCGGTCCAGGCAAGATCAGGCTCCTGGAGCTGCTTTCCGAGCTTGGCTCGATCTCCGCGGCTGGACGAGCCATGCGGATGTCCTACAAGCGGGCCTGGGACCTCGTCGCCGAATTGAACGGGGCCTTCGACCGGCCGCTCGTCGAGGCCCGCCCCGGCGGGGTCAGCGGCGGCGGCGCCACCCTGACGCCGGCGGGCAAGGCGATCGTCGTCCACTATCGCGCCGTGGAGGCGAAGGCCCAGCGCGCGGCGGCGGCGCATCTCGAGGCTCTCGATGCCCTCAAGTGACGTCACGGCACGGCTTGGAACGCGCCGTATCGGAGGGCTCGCGACTGGACCAGTGGATGATCTCACATCTGGCCCTCCCCCACCGAGAGCCCGCCGGGATATCCCTTTGGGGGCACGGGCCAGCGGTCGCCATGACGGCGGCCAAGCAGTACGGAGAAATTCGAGGCGCACGTGCAGGCATGAAACAGGAAGGGAGAAACCGATGCTTCGAAGAGGACGGCTTTGGACAGCCGCGCTGTTGGTGACCGCCGCAGCCACCGCCAGCGGCGTCTCGGGAGGAGCTCAAGGCGCCCAGTCACAGCAGGCGATCGATGCCCTGCGGACGCTCAATCCGGATCCTGACTGTGCCCCTCACCTGAAGGCCGACGCCTGCGGAACCCTCGATCGCTGCAACGCGGGCAAACAGACGATCAGGGAGCTGCAGGAGGCCGTCGTTGCAGCGGCGGACGAAACGCAGCCGGGAAAGAGGGTCGTGCTACGGCAAGTCGCCCGCAACGAGCAGAAGGACTTCGCCAAGTGGGTGGAAGCTGCGGATACGCAATGCGGGTGCGCCAAGTCGCTTCTCGGAGACGGCACTTGGCAGCTCGTCTTCAAGCTGACGAAAGCTGAACCGAAGAAGTGCACCCGGTAGAACGCCGGGCCGTGTGGGTGAGCCGTCACGCTCGCCTGTGAGACATCGGTCAGGCGAGATCAGGAAGGCCGACGGCTCCCCGGCGTCCGAGCTTCAAGGCACTGCGGGAAGCGGCAGCGCCAGGATCGCTACTGCGCGGGTGCGAGGGTTCCCTCACCCTGCAAAGGCGCCGTTTCCAGGCGCTTCGGCTTTACGGGCTTTACGCCCGGATCCACCGTCATCGGCTGGAGGTCCGGCGTCACCCTGATGCTGCCCTGTGTCGACGCCTTCTTGGGGTCGCAGGTCGTGGTGTTGTCGGTCTGGACGGTGCACTGCGGAGGATCGGCGAGGTTGCAGTCCGTCGTGGTGGTCGTGCACTTCGTGCAACTGTAGGCCGCGCCGTCGATCGTCTTGTCGAACGGCTTGCCGCAGGTCGTGCTTTTGACGGGCTTTGCGTCGGAAGGCGCGGCGCCGAAGAGGAAGAACGCGCAGGCTGCCACCGCAAACACGGACCGATGCATCATCGCTCTACCTCCAGCTTGGACAACGCGCCGCGTCGACGCGTTCTGCGGCCGAATCAATACGACCGGCCCAGAATAGCAGAGGTCCCTCGCCGTGGCCCGTGGATGCTCGATCACGGCGGACAGGCGAAGGGAGGTGGGCTCGGTCGGTTACCTGTGTGTCCGGGCCGGACAAATGAGCTTCTGGCGGAGGGGGCGGGATTCGAACCCGCGATACGTGTTACCGTATGCACGCTTTCCAAGCGTGTGCCTTCAACCGCTCGGCCACCCCTCCTGAAGCTGCGAAGCGCGACGCAGCCGCGGAGCACCCTAACTTAGGGTCCGCCCGTCCGTGCAACAATAGGCACGCCGTGACGCCCTATTCGGCCGGCTCCACCGCCAGAGAGCTCTGGGCGCGGGCGAGCAGGGCGGCGGCCCCGCCGTCGGCACCGTGCGGCACGCCGAGACCGGTTGCCTGCCCGGGCACTTTCGCCGCCAGCGCTGCCTGGTCCGCCTTCTGCCAGCGCACCGCGACCTCGTTGAGGCTGTCGAGGACGTCGCGCAGCTCCTCGCCGCGGGGCGACAGGCTGTAGGTCACCTGGGGCGGGATCGTCGCCTGATAGTCGCGCCGGACCACCCCCGCCTCCTCGAGCATCCGCAGCCGGTCGGTCAGGACCTTGGCGGACACGCCGGGAACCTTGCGCTTCAGCTGGCCGAAGCGCGTCGGGCCGTTGGTGCTGAGGACCCACAGCACATAGGTCGTCCAGGGCCCCATCAGCAGCCGCAGCAGCGAATCCATCGGACACCCCACTGGGCTCCGGCTGCCCGCCACCATCCGGGATGCCTTCGGCATTTGGTCGCCTCTCATCTGGTTACTGCAACCGCGTTGGTATCCTGAAGCTATCGAGTGGTGGTGTCCACCCCGTGGCGCGGTCGAGCGAGCGCGGCCGAGGCGGGCATTTCCACCTTCTGCCGCAGCAGGTATCGTCCAGCCGGGCATCGGGCGGAGGGCCGGCTTTGCGGGTGGTCTTGCGGTTGCTTGCGGCAGTGCTGCTCATCCTCGCCGCCGCCATGGCCGTGCGGGAGGCGGTCGCCTATGTCCGCGTCGGCAAGTGGCAGCCGATCCCCCTCGGCCAGGTCTGGTCGGAGGTGAACCAGTCGAGCCTGCTCCTGCTCGAGCCTGCGATCACCCGACACGTCTCCCAGTGGCTGTGGGATGCGGTGATCTTCCCGATCCTGACGGTACCGGCCTGGGGCGTGTTCGCCGCGCTTGCCATCATCCTGCTGCTGGTATCGCTGCGGCGCCGCAGCCGCCGACGCTACTAGGCGCTTTCCATGGCAGAGGCGGATTTCGAGATCGTCGACGAGCGCTTCCGCCTCTGCGTCAAGACGAGCGCCCGGGTCGAGAAGCTCTACGAGGGGTGCCGCTGGGCCGAGGGTCCGGCCTACTTCCCCGCCCATCGTTCGCTGGTCTGGAGCGACATCCCCAACGATCGCATGCTCCGGTGGGACGAGACGACGGGCAGCGTCGGCGTCTTCCGGAGCCCGGCCGGCTATTCCAACGGGAACACGGTGGATCGCCAGGGCCGCCTGCTCACCTGCGAGCACGGAAACCGGCGCGTAACCCGCACCGAGCACGACGGCTCCCTCACCGTCATCGCCGATCGGTTCGAGGGCAAGCGGCTCAACAGCCCGAACGACGTCGTCGTGCGCTCGGACGGCTCGATCTGGTTCACCGATCCCGCCTACGGGATCGACAGCAACTACGAAGGCCACCAGGCGGAGAGCGAGATCGGCGCCTGCCACGTCTACCGGGTCGATCCCGACGGCGGCAGCCTGCGGGTAGTAGCCGACGACTTCGAGCGGCCGAACGGCCTCGCCTTCTCGCCGGACGAGCGTCGGCTCTACGTCGTCGACTCGGGGGTGACGCACCGCCGCGACGGGCCGCGGCACATCCGCGCCTTCGACGCCGCCGAGGACGGGACGCTGTCGGGCGGCGAGGTCTTCGCGGTCTGCACCGCCGGCTTCTTCGACGGCTTCCGCCTCGACGAGACCGGGCGGCTCTGGGCCGGGGCCGCCGACGGGGTGCATTGCTATACGCCCGCCGGCGACCTCATCGGCAAGGTCCGGGTGCCGGAGCGGGTTGCGAACCTCGTCTTCGGCGGCCCCAAGCGCAACCGCATGTTCATGTGCGCGACGACCTCGCTGTACGCCGTGCTGCTCCCGGTCAACGGAGCCCGGACGTTCTGAGCCGGCCAGCCCGGCCCCGCTTGCTCCCGTCGCAGCACCTCGATTGACAGGCCGCCCCAGACGGTCGGACAGTTCGCCCCGCGGCAGAGCCGTCGCCCGACCCCGGGAAGACGGCCGCGGGCCATGGAACAGGGAGCACGAACGATGAGACCAACCGGTATCTGCAGGATTCTGCTGCTCGCCGGCGCTGCGGTGACCGCGCTCACCGGCGCGGCGCTGGCTGCGGACGCGGCGAAGCGCGGCGGCACGCTGATCTTCGCCCGGCCGGACGAGCCGCTGACCTTCGATCCCTTCGTTCCCAACGACAACGGGTCGATCTACGCCCTCGAGCAGGTCTGCGATTCGCTGATCGAGCCTGACGACACCGGCCTCGGCCTGGTGCCCGGCCTTGCGGAATCCTGGGAGATCGCGCCCGACGGGCTCGTCTACACCTTCACCCTGCGCGACGCGAAGTTCAGCAACGGCGAGCCGGTAACGGCCGACGACGTGGTCTTCTCGCTGCAGACCCTCGCCAAGCCCGAGCGGCCGATGAGCTTCCTGCTGAAGCCGGTGAAGTCGGTCGAGAAGGTCGACGACAAGCACGTCAAGCTGACTTTGTCGCAGCCCTACGCCCCGATCCTCTCCTCCCTCTCGGCCTATGCGGCGGCCATCGTCAGCAAGAAGGCCTACGAGGCCGACGCCGAGAAGTTCGGCAGCCAGCCGGTCTGCGCCGGGCCGTTCCAGGTCGCGGAATACGCCCGCGGCTCAAAGGTGACCCTGACCAGGAACCCGAACTTCTGGGAGAAGGCGCCGGACGGCCAACCCCTGCCCTACCTCGACACGGTCGAGATGAACTACGTGCCGGAGAGCAACGCCCGCGTGCTCGGCCTGCGCAACGGCGACTACGACGTGATCTCGACGGTCGCCTTCAACCAGGCCGCGCAGCTCCAGGGCGGCGACGAGGTCACGCTGGAATCGCAGCCGATCTTCCGGCTGGACTACGTCTACCTCAACCACGCGAAGAAGCCGCTGGACAACGAGAAGCTCCGGCTCGCCCTCAACTACGCCGCCAACCGCGAGGCGATCCTGAAGGCGGTCTACTTCGGCTTCGGCGAGCTGCCGAACTCCTACATGCCGAAGGTCAACTTCCACTCCGACGCGGTGAAGCCGATCCCCTATGACATCGAGAAGGCCAAGGCCCTCGTGCAGGAATCGGGCTACGACGGGACGCCGATCCAGATCATGGTTGACACCGGCAACGCTCCCTTCCGGCAGATCGCGACGATCCTGCAGCAGGGCTGGAAAGAAGCGGGCATCGAGTCCGAGATCGTCGAGTTCGATGTCGGCACCTCTTGGACCAATACGACCAAGGGGGAGTACATGGCCTACGTCAGCTACATCACCAGCGACATCAACGACACCGACGAGTTGGCGACGCTCGAGGCCGATTTCGGCGGCGGCACCAACGCCTTCTTCACCTGGTACAACAACCCGGAGGTCACCGACCTTCTGAACCAGGCGCGCTCGACGCTCGACAACGCGAAGCGGGCCGAGCTCTACGCCAAGGTCCAGGACATCGTCTACAACGCCGGCTACAGCGTGCCGCTGAACTTCGTCCCCGCCGTCAACGCCCACCACAACTACGTCAAGGGCTGGCGCCAGCTGGCCAACGGCTGGTGGTGGCTGAAGTACGTCTCGCTGGACAAGTAGTCCGGACGCAGCAAGCGCCCATCCTCTCCCGCGCCGGACGTGCGCGGGAGAGGATGCGCCGGCCTGCCCCCTTCCTGGTGTTGCCGGGGCCCGGCCGCGCCGGCCCGGCGGATGGGGACGGCCGATGCGCGATCCCGCGATGGTCTTCCTCGGCTATATCCTGACGCGACTGCTGCAGACGATCCCGGTGCTGATCGGGGTCAGCCTGGTCGCCTTCATCGCGATTCATCTCGTGCCGGGCGATCCGGTGCAGATCATGATGCACGGGCGGGCAACGCCGGAGACGCTCGCGGCGGCCCACCGGCAGCTCGGCCTCGACCGGCCCATCCTCCTCCAGTACCTCGACTTCCTCGCCGGCGCCGCGGTCGGCGACTTCGGCACCTCGATCATTCAGAAGGCGGCCGTCGGCGGGATCATCGGCGAACGGCTGCTCCCGACGGCGCTGCTGCTCGGCTGCAGCACCGTCCTGGCGGTCGTCATCGCCGTGCCACTGGCCCTCGTCGCGGCGGCGCGGGCCGAGCGGGCGAGCGACCATGCGATTCGCCTCTCCGGAATGATCGGCTTCGCCATGCCGCCCTTCTGGGTCGGGCTCCTGCTCATGCTGTTCTTCGGGCTGTATCTCGGCTGGCTGCCGGTCTCGGGCCTCGGCCGCGGGGCGGCCGACCAGCTTCGCCACCTCGTCCTGCCCTCGCTGACCATCGCCCTGTTCCTCGCGCCGATCCTCATCCAGTCCCTCCGCTCGGCGATGCTCGACGTGATGACGGCCGACTTCATCGAGGTGGCGCGGGCCAAGGGTCTCGGGCCGGCCCGGATCATGCTGAAGCATGTGCTGCGCAACGCCCTCATCCCGGTGATCACGGTCCTCGCCGTGAACATCGGCTGGCTGCTCAGCGGCGCGGTGATCGTGGAGAACGTCTTCGCCTATCCGGGCCTCGGCTCGCTGCTGGTGCGATCGGTGGGCTACCGCGACTACCCGGTGATCCAAGGTCTGGCCCTCGTCTTCGCCCTGCTGGTCGTCGCGGTGAACCTGCTGGCCGACCTCGGTTACGTCCTGGTGGACCGCCGTGTCCTCCGTCGATAGCGGCGCGGCCCCCGCCGCAGCCGCCTCCCGGCGGGCGGGTCTCGCCGCGGAGCTGGCGCGCTGGCCTGCCGCGCTGCGGATCGGCGTCGCGCTGATGGCCGCCATCGTCCTGGCCGGCATCGTCGGGCCGTGGCTCAGCCCCTACGATCCGATCGAGCAGGATCTCCTCAACGCGCTGCTGCCGCCGAGCCGGGCGCATCCCTTCGGCACGGACATGTTCGGGCGCGACGTCCTGACCCGCGTGCTGCACGGCGTGCGGATCGACCTCACCATCGGGTTCATCACCACCTACGTGCCGATGGTCTACGGCGTGGTCCTGGGGGCCCTCGCCGGGTACTTCGGCGGCTGGTTCGACACCGTGCTGATGCGCGTGCTGGACGTCGCCATCGCCTTTCCGTTCCTGGTCCTCATCATCGTCATCATCGCCATCCTCGGACCCGGCGTGCAGAGCATCTACATCGCCATCTTCCTGGTCGCCTGGACCATGTACGCCCGGCTCGCCCGGGCGGAGATGCTGGTGGAACGCTCGAAGGACTACGTCCTGGTCGCCCGCACCCTCGGCTACGGCCCGGGGCGCATCATCTTCCGCCACGCGCTGCCGAACATCATCAACTCCTCGATCGTCTTCTCGATGGCGGACTTCGTGCTGAACGTCCTGCTCGTCTCCGGCCTCAGCTTCCTCGGCCTCGGCGTGCCGCCGCCGATCCCCGAATGGGGGTCGATGATCGCGGAAGGCCGCGACTTCCTGCTCGACGCCTGGTGGATCACGACCTTGCCGGGGCTCGTCGTCGTGCTGACCGGAACCGCGCTCAGCCTGATCGGCGACGGCCTCGCCCATCGGCTCGGCCAGCGCCAGTCGAGCCTGCTCTGATGCAACCCTTGCTCGAGGTGCGCGGGCTGGCGACGGAGTTCCGCCAGGGCCCGCGGACGGTTCGCGCCAACGCCGACATCTCGCTTTCGCTGGCCCCCGGCCGGACCCTGGGCATCGTCGGAGAGTCCGGCAGCGGCAAGTCCGTCCTGCTCCGCTCGATCCTGCGCCTCATCCCCTCGCCGGCCGGGCGCATCGCCGCCGGTTCGGTGCTGTTCGAAGGCCGCGACCTGCTCACCCTGCCGGAGCGGGAGATGCGGGCGATCCGGGGCACCCGCCTCGCCATGGTCTTCCAGAACCCGATGACCAGCCTCGACCCGGTCTGGCCGGTGGGCGACCAGATCGCCGAATCGCTCCGCGTGCACGGCCGCATGCGGGGGGCGGACGCGCGCCGGCGCGCGGTCGAGCTGATGCGGCTCGTCGGCATACCCAGCCCGCAGGCGCGCTTTCACGAGTACCCGCACCAGTGGTCGGGCGGGATGCTGCAGCGGGCCGTGATCGCCATGGCGATGGCCGGAGAGCCGCGCCTGCTCCTCGCCGACGAGCCCACCACGGCCCTCGACGTCACGATCCAGGACCAGATCCTGGCGCTGCTGGTGGAGCTGCAGGAGCGCACCGGGATGGCGATGATCCTGGTGTCGCACGACATGGCCATCGTGGCGGAGACCTGCGATGAGGTCGCGGTCATGTATGCCGGCCGGATCCTCGAGCACGCTCCGACCGGCGCGATCTTCGCGGCGCCGCAGCACCCCTACACCGCCGGGCTGCTCGGCTCGATCCCCCACGGCGTGCGGGCCGACGAGCGGCTGCGTCCGATCGCCGGGCAGCCGCCGGATCTCACCCGGCTGCCGCCGGGCTGCCCGTTCTTCCCCCGCTGTCGCTACGCGACCCCGGATTGCGCGGTTCGGCCGGTGGCGCTGTACGAGGTCGCCGCCGGGCACGCCACCGCCTGCCATTACCCCGAACGCCTGCGGGCGAGCGCCGCATGAACGGCGGCGCGCCGATCCTCGAGATCGAGGACCTGGTCGTCGAGTTCGCCGCCCGCGAACGGGGCGCCGCCGGCCTGCTTGGCCGCGGCCGGCGCGCCACCCTGCGCGCCGTCGACGGCGTCAGCCTGACCGTCCGCCGGAACGAGATCCTCGGGCTCGTCGGCGAGAGCGGCTGCGGCAAGACCACGCTGGGCCGCGCCATCCTCCGGCTGGTCGCCCCGCATTCGGGAACGATCCGGTTCCGCGGCGAGGACCTGCTCGCCAAGCGCGGCCGCGAGCTGCGCGTCCTGCGGCGCCATCTGCAGATGATGTTCC
>JADMIO010549029.1_pt1 | contig 31515 bp, 25 predicted proteins | sample 8958161 | NCBI WGS metagenome assembly JADMIO01 (sample SAMN16585339, study PRJNA669376) | soil metagenome | isolation source: Crop rotation soil | place: USA: Cullars Rotation, Alabama | collected 2011 | reverse complement strand
CGCGACAACTTGTCCACGTGGAATTCTAAGCTTAGGATCCCAATGTGCTGGAAAGGAGCTCGTTCTTTCGGCACTGCTTCTCGCTGCGCGCAACGTGCTGCCGGCGATCGCCTATGTCGCGGCGCTCGACCGCAAGGCGCCCGACCTCGAAGCGCGCATCGAAGATGGAAAGAAGCAGTTCGCCGGCGTCGAGCTTCCGCATCGGACACTCGGGATCGTCGGACTCGGTGCCATCGGCAGCCTTGTCGCGGACACGGCGATCAAGATGGGCATGAAGGTGATCGGCTTCGATCCCGAGATCACGGTCGATGCTGCGTGGCGCCTGCCATCGAGCGTGCGCCGCGCGCATGATATCGAAGAGCTGCTGAAGCAGTCGGATTTCGTCACGCTGCACGTGCCGCTCACCGCCGGGACGCGCGGGCTGATCGACGCGAAACGGCTCGCAACGATGAAGCCTGGGAGCGTGCTCCTCAACTTCGCGCGCGACGGGCTCGTCGACGAGCAGAGCCTGCTGGACGCGCTCTCCACCGGCCGCCTCAAGTACTACCTGTGCGATTTTCCGAGCGCGCGGCTGATCGGCGTGCCGGGCGTGACCGCGCTGCCCCACCTGGGAGCCTCGACGCAGGAGGCCGAGGAGCACTGCGCGGTGATGGTCGTCGACGAGCTCCGCGAATTCCTCGAGACCGGCGCGATCGTCAACGCGGTCAATTTCCCGAATGTCGAGATGGCGCGCGAGTCGCCGTATCGCATCGCGATCGCCAACGCGAACGTGCCGAACATGCTGGGACAGATCTCGACGACGATGGCGCGCGCCGGCCTCAACATCCACAACATGGTCAACAAGTCGCGCGGCGAGATGGCGTACACGCTCGTCGACGTCGACAGTCCCGTTGAAGACACGGTCATCAAGGCGCTCTGTGCAATCGAGGGCGTGCTCTCCGTCCGCCTGATTCCCGAGCCCGCGTCGGCGTAGCCGGCCGGCCAGCCTCGCCCAAAGTCACCCCGCTCGAACGTCGCGGGCGAGCGCGTTCGGCGTGGGCCGACCTGCCGCGACCATTGCGTCGCAGCGCGATCGTCGGCAATCTTCTTCGAACGTGCGCAGGACCGGTCCCCGTCGCGGACGGGTTCAGCCGAAGGCACCTTAGCGTGACCGAGCGAGAAAACATCGAGCAGGCCATCGCCACGCTGGAAATCCAGCGCGCGATCCTTGGCGACGACGTTGTCGCCGCTGCTGTTGCCGGATTGCGCCAAAGGCTGGCCGAGCTCGGCAACGCCGGGACCGCCCCGCAGCACGCAGCAATGGGAATGTCCGGCGAGCGCAAGCTCGTCACGGTCATGTTCGCCGATCTGTCCGGCTTTACGGCGCTTTCCGAAACGCTCGATCCGGAGCACGTGCGCAGTCTGATGAACGCCTGCTTCAACTGCCTCGTTCCCGTGATCGCCAAGTACGACGGCACCGTCGACAAGTTCATCGGCGACGAGATCATGGCGCTGTTCGGCGCGCCGGCGGCGCACGAGAACGATGCGGAGCGCGCACTGCGCGCCGCGTTGGAGATGATGGAAGCGCTCGCTGCATTCAATGCGCGCTACGGCGCGAGCCTGGCCATGCACATCGGCGTCAACACCGGTCTGGTTGTGGCCGGCGGGCTCGGTTCGGACGGGCGGCAGCAGTACTCGGTGATGGGCGCTACGGTGAATCTGGCGGCGCGGCTCAAGGAGGCTTCGTCGACCGCACAAATTCTCGTTGGGCCCAACACCTATCGCCGCACTGCGCCGCTCTTTCGTTTCGGAACGCTGGCGCCCATCGTCGTCAAGGGCAAGGCGGGGCTTGTCGCTGTCCATGAATTGCTGGGCAGCAAGGCCGTGCCTGGCGCCACCCGCGGGATCGCGGGCTTGCACTCTCCGCTGGTCGGGCGCGACACGGAAGCGCAGCGGCTGCAGCAAACCGTGGACAGACTCTCCGGGGGCCAGGGCGGCATTTTGGCCGTCACCGGTGAGCCGGGCCTTGGCAAGAGCCGCCTTGTTGCGGAGGTGCGCCTCGCCTCGGCGGCCGGCGCGCGGTGGGCCGAAAGCCGGGCGCAGTCCTATACCCAGGGGATGAGCTATTGGATGGTCAAGAATCTGATCGACGACCTCCTCGGCATTGCGCCCGATACTGCGCCCGCGGACGTCGCAGCGGCGCTTCGTTCGAGCGTGGAGGCGCTGTTCGCGGATCGCGAAACCCTTGTGCGAGTCCATCCGTATCTCGCGCGGCTGCGCGACACGCCGCTGGATGCCGACGCGGAAGAGCTGATCAAGGACGTGCGTCCCGAAGCGTTGCAAAACCGCATGAGGGGCGCGTTCGCCGAATTGATGCGCGCGCTCTGTCGGCTTCAGCCGATCGTGCTGGTGTGGGAGGACTTGCACTGGGCTGATCCGTCGTCACTCGGCCTGCTCGAAGCGCTTCTTCCGCTGACAACCGAGGAGCCGCTGCTTCTGCTGCTCGCCTTCCGTGCACACGAAGGGAACGCCCGGGAGTGGTACCAGCGTGTTACCGCCGGATACGCGAGCGTTGCCGCCTCGATCCAACTGGGGCCGCTGACCGACGCTGACAGCCTGCGACTGGTCGAGAATCTTCTCAAGATCGAAAACCTCCCCGTCGCCACCCGCCAACTGATTCTGAGCAAGGCGGAGGGCAATCCGTTCTTCCTCGAAGAGCTGCTGCGCTCGTTGATCGACGCGGGCATGGTGTTGGTGGAAGGAGATCGCGCGGTCGTTACGGGCGCGGTCGAGCGGTTGCAAATTCCCGACACCCTGCAGGATGTCATCGCTGCGCGAATCGATCGTCTGCCGCCCGGGGACAAGCACACGCTGCAGACAGCGGCGGTCATCGGTCGCGTGTTCCAGCGGCCCGTGCTGGCGTACGTGCTCGAGCGCGAGAGAGCAAGCGAATGTCTCGACGATTGCCTGGATGATCTGCAGCGGCGCGAGTTGATTCGCCATCGACTCGAATTGGAATACATCTTCAAGCACGCGGTTACGCAGGATGTGACCTACGACAGCCTGCTCATGGCGAAGCGCAAAGAGCTTCACTTGGTGACGGCGGAGGCGATCGAATCGCTCTTCCGCGATCAGCTGGAGGAACTCGCACCGGCGATCGCCTATCACTATGTGCGCGCCGAATCCACCGCGAAGGCGATCCACTACCTAACGCGTGCCGCGGACCACGACCGCGAGACGTATTCCAATGTGGAAGCGATCGTGTTCTATCGCGCTGCGTTGGAGCAGGCAGGTTCTGATGAAAGGTGGACACGGCAGACTGTCGAGCTTCACGAGAAGCTCGCGGACGTATTGAAGTTGAGCGGCGAACACGATCGGGCGCGCGAAGCGTATCAGGCTGCTCTCGCAAAATCCGCGCCGTCGGATGGCGTGCGGCAGTCGCGCCTGCGCCGCAAGGAAGGCAATACGTGGCTGCCGCTGCGCGAGTTCGCGAAGGCGCTGCATGCGTTCGACTTGGCAGAAACAGCGCTTGGCGCTGAGCCCGACATCGCGGATTCGGATTGGCGGCACGAGTGGCTCGAGACTCAGCTGGATCGGATCCACGCGCACTATTGGGCGCATCAGGTCGCCGAGATGGCGTCGCTGGTCGATCGAATCCGCGCTGTGATCGAACAACATGGCGCACCCGGGCAGCGTTCGAAATTTTTTCGCAGCGTCGTGCTGATGGCATGGCGGCGCGACCGTTTCGTCGTATCCGACGAGACATTGAGCTTTGTAAAGGCTGCGGTCGCGGCAGCGCGGGAATCCGGCGACCTGTACGAGCTCACCTTTTCAACGCTCGGGCTCGGCATGTCGCACGTATGGCGGCGCGAACCGGATCGCGCGGAAGCGAATCTGCAGCGAAGCCTCGCGCTGGCGGAAAGGATGGGTGAGGCCGAGATGCAGGTCTTGTCGCAGACCTACCTGACGGTCACGAGCCGACTGCGCAACGAGGTCCTGACGACGCGCTCCCGCGCCGAACGCTGCGAGGAATTGGCCGCGGGCGCGCACATGCCTTTCTACAACGGTTCGGCCAGAGCAAACCTGGCGTGGGCAGCGTGGGCAGAAGGCAACCTGACCGAAGCCCGAGCGGAGGCGGAGGCGGCTCTCGAAATCTGGGGCGCAATTCCCATCTCCAACCCGGGCAAGTGGCTCGCGCTGTGGCCCCTTGCTGCCGTGGACATCGCGCAACGCAAGGACGAGCAAGCGATCGAGCGCTTCCGCGAGTTGATTGCGCCCCCTGCAATGCGGATGCCACAACGGCTGGAGAGCCTGCTAATGGACACCATCGAAGCTTGGGAAGCGGGCGACGCCGGGAACGTGCGCGCGTTGCTCCCACAATGCCTGGCGCTCGCGCAGCAGACCGGGTGGCTGTAGGCAACTGCGGCGCCGATACGCGACGCGAGCCTAGTCAGCGTACACGCCGGCCTTGCGGATGATCGGCGTCCAGCGATCGATCTCGCTCTTCAATTGACTGCGCAGCGACTCGGGCGTCGCCTTGTCCTTCGCGACCACCTGTCCGCCGAGCTCGCTCATCCGCTGGACGAATGCCGGATCCTGTATTCCCGCCTGCAGCGCGGCGACGAGCTTGTCCAGCACGGGCTTCGGCGTCCCTTTCGGCGCATAGACGCCGTGCCACACGACGACCTGAAAACCGGGCAATCCCGATTCGGCGAGCGTCGGCAGCTCCTTCAACGTATCGAGCCGGCTCGCGGACGTCGTGCCGTACGCCTTGACGCGACCCGACCGGATGTACTGCGTCGTCTGCGTCGTCTGATCGCAGAGCAGATCGACCTGGCCACCGAGGAGGTCGTTCAGCGCCGGTGCCGTTCCCTTGTACGGTACCGTCGTCAGCTCGACATCGATCGCGCTCATGAAAAGCAGTCCGCACAGATGCGAAGCGGATCCCACGCCCGCGTTCGCGAGCGTCAACTTGTCGCGGTTTGCCTTGATGTAGCCGAGGAGCTCGCGAAAGTCGCGCGGCTCCATCGCCTGCTTTGCAATCAGCGTCATCGGTACGTCGACGACCTGTCCAACGTGCTCGAAGTCATCGAGCGGACGAAACGCAAGCGTCCGGTAGAGCGCGGGGGCGGTCGACATCCCGATGTGCGCAAGAAGCAGTGTGTAACCGTCGGGCGCGGCGTTCTTGAGCTTCGTGGGGGCGATCGTGCCGCCAGCTCCGACGGTGTTGTCGACGATGATCGTCTGCTGCAGCACCTTGCCCATCGCCTGGCCGAGCGATCGCGCAACGATATCGGTGGGACCGCCGGCCGCGTAGGGAACCAGCAGCGTCACCGCCTTCGCCGGATATTCTTGCGCGATCGAGGGTACGGTGAGACCAAAAAGCGCAACGAGTGCAAGGGCGCGAATTTTCCATGTCCGTATCATGCGTTCCTCCGGATTACGATTCTTTCTGCATTTCCGTCCGCATTGCATTATGCTCGATCCGGCGTCGATTCCGCTGCGGACAAGCGCGGGTTTCGGCGGCCGCGAAATCCCGAGCCATCCCGACGGACCGTATCGATGTCGTCCACCACCGTCCCCGCCGCTCAGAAGGCCCGCATCCTTGCCGAGGCGCTGCCCTTCATCCGCGCGTTCCACGCTTCCACGCTGATCATTCGTTTCGGCGGTGCTGCGATGGTGGACCCGGCGCTGAAGGAGGGCTTCGCGCGCGACGTTGCACTGCTGCGACTCGTCGGCATGAACCCCGTCATCGTGCACGGCGGCGGATGGCGGATCGACGAGCTGCTGCAAACGATGGGGATGCCGATACGCGAGCATCGCGGCATGCGCATCATCGATGAGCCGACGATGAACGTGATCGAGATGGCGCTCGGCGAGATCAATCAGGATCTCGTCGGGCGGATCAATCGCTTCGGCGCCAAGGCGGTAGGCTTGAGCGGGCAGGATGGTCGCTTCCTGCATGCGCGCGCAATGAGTCTTTCCGCCGATGACAACGGTGCGCCGCCCCCGGACCTGGGACTCGTCGGCGACGTCGAGTCGATCGACCTCGATGTGATTCATCTGCTCATCTCGCGCGGGTTCATTCCGGTGATCATGCCGATCGGCGTCGGAGGCGACGGAACCGCCTATCACATCAACTCCGATCTCGTCTCCGGCCAGCTCGCGCGTGCACTGCACGCCGAGAAACTGATCCTGATGACCAACGTCCCCGGCGTGCGCGACGGCGACGGGCGACTCGCGTTCGTGCTCACTGCTAGCGACGCCGAGGCGTTGCTCAAAAAAGGCGTCGTACCCGTTGAAGAGCAGCCGCGGCTCACTGCTGCGCTCGCCGCGGTGCGCGAAGGCGTCCGCTCCGTCCACATCATCGACGGGGGCGTCCCGAGTGCACTGCTGCTCGAGGTGCTGACCAACTCCGGCGTCGGTACGGCGTTGCGCTCGGACTCGGGTCCCCATTTTCTCGCCGACAGCCGCAGCTATTTCTCGGCGTCCGTCGACTCCTGACGCCCCGCATGTTCATGGTGCGGTGAATCTGCTTCCGCATCGGCGCGCGGGCGCGTCCATCGAGGTGAGCGAGGAGGAGGGCGTTCGCTACCTCCATTTCGGCTCGCCGTGGATTCAGGGCGCGATGCGCATCGCGCGTCCCTGGGCGCTCGAGCTCGAGTACACGCGCGACATGATGATTGCGCTTCTGCTGCGGCCTTCGCGACGCTGGCCGAAGAGCGTGCTGCTGGTCGGGCTGGGCGCCGCATCGCTCACGAAGTTCCTTTATCGCAACCGCCCGCGCGCGAATCTGACCGTCGTCGAAATCGACGCCGCCGTCGTGCGCGCCGCCGTCCAATTCTTCAAGCTGCCCGTGGATCCGCGGATCGCGATCGAGATCGGCGACGGCCACGATTTCGTCGCCGCAACGGGTCGCGACTTCGACCTGATCCTCGTCGATGGATTCGATGCCAAGAGCCGCACCGGTCGGCTCGACACCGCGCTGTTCTATCGCAACTGCCGCGCGCGGCTTACCACGCACGGCGTCTTGGTCGTCAATTTCCTCAATGCGCGCCGCGGGCTCGCGCAGAGTCTCGAGCGGATCAGCGCAAGCTTTTCCGAGCGCGCGCTGGCGCTGCCCCACTGTGCGAGCGGCAACGTCATCGCGGTCGCCGCGACGGGCGAGCGGATTTCCTTGTCGATCGACGAAATGCGGCGCGCTGCGCGCCGCCTCAAGCGCGACACGGGACTCAACCTTCTGCCGACGCTCGCGCGTCTCGAGCAAACGCAGATCGCGGGCAGCGAAGTGTTCGCGCTGTGACGAGTCACGTTACGCGGCAATGCGAGGCTCGCTCCGCGCTTATGATGAGGCGTGCGCGCGCCGCGAGCCTCGCACTGCCGCTACACTTGCCCAACGCGGCTTCGCGCGACGCTCCCGCGCCGCAGCGGAAGGTGCGCCCGCGGACGCCTGTGCCGCGGTCTGGCGTCGCGGGTGACGCGGCGACCCGGCGGACGTGTGTGTCCGCCTGTCAGCCGCGTCGGGACCCGCAGACAGACGCGATTCGCGGCACCCGAAGTCCGGCGGGTGCACTTCCGCTGCGGTACATCTGCGCCGTCGCTCTGCGCTGCGGCACATCTGCGCCGTCGCGTATCTGCGCCGTCGCGTATCTGCGCCGTCGCGTATCTGCGCTGCGGCGCATCTGCGCCGCGGCGTATCGCGCCGCCGCGCTGTGACTCAGGCCGGCTCGCGCTCGTCGACGAGCCCACGCTGCGCAAGCATCGCGCCGACGACCGGATCGCGTCCACGAAACAGCCGATAGGCCTGCGCCGGATCGAGCGTACCGCCCGACGAGTACACGTAGCGGCGCAACCGCTCGGCTACCGTCGGATCGAACGGATCGCCGGCTTCGACGAACGCGTCGAAGCCGTCGGCGTCGAGCACCTCGGCCCACATGTAGACGTAATAGCCGGCTGCGTAGCTCGAGCTCGCGAAGAGGTGGCCGAAATGGGGCAGCCGATGCCGCAGCACGATCTCGCGCGGCATGCCGATGCGTTCGAGCTCCGCGCGCTCGAACGCGGCGATGTCGATATCCTCTGCATGCGGCTCGCCATGGAGCGCCATGTCGACCATCGCGCACGCCGTGTATTCGACGGTCTCGAAGCCCTGGTTGAACCGCCGCGCCCGGGTGAGCTCGGCGAGCAGCTCCTCGGGCATTGGCTTTCCCGTCACGTGATGGAGCGCGTGGCGCTTGAGTACTTCGGGCTCGATTGCCCAATGCTCGAAGATCTGTGATGGCAGCTCGACGAAATCCTTGAGGACGCGCGTTCCCGACAAACGTTCGTACGTCACCTGCGACAGCAGGCCGTGCAACCCGTGACCGAACTCGTGGAACAGCGTCCGCACGTCGTCGGCGGAGAGCAGCGTAGCTTCGCCCGGTGGCGCCTTGGCGAAATTGTTGTTGTTGACGACGATCGGCAGGGTCTCGCCGCTGACCCGGGACTGCGCACGGTAGTCGTTCATCCACGCACCGCCACGTTTGGTCGGACGCGCGAAATTGTCGCTAAGGAAAATGCCGATCAATCGATCGTCACGACCGCGGACCTCGAACGTGCGAACGTCGCGATGATAGGTGACGATGTCGGGACGTTCGGCGAATGTGATCCCGAACAGACGGTGCGCAGTGTCGAAGGCGGCGGCGAGCATTCGGTCGAGCGAGAAGTACGGCTTGACCGTCGCCTCGTCGAATCCGTACCGCGCCTTGCGCACCTTCTCGGCATAGTAGCGCCAGTCCCACGGCTCGATCGGGTCCTTCTGCCCATGCGAAAGCGCCATTGCCGCCAGCGCCTCGCGCTCGGCCGCGGCGCGCGCTTTCGCCGGCTCCCATACTTCGCCGAGCAGTTTTGCAACTGCCGAGGGCGTGGCAGCCATCCGATCGACGAGCGCATAGTCGGCGTAGGTCGCGTAGCCGTGAAGACGCGCCTGCTCGCTTCGCAGGCGCAGGATTTCGCGCGCGATCGGCCGGTTGTCGTGCGCGCCGGCGTTCTCGCCACGCCGGATCCACGCGTTGAACGCCTCTTCGCGCAGATCGCGCCGATCCGAATAGGTGAGGAACGGAACGATCAGCGAGCGCGACAGCGTGATCACCCAGGCGTCGGACATTCCGCGTTGCTGCGCGGCACTGCGTGCGGCGGCGCGAAGACCCTCGGGCAGACCGGCGAGGTCGCGTTCGGTTGCGAGCACGAGCTGGTAGCTCGCTTCGTCGGCGAGAACGTTCTGGCTGAACTGCGTCGAAAGTGCGGCGAGACGCTCGACGTTGGCCGCGTAACGCGCCTTCGCCGCGTCGGACAGGCGCGCGCCTTCGCGAACGAAATCGAGATGGACGCGCTCCAGGAGTCGCACCTGTTCGGCACCAAGCTTCAGGTTTCCACGCTGCGCGTGCAGGCGGTCGATCCGATCGAAGAGCGCGCGGTCGAGATAGATCGTGCTGTAATGCGCGGCAAGACGCGGCGCCATCTCGCGTTCGATCGCCTGCAGCGCCGGGGATGTCTCGGAGCCTGCGAGGTTGAAAAAGAGCTTCGAGATCCGGCGCAATGCACTGCCGGCGACGTCGAAGGCGACCATCGTGTTGTCGAAGCTCGGCGCGTCGGTGTTCCGCGTTATCGCATCGATCTCATCGCGATGCGTGCGCAGCGCCTGCTCGAACGCGGGAACGAAATGCTCGGGCGAGATGTCGGCGAACAGTGGCAGCCCGTACGGTGTCTGCCATGGTTTGCAGAGTGGATTTTGTCGTATGTCGGTCATCGAAGTTTGTCGCAGACGAGGATCGGCGGCGCGAACACGTACCACGGGCATGCGCTCGAGGAAACGCCGGGAAGCACCGATTATCGCCTTTCGCGCCGTCTTTTGGCACTATCGCGGCACACGGCGCAAGTTGGCGCCCGACCGCCTTCGACCAGACGGGCGGAGCGTTCGCCCCGCGCTGGCTGATGTGGAGGAGCGGCATGGCCCCGAAGTGGATTGCGATCGTGCTGGTGCTCGGCGGTCTTGCCCTCGTGCTATGGGCAAGCGACAAGATCACGTACGAGGGCGAGCGCACCATTTACACGGTTCGTTGCGAGGGCGGCGAGTGGGCCGGGCTGCAGTGCCGCGGGAAGATGGTCGCTGCCGATCGTTATCGTTTTCGCGCAAGCAAAGCGAAGCAGGAAGTGCTGTACTGGGTCGTCGGCTCGCCGGCGCCGTCGGGCAAGTTCACGCAGTGCACGGTGAAAGATCGCGGCAACTGGGCGTGCCCGGAAAACGCCGGGCAGCCGGCGACGATCACGCACGAAATGGTCAACGGCCGACCGAAGCGCGACGACGGCCTTCGCGACCTGGCCTTTCACGCCGTGCCCAAATGGGTGTGGTGGTTGCTCGACGCTGGCTTCCACTGGTACAGCAAGGCGGGCTACTGAGCGCCGCCACGGCCTGCGTGGATTCATGAGCGCCAAGGTGGCTCGCAGCCCGTTTCGTCTTGTCCGCACGATCGGCGTGCGGCGCATTCGCCTCGCGAGCGGCCTCGTGCTGTTTTCGTATCTGCTGACGCACTACACGAATCACGCGCTCGGCAACATATCGCTCGCGGCGTTGGCGGACGGGCTCGAGTACCACGTGTGGCTCTGGCACAGTCTGCCGGGAACTCTGCTGCTCTATACCGCGCTCGCCGTGCACGCTTCGCTCGGCCTGTGGGCGCTCTATGAGCGCCGCGATTTCCGCTTCAGGGCGAGCGAGGCTTTCCAGCTGATCTTCGGTCTTGCGATCCCGCTCCTCCTCGCCCAGCACGTGGTCGCCGAGCGCATCGGGCTCGCGAAGTACGGGATCGAGCGCGGCTACGCGCAGGCGCTGCATGCCTTCTTTGTCGCCACACCGATGCGCGGCGTCGTGCAGGCGGTCGCGCTTTTCGTCGCGTGGATTCACGGCTGCATCGGCGTGTTCTTCTGGCTGCGGCTCAAGCGCTGGTATCCGCGCGCGGCGCCGGCGCTATTTGCGGCGGCGGTGCTGCTGCCGGCGCTTGCGCTGCTTGGCTTCTATCAGGGCGGACGCGCGGTCACACGGCTCGAAACGACGCCGGAGTGGCGGGCCGAGAATCTGAACCCCGGGCAGCTCGGCACGGCCGAGCAGAACGCGGGTCTCGCCGACATTCGCGACGAGGTGCTGTTCGGCTGGGCGGCGGCGATCGTCGTCGTGCTACTCGCGCGCGGCGTACGCGCGCTCGCCGAGCGTCGGCACGGGCTCGTCCGCATCTCGTATCCAAACGGACGCACGGTACGGATTCCGCTCGGAATGAGCGTGCTCGAGGCGAGTTGGCGCTTCAACGTCCCGCATGCGTGCGTCTGCGGCGGACGCGGGCGCTGCTCGACGTGTCGAATCCGAATCGTCGGCGATCGCGGCGCGCTGCCCGAACCTTCAGCGCGTGAGACTGCCGTGCTCGAGCGTGCCGGCTATGGCGAGGACGACGCCGTACGTCTTGCGTGTCAGCTGCGGCCGACCGCCGATCTGACGGTCGTGCCACTGCTCCCGCCGAATGCCGACGCGTCGTACGCGGTCGGCAACCGGCGGCCGCACACAGGAGTCGAGCGTTACATCGTCAGCATGTTCGTCGACATGCGCGGCTCCACGAAGCTCGCCGAAGGGCGAATGCCGTTCGACACCGTTTTCATCATCAACCGGTTCATCGGCGCGATAGCCGAAGCGGTGATCGAGGCGGGCGGACAGCCGAATCAATTCCTCGGCGACGGGATGCTCGCGCTTTTCGGCCTCGAGACGAAGCCCGCCGACGCGAGCCAGCAAGCGCTTCGCGCCGCGGCGCTCGTTGCCGTGAACGTCGAGCGGCTCAATCGGCAATTTGCCGAGGACCTCTCCGAGGCCATCCGGTTCGGCATCGGGATCCATGGCGGCGAGGTGATCGTCGGCGAAATCGGCTACCGCGATCACATCGTGTTCACCGCGCTCGGCGATGCGGTCAACGTCACCGCGCGGTTGCAGGAGATGACGAAAACGCTGGATTGCGAGGTCGTGTTCTCGGATGAAGTGAGACAGGCCGCCGGATTACCCACGGATGCGCTGCCGAGCGTCGAGGTGCCGATTCGCGGCCGCATCGAGCCGCTGATCGTCCGTACGGCGCGGAAGGCGTCGATGCTCGCGAAAGCGGCGGAGGTGCCCGCGTGAAATGGGGTCAGAGACGACTTTCCCGTGCGCTGCCTGGTTAGCGTTGCCCGGAACGCAAAATCGTCTCTGACCCTATTTAGAGACCGGCGAGTATCGCGGCGCTCGCGGACGTTCCGATGCGGTTGGCGCCGGCTTCGATGTGCGCGGGCGAGCTCGTTTCGCGTCATCGTATATTCGTGGCGGGAGCGCTGCGTTCGCGCGCGAGGCGATCGGTCAAGTAGGTATCGAGCGCGGCAGCCGAGGCGAATTCGGGCGTCGTGTCGGGTAAGCCGAGGAAGTAGACGACGATCGGTTGCGTGTCGGAAGGCGCTGCAGCCGCGCGCTCGAAGCGGATGTCGGTACGCGGGAAGTCCGCAAAATGCGCGCGCGGCACACGCAGCTCGAAGCGCCCCGAGTTCGGCGTCAACGGCAGAAGCATGACAACGCGCTGTGTGAAGGGGTCGGTGCCGATGACGGCGACCGCGGAGTATTCACCCGGGCTCGCGACGATGCGCAGCGCAACCGTCGTGGTCGCCTCATCGCTGCCACGCAGGACGCCCCATGCCAGTGCGACACCCGGAGCCGTGAACGCATCGGCGCTGCCGTGTACCTCGCGCGTTCCGTCCGCTGCCTGAGCTGCAAGCGCGATCGCGAACGCCATTGCGCAGGCGGCGAAGCGCTGTACGGCGGCAGACTTCATGCGGGCGGGCCTTCCGGCAATACGGTCACGGCACCTTCGCTGAAGCGCACCGTCACGGTTTCGCCGATCGGCGAAGGATCCGGCGGTCCGGCGTTGTAGCGCAATGCCTGCAGCGTTGTGTCGGCGCAGCGCAGCATGTACTCGGTCTTTTCGCCGAGGAACGTTCGCGAAACGACGGTGGCCCGCAACGCGCCGGCGGCGGCACGCTCTCTAACGATCTCGATCGATTCGGGTCGCACGACGAGCACGACGGGAGAACCCGGCGAGAGATCGATCGCCTTGCCGGCAACGGTGACCATCGCGCCGAGCGCCTCGACGGTCAGCATATCGCCGCTGCGTGCGGCGACGCGTCCGCGCACGAGGTTGACGCGGCCGATGAATCGGGCAACGAATTCGGAGGACGGCCGATGGTAGAGCTCGACCGCGCTTCCCTGCTGGACGACGCTGCCCTGGTTCATCACGACGATCCGGTCCGACACCGCCATCGCCTCTTCCTGATCGTGCGTGACATAGACCGTCGTGATTCCGAGGCGGCGCTGGAGATCGCGGATCTCCTGACGCATCTCGACGCGAAGCTTGGCATCGAGGTTCGACAGCGGCTCGTCGAACAGCAGCACGCGCGGACGGATGACGATCGCCCTCGCGAGCGCGACGCGCTGCTGCTCGCCGCCGGAGAGCTGGCTCGAGAACTGCTGCTCGTACCCTGAGAGACCGACGAGCGTCATCACCTCTTCGACGCGCCGCGCGGTCTCGTCGTTGTCGATCGCGCGCACGCGGAGCCCGTAAGCGACGTTCTCGAACACCGACAGATGCGGAAACAGCGCGTAGTTCTGGAAGACAAAACCGATGTTGCGCCGATTCGCAGGCAGGCCGGTGACATCCTGGCCGTCGAAATGGATGCGCCCGCCGTCGGGCATCTCGTAACCGGCGATCATCCGCAAAGTCGTCGTCTTGCCGCAGCCCGACGGTCCGAGCAGCGTCAGAAACTCTCCCGGACGAACCGACAGCGATACGTCGCGCGCGGCGTAGATCTCGCCCTTAACGCGATGCGCGTAGCGCTTCGACACGCCTTCGACGTCGACCCCGATCGAGCGCTCGGTGGCCATCGCTTCAGCCTCCGAACAGGCTCGTCATCGCGCTTGCGCGCGGTGCGCGAAAGAAACGCAGCGCCCAACCGATCGCCGCGATCACGACGAACACGATAACGACCACCAGCACCGAAAATGCCGCGGCCGGTCCGAGCGAGAGCTCGGTGATGTTCTCGAGGATCTTCACGGTGATGAGCGTCCAGCCGATCGAGATCAGAAAGATCGTTGCGCTGATCGCCGTCATCGAGCGGATGAACACGACGCCGAGCCCCGCGAAAAACGCCGGCATGACGAGCGGCAGCGTGACGCGGCGGAACGTCGTGCCGCTGCCTGCGCCAAGGCCGACGGAGGCCTCTTCGAGGCTCTTGTCGATCTGCTGGAGGAGCGCCACCGTTGCGCGGATGCCAGTGGGCCCGTAGCGGAATACGTAGCAGGCGATGATGATGAGCGCGGTTCCGGTCAACTCGATCGGCGGATCGTTGAACGCGATCAGGTACGCGATGCCCACGATCGTTCCGGGCAGCGCGTAATTGACCATCGACACGAGCTCCATCGAGCGGCGGCCGATAAACGCCTTCTTCGCAACGAGGTACCCCGCGAGCACGCCGTAGAGACCGCCCAATGGCATCGCGAGTCCCGCGATGATCAGCGTGTCGCCAATCGCCTTCGCACCGCTCGTGAAGATCACGCGGTAGTGCTCCAGCGTGAACGCGTGATTGGCACCCAGCGCGACCACGAGCGATGCGTACAGCAGCAACGCGTAGAAATAGGCGATGACGACCGCAACGGCGATGCAGCAGCCGACGAGCGCTGCGCGCGCCGGCGGTGAGACGCTGTCGAACGGTGTCTCACCGGCGCCTTTGCCGGTGATCGTCACGTAAAAACGCCGGCTCACCCAGTAGCGCTGCAGCACGAAGACGATGAGTGCGGGAAAGAGCAGTACGAACGAGAGCACCGCACCGCCGCGCAAATCGAAAAGCCCGGTGATCTGCAGGTACGCCTGCGTCGGCAGCACCGGGAACTGATTGCCAGCGAGGATCAGCGGCGTTGCGAAATCCGCGAGCGAGGCGGCAAAGAGCAGCAGGAATGCGTTGGCGAGTCCCGGGATCGCGAGCGGCAGCGTCACCGTACGAAAGACGCGCCAGCGCGACGCGCCGAGCGAGAACGCCATCCCTTCGATGTTGGAGTCGATCGCCGCGAGGATCGGCCGCAGCGTCAGGTACGCGATCGGAAAGTACGTGATCGCCTCGGAAAGGAGCGTGCTCGTGAGTCCGTAGACCGTCACGCCCTTGAGACCGAGCAGCTCGTAGGTGATGAGACCCCGGGGGCCGAACGAGAAGATCATCGCGATGGCGGTCGTGAACGGCGGTGAGACGAGCGGCAGCAGGACGGTCACGTCGATCGCCGTCAGCACCGAGCGCGGCAGGCGTCCGCGCGCCGCGGTGAACGCAAACAGGAACCCGAGCACGGTGCCGATCAGGCCGACCAGGAGCGCGAGCAGCAGGCTGTTCCAGAACGCGCGGATCTGGTGCCGATCCGTGAGGATTGCGGCGAGACCGGCGATCGAGAACTGGCCATGGTCGGTGAGCGTCCGCGCAACGAGCGCCGCGAGCGGATAGACGACGAACAGCGCGAGCAACAGCCACAGCGCAAGCGCCGTCGCGGCGACGGCCGGATCGCTGCGGGAGGCTGCGCGGGCGCCCGCGCGCCCCACTGACTCGCCGCCGACCACAGCGCGCGCGAGCGGCTACGGGTTCAGCACTTCGGCGACCCAGCGCTCGACGATCCGCTTGCGGTTCGCGCCCGCGTAATCGGCGTCGATCGGAAAGAGCTTCGCGCCCTTCAGCACTTCGGCGAGGCTCGGTTCCAGCGCGACCGCCGGATTCGCGGGAACGAAATTGATCTTGTACTTCGCGAACTGCCCCTGCATCGCCGGCGAGGTCGCCCAATCGATCAACTTCTTGCCGAGCTCGGGATTCTTCGCGCCCTTGATGAGGGCGATGCCCTCGGCCGCGGTTCCGATGCCTTCGTTCGGGAAGCTGATCGTCACGTCGTAGCCTTTTGCCTTCGTGTCGAGCGCGTCGACGATGAAGAAGATTCCGCCGCCCGCCTGGCCGAGTCCGACCGGAAGCGTGCCGCCGCCGCCGCTCTTCGTGTAGAGCTGAACGTTCGGACGCAGCTTTTTCATGTAGGCGAAGGCCTTCGCTTCGTCGCGCCCGTTGACCTCGAGAATCGAGAAGATCCGCGTGACTGCCGTTCCGGACGTGCGCGCGTCGGCCATCTGCAGCATGTTCTTGTATGCGGGTGCGAGCAGGTCGTTCCACGACGTTGGCGCCTTGAGCCCGTGCTCCTTGAGAAACTTCTCGTTGGTCATGAACACGAGCGGGTCGTCGGCGATGGCGACCCACTGGCCGTCCGCGTGCTTGAATCGCGCGGGCAGCGCCGCGAAGGCGGCCGGCTTGTAGGGCTCGAACACGCCTTCGGCGATTCCGGCCGCGAAAGTCTCGACAGGCCCGCCGAACAGAACGTCGATGCGGGGATTGTTCTTCTCTGCGGTGACGCGCGCGAGCGCCTCGCCCGAGGAGAAGCGAACGAAGTTGACCTTGATGCCGGTCGCCTTTTCGAACTCCTCGAACATCGGGCGCGCCCAGTTTTCGGGCCAGATCGAATAGACGTTGATCGTGTCGGCGGCCATCGCGGGATTCACTGCTGCCGCGAGCGCGACCACTGAGACGACGAGCGCGCGCACGATGCGGTTTGCCGAACGGCGAATGTCGCTCATGACTTTTCCTCCCGATATGGGCCGGCCGCGCCGCGTGTTCTCATCGGCGGCCGGGCGAAGCGAAGCAGGCTCGACGGTAGCCGAGTCGTGCTTGGCGCGTCAATCGGTGCGCGATCAGACGTGTGCAGCCTTGGATGGACTCCAGACGCCTTCGCATGCGGCTCGCGCCGCGTCACCCGCAGGAAGCTTGGTGCAGACGCCGTGCAGCTCGGTGCGGATGCGGCGGAGCGCGTCGGCGTGCGCGTTGCCTTTGTTCCACGCGACCAGCTTCTTCGCCATTTTTTCCAGCGACCGGCGGTTGCGATCGTAGAACGTATCGGGAACGGGCTCGAGCTCGCCGATCACCTGGATCGCCGCGCGCTCGATCGTTTCCGCATCGTCGGGCGTCAAATCGATCAGCGTGTTGACGTAACCCGCGCCCCACTGCAGCCGCGTCGCCGGGCCGTTCGCGGCGGCATACGCTTTCTCGGTCCAGGAAACCGCGGTCGCCTTGTCGCCGCGCTTCCTCGCGTTCGCTGCGAGGCCGAGCATGTGGTAGTAGGGCGTATGCGAGCGCGCGAGCTCGGCGGTGAGCAGCGCATCGGACTCGTCGAACAGTCCCGCTTCGGCAAGAATGTCGGCCGCCTGGTTGATCACGACCTCGCGCGCATAGGGATCGCGCGTTTCCTTGTCGCCGCGGCGCACCTGGTCGCGAACGATCGTGATGAGCGGCTCCGGAAGCGCCGAGTCTTTCGGCGCGTCGAGCTTCGCGATGTCGACGCGCGCGCCGACTGCGCTCAGCCGATCGGCAGCGGACAAGCGCGCATCACCGATCAGCTTCACGAGCGCCGTATCCCACGCCGCCGCAAGCATCGTGCGCTCGGTCGAGTCCGGCAGGGTCACGTGACCGATGACCTTCGACGGCTCGTCGGTGACGACATCGAAGTGCTCGCGCGAGATTGCGGGATCCGCCAGCACTTTCAGCAGCCGCTGGCGCGCTGGCTTGTCGTCGATGGGCTTTGCGTCCTTGGCGGCGGCCGCCGTGCTGATCGCCTTGAGGTAAAGACGCGTCGCCGTGGCGTCCTGATCGGCGGGACAGGCTTTCGCGAGCTTCGCAAGCGTCGCTGGAATGTCCTTGGTCGGCACGAGTTGCTCTTCGTGCGTTTCCCACGAGTAGTACGCGAGCATTCGCCAGTCTTCGGGCGTGAGCTTCGACGCGGCGCCGCTCTTCGCTGGCGCGAGCGCCGCAGCGAGCGTGGCTTTCACGGGCCGCGCGCCGTTCATTCCCATCGCGAGCACGCGCATGTACTGGTCGGCGTCGACTTCGCCGGGCAAGCGCGTGATCTCGGTGCCATCCGGCGTGAACAGGATCATCGTCGGGTAACCGCTCACCTTGAAGCGTGCGCCCAGGCGCTGTGCGCTCTTGCTGTCGCCGTCGAGATAGACAGGGACGAAGAAACGCGAACGGTCGATGAAGTCCTGGCGATTGAAAAGCGTGGCCTTTACCTGATTGCACGGCGGGCACCACGCGGCACCCCAATACAGGAACAGCGGCTTCCCCTCGACCTTGGCCGCGGCGAAAGCCGCGTCGACATCACCCTTGCGCCACGCGACGCTTGCCTCGGTCGGCGCGGGATCCTGCACGGGTACCGCCGGCTGCACGGACTGAGCGGAAGCGCTCGGAGTCGCAGCGGTCGATGCGGCCGGCGCAGCCGGTTCGGGCGTCTTCGAGCAGGCCGCAACCGCGACTGCCACGACGGCAACCGCGGCGAGTGCGCGCCGCGGCGTCAGCGCGCGCGGCGGCGCGTTCCGGCGGATCTGGGTATGCGCGCTCTTGTGCTGCCGCGCTGTGGTCATCGCCTATTTATACAGCATTCCACCCGGCTTGCGTCGCACCAGCCGCCAGTGCCTCGGCGCCGTCGTCGAATACGCGGGACGCGTGGCGAGGCGATTCAGCGTGAGCGCCGCGATCGACGCGCCCAGTGCGGCGATCGTCGTCGAATCGCGGGCGAGGAGATTCAGAAGCTGGCTATAGAGGTGGGGATTGCTTTGCTCGACGTAGCGGACGATCTCGTAGATCTGGCTCGACGTCGCGCGCGCTGCGTCGTCGATCGACACCGGAATCTCCTGCAGCCGCGCATGCGTCACGTATTTGGCGAACGCGCCGCCGCCGATCACCGTCAGCGCGAGCGGACCCACCGACGCGAGCAGCCGTCCCAGCATGCGCGCGCGCATGCGGAGATTGAGGCGGTTGAACGTCACCGCGACGATCGTCGGCAGCGACGGCGTGTGGTTTCCGCGGGTCGTCGCGCGCAGGGGTACGTCCAGTATCGAGGGTCGTGCTGACGATGTCACGTGCTTGGCCACGTTGGCTCTCCTTTGCAGATACCTGACGGAATCGCGTCATTCGACCACGACATGGATCATCGGTGATCATACACCCATTTTCATGACGCTGACATGCGACCCGGCGCTGCTGCGGAAAGTTCCGAACGGCGCACGAGTTTTCCCTCTGCGTGCGAGCCACGAGCGGTCCGGAATTTGCTACAGGATGCGGTTGAACCAGAGCATCGAGAGTATTCCGGAGACGAGCGCGAGCGCCGCGGCCGTGGCCGCGAAGAGCGCCGTCACTTCCATTTCTCTCTGCTCGAAGAAGAGCTTCGTGTTGAGGTTCTTGTAGATCTTTTGCAGATCGGTGGCGGTGCCGGCATAGAAATATTCGCCGCGCGTCACGTTCGCAATCGTCTTCAGCGTTTCCTCATCCAGGCGCACCCGCATCGACCAGCCTTCGGCGCCGATCGTTTCGCCGTTCGGAGTTCCTATTCCAACGGTATAGACGCGAACCCCGCGATCGGCCGCAATCCGGGCGGACTCGATCGGATCCGGGCCGACGGTCGTCTGTCCGTCGGTGAGCAGGATGATCGCAGCCGACTCATATGAGCCGGGCGGCACCGCTTGCGCCGCGTTCTTGTCGCCCCCGCGCGTCGGGTCGAGCGGCGCCGACTTCATCGCATCCCGCCGCGGGTTCGATGAGCGCAAATCGAATTCGGCATCGGGAAAGATCATCTTGAGCGCGACGAGGATGCCGCTGCCCACGGCGGTGCCGCGCTGCAGCTGGAAGCGATCGATCGCGGCGACGATATCCTCGCGGCTGTGCGTCGGCGACTGAACGACCGATGCGGTGGCCGCGAACGACACGACACCGATGCGCGTGCTCTTTGGCTGCTCGGCGACGAACGCGCGTGCAGCCTCCTGCGCCGCGGCGATGCGGCTCGGCTTGACGTCGGTCGCGCGCATGCTGCCGGAGACGTCCATCGAGAGGATCACCGTCTCGTGCTGCGTCGGCAGCGTGACAACCGCGGCTGGCCGCGCGACGGCGATCAGCATCAGCGTCAGCGCGACAAGGTACAGGATCGGCGGAATATGGCGGCGCAGCCGAGGCCCGGCGCTCAGCGCATCGCGAACGAGCGTCAGGCTCGCGTAGCGCATCGCCATTTTCTTCTTGCGCCGCAGCAGCACGAAGTAGGCGAACACGACCGCGGGCACGATCGCGAGCAGGCCGAGCATCTCCACCCACTGGAAGGTCATGCCCTTCATGCGCCGGTCCTGCTCAAACCGACCTCCATCTGTCCTTCGCTCGCTGACGCTGCGCCCGCCGCGCTCACCCGCCGCCTCACGCGTGAACCCCCAGATGCTGCGGCAAGCCGCCTCCGGTCGCGAGCTGGCTCCGCCGCTTGCGCAGATCGGCGAAGCGCAGGATCGCATCGACGAGATCGTCGTCGGTCGAGAGCTCGAGCGCATCGACGCCGGCCAGCCGGAATGCCGTACGCATCGCCTCCTCGCGCCGTTTCGCCGCGGCCTCGAAGCGCTTGCGGAACCCGCGATCGTGCGTGTCGACGAAGAGCTGCTCCCCCGTTTCCGAATCCTGCACGACGAGCATTCCGAGATCCGGCAGATCCATCTCGAGCCGATCGAACAAGCGGACGGCGACGACGTCGTGGCGCTGTGCGAGATGCGCGAGCGGCTCCGTCCAGCCGGGCGTGCTGATGAAATCGGATACGACGAACACCAGCGATCGCCGCGCCGCCACGCGGTACGCCGTCTGCAGGAGCTCGCGCAGATTGGTCGCCGCGGTCTGCGGGCGCGGTGGCCGCTCGATCATCCGGTGCAGAAGATGCAGCACCTGCCGCCGACCGCTGCGCGCCGGAATCACGGTGTCGACCGAATCGCCGTACAGCAGCGCGCCGACGCGGTTGCCGTGGCGCGTCAGGATGCGCGCGAGCACCGAGACGAACTCGGCGGAGATCGCCTGCTTTTTCAGCTGCTGCGAGCCGAAATCGACGGAGGCCGAGAGGTCGAGCAGGAACCACGCGGCGACTTCGCGCTCCTCGTAGTACTCACGGACGTAGGGCGTTTGCAGCCGCGCGGTGACGTTCCAGTCGATGTGCCGAACGTCGTCGCCGTAGGCGTACTCGCGCAGATCGGCGAAGTCGAGACCGTAGCCGCGAAACAGCGTCCGATAGTCACCGTGCAGCACGCCGTCGAGCCGACGAATCACCGTCCACTCGAGCCGCCGCAGGATCGCTTCAGGCGTCGGTCTTCTGCTTGCCGTCGAATCGGACATGGGTGTCGAGCGGCTTCTCGGGCCTGCGTACATGCCGCATGATCCGTTCGATCAACGCGTCGGCGGTGAGCGCATCGGAAAGCGCTTCGTAGGAGAGCGACATCCGGTGGCGCAGCACATCGGGCGCGATGTCGGAGACGTCCTCGGGCAGCGCGTACGAGCGTCCGCGCAGGAAGGCGAGCGCGCGCGCGCCCTCGATCAGGTGGATCGTCGCGCGCGGGCTCGCGCCGTACGTGAGATAGCGTGCGATCTCCTTGATGCCGAAGCGCTCCGGATTGCGCGTCGCGGCGACCAGCCGCACCGCGTACTGCATCAGCGCGGGATCGACGTAGCCGAGGCGGCATTCGCGTTGCAGCCGTGCGAGCTCCTCGGTGGTCGCAACGGCGACGACGTCCTGCTCGACGCCGGTCACCCGCTCGACGATGACGAATTCCTCCTCCTCGGTCGGATAGCCGACCAGGACCTTCATCATGAACCGGTCGACCTGCGCTTCCGGCAATGGATACGTCCCTTCGGTCTCGATCGGATTCTGCGTCGCCATCACGAGAAACGGCTCGGCGACGGCGTGCGTCTCGCCGGCGATCGTCACCTGCCGCTCCTGCATCACCTCGAGCAACGCGCTCTGCACCTTGGCCGGCGCGCGGTTGATTTCGTCGGCGAGGAGCAGGTTGCAGAACACCGGACCCAGCGAGGTGTTGAACTCACTCGTTTTCTGGTTGTAGATCCGCGTGCCGATCAAATCGGCGGGCACGAGGTCGGGGGTGAACTGGATCCGCTTGAACGTTCCGTGGATCGTGCGCGCAAGCGTCTTCACCGTCAGCGTCTTCGCAAGCCCCGGCACGCCTTCGACCAGCAGATGCCCCTGCGCGAGGATCGCGACCAGCACGCGCTCGAGAAAATGGTCCTGGCCGACGACGATGCGCTTGACCTCGTAGAGGATGCGCTCCATCAGCGGCGTAACGTCGGTCCGGCCTGTTGCCGTATCGTTCATGTGCTTGTTCCCGAAGGGGTGTTGCAATTTCAGAAGGGCGAGATGCCGACCGCCGCCGCGGCGTTCTCGATGGGCACTGCGAAGCCGATGCCGATGAAGACGCTCTGCTCGGTTGGGTTGAGGATCGCCGTGACGATTCCCACGACTTCGCCGTCGGCGGTGACGAGCGGTCCTCCCGAATTGCCGGGATTGGCCGCCGCGTCGAACTGGATCAGGTTCGTCAGCACCTGCTTGCCCTGGGGCGAGCGATACTCACGCGCAAGTCCGGATACCACGCCCGCAGAGGCAGACGGTCCGATGCCGAACGGGAAGCCGACGGCGACCACTTCGTCGCCGACCGCGAGATCGGCGGTCGAACGCAGCGTTGCAGCGGGGAGATCGTCGGGCAGCCGTTTCGCCTGCAGCACCGCGAGATCGTGCTCGGGCCGCGCGCCGATCACCGACGCCTCGGCTTCCATGCCGTCGAAGAACTGCACCTGCACTTGATCGGCGCCGGCGACAACGTGCAAATTCGTGAGGATGATGCCGGTATCGACGATCACCACGCCGGTGCCGACGCCCTCGCTCGCGTAGCCGTCCTCGCGTTCCGAGCTCGCGCGGCCGCGCACGCGCACGACCGAGCGGCGCACGGCTTCGTACGCTTTCGCCGCATGCGACGGCATCTGGACGTTCTCGAGCGTGTGCAGCACCGCCGCGTCGATGTCCTTCTGCGTCAGCGGCGCCGGCGGCGGGTTGAGTGTCGCGTAAACGGCGACGAGTGCCAGCGCGAAAAGCGCACCGGCGACGACGAGCAACGCATTCTGGTAACGAACGATCGCCGCGCGCCAGCCCGAGCGAGGCGGCGGGACGGCTGGAGAGGCGGGGGGGTCGTCGGCGACGATACCCGGCTCACTGCGCGCGCGCACCACGCCGATTCGCCGGCCTGCGCTGCGACCTCCGTCGGACCTGCTGTAGAGCGCCACCTTTTTCATGTCGGGACGACCACCCTCGAAATCACCACCCGTTAGGTGCTTTCGGCTGCCAGGCGTTCCCGCAAACGGTAACACAAAGTCCGGAGCGGCGAAGTTCATGGGGCGTGGCGAGCGTTGACAGCGAGGCGCATCCGTCAAAGACGGGGCATTGCACCGCCGGGGCGCGCGCTGTATCGCACATCTTGACTTTCGCGCGTCCCCTAGCGCTCAATTCGGACGTCGGGTCCACGTCGGGGAGATGGACATGTCGCTACGCTCGCTGCGCAGCGTGATCGCGGGGCAGCCGCCTGCCACGGCAGAAAAATCGGCGACGGTCCTGGAGGCCGCGCTGCTCATGAAGGAAAAGGGCAAGGGCGCGCTGCTGGTCGTCGACGGATCCAAGCTGATCGGAATTTTTACCGAACGCGACGCGCTCCTGCGCGTGATCGCCACCCGTCTCGACCCGGCAACGACGCGCCTCGCCGACGTGATGACGCCGCACCCGCAAACGATGCTTCCGGACGAAGCGTTCATCAAGGCGCTGCGCCTGATGCATAGCCGCGGCTTCCGCCACGTGCCGGTCGTCGAGCACGGGCGTCCGCTCGGTATCGTCTCGGCGCGCGACGCGCTGGACGACGACCTCTACGAGCTCCGCGTCGATCTCGCACAGCGCGGCGACGAACGCGATTAGCGCCTCTCAAGCGCCGAGCGAAACGCCGATCAGCCGCGATACTCGGACCGGAACGCCGGTCTGCTGCAAGCTCTCGATCCGCGTCTGAATCTCGCGGTCTGCGACCGTCATCCGCGTCCGCAGCCGGACGTACTCGGCCCACGATCGGATCACGAAGCGCTCGACGAACCGCGCGTCCTCGGCGAGATCGCGAAAAACGCGCCAGTCGACCGCGCCGTTACGCCGGCGCACGGTCTCGTTCGATCGGATGAGGCGTAGAAACTCGTCCTGATTGGGTACATCGATCCGGTATTCGACCTGGATCAGCACAGGCCCGTCGTCGGGGTCCGGCTCGATCGCCATCACGATTTCGGGCAACGCTGCGCCGGGCGTCACCATCGCCTCGTCGCCCATCTTCAGGCGCATGACGCGGTTGATGGCGATCAGAAGCAGCATCGCCCCGGCCGAAACGGCGAGCGCGATTCGCGTGCCGGACGCCGACGCCAGCGTTCCCCAAATTGCGGCGCCGAATGCCATCGCGATCTGACCCGAGATCAGGTTCATCGCGACGGCGCGTGCGCGGACCCATGCGGGCGCCGAGCTCTGCGTCCCCGCCGACAGGCTCGCCAGGCACCCCACCCACGATGCGCCGCAGCCGAACGCGCCGACGAGCGCGAGCACGGTGTAGCTCGTGGATGCGACGAGGAGCGCCGACAACGTCCACAAGACGACGGCCGCATTCACCATCGTGTTGAGTGAGGTGCGGTGAATTCCGCGCGGGACGAGCATCGCGCTCGTGATCGCGCCGAGGCCGAAGCCCGCCGAAAGCATGCCGAAGCCGCCGGCGCCCAGAGCGAGCTGATCGCGCGCGATCACAGGCAAGAGCGCCCACAGTGCGCTCGCGCACAGCGTGAAGCTGAAGTTGTGCAGGACCAGAGCACGCATCAGCGGCGAATGGCGCGTGTAGCGGAGACCGCTCTGGATTCCGGAAATGATCGTTTCGGGCACGCCGGGAATCGTGCGCTTCGGGCTGCGCCATCCGCGTACTGCGACGACCATGACGCCGAAGAACACGGCGCTCGCGAGCATCGCGCTGCCCGATCCGATGGCCGCGGCGATTGCACCGGCGAGCGCCGGACCCACCGCGCGCGCAACATTGAACGCGACGGCGTTGAGCGCCACCGCGCGCGGGATCTCGGAGCGATCGACCAGATCGTTGGTGCTGGCTCCCTGCGCCGGCAGGTAGATCGTGAAGCCCGTGCCGATCAGAAAGGTGAAGGCGAGCAGCGCCGCCGGTCCGATGAGTCCGGCCAACTCGAGTACTCCGAGAAGCGCCGTGCTGCAGGCGAGCACGATCTGCGTGACGACGATCACGCGCCGGCGGTCGACGATGTCGGCGAGAGCGCCGGCGACGAGCCCGAAGAGCAGCGCGGGTGCGGTGCTCGCGGTCTGCACGAGCGCGACCATGAACGGCGACGGCGTCAGCGTCGCCATCAGCCATGCGGCGACCGTCGACTGCATCGTATAGCCGAGCGCCGCGCCGATCGCCCCGACGTAGAAGCGTCTGAACGGTGCGTGGCGAAGCGGCGAAGCGCTGAAAAAATCGGCGAGAATCGAGGCGGCGCGAGCATTCACCTCGCAAGTTTAGCTTGCCGACAGGTCAGCCAGCGCTTCGAGCAACTCGACCGCGCGGCGAATGCTCGCACAAGCCCCGCCGGTGAGTTATCTTCCCGGTCGGAGACAAATGATGAAGCAACGCAGGCTGCCCGGTACCGACCTCGATGTTTCCGAGGTGTGCCTCGGAACGATGACGTGGGGCGAACAGAACAGCGAGCGCGATGCGCACGCGCAGCTCGACTACGCGGTCGCGCACGGCATCAACGTCATCGATACCGCCGAGATGTATCCGGTGCCGCCCAACGCTACGACGCAGGGCCGCACCGAGACGTACATCGGGAATTGGCTCGCCCGCCGCGGCCGCAGGGATCTCGTCATCATGACGAAAGTCGCCGGCCCCGGTCGCCGCGACTGGATCCGTGGCGGTCGCACGGACCTCACGCGCGACGTCATCGCGGAAGCCGTCGACACGAGCCTCGCGCGATTGCAGATCGATTACATCGACATCTACCAGATCCACTGGCCCCAGCGCAACGTACCGATGTTCGGCGCGACCGAATTCGATCCGGCCAAGGAAAAGGAAGGCCCGGCGATTGGGGAGCAAGTCAAAGGGATGGCCGCGCTGATCGAAGCGGGCAAGATCCGCTACTACGGCCTGTCGAACGAGACGGCGTGGGGCGTGTGCGAGTTTCGCCGCTGCGCGCGCGAGCTCGGCGTGCCGGGTCCGGTGACGCTGCAAAACAGCTACAGCCTTGTCTCGCGAAGCATCGATAACGATCTTGCCGAGACGCTGTATCGCGAATCGATGTCGCTCCTCGCTTACAGCCCGCTCGCCGGTGGAATGCTTTCGGGCAAGTACCTCGGCGGCGCGCGTCCGCCTCGATCGCGTTTCACGCTGTTCGACACGCTCGGCGCGCGCTTCAAGAGGCCGATGGTCGGCGAGGCAATCGCCGCGTACGCCGAGCTCGCGAGGCGCCGTGGGCTCACGCTGCCGCAGCTCGCGCTCGGCTATGTGAAGAGTCGCTGGTACCTGGGCGCGACGATCATCGGCGCGACGACGATTGCGCAGCTCGAGGAGGACGTGGCCGCGGCGCAGTTCGAGCTCGACAAGGAAACACTCGCGGAGATCGAGAAGATCCACGTTCGCTATCCGAATCCGGCCGGCTAAACGCCGGTTGACACGTCGACGGCCGGCAGCCTACGCTCGGCGTGTCGCAAGAAGTCCGTCGCAAAAACCGCCAGGGAGACGAGATGGGTCGAGTTGCAGCAACGCTGCTGCTGTGCGCGTGCCTGGGCACCGCATGGGCTGCACCTTTTCAGAACGGCAGCTTCGAGGGAACGAATCCGTGCAACATGTTCGATGTTCCCGCCGGCAGCACGCTGATTCCCGGCTGGACAGTGAGCGTCGGCAACATCGATTGGGAAAGCGCTCCCCCATGCGGTTGGCAAGCCTCGGCCGGCAGCAACAGCCTCGACCTCGTCGGCGCGGGGGCGGGCGGCATCGGCGGAATTCAACAGACCTTCGACACCGTTCCCGGTACGACATACCAGGTTTCGTTCGACCTCGCCGGTAACTACGGCGCGGGGCCCGTCATCAAGCCGCTCGCCGTGACCGTGAACGGTGTCACCACCAACTTCACGTTCGATACGACCGGTCGCAGCGCGTTGAACATGGGTTGGACGACGCACACGATCACGTTCACAGCGAATTCGACGAGCACGACGATCGACTTCGTGAGCGACGTGAGCGGTGCGGGCGGCTCGCTCAACGCCGGCGCGGCGCTCGACAATGTCAGGATCGCTCCGCTCGTCGCTGCCGTTACATCGGCGCCCGTACCGCTCGACCGGGCGCATTGGCTCGCCGCGCTGTCGATCATGATCGTTGCCGCCGCTTCGCTGCGACGGCGCTAGAACGGGATATCAGTTCGCCTTGAAGCGAACGCGCATCACCTTCTTGTCGTACTCGGCTTCGATCTGCGCGGTGATTTCGGCACCACCTGCTGCATAGACGCGACCGCCGCTGCGCCGGCAGATGTCGCGCTCGTATTGGCACGGTCCCATTTCGGGATGCTTCGCGCACATTGCGCCGACTTTCGGCGCGAACTCGATCGCCGTCTGCGTGCGTGCGCCGCCCGCTTCCGATACGCAGACATAGAGCACGCCGGGCGGAACGACGACGGCGGGTTCGCGCGCCGTTGTCGCAGGTGCGACCGCAGCGGTCTGCGGGGATGCCGGCGCAGTTTCCGGCAGCGGTCGGCGCACGACTGCTGCGCCTTTGGTGTCCGCCTGCGGCGTAATGGGAACCGGCTCGCGCGTTTGCGTGCAGCCGACGAGTGCAGCAACGAGCGCGACGAGTGCGATCGACCGTCTCATGTGCGTCTCCGATAATCCGACTCGTGCAGAGCTGCAGTCATTGCTGAGTTCGACATGTGCGCGGTCCAGCTCGTTCGTGAAGTATTGCGCATTCGTAACCCGCAGGGAATAATGACGACGTCATGGCCCGTGACCCCGAGGAGGCACTCATGTTCAATTTGAAAGCTCGCGACCGGCTGGCCGATCCCAAGGACGCCGGTAAACCGGCGCTCAAGCCCGCGCTGTACGACCCGCCAGCGTCGGTCGCGAGGACCGGAAGCGCGCCGCCACGTCCACCCGCGACGGGGCAAGCGCCCGCGCCGCATCGCGAAGGACTGCCGCCAGCTCCGGCATTCCCATTGCGCGATGAAGTACAGCACGCGTCGCCGTCTCCCTCGCCTGGCGCACCGCCAGCTGCTCCGGCGACTGCTGCGGGGGAAGCGCCCGGCAGCAAGCTCTTCGTCGGCGTGAACATCAAGTTGAAGGGCGTCGAGATCACCGACTGCGACGTGCTGGTGATCGAGGGCCACGTCGAGGCGACGGTCTCGAGCAAGGTGATGCAGATCGCCAAGCCGGGAACGCTGAAAGGCACGGCGGTGATCGATGTCGCCGAGGTGAACGGCGAGTTCACCGGCGAGCTCACTGCGCGCTCGCGCCTTGTCGTGCACAGCACGGGACGCGTCACGGGCACCGTCCGCTACGGGCAGCTGATCGTCGCCGAAGGCGGCGAAGTGAGTGGCGACGTGAAGCCGATGGAGCCGTCCGAGAAGCATCCGCAGAACGCACGCGCCGCCGCAACGGACGCGCGCTATGTGCCCCCACACGGGCGGGGGACGGGCGACGACTGAGGCCGCGGTCTCGCGCCGATCGGGCGTCCGTGCGCGGCGGCGTCACGCGCGCGGGCTCAATCAGTTGGCGCCAACGAGCGTGAGCAGATAGGTTTCGTTGCCGACCCCGGTGACGCGGCTCACCGCTTTGCGCGCTGCGACGTCGACGATCCACAACACACCGCTTCCCGCCGCGCCGCGTGGCGCGCCGGTGATCGCAGCGTATCTGCCATCGGGCGTGAACACGATGCCGCGCGGACGCGAAGGCGCGCCGCTCGGGGTCGCGAGCGCGAGTCGGGCGAACTCTGCGCCGTTGTCTCCGGCGCGTGCCTTCGCGACATCGATGAACGAGACGTTGTTCGTGCGAAAGTTGCTCGCGAGGAGCAGCTTCCCATCCGGCGAGAACGCAACGGCGAACGGCCGGGACTGAACCGCCGGGTTGTTGGTGCCTACGAGGAGCCGCGCAACCTCCGCGTCCTTCGCTCCGGCAACCGCCTTGTCGACATCGATGAGCGACACGGTGTTGCCTTCGACACCGGTGCGAGCGTCCTCGCGGTTCGCGACGGCGACGAGACCGCCGTCGGGACTCATTGCGAGTCCCCACGGCCCGACCGCAACCGGAATGCGCGCCATTTCTGCGCCCGCGCTACCCGCAAGCGCGCGCGAGACGTCGAGCACCGAAACGTCGTCGGTGCCGCCATTCGCGGTGAACGCAACAACGCCGTGGCGCGGACTCATCACGACGGCGTTCGTGTCGGTGTAGCAGCCGAAATCCTTGTGCGGGCCGGCGTGCGGAATCTTCGACGGCGGACACGCGAACCCTGGCTTCCCGTACGCGAGCTCGATATGGCGCACGACTTTGCGCGCCGGCAGATCGATGACTGTGATGACGCGACCGCCATCCTCGTCGCCGTCGCTCTCGGAGCCCGACACGAGCGCATGCCGTCCGTCGGGCGTCACCGCGAGTCCGACCGGTCCGAAATTTCCGGTCGGAATGATCGCCTCGACCGCGTTCAACGTCATGTTGTTCGCCGGATCGAGCGCCTTCGCGACGTCGAGCACCGTCACGGTCCCGGCGTGACCGTGCTGAAACGCATCCGCTGCCGCCGGCGTCGCCGACCCCGAATGATTGACGATGTACGCGTAGCGGCCGTCGGGCGATAGCACGACGTTGACCGGTTGCCCGCTCGCGGGCGTGTCCTTTGCGCCGCTTCCCTTCGCGTCGATATCCGGCGTCACGCGCACGCGGTTGATGATCGCGTTCGGCGTTCCGTCGTTCGCTGGATCCATGGCCTTCTCGAGGTCGATGACAACGACGGTGTTGTCCCAGCGTCCGCTCGCGAGCACGAACGGTCCTTTCGCCTGCACCATTGGAAGCACGCCGCACGCAAGCACCCATGTCACGAGCCACCGATTCATCTTGCGCTTCATCGTTTCTCCTGGTCCGGAAACTACCGCCGCGAATCGCGCCGAGCAACGTTGCGGAAATTGGAGCAGGAAGCCGTTGAGCGGTCAATGCCGAGTTGGCAGCGGCATGCGTTGAGCGCAAAATCGATGCGCCATCGGTGATAATCGCGCTCGGCTGGCCCTCGGCCAGCGAAGCGCACAACGACGAATGGAAGAAAGCACATGAAAGCCATGCGGGTGAGAGCAATCGAAGCGTGCGCGACACTGATGGCCGCGATCGCCGTGCTCGGAGCCGGATGCGCAACCCCGCCGCCGACACCGGCAGCCGCGCCTGCTCCTGCGCCTGCCGAAGCAGCACCCGCTGCCGTCGCACCGGCAGCGCCGGAACTCTCGCCGGCGCAGGCGAAAACGCAGGCGCAAAAGCTTGCCCTGGAAGCTGTCGACAAGCTGCAGAGCGGCGATGAAGCGACCGCGCGCCAATTGCTCGCACAGGCGCAGGCTTTGGATCCCGCAAACGATATCGCGCGCAAGATGTCGGACCAGATCGGCGCCGATGCGCAAAAGGAGCTCGGCGCGCAGTTCTTCCGCTACACGGTGCAGCGCGACGATTCGCTGTCGAAGCTTGCGCAGCAATACCTGGGAGACCGCTTCCGCTTCTACATTCTCGCGAAGTACAACGAGATGCCGAACCCGAGCCGGCTTGCAGCCGGACAGGTGATCAAGATTCCCGGCAAGGCCCCGGCTGTGCCGCCGCCCACAGCCGCGACCCCCGCACCGACGCGACCGGCGGAGGCCGCGGAGACGGCGCCGAGCGCTCCTGCTCCGGCAGCGGTTGCCGAACCTGCGCCTCCGCCGCTATCGCCGGTTGCGACGCTTTTGCAGAAGGGCCGGCAGTTCGAAGCGAGCGGCGATCTGCAAGGCGCCTACGGTGCGTTCAGCGAGGCCGTCGCGCTCGCGCCAGGCAATCGCGATGCGGTTCTGCAGCGCGATGCGGCGAAGGCGGCGCTGATTCGCACGTACGACCGCGACGCGACGCAGGCTTTCCAGCGCCAGAACCTCGATCTCGCGATCTCCAAATGGGACCAGCTGCTCCAGCTCGATCCAACGAACCAGAAGGCGAAGCTGGAACGCGAGCGCGCGCTCGAGCTCAAACGGAAAATGGCCGAGAGATTTGGCAAATCCGGGTGACGGCGATGCGCGAATTCGCGTCGAGCACGTAAGGGAGCGGCGGCTTGGAACCGCTGTCGATGGAGTTTCTGTGGGCGCTCGCATCGATCGTCGTCATCGACCTCGTGCTCGCCGGCGACAACGCGATCGTCATCGCCCTTGCGGCGCGCAACGTGCCGCGCGATCTGCAGAGGCGGGCGATCATCGCCGGCACCG
>JADMIO010830204.1_pt1 | contig 31522 bp, 17 predicted proteins | sample 8958161 | NCBI WGS metagenome assembly JADMIO01 (sample SAMN16585339, study PRJNA669376) | soil metagenome | isolation source: Crop rotation soil | place: USA: Cullars Rotation, Alabama | collected 2011 | reverse complement strand
CGCGACAACTTGTCCACGTGGAATTCTAAGCTTAGGATCCCAATGTGCTGGAAAGACTACGTGAATCCCCCCGCCCTTTATTCTAAATATTTGAGGCACCCTTTCGATACAACCAGATTGCAACCTTCGTCACTTGCGATATGATGGGTACGGTATGCCTCTTTCCGATCATCCAGCGTCACCCGATGCCGTCATCAACGGCCTGCGCGAACATGCCGAACGCAAGGCGGCCTACCGGATGTATTATTCGGCAGCCGACCTTTTTCGCGAGTACAAAGGCCCGTACGCGTCGGAGACCGCTGTGGAACGTCAACGATTGGCCGACGAATACGAGCAGCGTGGACGCGTTGCCGAACAACAGCGCCGGGATGGCATCCCGATTCCGTCCACTCCGCGTCCTCCAGTCGAACCGCGCAAAACGCCGACGCCGATCACACCGCGTCCCCCACGGCCCGTGACGACAAGTTCGTCCCAGCCGAAACCCGCTGGAAGTACGCCCGCGGCGCGTAAGCCGATCGACTTCACGCCGGCGTACGAAGTGAAAGACGGGTTCATCATTTTCAATTGCCGGTGGTGCAAGGAGAGCATTTCCTTTGAAATCGCAAAAGCGGCTCAGATTACTCCCTGCCCCAAATGCGACAGCCTCGTCTCGGTGCCGAAACCTCCATCCGCCTGACGTTTTTTCCTACAGGAAGTTCCTCACCGTCTTTGATGGTTTTCCCCGATTGTTGATTCCCGGATCGTGGAGTAATCGTATACCAGCTTAGCGGTGGCTGGTTCATAACACCTCACCACCATAGAACCGATCGCGAAGCTTGAATGGCAAAAACGCGGTGGCCCGTCGAAGCCGCCGCGTTTTTGCTTTTTTATATTTCTCTATTAGACTTGTAGCCGCAGAACTTTTTCGCGGCTCCTGGTCATCTCCATTTGTTACGCTCGAAGCATTTTTTAACGACGCACGCCCTCTTCCATTCTTCGTGACTTCGTGGTGAAACAAAATTCTACAATGTCTCATTCAACTGCACGGCTTCCAGCCCATCCACAAACTTGCAACTTTCCACGAGCGCTTTCCCGTAATGCCCGTAAACCATCGCGCAGTGATGGATGAATTCACCTTCCATTAAAGTGCGCTCCCAGCGCGGCCAGTTGTCGACTTTCATCCAGACGTAATTATTCAACGTGTCCGGGCCTTTCATCGAAACGCCTTCGCCGACTGCGAGCCGGTATTTGCCGGTGTCGCCATCAAATCGCGCCACCGTAATTTCGCCGTCGCGCAACGGAAAATGCGGCATGCCCGCGAGCGGCCCCTTCAAGATCCAATGTTGACCGATCCGAATCTTCTCTCCCGGCCGGCACATCGACGAGGGCGCGCCGCAATGCCAGAGCAACACGCCGTTGTCGTCAGTCGGATGCCGCACTGTGTATTCCGTGAGAAACACCGGCGTCGAAGCAAACGCCGCGCGATGCGCCAGCGTCGTGCTGATCGCGCCGTGAATGTCTGATTCCAACGCCATCGGAACTGCATTGCCCACAAAACAATTCGCCAGGCAACACCACGTCCCCATCGCTTCCACCAGCGACATGAAATCCTGAGTGGCGAGCGCGTCGAGTCCGTTGTCGTTGACGTGCGCCATCATCTGATCGCGCACCGCGAGCACGCGCATCAACGGTTCGTCATCGGCATAGTCTTCGATAATGATCTGATGCGCCAAGTCACGCGCTTCCTTCGCGTACCCGGCCCGATTCCCCGCCAGCCGTTTGCGCGAATTTTCAATAAAGGTCACAAGATCGATCGGCAAGACTTCGACATTGAATCGCTCGATCAATTCGCTCTCGTTGGAAATCGTCGACCAGAAGAAATCAATGCGCTGCCCGAGCACGCCCACGCGCATCCCGCGCCGCAGGGCATTCGCCGCGTGCGCCGCGCCGAGAAACGTCTGCAAACCGTCGCGCAACGCCGCGTCGTTGATCCGGCAATTTTCAATGTAGGAAAATTTCACCCCGAGCTTCTTCAGCACCTTCGTCGACGCAAACATCCCGCAAAGCGTGTCGCGCAACCGCGAACCGTCCGCCAGCGGCGCCTCATCGCGCGGCCCCCAGACGAGCGTCGGCACATTCAGCTTCTTCCCGATCATCCCCACCGCGCCTTCCGTCCCGAAATTGCAATGCGGCATGAACAGCGCGTCGATTTCCTTCGCGCGGAAATGTTCAACAACCGGATCCACATGCGCCTGTTCGCGCACGAGCCCGTCCTTGATCACGCCTTCCAGATCGACAAAATCCACCTGCCACTCACGCAACTTCGCCTGCAACTCCCCCTTAAGCCGCAACGCATCTTCATGGCTGAATACAAATTTTCCGATGGGACAGAGCCCCAACAACGGTTTCGAGCGTTTTTTCATATCTCTTCTTTCAAGTTGAAATAAGCGGGTCTGGTGTAGCGGCGCTTCTGCGAAGCGCCGCTTATTAACAACGACCATCTGCGCTTCACAGAAGCGCAGCTACAACACCAAAAGTAACAATCTCCTCTTCCTTGTCTCTATCCTCTTGATGTCTCAATTATTTCCCATTCACCGCGGCACACACAATCTCCGCCCCCGTCTTGCGCAACGCGACGCGATCCTTCGCATCCACTTCATCATCGGTGATCAAAACCATGCCCGCTTCCAGTTTCCCCGCGACAGCCAGACTGCGGGCCCCCAGCTTCGAACTGTCCATCACCACAATCACGCGGTCCGCCTGCCGCTGCGCAGCTCGTGATAAAGCCGCGGATGCCGTGTCCGCACCGTAAAATTCCCCGCGCGTTACATCCAGCGCATCGCCGCCCACGATCGCCACATCTAAGCGGAATTGCGAAATCTGTCCCAGTGCAATTTCATTCACCAAGTCCGGATTGCGACGCGTCAGCAAGCCGCCGTAAACAATGACTTCCACTCCTTCGCGCCCGAATAATTCCATGGCGACGCGCAAATTATTGGTAAAGACACGCAGATTGAAACCCGGCGGCAACGCGCGTGCCACATGCAACGAAGTCGTCCCGGTATCCAGATACACGGCGTCACCATTCTTCAATCGGCGCACCACTTCGCGGGCGATGGCCGTTTTTTGCTCCTGCCGACGGCGCAATTTATCGGGGAATGAAGCTTCGGAGACAAAAGGCGATTGAAGAATGCAGCCGCCGTGCGTGCGAGTGAGGAGACCGGCTTTTTCCATCGCCGCGAGATCGCGCCGGATGGTCATCGTGGCAACTTTCAACTGCTTGGCCAGCGCCGCCGCATTCAGGCGTCCCTGGGTCGCCAACAAATTGCGGATTTGCTCCTGTCGTTCGCTCAATTGCAGCATGTTCGATTCGAACAGTAGGAGTGCGCGATTCAATCCGCAAGCCGATATTAGCGCGGGCGTCCCGCCCGTGCCGTCATCAATAAATGCAACCAAACTTCTCTCGTAGCGACGGCCTATAACCGCGGACACACAGAGATTTCGGATAAGAGAAAACAATCGGCGTCCATCCGTATAATTCGCGGTTCTATTTTCCCGACAATCCCTGCAGCAATCCCAACAAAAAATCCCGATTATCCGCTGACACATACCGCATCGTTCCTCCCATGCGGCTAAAGGTTTTGCAGTAGCGCAAATAATACGCGGGATTATCCATCGGCGGTTCCCCATCCTTTTGCCAATCCCACGGCGCATCCGCGAGATCGACGACCACCATATAATGATTCTCAATCCGCTGTCCGCTTTGGAGCTCGATATTCTGCGCCATCGAAAGCGATTTCTCAAAAATCATCGGCGACATCACCGCGGAACCGACCGACAAATAAACACCACCTTCCAACTTCGCGACATTGTTCGCATACACCAGAAAATCCCGCTCCGCCGCCCGCCCGATCGCCGCGCCACAACTCATCGGATGCGTATAAATGATGTCGTGCCCGATCATCGGATGTCCCGTGAATGGTACGCCGCGTCGATACGCTGCCGCCTGTACGCTGAACTTTTTGAATGGATGCGGCACGCTGAGTTTGCCCGGCGTCAACTTCATCCGTTCCATCGCCTCCAATAAATCCAAGCCGGCTGCACTGCTCTTCAGTTCTGTTTTCTCAGGAATAAGTAAACCTTCATTCTCAATGAAAGCACCGACCGATTCGCCGTAGCCCCTGCCTTCGAAGGCACCCACGAGAATTGCGAGGTTGATGTTAAATCCTGTCTCCTCCCAAATCCCAAATTGCCCTTCGCTCACATAACGCTTCACGTCTTCGCTGCTCTGGCCTTGGAATGAAAACTCCCAATCGTGAATGATCCCCGCCCCGTTCGTGGCAAGATGCGTCACCCAACCGTCCTCGATCAATTCGATCAGCACCGGCCCGAGCCCGTTCTTAATCGTGTGCGCGCCGAACGCCAGCATCACGGGCCGCTTGGTCTCACGGGCTGATTTGATGCGGGCAATCGTTTCCGCCATCACCTTCGGCCCTGCTCCCGAAAGCGGATGCGGCTTCGCATCGACGCGCACGTGATCGCGCTCGATCACCTGCTTGTTCTTGCGCTCGCTCAGCGGTTTGATGCGCAGTTTGTTTCTTTCGAATTGCGGATACGGCATATCAGCGAACGCCCAACAATGTGAGCAATTCCTCCGTTTGTGAAAAATCGGGAATGACTAATTGCGCACCGGCGCGAATCAGTCGTCCGCGTTTCGCGAGGTTGAGGCCTTCCCGTTTGACTTCATCGCTCGCGATGCCCACGGCGACCCCGCCGCGTTTGCGTGTTTCGCGCAGTTCCACGGGACCATCGCCGAACGCTGCGAGACGTCCTGCATTTTCGACGCCGATCTCCTTAATGATCTTATCCAACGCCACGCGTTTCACTTCATTGGCCATGTCGCCAACCGATCCGTAAATGTGTCCTTTGAAAAATCTCGCCACACCCAGCGCTTCGCATTCCGTGATCAAATCCGCCTGATCGGTCCCGCTGGCGAGATAGAGCATAACACCGGCTTTTTGCAGTTCCTCGAGAAAACCAACAACGCCTTTGATCAACACTTCGTCTAGCTGGATTTTACCCGCCTTCAATTTCTCAATCCGTCCGGCAATCATTTTCAGCAACGCAGTATTATACGTTTCCTTGTACACAGCAGCGTTAAGGATTTGTTTTTTGGGAATACGAGCAAACTCCTCCACCATCTTAGTCAAACCCTGCATCTGCGTGAGCGTCTGCAAGCCGGTGGTCTTGTCGATGTAATCACGAACACGGACGACGACCTGCTTATAAAGATCTTTATCGCTCTTCGCATCTGCCCCAAGAATGGCGTGCATCATCACTTCTTCCATTACCTGTTCCCAACCCTGCCGGATTGTGGAGAGCGTACCATCGTAATCGAAAATCGCATGGGTGATTTTCAAAGGCTTTGGCAGTTCGCCAACGATTTCGATTTCCGTGCCTTTGAAATAACGCGCCTGCTTCGGGTCGTCCGCGAGTTCCGGCTCGTAATTGTAATCCGGCATAGTACCGATCGCGCGAATCTCGTCCGGCGAGGCGGTGCCGGTCTGGAAGAGTTTCTGCACGGTCACGCCCGAGACGAAATTCCCGAATGTCGCCGCCTCCACGGGCGGGCGTCCGACCGCAAGCGCCGCCGCAATTCCTGCCAGCATGCTGTCGCCCGCGCCCACCGAATCAATCGCACCCACGATGTGCAGTCCGGGAATCGCGTGCACCCCCGCGCGATCTGCAACCAGCACGCCGCGCTCGCTTCGACTCAGAAACACTGGTTTCCGCCAGCGGTCGTACAACTTTTTCGCAATCGCTTCTGTCTCTTCACGTGATTCTTTACAGAGACGTGCCGCTTCGTGTTCGTTCAGCCGGTTCAGGCAGCCATCATACGTCCCCGCAATATGCCGGCAATCGACCAGGAAAATGATGTTAGGATGAGACGAGATCCGCTGCTGTAAACTCGTCTGGAAAAATTTCGTATGAATCCCGCGGAGTAATTGCTGGTTGATGATGACAATGTCCAGCGAAGTGAGCCTCGCTTCCAATTTCGCGAGCAATCCTTTGCCGATTTCTTCTTCTAAAAGATTAAAATTTCCGAAATCGATCCGGTTCTCTTCCTGGCCTTCGCTAATCGGTTTAATGAACGCCATCGTTTCCCAATTGGCCAACTGCGACAGCACGCCGTCGTGCCCCACCTTTTTCTCTTCCATCAACCGCTTCATCTCGCGCCCAAATGGGTCATCGCCGATCACGCCAAAGGCCTCGACGGTGCCGACGCCCATCGTGATCAGGTTTTTGACGATCGTTCCCGCCCCGCCCAATTCATACCGCTGGTCACGCACGGGCCGCGTCGGCAGGCCGGTTTCGACCGACGTCTCGGAGGCGCTCGTGTCGAGCGTCCAATAGACATCGAGACAGAAATCGCCGAGAACACCGACGCGAACGTTCGGCAGTGTGTTTAATAATTCATCAAGTCGCGGAACAATCAACTTCGCTTCCCTCGTTTACTGCGGTTCAGTATAATGAACATCGTGAAACTTTTTCGCTTTGGTCTCTGCGTTCTGTTTGCCTGGTCAACCCAGGTTTCCGCCATCGAATTTTCCGCGCACCCGCGCATGGCCGGTCCGAACACGGCCGACTCCAATGAAGTCGCCCGCATTCTCGCGCAAGGCGACGAGCTTTTGAAGAAAGATTTGTACGTGCCCGAAAAGGAAGGCCAGTGGATTTTCTATTACAACTGCACGAACGACAACACGCGCCTGAAAGCCGAGACGCCGGAAAAGCATGTTTGCCCTACCTGCAAGACTGTCTACACAGACGAACGCACCCTCGCCGCCTATCGGGCATTTCAAAATTACATGCTCGAACACGACTGCGAACATCTCGCCGACGCCTACTACGTGAGCCGCGATGAAAAGTACGCGCGGCACCTTCGCAAAGCGCTCCTGGAAATCGCGCGAATTTATCCAACGCTGCAGCGCCACGACAAGGAAGGCCGCACAGGCGACCAATCGCACACCGGCGGGCGGCGCTTTGCCCAATCGCTCGACGACGCGATCGACGCACTCACCCTCGCCCGCGCGTACGATGCGGTGGCGGGCGCTTCGTGTTTCACCGACGAGGATCGAAAGCAAATCGAGGATGGTTTTCTCAAGCCCTGTGCGCGCGAAGTAGACAAGTACGCGGGACCCTTTTTCAGCCACAGCAATCACCAGACGTGGTTCAACGCCTGTTTTGTCACCGTCGGCGTGGCGACGGGCGATGAGGATTTGATCAAGCTGGGGATCCACGGCGAACACGGGTTGATGTGGCAACTGGAGAACAGCGTCACGGACGACGGACTCTGGTACGAGGGTTCGATGGCGTACCACTACTATGCACTCTCCGCCCTCGAGAAAACGCTCGAAGCCGCGCGCGCCGTCGGACTCGATTTCACCAACAACAAGCGTCTGAAGAGTCTCTGGTTCGGCCCTGCGCATCTTGCCTATCCGAATGGCAAGATACCTGTGTTCAACGACAGCGATCCGACGACGATCAACAATTACACCGGCTTCAACAAATGGGGCGCTGATTATTTCAAGGACCCACGCCTGCCCGATCTCGCGACAAAGCCAGTGACCGGAAGTGAAAATCTCAAGGGCACTGGCATCGCGGTACTAAAACGCGGTTCGGGCACGAACGCCGTCTGCGCGATGATCGATTACGGCCCGCACGGTGGCAGTCACGGTCACCCCGACAAACTTAACATCGTCCTCTACGCCCTCGGTGATGAATATCTATTAGATCCGGGCCGCATTAGCTACAGCGTGAAGGAATATCACACCTGGTGCCGCACGACCGTCGCGCACAACACGCTGGTAATCGACGGCAAAGACCAGCAACCCACAACCGGCGAGTGCCTGTACTTTATCGCGACCAATAATTACTCCGCGACCATTTGCAGTTCCGACGGCGCGTATCCCGGCTTTCGTATGACACGCGCGCTCGTCCTAACCGACGAACTCCTCGTCGACGTCTTCAGCGTCACCGGCGAGAAAGAATCCCAATTCGACTGGTTCATCCACAGCCACGGCACAACAACCTCCGACCTGAATTTCACCGCAATCACCAACCCTCTCGGCACCACAAACGGATACCAGCATCTCACCTCCCTCGCCCAAGCCAAAGGCACGAACAATTTCACATACAGCTTCGACCAAGGCAAAGGCCCCGTGCGAATGTGGATTACCGGCGACGAGGATGCGGAACTCTTCCGCGGCATCGGCATCGGCTACAATTTGAAAGATTCCGTCCCCTTTCTAATGCGACGCAAAAGGGGAACATCTACCGTTTTCTTTACGGTCTATGACCTAATAGGAAAAGGCTCGGTAAAATCTCTGGAAACGCTCCCGGTGACCATCGACGGCAAACCTCTTCCGCAAACCGATGGCATTGGCCTCAAAATCGACAACACAACCTTTGGCATCGATTTACGAGATGTTCCTACATCCGTCACACTTGAAGGTATACGATTCAATCGTATAATTCTCAAACCATCATCCGATTAAACTTCTATAATTAGACAAGATAAAGATATGAGCGAACCATTCGAAAAACTTGATAAGCTCAAAGCCCTTTGGGAAGCAACGCAACCCTTGAAACCCGAAGACCACGACCGATTATGGAAAAAGCTCCGACTTGAGTGGAATTACAACTCCAATCACATCGAAGGAAATACCCTCACGTACGGAGAGACAGAATTGCTTCTAATCCAAGGCCAAACCGTCGGCAACCACGACATCCGTGAGTACGAAGAAATGAAGGCGCACAATGTCGGAGTCGAGTACATTCGAACTCTTGCAAAAGAGGACCGCCTCATAAGCGAGACAGATATTAGAGACCTTAATAAAATCATCCTCAAAGAACCTTTTTGGAAAGAGGCGCTAACAAGCGATGGCCAGCAAACGCGTGTTCATGTAATTCCAGGAGAATATAAAAAGTTCCCGAACAACGTACGAACGAGTACTGGCGAAATATTCACATTTTCAGCCCCTGCAGTGACACCCAATGAAATGCAATCTTTTGCGACTTGGCTAAGCATCGCGTTGCAATCGAAAACCCTGCACCCAGTTGAATTAGCCGCCCAACTTCATCACAAATTTATTTTGATTCATCCCTTTGACGATGGAAACGGCAGAGTCGCACGTCTGTTGGTGAATTACGTCCTGATGCGCGCCGGGTTTCTGCCGCTTATCGTAAAAGCGGCTGACAAATCCAATTATATCTCAGCTTTAAGGCAAGCAGATGTTGGTCAAATTGACGCATTAACTTCTTATCTTGCTGAGCAATTGAAATGGGTGATGGAACTCGGTTTAAAGGCAGCTAACGGCGAGGGTGTTGAAGAATCTTCCGATGTGGAGAAAGAAATTGCTCTATTCATACACCAGCAACAAACAGATAATCCTGAAGTAAAAAAACGATCTCCCCAGGTGCTTGAAGAACTCGCGCAAAATAGTTTTATCCCGCTTTTCTCTAAATTAGAAAGCAAGATGAAGCAACTTGCTCCGCTGTTCGATGAATACATCTTGTTATGGCAGCCAAGCTCAGCAAAGTGGTCATCATTGCAGGAAAATCTATTGCACTACTTAAGAAATCCGGATTTAAAAAATTTCCTCCTAATTTGCAAATTTGAAGGCTATAAAGGTAGAGCCAAGACCCCTTTTGTCCACCACGTCAACCTCACGCTACAATTTGAGGATTACCGATATCGCGTAGAATCTGTAGGCGTGAGGGTCGAAAAATTATACTCTCAGCCAATTCTATCGGACGAAGCTGAAAACATAACAAACCAAGTCCTTAAACAGACATTTGAGTCAATAAGACAATTGGCTGAAAAGCGTTGAAAGCAAATTGGCGTATCGCCTTTGTCTTCACACCACCGCATTATTCTTAATCACATTCTGAAACCAGTGGAAGCTACGCTTGGGGCGGTGTTTTTTGGTGACTCGGTTGTAGTGCATCAGGCCGAGACCTTTGGTGTAGCCGTAGTGCCATTCCCAATCGTCCACGAGCGACCAGTTGTAATAACCGCGCACGGGGACGCCTTCGGCGATCGCGCGGTGCATTTCGCGCATGTAACAGCGCATTGCCATGATCCGGTCAAGATCGTTGCAGAGCGAATCTTCGTCGCGGGCGCTGTCGGTCGCGTAACCGCTCTCGGCCATGTAGATGTTCTGCGGCTTGTAGAGATCGTATAATTGCCGGACCGACCAGTAGAGCGATTGCGGAACGAGGCGCATCCAGTCGAGGTCGCGCACCATCGGGTAATGCTCGGGAAATTCCACGCGACGGAAACCGGCGGCGTTGTCGGCGGGCTCGAAGTAGAGCCCGGCATAAACGCTAATCCCGAAAAAGTCCATTGGCTCTGAGATCAATTTCATGTCGCCCGTCTGAATATCAGGAAGCACTTCCTGCGCTTTCGGATATTCGCCACGGAACATCGGGCTGAGCAGATAGCCATTCAAACTTTCGTACGCCGCATGGCACGCGGCAACATGCGCGGCGTCTTCGATCACGGGCACGGGAGTCACCGCATCGATCATGTGACCGACGCGCGCATCCTTGCACGCGGCGCGAACGGCTTGCACGCCGAGACCGTGTGCGAGGAGTGCGTTGTGAAAAACCTGCGCAAGCGGTTTGCCTGAGAGACACAAACCGGGTGCCATCCCCTTGCCGTTGTAACCCTGGCCGATGCCGGTGGGAATTTCTTCGAGCGTCATCCAATCCTTCACGCGATCGCCGAGGTGCTTCACAACAATCGACGCATACGCCGCAAACGCTTCCGCCGTGTCGCGCGACTGCCAACCGCCGCGTTCGTGCAACGTCAGCGGCAGGTCCCAGTGATAAAGCATGATGAATGGACGAATGTTGTTTTCAAGCAACGCATCCACGAGCCGCGAATAATATTCGAGCCCCTTTTCATTGATCCTGCCGGTTCCATCGGGAAGGATGCGTGTCCAGGAAATGGAAAACCGGTACGAATTCACGCCGAGTTCCTTCAGCCACCGGACGTCCTCCTGCCACCCGTGATAACTGTTTGACGCGATTTCCGCGGTTGTACCGTCCTTGATCGCGCCCGGTTTTTTGGAAAAGGTGTCCCAGATGGAAGGCCCGCGTCCGTCGGCCGTGAGTGCCCCTTCGCTTTCGTAGGCAGACGTGGAAACTCCCCACAGAAAATTGGGCGGCATTTGATAGTTCATGATTTTATCCCGGCATTAAGCGAATACAGGTCGCGACCCGCACGTACTGTTTGTAGGGCGGGATGCCTGCCGTTCAGGTATCCCGCCGATAAAATGGATCGGGGATCAATTTATCGGCGGGAAACCCTGCACGCCTTCGCTAAAGCTATGGCGCACACGCGAGCTTCCCGCCCTACAATCGGAGGAAAATAGAGAGTCGAACACCGAATGTAAAACGAATCTCGAACTAGTCTTGCTCGAAATCCAGATTGGCAGGAACGCTATTGGTGGGCCACACGGGTGGCAAGGGGAATGCCATGATTTTGCCGGAGGCGGCGTCGGCGTTTCCCTTGTCGAGTTCTTCTTGTGACACGCCGGTAGTGAGAACGCTTTTCTCTACGATCTCGAATTTCACGTCATCCATCCAGATTTGACCGGCACCGTAGAGAAAACAGCCGAAAGCGATTTGCTCGCTTTGATCGGGGACGTCGATGACGAGATCGTATTTCGTCCAGCCGGTGGTCCCCTTGATCTTGCGGTCGTTCATGTTGTCGAAACTGAGAACAATGTAATCCGGGCCGTCGACTCGAAACCAAAAGGAGGCGAAACGATCCACGTTCACGGTCTTTGCGAATCCGGACATGCGCACGCGCTTGCCGCGCCACGCGTCGCACTTGAAGGTCTGCATCCAGTTTCCAATGATTTCCGGTTCCTCATCCACGCTCCGGATGGAGGCGCTCGCATGTCCGCCGTGGAACACCTTGTGATCGATGAACAAATCATATTCATTCGTGCGCGCCTTGGCCTGCCAGCCGAATGGTCGATTGCCCGTGACCGCCGATGCGGCATTGGTCAGGGCGGCCGCGCCGGTCGTATTCGTCGCGCCCGTATTTGAATTTCCACCGAGCACGAATCCTCCTGCAACGGCAACGAGCGAAAGAACGACGGCGATCGCGATGATTTTGATTTGAGTCCAAAGCATGGTGTTCAAGACCCCCTTGACGAGAGCCGTGGTGGCAACGGAAGCGGATGCGCCTTTGGCAACAGCGACCGCAGTCACTGAAGTTTCCAAGAAGGCCGGCGCGGCTTCTACAGAATGCGCTGTTAGAATCCCGGCAATCACGGCAGTCGTCGAAGTTACACCGCGCCGTTGAAAGAAATGCTGCATTTTTTCCAGGGCGCGCGCCACTCGTTTCTGCGCCGCGCGTTCCTCGATGCCAAGCGCCGCGCCGATTTCCTGCAGGGATTTGTTTTGAAAATACCGCAGCACGATCGCATCGCGGTCCGTCGCTCCGAGTTTTCCCAGGGCCTCATCCAGGAACGGCGCGATCTCATGCCACGTTTTCTCGGTCGCTGTTTCCTCCAGGGTCGATTGCAACAAGGCCTGCTGTTCCCGGCGAACGCGCCGCCCTTCGGACCGTTGAAAATTGGCCGCGGTGAGCCGCGCAGTGTGATGCAGCCAGCCGGGCAAAATTGTTTTGGACGAAAGCGATCCGGCCTTGCGCGCGAGAAGGATGAAGACGGCTTGCGCGATATCCTGCGCGTGCTATGGATTGGACGTGTGGCGGAGCGCGACGGAATAAACGAGGTTCAAATGACGACGCACGAGCGCGGAGAAAGCAGCCTCGGAATTGGTCCGGACGAATTCGTTCAACAGATCGATGTCAGGGGCATCGCTCATTCATCCATACTATGTGCGTCGGATGGAAAAGGGAGACAAAGAAACTGACGGGTTTTCGTGCGTCCATTAATAGGATGCAACGTGAGCGACCCGCTCCTCCGTCAAGAAATAAAAAAGTCGGCTGTGGACAGCCGACGCTACATCAGGACTATCCATCAGGAATTTATACAAAAAGCTTGTCGCCGCGTGCTTTATAATGCGATTTTAGGTCCGTCCAGACGACCCGCGACGGTCGCGGGTCAGGGCCAACATTCGAACGTCCGATTTCATTCCATGCCCCCACAGGAAGACTGGCTGACACGGGAAACACTTCTTCGCCGTGTGCGCCGACAGCACGACCAAAAGGCGTGGGAGGAGTTCGTCCACTACTATCGCGCCTACGTCTTCGGCATCGCGCGCCGCATGGGCTTGAACCATCATGATGCTGAGGAAATCGTCCAGACCGTCATGGTCAAATGCTGGGAAAAGCTTCCCGAGTTCGAATACGACCAGCGCAAAGGCCGGTTTCGCGGCTGGCTTTGTACCGTCGCCGGCAACGAAGTGAAAATGCTGTTGCGCCGCCGTTCCCATGGGCTCGACAAACTCACTCCCGACAAGCTCGCGGAAATGCAGGATTATCTTCGTCAGGTGGACGCGAATCCAACGGAGCAATTGATCGAACGCGAATGGGTCACCTACATCACCACCCTCGCCTGGAAACGCATCCAAAATGACGTTGGTGAAAAGGAAAAACAGGCCTTCGAGATGATTTCGAAAGGGCAATCCGCCGACGCCGTGGCCCAAGCGCTCGGTCTCACGGTCAGCAGCGTGTACGTATACAAGAAACGCGTGCAAGACCGGCTCCGTGACGAAATCGTCGAGCTCAACAACGACCTCGATTAGACGCTACTCCGCGAACACGAGCGGTGGCTGGCGGTTGAAGACGAAGAGTTTTTCGGTGGGCAACGCGACTCGTTGCGATACGACCACGCGCTCCAGATAAGAGAACCCTTTCAATTGTTCTGTGCGGTAGTTGGGACAATTGACCAGCCGCAGCCGCGTGATTGGCAGATCGAATATCGTTGAGAGTTCACGCACGGGCGTGCCGGAAAGATTCAGGACCTGCAACCCGGAATTGCGCAGCCAGCTGAGTTCGCTCACCGCGGTCCCGGAAATGTCGAGCGAATACATTCGCAATCCCATTAGCGGCATCAACTGCGTCACCTGCGGACCATGCAAATCCACGATCAATCCTGCGGGCATAAGCTGATAAAAAAAAGTCGTGGTCGTCGAAGGCGGATTCATCATGCAGAGCGCGCTGCCGACAAACTCCAGATGTTCCGTGTTCGAAGAACCAGTCTGGTTCACGCGCTCGAACAATTGCCGCATCGCCAGTTCCTGCATTTGAGCCGAAATTCCGTTGCCCGGCCGCGTAAGATCCTCCAGTAATTGCGTCAACTGCGGATAGGTCAGCGCGCCGCTCGGTTCGGATAATTGCATGTATTTTTCCGCAATCTCGCCCGCCCGCAAAATTTTGTCGCGCTTGGGCCTACGCGCAAACGCCGGCGAACGATCGAAGCACAGCATTGCCACGTCGAACTCCTGCCGACCGAGATGCATGAAACCTTTTCGGACCCACGCATCGAGCAGGCTGCTGTCGAGGGTGACGATTAGATTCAACTCGGCGATCGCTTCTTCATTACTGCCGGTTCGCAATAAAAGATCAGCGTGGTTCAGCAACTGCGGCACTGCGTACTTGCCGATGCGCAACTTCTCCGCCTGCTCGTCCCGCAACTGCGCGACCGTGTCCATCAATCGCCGTTCGTTCTGGGTGATCTTGACGATGAAAACAGTCGCAACCACTGCGATCGTCGTGAGGCTCGCAGCCAAAACGCCGGAGACCGCCTTGTGACGTTTCACGAACAACCAGATCAAGGTGCCAAACCCCACGCTTTGGGCAGAGACTGCAAAGCCGCCGAGAAACGCGCGGACATCGCGGGCCAGATCCTGCACCGTCGCATAGCGTCGCGCCGCGTCCTTTGCCATCGCCTTGGCGACGACAGCCTCAAGCGCGGGCGACACTTTGCGCGAAGGTTTGCCTTCGCGCGCGGAACGTTTCCCGTACACCATCGCCTGGAGCACGGCACCGAGAGCGTAGATGTCGGTGCGTTGATCGAGCGCGGTGTAATCGCCCCGCTCCTGTTCGGGTGCCATGTACCCGGGCGTGCCGCGTACTGCGCCTTCCACTGGCACTTCGCGAAGATTTTCCGGGAGATGCAGCCGCCCATTAGTGAGGCTGTTGGGATCCGCATCGAGAACCTTCGCCAGCCCCCAATCCAGCACGAGCACTTCACCGAAACTGCCGACCTGGATGTTGGCGGGTTTGACGTCGAGATGCACCACGCCGCGCGAGTGGGCAAAAGCGATCGCATGGCAGACGTTCTGGAAAATTTCGAGACGACGGACGAGCGGGTACTGTTTCACGTACACCGGATCGTCCGCATCGAGCCGGTTGAGAATATCGTGCAAATTCTCGCCGCCGAGCAACTTCATCGTGAAGTACGGGCGGCTATTGGCGTCCAAACCAATCTCGTGAATCGGGACAATATTCGGATGCTCGAGGGCCGCCGTGATACGGGCTTCGCGGACGAACCGGCGCTCCTTGGACGACTTCGGTGCGTCGTCGCGCAACATCGCCAGGGCCACGTCACGGTCGGCGTTGCGGTCGTGAGCGCGGTGAACTTTCTTCATTCCGCCGAGTCCCACCTGCCCTGTCACGTCGTATTTCTCGGAAGGAGTGGCGCCCAGCAACTCTGCCGGGGTCGGGCCCACTTCGGGCAAAATGGAATCGATGTCGCCTGTGTTTTTGCTGGCAGTGTAATATTGCGTCAGCCACGAAGATTCCTCTCCGTTAGCGCCTTTTTCCACAATATCCCGGTCTTCCGGCATCGCCTCATATTACGACCGGAGCCCGCAGTCGGGAACAAGAAAGTATCGAGAGGTGTCAAAGAGAACGACCGGGGCCGAAAAGTGTAGCGAATCGACGAAAATGAGAAGGGTTTTCTTGTAAGACCAGTCAACGCAAGTGCATAGTATTTAATGGTTCAAGTGACGTTGCACCTCTCCGGCATAAGGGCGCCGGGAGGGAGTTTTTAAAGACTTTGGGCGAGGCAAGACCGAGGAATGAAAGGGCCGATTATGCAGACCGAGCAAACTCAAATTCCCAAGACCGATCAGAACGATGTGGCGCGCGCCAAGGCCCTCGTCGATTCCTACCGGAAAGTCACCGCCGAACTCGGCAAGGTCATTGTCGGGCAGGAGGACGTGATCGAACAACTTATGATCGCTGTGCTGGCGCGCGGCCATTGCTTGCTCGAGGGCGTGCCCGGTCTGGCGAAGACGATGATGATCCGCGGATTGTCGCAGGTGATGGATCTTTCATTCCGCCGCATCCAGTTCACGCCCGATTTGATGCCGTCGGACATCACCGGCACGGAAGTTATTCATGAAGACCCGACGACTGGTCGTCGCAATTTGACGTTCCTCCAAGGCCCTCTGTTCGCCCAGATGATCCTGGCGGACGAAATCAATCGTACGCCTCCCAAGACGCAAGCCTCCCTGCTCGAAGCGATGCAGGAACATTCGGTGACCGTCGGCGGCAAGACCTATCAACTAGCCGAACCGTTCTTCGTATTGGCGACGCAGAACCCGATCGAACAGGAAGGCACGTATCCTCTCCCTGAAGCGCAACGCGATCGTTTCCTCTTCCTTGTTAAAGTCGCTTATCCGAAACGCGAACAGGAACGCGAGATTGTCAATCGCACCACGAGTGCTTTTCAATCCAAAGTAACTCCCGTCATCGGCGGGCCCGAGATCATCGCCTGCCAGGAAACCGTGAGAAAAGTGCCGGTGCCCGATCACGTGATGGACTTCGTATTGGACCTCGTCCGTTGCACGCGTCCCGACGAACCGGAAGCGCCTGCCGAAATCAAGGACCTCATCGAATGGGGAGCCGGTCCGCGCGCCTGCCAGAATCTCATTCTCGCGGGCAAAGTCCGCTCGGTCTTGCAAGGCCGCTTCCATGTGACGATCGAAGACATCGAATCGCTCGCGAAACCGATCCTGCGTCACCGCATTGTGCCAACCTTCAACGCCGAGGCCGAAGGCATCGACGTGGACAACATCATCGACCGCATTTTGAAATCCGTCCCGCGCGGCAACCCGTCGAAAATCTTGTGAGGACTGTCCATGAATCGAAGATACTCAGATTCATTCGCCCGAACGATTGAGCCCGGCAACGATCTCCGTGCTCCTCTTCCCGGCCATTGGCGGGAGCGAATCAGCGTACGAGGAGCGCCGCCGGTCGAACGCTATTGGAGCCGCAATTTCACAAGGCAACTGACGCGCAACCTTTCACTCTCGGTGACACATCAGGAACAAGAAGACCGGATTCACATCCGAACGCAATTCGAGACCAAGCCCCTGAAAGCCGCCGCTTAAATCACATCCTGCCATGTTTCACACCTCTGATTTTCTTACGCCCAAGGACCTGCAGAAGATTTCGAATCTGCAGGTGCTGGCGCGTCAGGTGGTGGAAGGAGTTTGCTCCGGATTGCACACTTCCCCGCACAAGGGGCTAAGCGTCGAATTCCGCCAGCATCGCCAGTACACGCAAGGCGATGAGATCCGTCGGCTCGACTGGAAGGTGTTCGGCAAGACCGATCGCCTCTTCATTAAAGAGTATGAAGAAGAGACGAACCTCCGCGCGACCTTGCTGGTGGACGTCAGCGGTTCGATGGCCTATGACGGTTCCGGCACGAGCAAGGCGCAGTATGCGTTGCACCTCGCGGCTTGTCTCTCCTATCTGATGTTGCGCCAGGCCGACAGCGTGGGTCTGGTGACATTCGACAAGAAAGTCCGCGAATACGTCCCGCCCCGTTCACGCCCGAGCCATCTCAGTATCTTGATGGAGACGCTCGCGAAGACCAAGACCGGCGGCGAAACCGAACTCGCGAAAGTCTTTCATCAACTCGTCCCGAAGATTCACCGGCGCGGGCTCCTGATCATTCTCTCCGATTGCTTCGGCAATGTCGCCGAACTGATGAAGGCGCTCGCGCATTTCCGGCACGCGCACCACGAGATCATCATTTTCCAGATCTGGGACCGGGACGAACTCGAGTTTCCCTTCAAACAATGGACGCGCTTCGATTCAATGGAGTCCGAAGCCGACAAACGCCTGATCGATCCTGCACAATTGCGCGCGGTGTACATGGATAATCTCGCGCAGTTCCGAAAAGATTTGAAGGAAGGCTGCCATCGTCACCGCATCGATCTCGTGCCAGTGACAACCGATAAACCCTATGCGGATTCCCTCGCCTATTATCTGGCGCAGCGAATGAGAATATGAAGCGATGAAACTCGAAACTCGAAACTCGAAATCCGAAGGAACGGGGAAATGGCAAAGGTGCAATTCCCTTCCCGTTTACCGCCTTTCTGACTTCGGATTTCCTTCGAATTTCGAATTTCGAATTTCGGATTTGTTCGCACGATGAGCTTCCTCAACCTCATCCTCATCGGCGGCATTTCAGCAGCCAGCATTCCGCTGATCATCCACCTGCTCCACAAAAGCCGGTTCAAGGTGGTCAACTGGGCCGCGATGCACCTGCTCGATCCCCGGCACACGACGCAGAAGCGCCGCGTCCGCATCGAGAATCTCTTACTGCTCCTGATCCGCTGCCTGATTCCGACGGTCCTTGCCATTATGTTGGCGCGCCCGGTATTGACGGGAATGAAGGCATTGATGGGCACGGCAAAAACCTCCACCGTCATTCTCCTCGACAATTCCTATTCGATGGACGTCGGGCCGAAAGGCCGCACCTCGTTCATACAGGCGCGTGACGCCGCCGCGGAAGTCGTCCGCCATCTTGGACGCTCTTCAGAAGTTTCCGTATTAATGATGGGCGGCATTCCCGGCCCTTTGCTCGCCGAGCCCACCTTCGACACCGACCGCGCTGATCGCGAACTTGCCAAATTGCAGACCGGTTACGGCGCGGCGGCTGTTCCCGCCTCGCTGGAAATGGCCGTGGGCATGCTGAAGAAAATGCACGAGGCGCACCGCGAATTGATCGTCATCAGCGATTTTCAAAAGAACAGCTGGAGCGAAACCGAGGAAGCGGATCGTCTCCATGCCGCCGCGCTGTTGAAGCAACTCCCCGTCAAACCGGAAGTCACCTTCATGCATCTGGGGCGCGAGGAAAAAAATAACGTCAGCGTTGAGTCGCTCGATTTCTCAAGATTCCTCCTCGGCGTTGGCCAGCAATTTCAAATCCGCGCCAATATCAAAAATCACGGCGAAACTCCCTACCCCAACCTGCGCGTCTACTTCCGTGTCGACAACCAGGAACGATCCGCCACGCAGATCGCGCTCGGGCCGCACGAAGACGGACAAGTCCTTTTCACCTACACATTCGAGACCGCCGGCTCGCACGTGATCGCCGTGGAAGCCGACGCTCCCGATTCATTGAAATCCGACAACGTCCTTCTCGCTAGTGTTCCCGTGCGCGACCAGCTACCCGTGTTGCTGGTCGACGGCAATCCTTCCACGCAACCGCTCTCCAGCGAAACCGACTTCCTCGAAATCGCGCTGCGTCCCTATAATGCGACCAAGACCACGCTCGCCGACTTGATCACGACGAAGACGATCAAACCTGAAGCGCTCGACGCGACCACCCTGAAAGATCAGCGCGTCGTCGTATTGGCAAACGTCCCGCAACTGGCGCCGCCCCAACTCAAGTCACTCGAAGATTTCGTCCGCGGCGGAGGCGGTCTGTTGATTTTTCCCGGCAACAAAATCAAAACCGAATGGTACAACACCACGTTCACCGCGGGCGGCAAGGGACTGTTTCCATGGCGTCTGACAAAACTCGAAGGCGGCTTCGACCGCAATCTCCCGCCCAGCGCGATTCTCGTGCAGCACTACGAACATCCTGCGCTCACGCTTTTCAACGACCCGCGCGCCGGCAATCTTTCCACCGCCAACATCCGTCTCTGGTACAAACTAGCCGAGGAAAATCCCGGCAGCGGCCGCGCGGCAACCATCGGCGGCCCCACGAATTCCTCGCCGTTTGTCGTCGCCCGTCTCAATACCGGCGACCCGTTTCTGGTGGAGAAGAAATTCGGCGACGGCAGTGTCATCGCCAGCAGCGTTCCCTGTTCGCCCGAATGGTCGAATATGCCGATGCGCCCCTTTTACCTGCCGCTGATGCAGCAACTGGTCACCTATCTCGCCGCAAAATTCGATCCGCCGCGCAACGTCGACATCGGCCGCCCGTTGATCGCCGTCATGCCCGCAGCGCTGGGCGGCAAACCGCTGGAGTTGACCGATCCCACCGGTTCAAAACGCAACATCGTCGCCACCAACGAAGCCGGCCGCGCCATCGCGCATTACGATGACACGAAACGTCCGGGCCTCTACATTCTTACCACACCCGATCGCACCCCCACGCATTTTGTCGTGAACACCACGCGAGCCGAATCCGAGCTCGCGCAGCTCAACAAGGACGAAATCAAAAACGTCGCAAAAACCTGGTCCGCCAACGTGGTCACTTCGTGGGATGAATATAATGAGCAACAGCAGCGCCTGCGTTTTGGCCGTGAAGTCTGGCGTCCGCTACTGTGGGTTCTGCTGGCGTTGATTTTCGCCGAGCTACTGCTCGCCCAGCGCATCGGAGGCGTCCGCCGATGAACCAGACGACCAAAACCATCACCGATCTGCGTTTACTGGGCGATTGGGGCCTGACATCATCATTGGTGCTCGGTCTGATTCTGGCGATCGCCGCGTGGATGCTTTACCGCCGCGAAGTTTGGCGCCGTCCGGGCAGCGAACGTTGGACGCTTCCCACGTTGCGTTCCGTCGCGGTGTTTCTGATCATCCTGATCCTGACCGGGCCCGTGTTGCATCATCGCAAAACCATCGGCGAACTTGCCCGCGTCCTTGTTTTCATCGATGCGTCGAAAAGCATGAGCGTGTCGGACGATTTCATGGATCCGAAGCGCAAACTGCTCGTCGGCCAGCAATACGGCTGGTGGGATCCCGACGTGTTGAAAACAAACTGGCTCGGCATGCCCGTCACGCCGGAGCGGTTGACGAATGCCATTGTTTCCGCCATCGAAAAATTCGACGCCGCCACCCGCTGGCAACGGACGGAACAGCTATTATTGGACGAGCGCGACGGTCTGCTGCCGCAGTTGATCAAAAAGCACAATGTCGAGTTCTGGGCCATCACCGGCAATTCCCCGCAACGCTGGTGGAGCGTCGAGCAATCACTCAAATTGCCAAAGGTTTATCCCGGCAAGGCGGACTCCGATATCACCGACTTGAATGCCGTGATCGCCTCGCGCATCGCGCAGAAGCATGATGAGAAATGCGCCGTGGTCGTCATCTCCGACGGCCTTCATAATTCCGGCAACTCCCCGCTCGAACCCGCCAAGATCGCCGGCGAACGCAATATCCCCGTGTTCACCGTCGGCATTGGCGCGCTGGAACGCCCCAACGACCTCGCCGTGCTCGACATCACCGCGCCGCAGACCGTGTTCTTCGAAGACCATTTGAAGGGCGATGTGAACATCAAGGACGACATGCCGCCCGGTCAGAAATTCAGCATCAAAATCGAGGAAAACGGCGAGACGCTCTGGACAAAAGAGCTCATCACCGAACACACGCATCTGCGGAAAGTCGAATTCGATTTCCCGATCAAGGAATTGATCGAGGCCAAGCGCGGCAAGGTAAAGGACGCGGAGTACTCGAGTTTTCCGCTGGCGATGAAAGTCAGCATCACCGCATTAACCGGCGAAAAGGACCCGACGAACAATGTCAGCCTGTTCCGCACGCGCGCAATGACGCAGAAGCGCAAGCTGCTGTTGCTCGATGGCCGTCCGCGTTGGGAAACGCGTTACCTTAAAAACATGTTCGAACGCGACCCGCAATGGGAAGTGAATGCGCTCGTCGCCGGCACCGAAGTGAATAACGAATGGGAACACGGCGACAAGCCCGGCCAGTTGCCCGCGACACGCGAAGCATTGTTCATGTACGACCTGATCATCTTCGGCGAAGTCCCGACGCGTCTCGTTGGCCAGAAGGACATGGAGTGGATCAAAGACTTCATCAACGCGCGCGGCGGTGGCATCGTCTTTATCGACGGTCAGCGTGAATTGCTTCGCGCGTATACCGGCACGACCATCGGCCCGCTGCTCCCCGTCGAATGGCTGACCGCCCAATCCAAGGACGTGCCCAGCGCGATGCGTCTCACGGATCGCGGCGCGGGTTACGTGCCGATTCGGTTGTCCGCCAATACGGAGGAAAATTCGGGCCTGTGGAAACAACTTCGCCCGCCGCATTGGGTGGCCGCAACGAAACCGCTGGCGGGAGCAGAGACATTGGTGGAAACTGTCGTGTCGAACAAGACGTACCCGACCATCGTGCTGCGTTCGTTCGGCGCGGGTAAGGTGTTGTTCATGGGCACGGATGAAACCTGGCGCTGGCGCTACGATGTGGCCGACAAATATCAGGACGCGTTCTGGCATCAGATCGCAAACGGAATCATGGAACCCACCTACGCCGTGCGAAACAAATTCGTCGCGCTCGATGCCGGCGGCGTGAATTACCAGGAAGGCGATTCCGCCGAACTTCGCATTCGTCTCTTCGATGACAAAGGCCGCGCCATCACCAAGGGCAAACCGTCCATCATCCTCAGCCGCGACGGCAAACAGGTCGCCAGCATTCCGTTGAGCGCCGACGAAAACAGCGGCGGGACGTTCCGCGGTAAGACGGGCCAGCTCGTACCCGGTGATTATGAAGTCCGCGTCGACTCCGGCAATCTTGTGCCGGAGACTCCTGATATGCCCGTGCAATTTCATGTGCAAAAGAAAACAGGCGACGCGTCACGCGAGCTGGCCGAGTTGAGTTGCAACGAGGAGCTTCTCCAGCAAATGGCGCGCGTCAGTGGTGGAGAGTATTTCCGCGAAGAAACCGCGGCGAAATTGATCGGTAAATTGGAACCCTTGAGCAATGGCCGTGTCGAAGAATCCGAGACCGTCCTGTGGCAGAGCTGGTGGTGGTTCATTCCCGTCATCGGCTTGTTGACCACGGAATGGGTCTTAAGAAAGCGAGCGGGCTTGATATGATGGCAACTCCTACTGCCGCCCCCGGCATGCATCCGGTCGTTCTGGAAAAACTCCAGCGCTTCCAGCGCGAACGCCAGCGCCTGATTTTATGGCGCGGCCTCTGCGGAACGCTGGCGATCTTTTTCGCGACGATGATCGCGGTCGCGTTGATCGACCGTTTCTTTTTGATTCCCGACGAAGTGCGCTGGACGCTCAGCGTGGTCGGTTACATCGCAACCGGTGTGATGTTCTGGATCGAGATCGGCCGTCATCTCGTTCACAAACCCAGCGCCCGCGAACTCGCCCGCCTGGTGGAACTCGCCGCTCCGCAATTGCACGAAGAACTTCTCTCCGCCGTCGAACTCTCCGAGGGCGAAGTGAATCCGCACTATGATTCCGACGAATTCCGTGCCGCCCTTCAGCAAGCCGCCGCCCGCGACGTCGGCGCATTGCAAGTGGAAGGGTTGGTCAACAAAAAGCTGATCGCGGGCTGGCTGTATGCCGCAGCCGGCACCGTCGCATTACTCCTCGCGCTGCTCTGCATTCCCGGCCTGCGTTTCACACAATCGCTCGCGCGCGCCTTTTTACCCGTCGCCAATCTGGCGCGTTATTCCAGCATCAAAATCAACCTGCTCGCCCCCACCCCGCCCGACAAAATCGTGCCCGAAGGCGACAGTATTCCCGTGACCGTGAGTCTCGAAGGGGGCGGCGACATCCAGGATGTGATGCTCGAGACATTCCCGAAACATGGTTCACGCGAGCGTCTGCCGCTCACACTTGCCGCCGTGAACCAGTTCACCGGCGCCGTCCAACTCAATCAGGAACCCGTGCAATTCCGTATTCGCGCCGGCGACGCAATGACGAAGCTTTACACGCTGACGCCCAAAGCCCGTCCGCACGTAGTACGTTTCGAGAAGACGTATCATTATCCGGTTTACACGAAACTTTCCTCTAAGACACTCACCGAGGAAAACGGCGATCTCGACGCGCTCGAAGGCACTGAGGTGGAATTGACGCTGGAAGTCGACCAACGCATCAAGGAAGCCTCGTTGCAGATCGACAACGGCGGCGACAAAAACGCGCCCAAGCAATTCCCGCTGGAATCCGCCGGCAACGGACGTCTGAAGGCTCGCCTACCGCTCACCGCCGCGGGCACGTACCAGACTAAACTCGTTGCGTACGAAACCGGCTTTGAAAACAAATTCAGCCCGCAATACGAAATCCGCGTCCGTCCCGATTTGTTGCCCTCCGTGAAAATCGAGAAACCGGAGAAGGACGAACTCATCCTGCAACCCGAATCCGTCGTCAATCTCACCGGCACCGCGAAGGACGATCTCGCCTTGGCGAATGTCGAACAAGCCATCCAGGTCAACCGCGGCGGCTGGCAGACGTTCCCGCTCGCACAGACGACCAACGCCGAAGCCAAAGTGTCGCGCTCCTGGGATTTGTTTGAGTTGGGCCTGCATCCCGGCGATCGCGTGATCACAAAACTCGTCGCGACGGATCTCAAGGGTCAACGCGGCGAATCCTCCCCCTTGCGCATTCGCATCGGCGCGGGCGGCTTCGAGCCTGAACGTTTGAGCGGCTTGAAGGAGCAGCAGGAACTTTACAAATCTCTTAACGAATTTCGTGTGGCCGCCGAGCAGACGAGCACCAAGGCTGCAGAAGCACGAGCGGTGATGAATGCCCCCGCCTCCGATGCCTTGCAAAAGAAACAGGCGATGCTCGCCGCCACCACCGCTGCCGATGCGGCGGAGAAGAAAGCGGAGGAAGTGCTTCGTCAAATCAAAGACGTCATCCCCCGCGTCGCCTCCGATCGCGAAGCGAGCGATCTCGCGGCCATCGGCGCAGCCGTCAGCAAAGCGCAGCACGAAGGACTGCAACCCGCGCAAGCCGGCTTGCAGCGCGCGATGGATCATCTGAATGCCGGTGATGAAAAGACTGTCAAAACAGATCTGGAAAAGACCGCCGAACCGTTGAATACCGCCACCGCCTTTTCACGTCTCGCCGATGACGTCGACCGTCAGATGCTTGCCGCCGCCGAAGCCGCTTCCGCTGCGAAGGATTTGCGGCAGATCGCCGACGAACAAAAGTCCATTAATGATCAGCTCCGCACCGCCGCCACAAATGATGTGGCCCAAGCCGAACGTGCCGCGCATCGTCAGGCCGTCGCTGCGGCGGAAATGAAATCGGTGGAAGAACAATTGACGACGCTCGCCCAGCATGGCACCGGCAACCCCGCCAATATCGCCCGCGCTCAATTGAAGGAACTCGCCACCGCGCGGGAGAACCTGGAAAAGACGCTCGGCACTGAGCCGACCGTCGACAAACTCAAAGCGCCGTCCGACGCAATGCAGCGCAACACCGAAGCCGCCGCGAATCAATTACGCAATGCCGAGCGCGAACTTTCCCAGCAAGCCGATACCGCGCGCAATATGTTGAACAGCCAGGTCGGCAACACCGCCGACACGCTGGCAAGTCTTGCGGAGCAATTGCAGAAACCGGCTCCGAACACTCCAAAGGCCGAAAGCTGGCAGGCGGCTGCGGAACAGTTGAAGGACCGCGCCGCGCTTGAGGAACGCCAGAAACATCCCGACGCAAAATATGCGGCTGACATCGGACGCGTTGCCGACGCGGTGCAAGCACTGCAGGATGTCGCAGGCAGCGAGGCGACGCCGACAAACGCCATTGCGTCCCTCAAAGCCATCGAGCAGGCGATGCGCAAAGTGGAAGCAGGCCATGCCTTGGAGGAACAAGCGAACGAACTCCGTCAAATGGCCGCAAAAGAAACGTGGGAAAAGCCTTCCACCGCCGCCGAAGCCGCTGAGCGGTTTAATGACTGGCGCTCGATGCAGCGCGAAATGCAGGCGTTGCCGCAACAATTGCAAAAGGCGCAGCTCGCACCCGAGGCGAAACGCGACATTGAAAACGCGGTGCGAAGTCCGGCGGCCCAGCAGGTCGCCAACGAAATGGCCCAACGCCAGGCCAATCCCGCCAACGTCACTCCCGCGACCGAACCGATGACGAAGCTGGCCGAGAATCTTGCCCAGGTAAAACAGCAATTGCAGCCTGCAGTCGATCAGGCGCGCGCCGAGATCGAGAAGCGCGCACCCGCCTTGAGCGATCGCTTGAACGGACTCGCTGCCACCGCCGAAAAGTTGAAGAACGAAACCGCCGCGCAGGCCCAACTCGCGGAGAAAGCGGAAAACACGAATCAGGTGCGTGCTGCCGCGCAGAATTTGGCGAACGCGCAGCAGCAGTTGGATAATCGAGTCGAGGACGTGAAGGACTCGTTGCGCCGCGACGCCAACGCGCAGAATCTGGCGACCGATGATGGCCGCGCGCGCGCTCGCGACGCGGATGATGCGATGGCGATGTTGCGCCAGCCCACGCCCAACGCCCGCGAAATGTTGCAACAGGCGGCCGAAGCAGAAAAGCCGGACCAGCAGCAAAGCGATTTGAAGAATGCCGCCGCGCAGGAAACAAAACTCGCGAATGATCTGAAGACGCTTGCCCAGCATTACAAAAACACGGAAACCGGCCATCCTGAACTCACCCGCGCGGCCTTGCGGGAAGCCGAAAAGGAAATGGGGTTGAAGCCGGCCCTCGACGCCGAGTACGCGAAGACGCAGGCATTGGAAAAGCTCGCCAACCTGCCTCCCGAACAGCAGATCAAGGAATTGGAAGGCGCGTTGCAGAACAACAAGGCGATGCGTCACGAACTGGACGACATCGCCAAGGAAACGATGAAGGACGCCGCGTCGGACCTGCAGCGTTCCGCGGAGAAAGAACAGCAACTTCTCAAGGACATCGGTTCCCCTGTTGAAAAAGCGAAGCAGCTCGCGGCCGAAGCCCAAAAACTGGCGAGCCAAAGCATTCCCGCAGTCGCGCAAAAGGCCGGCCCGCTTGGTGAACCTGCCAGGCAGGATCTCACCAACGCTGTCCAGAAATTGGAAGCAGCCTCACAGATCATTCCCCAAGAAGCGGCAAAATCTCCGGAACAATTGGCTCAAGCGTTACAGAAACAGCTCGCCCCGATGCAGCAAGCCGCGAATGATTTGAATGCCGCCGAGGGCAAGCTCGATCAGGCTGCGATGAAAGCGCAGGAGCGCGCCAACGAAGCGGCGCAGGAACTCCAGACCGCCAAAGCGAACAACGCCGATCCCGCCGCAATCAAGAAAGCCGAGACCGCGCAGCAACAAGCCAAAGCCGATGTCGCGCAGGCACAGGCCGCGCAACAACAAGCGCAGCAGGCTGCGCAGCAGGCCGCACAACTCGCGCAACAAGCCGCGCAATTGTCGGACGCGATGAACCAGCCCAAACCAAGCTTGCAGTCCCCCGCCGAACAGGCCCGCCAAATCGCCGCCGATGCCCAGCGGTTGGCCGATGAAAATATTCCCGCCGCAGCGAAGCAGGCACCGGAAGCCGCGAAAGCGGACCTGGCCGGAGCGGAACAAAAACTGGAGCAAGTCGCAAAAAATATTCCGGCGGATGAAAACAAGACGCCCGGTCAATTGGCGGAAGCCGTCCAAAATCAAGTCGCCCCGTTGCAACAAGCGGCGGCTGAATTGAAGCAAGCCGCGGCCAAACTCGATCAGTCCGCTCAAGCTGCCAAACAGGAAGCCACTGCCGCCGCGCAAAAAGTGCAGGAAGCGAAAACGAACAACGCGGGCGAACCCGCTGTGAAACAAGCCGAAGCAAACCAGCAACAGGCGCAGGCGAAAGCCGACCAGACGCAGGCCGCGCAGCAGCAGGCGCAACAAGCCGCTGATCAGGCCAGCCAGCTTGCCAAACAAGCGACGCAAGTTTCCAATGAATTGAAAGCCGAAGCCGCCCTCGCCCCCGCGGTCGAGGAAGCGCGTCAGATTGCTGAGCAGGCGCAGCAATTGGCCCAGCAGAATATTCCCGAGATGAGCCAGCAGGCGCCCGATACCGCCAAGCGCGATCTGGCCGACGCGGGTCAGCAGCTGGCGGACGTCGCCCAAAAGATTCCGCAGGACACCGCCAAGTCTCCTGAGCAACTCGCCCAAACCGTTCAGGAACAAGTCGCCCCGCTCCAAAAAGCAGCCACGGAATTGAATGAGGCCGCGGCCAAACTCGCCCAGAACACCCAGACCGCCAAGCAGGCTGCCGAAAAGGCAGACCAGACATTGGCGCAGGCAAAGTCCAGCAAGGCCGCAGAGCCCGCGATGAAACAAGCCGAGGTCGCGCAGCAGCAGGCGCAGGAGAATTTGCAAAAAGCCGAAGCGGCCCAGGCGCAGGCCGAGAAAGCGGCGGACAAAGTGGAAGACCTCGCGTTGCAAGCCGCCAAAGTTGCGAACGAACTCGATCCCGCGGCGCAGCCGCCCGCCGCTGTTCAAGAAGCCCGACAACTCGCCGCGGAAGCGCAGCAATTGGCGAAACAGGATTTGCCCGCAGTTGCGCAACAGGCATCCGAAGCCGCCAAGCCCGATCTCACGGCTGCCACCCAAAAACTCGCGGACGTCGCGCAAAAGATTCCGCAGGACGCCGCCAAGTCGCCGGAACAGCTTGCCCAAACGGTGCAAAATCAAGTCGCCCCGTTGCAACAAGCCGCGCAGGATTTAAACAAGGCGGCTGAGCGCATGGAACAGGAAGCCAAGATAGCCGGGCAGGAAGCAAAAGCCGCCGCGCAAAAAGTGGAAGACGCCAAGACTGCCAAGGCTCCCGAGGCCGCGATCAAACAAGCCGAGGCCGTTCAACAAAAAGCGGAAGCGAAAGCGGAGAAGGCCGAGGCTGCGGAGCAGCAAGCGCAGCAGGCTGCCGCCAAGGCCAATGAGCTCGCGAAGGAAGCTGCGCGAATCGCCACCGCGCTGGACCCGACGGTGGCGCAGGAAAACGCAGAACAGCAAGCGCGCAAGGTCGCCGAACAGGCGCGTGAACTCGCGAAGGAAACCATTCCCGCTGTTTCCCAACAAGCGCCCGATGCCGCGAAGCCCGACCTCGCCGAGGCGGAGAAGAATTTTGCGGAGGCCGCACAAAAAATTCCGCAAGCCGCCGCGCAGAGTCCTGAGAAACTGGCCGACACGATGCAAAATCAGGTCGCGCCGTTGCAGAAAGCGGCCACTGAAATGAACGAGGCTGCCGCGAAGATGCAGTTGACGGCTGATTCCGCGAAACAGGACGTTGCCGCCGCCGCGCAAAAAGTGCAGGAAGCCAAGGCCGCCAGTGCCGGCGAACCGGCCATTAAGGAAGCGCAGGCCGCACAGCAACAGGCCCAGGCGAAAGCGCAGCAGGCAGACGCCGCCGCCAAGCAGGCGCAGCAAACCGCGAAGCAAGCCGAACAAGTGGCGAAGAACGCCGCGCAAGCCGCGCAGGATTTGAATCAGGCGCGTCCCTCCGAACAGGCCAAGCAAATCGCCGCGGAAGCGCAGAAGCTTGCCCAACAAAATATTCCCGCCGTGCAACAGCAAGCCGGAGATGCCGTCAAACCGGAATTGGCGGACGCTGCGCAGAAATTATCGGAAGCGGCAAAGAACATCCCGCAGGCCGCAGCGAAGCCCCCTGCCCAATCCGCCGAAGCGATGCAGGCTCAAGTAAAACCACTGCAGCAAGCCGCCGCGGATCTGGAAAAGGCCGAACAGAAACTGGAACAAGCCGCCGCCACCGCGGAGCAGCAAGCCAAACAAGCTGCACAAGCCACTCAACAGGCAAAAGCAAACAATGCCGGCGAACAAGCGGTTCAGCAGGCGCAAGCTGCGCAGCAAAAAGCGCAGGCCACCGCGCAGCAGGCCAACAACGCGCTGCAACAGGCCCGCGAGACCAGTCAGCAGGCATCGCAACTTGCCCAGCAAGCCGCCCAGGTCGCGAAGAACATGGACGCGAAACCTGCCATGAGCGAAGTTCCTCCCGCGATGCAGCCCGCGGTGGAACAAGCGAACCAGATCATGCAGGATGCGATGAAGATCGCCGAGCAGGACATCCCTGCCGTTCTCGACAAGGCGGGACCTGCTGCCGAGAAAGCCAAAACGGACCTTGCGAGTGCGGAACAAAAATTAAATGCCGCCGCGCGCAGCATTCCGCGCAACGCCACCAAGCCGGAACCGCTGGCGCAGGCGCTGCAAAATCAAGTCGCGCCGATGCAGCAAGCCGCTGCCGATTTGAAAAATGCCGCCGCCAAGATGGACCAGGCCGCGAACGCCGCGCAAGCGCAGGCGAACAATGCCGCGCAAGCGTTGCAAAAGGCGAAAGCCGCGCCCAACGCGGATCCTGCCGCCGTTCAACAAGCCGAAGGCGCATTGCAGCAAGCGCAGACGGCCGCACACCAGGCGCAGTCGGCGCAGCAACAGGCCCAGCGCGCGAGCCAGCAGGCCAGCCAACTCGCCCAGCAATCGAGCCAGCTCGCAACTCAATTGAGCCAGTCGCGCGCCCAAGCCAAAGCAACGGCCACACCGCAGGCTGGGATTGAAAAAGCCGTGCGCGAAGCGGGCAACGACATCGAACGCGCAGGCCGTCATCAGGCGCGCCTCGGCCAGAAAGAGAGCGGCGAGGAATTACAGAAGATTGGTGATAAATTGGAGAACCAGACGAGCGGTCAGATCGCCCGCGCCGCCGACGCAATGAATCAGGCCAGTTCGCCAATGCAAATGCAGCCCGCCCTGCAAGCCGCGCACGATGCGATTCAAGAGCCGCTCAAAAAAGTGAACGATGCCCTGCAACAAAGTACGTCCCCTGTGAGCAACGGCGCCCCTTCCCCTGCGAAACCCGGAGAAGAACCGAATCAGCTTGCGTCCGTTCCCGAAGCCGCCGCGAAATGGATGGCACGCGCGTTGGACAGTCTCGACAACGCAATGCATCAATCTTCCAAAGCCCAACCCGGTTCGCCGGAATCAAATGATCCCAAAGGTCAGCCCGGGCAGCAGACATCGCAGCCTTCGTCGGAAGCACACAATTCATCAACCCCGGGCAAGAATTCATCGTCGGCCGAATCCGCTGCCCAAAGCGCGGCTGCGCAAGCGGCACAGAACGCCGCGTCGCAGGCCGCCGCCGCCGCCGCGCAAGCGCAGGCTTCCTCGATGATGAACGCCCGTTCGCAAGGACTCACGCCCGGCCAGCAATCGATGTCCGTTGCCTCGAGCCAGACTGCGCCCGGCGCCAACGGCAAGAACGGCGACAACGGTGCAGGCGAATTGCCGGATGTGAAAATGACGAACGGCAACTGGGGCAAGTTGCCGCCGAAGATGGCGCGCGACTTGATGGATTCGCAGAAGGAAGGCGTGAATGGCGAGTATCGCGAAATGGTGGAAATGTATTTCCGCGCCATTGCCGACAAGGCCCGGGAGAAGCAACCATGAAACAATTTCTCATCCTCCTATGTCTTTCGTTGGGAATGATCCTCCCCACCGTCCGCGGCGCGGATGCCACCCGCGATCAACTGGCGGTTGATAAGGCCGTCGAACGAGGGGTCGCTTTTTTGATCACGCAGCAACAGAAGGACGGATCGATTGTCGCTGCTGGCGGGGGGCATCAGCAGGGAAAG
>JADMIO010787606.1_pt1 | contig 31522 bp, 24 predicted proteins | sample 8958161 | NCBI WGS metagenome assembly JADMIO01 (sample SAMN16585339, study PRJNA669376) | soil metagenome | isolation source: Crop rotation soil | place: USA: Cullars Rotation, Alabama | collected 2011 | reverse complement strand
CTTTCCCCGGGCGCGCGACGTCGATCGCGGCCGGCGCGGCGCACGCGTGCGCGCTCCTCGAGGACGGCGGCGTCGTGTGTTGGGGCCTCGGCTCTTCGGGCCAGCTCGGTCACGGCACGGCGAGCTCGATCGGCGCCGACGAGACTCCGAGCGCGGGCGGGCGCGTCGACGTCGGCGGTCGTGCGACCGCGATCGCTGCCGGCGGCTTCCACACGTGCGCGAAGCTCGACACCGGCAACGTGCGATGTTGGGGCGCGGGCGACGCCGGCCAGCTCGGCTACGGCCGCCCGGACGACGTCGGCGAGCTCGCGGGCAGCGTTCCGAGCGCGATGGGCGACGTGCCGATCGGCGCGCGCGTCGAGAGCATCGCCGCGGGCACTTCGCACACCTGCGCCGTCCTCGCCGGTGGGAGCTTGCGATGTTGGGGCCTCGGCAGCGCCGGTCAGCTCGGCCTCGGCGACCGACGCAACGTCGGCGACGACGCGACGCCGGAGTCGGTTCCGACCATCGCCGTCTTTTGATCGTCGCGCAGCTACGAGGCCGTCGCCACGCGACGGCGGCGCGATCGAAGCGCCCAGAGAGCGATCGCGAACACGAGCGCCACTGCCGCGGCGATCGGCGCGATCAAGAGGATGCGCGCCTTCGGCGGCGGGGCGTCGACGCTCTTCACCGCTTCGGCCGCGAAGCTCGCGTCGACGAAGTCAGCGAGCGGGATCGCCGAGAGGTCCGGCGGTTGACGCGTCGCTGGAAAGACAGCGAGCGACGGCGCGATGCGATCGGCGGCGACGGCCGGCGTGTCCGGGATCGCGGGCGCATAGAGCGAGACGATCTTCTCGAGGCGCGCGCGGCTCATCGACGGAAACTCGCGCGCCAGCGCGTCGACCGCCGCGGCTTGGCTCGCGTGCACCAGCTTCTGCGCGCGGTAGATCGCGCGCGTCATGCCCAGCACGAGCTTCGGGTTCGCGTTGGCGAACGCTCGCGTGACGACGAGCCCGTGGATTTGGCGCGTGGCCAGCTGGGGCACCTCTCCCGCCGATTGATTGACCAGCAGCACCGCGTCTTGCTCGACGAGCGCCGTCTCGACGTAGGGCGTGTGCGCGTACAGGACGTCGACCTCGTGGTTCGCGAAAGCCGCGTTTTGATCCGGGCCGCGGATGATCTTCATCGTGATCGAGAGATCCGCGTCGAGGCCCTGCGACGCGAAGAGCGCGCGCAGGCGGCTCGGCGGGTTCGGCGCGATCCCGATCGTCGCGCCCTCGATGGCCTTGAGCCGCTCACCGACCGGGACGTCGGTCCGGAGCTTCTTCGCTTCGAAGAACGAGCGACGCACGACGAGGTTGATCGGGTCGTTTTGCAGGAGGTTCGCGACGAGGACGATCGGAAACTTTTCGGCGATGAGATCGATGTACATCGGCGGCGGGAGCACGGCGAACGGCGCCTCGCCGCGCCGCACGATCTCTTCGGTGAGCGGCGGCGCGCTCGCGATGAGCAATTCGACGTCGGCGCCCTCTTCGCGAAAGTACCCCGCGCCCTTCGCGACCCAAAAGCTCATGTACTGGAGGTTGTCGGCGTCGGGCAGGATCACCCGTGCCGGCACGGCGTCCGCGCGTGCCGTCCACGTGAGCGCGCTCGCCAGCGCGACGACGACGCTCCGCGCGAGTCGCAACCGCGAGAGCGTCGTGCGCGCCGGCATAGGCTCGATCCTACCGCTAGTCGGTGGGCTTGGACGCTCACTGCGTCGCGAGGTCGCCCTCGAGCTCGACCGGCTCGCTCAACCCGCAGCGATTCTGCTTCGTGCACCGCGCGACCGAGCCGCCCGCGCAATCGCCGTCCGTGTTGCACGAGTGCGTGCAGCGGTTGCCACGCTTGCGAAACGAGACGCAGTGGTTGCCACCTTTGCAGTCTGCATCCGTGTTGCACGCTCCGAGGAAGCTGCCGAAGTCCGAGTCGGTCGCGCCTTCGCCCACGACGATGGGCTGCGTGACCTCGATCACGGAGGCGGGAGGCTCGACGACTTCCACCGCATTGACCGGGACGACCGGCGTCGGCGCGAGCGGCGTGGAAGCATCGGCGCTGCGCGTGAGGATCGCCATTGATGCACCGATGAAGGCGCCGACGATCGCCGAGCACGTCAACAGAGCCGCCTTCAAACTTCTACGCATAGTGCAACGCCTCCCACGCGAATCGCGCTCGCGATTCTCGTGTGTGCCCGAGTGCACTCGGCGTGCCGCGCGTCGCGCGATCGCGAACCACATGAATCACCGCGCCGGATGTAGGCGCGCGATCCGAAGTGGATCGTCCGACCTCCACACGCGCTGCAGAATCCGTCCACGCACGATGCCCGCGAGCGCGCTGTCACCGGCGGGTTGCATGGAGGTGCACGCCCTCACCAATGGGGGCGCAATCCTGCGATGTCGTGCGATTTGTCTTAATCGGTCGTAGCGGCCTTTTGATTGCACTTCATTCGGCCATGCACCGCTGGCCCATTCTCGCAGTCGCGGCATCCGCCGCGCTTGGAGCCTGTATCGCCAACCCCGCCGATCCGCAGGAGCTTCACTACGGTTGGGTTCCACACGATGGAGGCGCTGGAGCGAGCGCCGAAGGAGGCACGAAGCCCTCGACGATTTTGCCGCCGCTCATCCCCGGCGACGTCGCGATCACGCTGAACGATCCGGTCGCCGCGCACGACGAGCTTTGCACCGCCGACAGCGATCACCCGGCGTTCCCCGACGACGCCGACTTGATCACGCGGATGTTCTGCGCCGACAAGAAGACGGGTGGCGTGATGCCGACGCCGGCGAGCCTCGCCGATCTCTTGAAGCTGCTCGGGCTCGACTTCAAAGATCCCAACGGCCAGAACGGCGTGAACGGCAACCCGGGGTTCGCGCTCCTCGCGCACTCGTCGGCGCTCACCGCGCGCAAGGTGTCGGTCATCACGCCGACGGCGTTCATCTTCACGCCGCCGCCCGCCGACGGCTCGATGCCGGCCGGGCCGTTCATCATCCTCGGCTTCGATCCCGGCGAGCAGTTCGTCGAGGTCGCGTCCTACGACGCGACCGTGCAGAACATGAACTTCTACGTCGTCTTCTTCGAGCAAGCGTGCACGCACGCGCCGGGCGGCTGCACGAACGCCGACTTGCTCACGCCCAAGCTCGTGACGGGATGGAGCAACCTGCGCGTCTACGAAGACACCACCGCGCTCGGCAACACCATCTTCGACTGCCATGTTTGCCATCAACCGGTCGACGCAAACGCGCCGTTCCTCCGCATGCAGGAGATCGCGGCGCCGTTCACCCATTGGATGAGCACATCGACCGAAGGCGGGCGCGCGCTCCTCGCCGACTTCCACGCGGCGCATCCGGCCAACGAAGACTATGGCGGCATACCGGCCGCGATGCTCGATCAGTCGGATCCGAGCAAGCTCGCGGCGCTCATCAAGCAAGCGGGCTTCGGCGATCAACCGAACGCGTTCCCGTCGCAGGCGATCGAAGCGGAGATCAAAGCCTCGGCGCCGGCGCAGCCCGCGACCAACGTGCCCGCGGGGACGAGCGCGACGTGGCAGGCGCTCTACGACAAGGCGGTGCTCGGGCAGTTCATCGCGCCGCCGTACCACGACGTGAAAGTGTCGGACCCGGCGAAGCTCGCGACGATGACCCGCGCGTACAAAGACTTCGCGTCGGGAGCGGCGCAAACGTTACCCGACATTCGCGACGTGTTCTTCGACGACGGCCTTCGCGACATGGGCTTCGCGCCGAAGCTCGGCTCGGACGGCAAGACGCTGCTCTCGCAGATGTGTCAGGAGTGCCATAACTCGAGCCTCGACATGACCATCACGCGCGAGAAGTTCCTCGTCGACAAGCTCGACACGATGCCGCGCGACGAGAAGGACACGGCGATCCAGCGCTTGCAGCTCGGCCTCGACACGCGCCTCACCATGCCGCCGCCGCTCTTTCGAACGATCACCGACGACGAGCGCCAGAAGATGATCGACGAGCTGCGGAAGTAGGCCCGGCTCCGGTCGCGGCTCGCCGCGTTCGTCAGCGCTGGAGGCCGATGCGGTACACGTTGCCGCTCGTGTCGCTCGCGATGTAGAGCGCACCGTCGATGGGCGAGATCGCGAGACCGACGGGCCGCGGGCTCTCGCCGATCCCGTTCGCCGACCAGTTCCACGCGCCGTCGATCGGTCCGCCGCCGGTCGCGTCCCCGCCGCCGAAGACGGTCTCGTACGGGAAGGTGGTGGTCGTCGCGGTCGACGTCGGCATCGGCGCGTTGCCCTGCGCGTCGAAGGGGAGCCAAACGACTTTGTATCCCGTCGCCGGCGAGCGATCCCACGAGCCGTGAAACGAGATGAACGCGCCGCCGCGGAACCGTTCGGGCAAACCGCCGGCGGGCGCGGAGTCGAAGAACGTGATGTCCATCGGCGCGGAGTGCGCTTGCGCGAACGACGTCGGGGGCGAGGAGTTGGTCGCACACCACGCGTTGTCCAAACCGCTCGCGAAGTCTTCGTTGAGGAGCTGCGTTCCGGGCGCAACGACTTGCCCATTCGCGACGACGCGCGCCGCGGTGAAGCAGAACGGGTAGCCGTATTTTCGGCCCATCCCGAGCTCGAGGATCTGCTCGCCCGGGTTGTCGTTGTGGACGTCTTGACCTTGGTAATGAATGTCGTCGAGGCCGTTGACGACGCCGTACATGCGGCCCTTCGCGTTGCGCGTGTAGCCCGCCATGTTGCGCAGGCCCTGGGTGACGATCTCGCCCGTGCTCCAGTCGAGCGGCGCGCCGCTCTTGATCGCCGAGAGCGCGAAGCGCCGGAGGAGCGAGCGATCGGTGTCGTAGCTCGGCGACATGGGATTCACCGCGTTGCCCGCGCTTCCCGAGTGCACGTAGAGGTAGCCGTCGTAAACGTGGACCGTGTGGTACGGGTGCCCGCCCGGGGGCTCGTTGATGATCACGTCGTCGGCCGCGCCGCCGCTCGTCATCCCGGGCGCGTACGGAAAACGCACGACGCCGCCGTTGCTGCCGGCGTAGACGAAGCCGCCGGTCGCGTCGACGTGCGCGTTGTTGCAGTTGCCGCCCGTGTCGCCGTACGTCGTGATCTCGGACGGTCGATACGAGCCGTCGCCGTCGGCGTCGTGGAGCAAGTGGATCGGGCCGCTCAACGACGCGACGAACAAATCGCCGTTCGGCGCGAACGCCAACTGACGCGCGTTTCCCAGCCCGCCCGCGACGAGGCGCGCGCACATGCCTTGTGGGACGTAATGAAGGCTCGTGGGGAGCGCGATGCCTCGACACGGATCGCCCATCGCGGTGATGAGCGCGCCGTCGGTCGCCGCGCCGGCGTCGACGCCGCCGCCCGCGTCGCGCGCGCTCTCTGCGTCGGCGTTCGAAGACGATGCGTCGGAGCTCGCGTCCGGAGCCGTGACGCCGTTCGCGTCGTCGCCGCCACACGCGACGAGCAAGAGCGTGAGCGGGAGCGACGCGCGGGACATCCTCGTGAAGCTCATCCCGAAAGCGTACGCGCGGATCGCGCTCGCGCACGCGCGATCACGCGCGGCTGGATCGGCAATTGCCCATGTTTGACGCTGAGTTGTAACAACTTCGAAACAACCCTCGCGGCGCACCGGCGCGCTCTCCGTTCAACGATAGGCTGGGCGCTGGAGGAGGCATCGATGATCCGAGCGAACGTTTTCTTGGGGGTGGCATTGCCCGTCGTTTTGGCGGCGGTTGGGTGCAGCAGCTCGAGCGACACGGGCGCGGGCAACGATGTCGACTCGGGCTCCGCGGCACAGGACAGCGGCGGCGGCACCGACTCGGCGACGCCGGGGAACGACTCGGGCACCCCGGCGGTCGACGCGAACGTGCCGGGCAACGACGCCGCGACGGGCGCGAAGCAGCTCGGCGACCCGTGCACCGCGGGGAGCGAGTGCGCATCGGGTCTGTGCGAGGCGTTCCGCATGCAGGCGGTGATGCTCTGCACGAAGCCCTGCACGCCCGCGACCCAAGCCGCCGACTGCCCGAGCCCGCCGACCGACGGAACGTGCACGCCGAAGATGTATTGCCGCTTCCAGTAATCAGTAATCCAGAAGCGGCTTCGGCTGGAATCGACTCGGCGCTTGCGCGGCGGGGACGCTCCCGTCATTAATCCGCGCCGTGACATCCCCCGACACCCACGCGCCTCGCTCTTCGCGAAAGCTCGCGCACACGACCGACATCCTGGAGGCCGCGGGCGACATGCTCACGCGCGCGGAGCGGTTTCATATCAGCGTCGCGCGCCGCACGCTGGAGCCGGGCAAGATCGATCAGGCGATGCGCTGGTGCCAGCGTCAGATCGGCGCGCGCTGGATCAACGCTTCGCTCACCAACTTGCGCCACGTGCACGGCCGCGATCGGCTCCCGCCGCTCGACGGCGCGAAGAGCTTCATCTGCGTGGCGAACCATCGATCGTTCTTCGATCTGTACGTCGTCTCCGCGCTCCTCGTGTCGGAGGGGCTGCCGCACCGGCTCGTCTTCCCGGTGCGCTCGAGCTTTCACTACGACAACCCGCTCGGCGTCTTCGTCAACGGCGCGATGAGCTTCTTCGCGATGTACCCGCCGGTCTTCCGCGATCGCGCGCGCGCCGCGCTGAACGTGGCGAGCCTCGACGAGCTCGCGCGTCTGTTGCGGCGCGGCGGCACGTTCGTCGGCTTGCACCCGGAAGGGACGCGCAAGAAGGACGACGATCCGTACACGCTGCTCCCGGCGCAAAGCGGCGTAGGGCGCGTGATTCACTCGTCGCGCGCGCCGGTCATCCCGGTGTTCGTCAACGGCCTCACGAACAGCATCCCGAAGCAAGTCGCGGGGAACGTCACCGGGCGCGGCGAGCCGGTGTACGTCGTGTTCGGCGCGCCGATCGAGTTCGGCAAAGACCTCGACGCGCCGGCGAGCCCGCGCGCGTACAAGCGCTTGTCCGAGAGGGCGCTCGAAGAGATCACGGCGCTCGGTCGCGAAGAACGCGAGCTCCGCGCGCGTCGGGCGTAGGCCGGCCTGGGCGGGAGAGTAAGCGCGCTACGGCGATAGCGATCGCCGACGATTTCGGCGATGATTCGAGGTCGTGCCGTCGACGGCGCGCCGTGTCTGCTCATCCCGGGGGGGCCATGCTGATACCGATCTCACACGAGGACATTCGCAGCCGGCGTTGGCCGGTCATCACGATCGGCATCGCCGCGGTGTGCGTCGTCGCGCTGATCGTTTTGCAAATCGTCTCGGCCGCGGCCGAGCGCGCGGTCGACGGCGCGGCCGAGGCGGCGCAGGCCTACTACGACGACCACCCTTACCTGACGCCGTCGCCGCCGCTCCACATACCCACGCCGCAAATGCCGGACTTGGCGCTGCGCGGTCCGCGCGGCTGGCGCGGTCCGCGCGGGAGCGGCGAAGAGCGCTTCCCCCCGCTCGAGCGCCCGAGCCTCGATCTCAGCGGCGCCGCGTCGCCGGCCGTCCTCGCCGAGGAGCAGGCCTACCTCGACTCGCTCTGCGCCTACGCGCGCGACCTCCACGACTCCGAGCCGATCTACACGTTCGGCTACGTCCCCGCGCGCAACAATTGGCTCGGCCTCTTCACGCACATGTTCTTGCACGGAGGATGGCTGCACCTCATCGGCAACCTCTGGTTCCTGTGGCTCGCGGGGATCACCCTCGAGGATCGCTGGGGGCGGCGCGTCTTCTTGCCGTTCTTCATCGGCTCGGGGATCGTCGCCGCGTTCGCGCACAAGCTGCTCGTCGGCGGCGCCGCGAGCAACGCGCCTCTCGTCGGCGCTTCGGGCGCGATCGCCGGCGCGATGGGGGCGTTCCTCGTTTGCTTCGCGACGACGCGCATCAAGCTCTTCTACGTTTACTTCCGCTGGGGCACGTTCCAGGCGCCGGCGTACGTGATGCTGCCGCTCTGGTTCCTCGAGCAGCTCGTGTGGGCGACGATCGGAATTGGAAACACGGCGTATTGGGCGCACGTCGGCGGCTTCTTGTTCGGCGTGGGCGTCGCGCTCGCGCTCCGCTTCAGCGGTTGGGACAAAAAGCTCGACGACGCGGTCGAGGACAGCACGACCGAGCTCGTGTCGGAGCAAGACCCGCGGCTCTCGCAAGCAGGGCAGCTCATCGACTCGCGCGATCCGCGTCGCGCGCTCGCGGTGCTCGACGGGCTCGCCGCGGAGCAGCCCGCCGCGATCGACGTGCAGCTCGAGATCCTTCGCGCGGCGAAGCTCGCGATGGATCGCCGCCGCGAGGGCGACGCGTACTCGCGGCTGATCGCGCTCTATCTGCGCGCGGGGCTCGTCGACGCGGCGCGGAGCCTCTACGCCGAGGTCGAGCAGGGCGGGCTGGTCGACGCGATCGCCCGCGACGTGCGCTACGAGATTGCGTCGCAGCTCGCTCGCATGGCGGAGCGCGAGCGCGCGGCGGCGGCGTTTGGGTCGATCACGAAAGACGGCTTCAACGACGACTTGAGCGTGCGCGCCGCGGTGGCGCAGGCCGACCTGTGTCTGGCGATGGGACGCGAGAGCATGGGGCGCGCGCTCCTCGAAGCGGCGCGCGAGTCGCCTTTTTCGACGCCCGAGCTCGACGTCATGATCGACGGCGCGCTCGCGAAGATTCCGTCGCGCGCGCAACGCGCGATGGGTTAGGAGTCTTCGCTGGATCGCGCCGGCGATTGCGGTCACCATCGACCGATGAGGACGGCGTTGCGGCGGAACGTGGTGCTCGCGGCGGCGCTCGCGGCTTGCGCCGCGTGCGGCGATTCGAGCGACGGAACCGGGACGCTGGTGTTGCCGCATGTCGACGGCGGTGGCGGCGCGAACGATGCGAGCGTCGCCGGCATGGATGGCGCGACGGGGCCGAACGATGCGGGTGCGGGCTCGGACGCGCGCGCCGACGGCGCGGCCCCCGTTGATGCAGCGCCGCCGCTCAAGACGCGCACGCTCGTCTACGTCGGCGCGGACGATCAGAAGATTCACCTCTTCGCGCTCGACCGCGCGACGGCGAAGCTCACGCCGATCGCGACTTACCCGGCGGGAAACTTCCCCTCGTTCCTCGCCTTCGACGTCGCGCGAGGGCGGGTGTTCGCGACGAACGAGAACGACGGCGCGGTGGCCGCGTTCGCGCTCGACCCGGCGACGGGCGCGCTCACGGCGAAGAACACCGTGCCGTCGGGCAGCGGCACGACGCACATCTCGCTCGATCGCACCGGCAGCTATTTGCTCGCCGCGAACTACGGCGGCGCATCCGCGGCGGTGCTCGCGGTGAAGGCCGACGGGAGCCTCGGCGCCGTGACGCAGACGGTGAGCACCGGCGCGAACCCGCACTGCTTCATCACGTCGTCGTCGAACGCGTTCGCGTTCCTCGCCGAGAAGGGGGCCGACGCGATCGCGCAGTACACGTTCGACGCGTCGACGGGGAAGCTCGCGCCCAACCCGGCCGCGGCGCTCGTGAGCACGCCGGCGGGAGCGGGCCCGCGCCACATCGCGTTTCATCCGTCGAACGCCTTCGCGTACGTCGTCGCCGAGAACGCGTCGACGGTCACGACCTATGCGTACGACGCGGGGAACGGGACGCTCGCGGCGATTCATACCGTGTCGAGCCTTCCCGCGGGCTTCACCGGAGCGAACACCGGCGCCGAGATCCAAGTCGCGAGCTCGGGTCAATTCGTCTTCGCGTCGAACCGCGGCGACGACAGCGTCGTCACGTTCGCGGTCGATCCCACGTCGCGCAAGCTCACCTTCGCGTCGCGCGCGTCGACGACCGGCAAGACGCCGCGTCACTTCAGCCTCGACGAGCCCGACGGCCTGGTCTTCGTCGCCAACCAAGCCTCGAACGACGTCGTCGCGTTCCACTTGGACCCGACCACCGGCGCGCTCTCGTCACCGGTGACGACCACTCTCAACGCGGCCCCCTACTACGTCGAAGCCATCGTCGTCCCCGCACCCTAGCGTCGGGCTGGCCTCACTCGTCGAGGGAGATGCCGATGGCGCCTCGTAGATCGGCGTGGAGGTCGCTGACCGCGAAGGTGAGCATCTCGCGCCGCCAGTCGGCGACCGTCATGTCGCCGGGGGCGCGGGCTTCGCGCTGCATCGCGCGCCACGCGGTGTCGAAGTCTCCCGCGATGAGCAGGCCCACGCGCGCGAGCGATGCGTCGGCGAGCTCGAGCCAGCGCTTGATGTCCACGCGATCGGCGTCGCCGATGACGGCCGACACGGCGCTGCGCAGCGCGTCCATCTCGTGCGGTTGCATCGCCCGCGCGAGCGCCGCTTCGTCGGGCTTCAGGCCTTGGCTCGGATCGGTCGCGATCGCGATGCGCATCACGGCCTTCAAAAGCCCGCGCAGCTCGCCCACCGTCGGGAACAGCGCGTGCGCCCCGAGATCGGGGCGAAGCTCGCCGATGCGACGCGCGATCAAGTACGGCAAGAGATCCGACGGGAGCGCCTCGGCCGCTTCGAGCGAGACGAAGAGCGCCGGCCGCGGCGTCGGCGCGACGGCGAACGGCGTGGTCATCGCCGGGCGCTCGTAGAGGTCGGGCATCGGCATCCCGAGCACCTCGCACGCGTTCTCGATCAGCGCGACGACGCGCGCGCCGCAGTCGGATCGCGACTGCTTCACGTCGAGGCGCGGCCCGAGCCACGCGTCGCGCTGCGCCTCGGGGATCGCGTCGAAGCGCATCCGCAAGATCGCCGGCGTGACCACGTCGAGGATGGCGCACATGCGCTGATCGAGCTGCGGATGAAGGATGTGCGACCGCCACGCGGAGCTCGCGAGCGTGCCGGGGATGTCGGTGAGATCGCAGGGCGGGTAGCCGTGGAAGAAGCGCGTCTCGTCCGGGCCCGTCTCGCCGAGGTGCGCCAGCGCAGACACCGCGCACCACGCTTTGTCGTTCGTCCCTTGGCGCAAGAAGAGCTCGTAGAGCTCGCGGTACGGCTCGGTGCGGAGCGGGTCGCGCTTCACCGCCGCGCGCGCGGTCGCGACGGCGATGTCGACCTGGTTCATCACGACGAGGAGCTCGATGACGATCTTGCGGTCTTCGTCGTCGTCGGGCTTGAGCTGGCTCGCGCAGCGGAACGCGTCGAGCGCGCGCGGGGCGTCGCCGAGCCGGTCGCGGTAGACGAGACCGAGCTGGTAGTAGAGCGCGTGCTTCAACTTGGGATCGCCCTGGTCGTGGACGCGCGCGAGCATCTTGGCGTAGGCGGCGCGGAGATCGTTCCACTCGCGGAGCTCGGTGTAGATGCGCACGACGTGCTCGAACGCGTCGAGGCGTGATTCGTCGAGCTCGAGGACCTCGTCGTAGATGCGCGCGGCGCGGCGCGTGCCGTCGATCTTCTCGCGGACGATGCCGGCCATCGCGTAGAGCGTCTTCGCCTTTCGAACGACGTCGGTCTCGATCTCGGCGAGCGCCTCCAACGCGGCGACGAGCTTCTCCCACTTTTGAAGCGCGTTGTAGATGCCGACGAGCTTGTGGAGCACGACGGCATCGCCGGGCGCGAGCTCGTTCGCCTTCTCGAGCAGGCGCGCCGCCTTGCTCCGGTCGTTCGCGCGCTTCTCCCAGAGCTCCGCCGTCTCGAGGATTGCCGCTTGGCGCTTGGTCGCGTCAAGGATCGCCAGCGCGAGGCGCTGCTTGCAGTTGCAGGCGCGCTTCCAATCGCCGCGCGCCGCGAAGATCTCGCCGAGGATGGCGAGCGCGCGCGCGTTCTCGGCGTCGAGGGTGAGCACGTGGCAGAGGAGCTCGAGCGTGGCCGTCTCGTCGCCGTCGGCGCGGCGGATCTCCGCGAGCTGCACGAGCGCGGGCGGCGAGAGCTCGCGGGCGTCGCCGGCGATCTTCGCGAGCACCGAGCGCGTGCGCGCGCGGATCGGCTCGTCGTCGCGCATGGTGTGGCACGCGTCGATGAGCGCGTCGCGCGCGTCGGCGTCGTCCGGGTGCATGTCGAACGCCGCGAGCGCGGCGAGGAGCGCGCGCTCGCCGTTGCCGACGGCCCGCGCGATCGTCGACGCGCGCCGCAAGAGCGCGAAGATGCGCGCCGCGTTCCCCTCGCGCGTCGCCGACGCGATGAGCAGCTCGCACACCGCCGACGCCTCGGCCCAGCGCTCGGCCTTCACGTACTCGTCGAACACGGCTTTCGCCGCCGGCTCGTTCGACGCGTCGGTCCGCCACGCGTAGTCGAACGTCGCGAACGATCCCCGCTCGTCGCCGAGCGCGCTCTTGAGCCGCGCCAGCTCGACGAGGAGCTGCGCCTTCGCGCGCGCCGACTCGGTGTGCTCCGCGCGCTGCTCGAGGCAGTAGACCGCGTACAGCGCATCGCCCGTTCGCTGCGCGAGCGCTTGCATCCCTTCCCACGCCGACGCGTGCGTCGGGTCCATCTCGACCGCGCGCTGGTAGTGGAGGCGCGCGCTCGCGAGGTCGCGATCGCCCTCGACCAGCATGTCGGCGATCGACGCGTGGATTTGCGCGCGCGCCTTCGGCGCGTCGGTGAGCTCCGCGAGGCGCGAGCGGTACGCCGCCGCGGCGGTGAAGTCTCTCTTCGCCTTCTCGCTGAGGCGCGCGAGCTCGACGAGCGCCTGGCGATGCCCGCTGTCGAGATCGTAGACGCGCCGGTACGCCGCGAGCGCGGCGTCGACGTCGCCGAGCTTCGACTCGTGCACCTCGGCGACGCGCATGATGATGTCGGTTCGTTCGAGCGGGCTCTCGGAGACGAGCGCGCGCCGCTCGAGCGTTCGCGCGAGGAGCGACCACGCGCGCATCGCGTGGTAGCAGCGCACCAGCGCGTCGAACGCGCCTTGATGCGACGGCGCCAGGTCGAGCACCGTCTCGAGCTTCGGTGCCGCCTGCTGCGGCTTCACGAAGTGACGCTCGTGGATCTCCGCGAGGCGCATCAGCGCGCCGACGCGTTCGTCGTCGTCGTGCGTCGCGTCGATCTGCCGATCGAGCACGCGCGCCAAGCTCACGAGATCCTCGCGCATCCGGCAGATGCGCTCGAGGCCGCGGAGCGCCGGCATGCAGCTCGCGTCGCACCCGAGCGCCGCGTCGAAGTGCTCGATCGCCTTCGCGCCGTTCTTCGCGCGCTGCTCGTAAAGCTCTCCGAGCGCGACGTGAATCGCGCAGCGATCGGCGTCGGTCTTCGCGCTGAGGAGCGCGCGCTCGAGCGCGTCGCGTTGCGCATCCCACACGCCCACTTCGCGGTACACGCTCGCGAGACGGCGATGGACCAGCGGGTGACTGGGATCGATCTTCCGCACGCGCGCCAAGAACGGCTCGGCGGCCGCGGGATCTTCGAGCTCGACCCGATGCCAGCGCACCAAGAGCTCGGCGAAGCGCAGCTCGCGCTTCTCGTCGTCTTCGATCGCGAGCTTGGTGCGAACCGCGTCGACGAGCTTCGTCCAGTCGCCCGATCGCCGCGCGACCTCCTCGAGCGCCGCCACCGTCTCGTCGTCGTTCGGCGTCAGGTCGAACGCCTCGATGAGCGCGTCGAAGGCCTGGTCTGGGTCGTCGAGCTCGCGCGCGAAGACGTCGGCGATCCGCTTCAAGAGCTCGGTCTTCTCGGTCGGGTCCTGTGCGACCTCGATCCGATTCAAGTAGAGCTCGACCAGCGCTTCCCACTGGCCCTCTTCGCGGTAACGGAGCTCGATCGCGTCGCGGATCGAGTCGCTCGTGAGCGTGAGGCGGCGGCGCGGTCCCGAGGCGCGACGCCTGATGAGGTTCTCGGCCTGGAGCGCGTCTTGTTGGTGGGTGTCGTCCGCGGTGTACCCCGTCGCGGGCTTCTTCGCGTTCGCCCGCGCGCTCCGAGGGAGCGGCGGCGGGACCGACAGGCGCTTCGGCGGCTCGATGGTCAGGATTGGATCGGCGTCGGCGTGATCGGGCTCGACCTCTTCGAGGTGGTCGGCGTCGGCGGCCGGGAGCGAGCGGCTCGTTTCGTCGGGCGAAACCGGGATGGGCGCGATGTCGGACTTCGTCGTCTGCGGCACGGACGGAATGTTCTCGTCGGGCAGTGGACAATCCTCGGCCCACGTGGGGGCATCTTCATCCGCCCAATTGGTCGTCTCTTGCTCGCGAATTGCGCGCAAACCCATCTGCCGTCCGGCCCCTCTCTGGTGATCCCGACCTTGGTCTGCGAACGCCGTGCCGTCGAGAGGGCGATCGCTGCGTCTTTGCGTCGTTGCGTCGTTGTGTCCCCAGGCCGAGTGGGGCAGGGGCACGTTGGCGTGGTGTGCGTGCCCTCTTGCGTCGGTTGCGCGGCAAAACGGGCGTGGAACGCACGATGCACTGGCACCCCACCATGCTGCGACTTGCCCTCGGTGCTGCCGCCCTCGGAGCCACGCTGCTGGCGTGCGAGCCTTATTACGTCCCGCAAACACCCGATTACTCGTCCTCCAATTCGTCGAGCGGGTCATCCACCTCTTCGTCGTCGAGCGGGCCGCCGATCATGGCGATCGCGGAGGAGCGCCTCGCGCCGGTTCGGCACCGGCTCAGCATGAAGCTGTTGCTCTCCGAGATCGAGCAGATGGAGCAGCTCTCGGCGTCGGGGAGCATCGCCGAATCGGAGCAGGCGGCGTTCGTCGAGCGCATGGCGTCGTCGTACGCGGAGCTCGTGCTGTGGAGCGTGCGAAACGCGGCGCCCGAGGAGCACGACGCGGTGATTCGCGCGGCGACGCCGAAGGCGCACGAATGGCTCGTGAAGCTGATGGCCCAGCAAAATAGAAGAGAGTGGGCGATCTACGTCGATGGGCTGGTCGAAGAGCAAGCGGGCGATCCCGATCGCGCGCGCGCCGACTACGAGCTCCTCGTGCAGTACTTCCCGACGTCGGCTCTAGCGCCGCTCGCGACGATGGGCGCGAAGCTGATGGAGGAGCGCACCGGGCATCAGCCCGACACGCGCGAAGCGAAGAACGACTCTGCTTCGGGCGGTACGACGTCGACTGCGCCAGAGAGCACGCCGGGCGCGCCACAAGCGAAGCATCCGGCAGCGCGTGCAACAGGCACGGGCGGAGTGACGGTGAGCCCAGGGTTCATCTCCCAAGGCGAGATGCGTGTGATGTGCCCGATTGGCTATCACGCGAAGATGGGAGACGACCAAGCCTGTGGGTGCATGTCGACGAACGACGCGAACGAGGTGCTATCGATTCCCGCCGACGACCAATGCGTGGGGACGATGCGCGCCGAGGCCGACGAGTGCATCGTGAAGTGTGGAGACAAGCCGCCGAGCTGACCGCGCGATACGACGCGGACGGATCAGACCCAATGCCGTTCGGTCAGGGCACCCCGGACTGAAGTCCGGGGCAGCGGAATCCAAGAGACCGAAGCAATAAAAGCCCGCCCAGGAGGGCGGGCTCCCGATTGCAATCGACACTGGAAGCCCGCCTCTTGGGCGGGCTTTTATCGACTCAATCTCCTACGATTTCGCTGCCCCGGACTTTAGTCCGGGGTGCCCCAGATTCGAGACAGGAACGACATTGGCATCAAGCCGGGATGGCCAGACCGAACACCATGATCACCGGGCCGCCGATCACGCCCAAGATGCCGAGCAAGTTCCACGCGCTCGCGCTCAGCTTCGGGGGCGGAGGAGGAGGCGGTTGGTCGATCGGCGCCGAGGCGGCGCTCACCCAATCCGACCCGAAGCGCTCGATGCCGCGCGTCCAAAACCACACGTTCTGCGGCGGGGCGAGGCGCGGGGTAATGGCCAGTGGCAACATGAAGAGCACGCAGCAGGCCCACACCGTGAGCCCGGCGCCGAGCGCGGGGATCATGCGGCTGAACGCGCCGGCGGTCAGAGCCCAGATAGCCAGCAGCAGGAACGTCGCGCCTCCGAGGCCGAGCGAGAGTGGAAGCCGCAAGCGCGTCTTGCGCTGCTCCCTGGTCTGCACGGCAGTCACGGCGTCGATGCCGGCGGTCGAGAAGCGGTGGCACGAGAAACACGGCGCGCCACGCAACGACGACACCGCGTTCCAATAGGCGGCTTGCTCGGCGTTCGCATAGGCGATCTGCTGGCTCGGCGAGAGCCCGGTGTCGCTCCCGTGGCCCTGGGTCGCGATTCGCGCGAGGGCTTCGGCGCCGCACCACTCGCAGCGGAACGGGAAGTCGTATTCGCGATACCCCGTCCACCAGTTGACCGTCGATCGGAGCAGCAGGAGCCACAGCATCGGTCGATGCTACGCGGTACGGAGAACCACTGTCGACTGCCCCGCCGTGAATCGACCTGCGAAAACACGGCCTCACCTGTGTGGTCACCGCGAGGTCTCCGCGGACTCGGGCGCGAGGACCATTTCGACGTGCGGGATGCCGTCTTCGTCGTAGGGCTCGCCCTCGGTGCGAAACCCCAGCTCGCCATAGAAGCGCTCGAGGTATCGCTGCGCTCCGATGCGGATTGGGCCGCCGCCGAAGAGCGCGCGGGTTCGCGCGATGGCTTCGTGCATGAGGGCGCGGCCGTAGCCGAATCGTCGCGCGGCGCCGTCGGTGACGACGCGGCCGATCGACGCTTCGGCGAACGAGACGCCGGGCGGGAGGAGACGGGCGTAGGCGACGAGCGCGCCGGTCGCGTCGCGGCCGAGCAGATGATGCGCGCGGAGGTCTTTGCCGTCGCAGTCGACGTAGGCGCAATTCTGCTCGACCACGAAGACGCGCTGGCGAAGCGCGAGGAGCTCGTAGAGCTCGGACGCGGAGAGCGCGGCGAACGGTCGAACGGTCCATGCAAGGCTCATCGAGGTGCTCATCGTCTGACGCGTCCGGAACCGCGTGGGTACCCACGTCTACCAGCGTTGGCGCGGGCGCGCTTCCCCGGTGCACGGCCGCGACGGGCGTTCGAACGACCTGGGACTCGAGACGTACGGCCGGCGATCGCGTTCGAACGGTAGGCGCGGCCGTCGGAACGGTATCGGATGCCGTTCGAATCGACTCCGATGCCGTTCGAATCGACTCCGATACCGTTCGAATCGAATCGGAATCGATTCCAACGCCATCCGGTCGCCGTTCCGACGCTCACGAAGGCGATTTGCACGGGTCGCGATGCGGTGTGATCAGTCCTGTCATACCTAGGCACTAATGTTCTTTTCACCGCAGCAATCACGCCGCGGAGTCTCAGGAGAGAACATCATGTCCAAGTCGAATTCGAAGAAGGTCGTTGGTCGTCAGAGCAAGAACCAGTCGGTTGCGTCCACCACGTTGGGCGTCGCCGATCCCGTGCCCGTGGCGCTCGCGCCCGTGGTGCCTTCGGGGTGGGTCCCGAAGTCGCCTGGTCGCCAGTTCTCCGGGTATCGCCCCGCGCAACCGGAGATCGAGCAGGCCCCGACCGTCGCTGCGGAGCTTCGGTCGTCCGATGCGATCGCCGAGCAGCTCGGGGCTTCGGCGCCGAGCGCCGCGGCGATCGCGGACGCGCTCGCGTTCGCCGCGTCGTGGAGCCACGTGCTCGCCAACGCGGAGGCGTGGGCCGCGTACGTGAAGGCTCAGGAGGGCAAAGCGTGGAAGCACGCGCTCACCCTCCTCGAGCCGCTGCGAGCTCCGTTCGCGTACGCGAGCGGAAGGAGCAACACGCTCGCCGATGCGCTCCCTTCGACCGCGAGGTTCCTCGCGCTGCCGAAGGAGCGCGCGAAACGCGCGGCCACGACGAAGCGCTCGAAGAAGAAGAAGAGCGCTTCGAAGGAGGAGGGAGCCGCGGCGAAGGACGCGGCGAAGAGCGTGTGAAGAAGGGCTCCGGGCTCGGGGCTCCGGCTTCGGTCAGAGGAACGCGCCGAGAGCGCTCTCCTCTGGCCGGAGCCTGAAGCCTGGAGCCCGGAGCCGTCTTTTTCTCCGGACTCAGGGCTTCGGTCAGCGCTTCACTTCACGCGGCGGTCGAACGGCAGCGGATCGCTCTCGGGCCACGCGACGCTCGCACCCGTCACGCTCCCCGCAGCATCGCGCGTGAAGCGCACGCCCACGTACTCGCTCCGCGAGAAGAGCGCGTCCGCGCCGACCGTCAGCCACACCGCGCCGAACGGATCGTCTCCCCAGTGGGACACGACGTGATCGCCCTCGACGCCGAAGCGCAGCGGCACCGGGATCACCTTGGACACGTAGTCCCCCGCGAGCGACGCGAGGGTCGAGGCCTTTGCGTCGATGACCCGTGAGTCCGGCGGCGCCGACACATGGCCGTCGCCGAAGAGCAAGCTGTGGAGATCGCGCGCGAGCCGCTGGCTCGCGCCGGAGCGGACGTTCGAGAGGACGATCGCGGTGGTGTCGTTGTCGGCGTAGACCGCGATGTGTGCGTAAAAGCCGGGGAGGATGCCGTCTTGCTCGACGAGATCGTGCCCCTCGTAGCGCCGTTTGCCCCAGCCGTAGGGGTAGTCGAGAGAGCGGAACGCGAAGAGCGTCCCGGCACGGAGCGCGCGCGACCACGCGAGCAGATCGCGCGCGCTGCTGACGACGGCGCCCGCGCCCATCATCGCGGCTTCTTCGCGCGCGAGCGGCAGCGGGCCGGCGACGCCCGTCATGTGACCGCGCGCCATGGTCGCGTCCGAAGGCGGCATACAGGCCGTGAGGGTCGCGCTCATCTTGAGCGGGCGAAAGACGTTGTCGTCGAGGAACGTCGCGAACGGCTGCCGCGACACCTTCTCGACCACGACCGCGAGGAGGAAGAAGCCCTCGTTGCTGTACGACGACGTCTTGCCCGGCTCGAACATCCGCGGCGTCTTCGCGATCCGCGCGACCAGCGTGTCCTCGTCGAAGCACGTGGTCAGGATGTCCGCGTCGTAGAGCGCGCCGACGCCCGACTGGTGATTCAAGAGGTGACGGATGGTGATGTCCGCGCCGCGCGGAAAATCGGGGAGGTACTTCGCAAGCGGATCGTCGAGGCGCATCTTCCCGCGCTCGATCAGCATCGCGATCGCTGCGGCGGTGAAGGTCTTCGACACCGACGCGACGCGAAAGCGCGTCGACGCGGCGTTCGGGGCGCCGCTCGAGGCATCGGCTTTTCCGTAGGCGCCTTCGAACACCACGTCGTCGCCGTGCGCGACGAGCGCCACGCCGGCGAAGTCGCCTGCCGCGGCGTAGCTCGCGAGGTAGGCGTCGATCGGCGCGCGCGTGGCGGGGGCTCCGGCGTCGGGCGAAGGCACCGGCTGCGAAGCTTGGCTCGGCGCGGTCGCTGCAGGAACGCGCGATGCGGGAGCGGAGGGCGGAGACGGCGCGCCGGCGCACGCGGCGAGCGCTGCCACGAGGACGAACGGAGTGCGTTGCACGACTCGCGACTAGCACACGACCGTGCGCGAGGAATGTGCTTCCGCGCGTGCGCCGGATTACGGCGTCGGAGATGAAGCAAATGCCGTCGAGCAACGTCGATCCCGCCATGGTTTGGGCTCTTCGACGTTGCCGCAGCGTGCTCCTCGTCTTCACCGTCGGCTCCGCCGCGCTCGGATGCAGCAGGGCCGGCGCGGTCGGTGCGGGCGCCGTCGATCCGAGCGGTCGCGCGCGCACGTGGGCGGAGGAGATCGTCGGCGAGCCGGTCAACGTGGAGGTCGCGGTGCGCATCCCCAAAGGCTCGAGCGCGGCCAAAGACCGAGCGAGCTCGTTGCTCGCAGGCGATGCAAGCGAAGGGCGCCTCGACCTGCTCGCCGCGTTCGACGGCGCGTCGGTGAAGGGATGGATCGTCGTCGCGCCGAACGCGCGCGCCGGAGCCTTCGAACAACTGATGGCGGAGAAGAGCAGCGGCTTTCAGTGGGATGCGACGGTCACGCTCTCGTCGGGCGTGCGCGAAGCATGCTCGTCCCCGAGCCAGCTGCTCATGCGCGGTTGCCTCTTCGGTTTCCCGAGCGGCGGTCTCGTGCTCGTCGGCATCGACGCGGCGGATCGCGCGCGCGACACGTTCTCGAGGTCGACGTCGGCGCCGCCGGCGCTCACCGTCCCCGAGGGCCTCTACCTCTCGGCGTGGAGCGGCGTGACGAACGTGTCGGCGGGCGCGAGCCTGACGGCGGACGAAGCACGCCTTACGGAAGGCCTCGTCGGGAGCACGTTCACCCTCGACGATCACTGGAAGATGACGGCGACGATCGCGTACTCCGACGCGGCCCACGCGCACGACGCGGAAGAAGCTTATCGCCGCGCGGTGGCGGCGGCGGTCCACGACACGTCGGCCCTCTCGAAGCTCATGCAAGCGCGGGTTTACGACGAGCGTGTCGACGGCGCGCGATTGGTCCTGGTGCTCGACATGGAAGCGCTGGCAAAGCTCGTCCGGGACACCGTCGCGAACGCGTTCTCGGGATTGGGGGCGGAAAGCACGCATTAGCGAACGCGTTGGAAGTGGCCCATGGCGGCGGGCGATCGGCGAGGGCGCGGTCGAGGCGCATGTTCGAGCTTCCAACGCTCCCCTCGAGGGTGCTTGATTCGCCCTCAGGTTGGCTTCCATCTCGGTCCCCGCTCCATCGACCACTTCTCTGCTTCGCCGCTTACTCGTCGCGCTCGTTGGCGAGAGGCCGCGCGCGCTCGTTTGGCTTCTCGCGCCGACGCTCCTCGCGCTCGCGATCGACGTCGTGGTGCGGGGGCGCGCGATCGCCGGTTACTCGTGGCAGGCGCGCGGGATCTACGCAAGCTCGCTCCTCATCAGCGCGGCGTTCTGGATGCTGCCGCTTTGGATCGTCGCCCGATTGGCCGGCGCGCGGGCCTCGCGCTCGGGTTGGAGTGTGCGCGTCGCGATCGTGCTCGCGCTTTGGGTGCTCCCGTTCGCGACGTTCGCGTTCGCCGGGCAGGTCATCTACTACCGCGTGTTCCACAGCTACATGGGGCGCGACACGCTCCGACTCGGGGTGGCGCTTCGCGGCACCGTGACCGATTGGATTGGCTCGTGGGGCGGCGCGTGGTTGGTGCTCGCGATGGTGGGGGCCGGCATCGGCGTGACGCTCGGCGCTCTGGCCGTTGCGCGTCGCGCTTCGATCACGACCGGGCGATTTCCGCCCCTGCTCCTCGTCGGGACGTTCGTCGGGGCGCTTGCGTGCGGGTGGTTCGACGCGGTCGATAGTCGATTCCTTCAAGCCGCGACGCCCGATGCGTGCTTCGTCCACTCGGTGATGCACGCGGCGCGCGCGACGCTCACCGGCCAGAGCGCGCTTCACCAAGGCATGTCGCTCCGCAACCCGTCGCCGCTCCCGCCCCTCACGAGCTCGCGCGCGCGCCCGCCGAACGTGGTGGTCGTGCTCCTCGAGAGCGTGCGCGCCGACGCGCTTTGCTCGGAGGGGCCTCCGCGTTGCACCGCGAAGTTCCTCGACGAGGTCGCGGCCGATCGCGTGCCGCTCGGCACGCTCACGACGCCCGCGCCGAATACGTTCAGCGCGTTCGTGATCTTGTCCACGGGGCTGCCGACGAGCACCGACTTCACGACCGCGCACACCGCGCCGGTGCTGTGGGAGCTCGCGCGCGCGGTGGGGTATCGGACGGCGTATCTCTCGTCGCAGAACCCGCAGTACGAAGACTTCGGCGCGTTCGTGCGAAACGCGGGGATCGACGTGCTCGCGACGGGTGCGGATCTGGGAGGGATGGAGCAAGAGCAGCTCGGGGCGCCCGACGAGCGCGCGTACGACGCGGCGCTGCGGTTCGTTCGGGGCGTGCCGGCGGATAAACCGTATTTCGCGGTGGTGCACCTCTCGAACACGCACGCGCCGTATCGGAACGACCCCGAGCTCGCGCCGTATGCGCCGCATTCGCCGGATCCGATTGGCGACGTGGAGGCGTTCCACAACCAGTATCGAAACAGCGTGCTCCTCGAGGAGCGGATGCTCGCGGGGTTCTTGCGCGAGCTTCGCGCGTCGCGGCAGTGGGACGACACGGCGGTCGTGGTGCTGTCGGATCACGGGGAGACGTTCCGCGAGCACGGGGGGCTCTATCACAACCATTCGCTGTTCGAAGAAGAGGTCCGGGTTCCCGGGTTCATCGTCGCGGGGGCGCGGGTGCTCGATGACGAGGCGCGGGGGGCGCTGCGTTCGTGGTCGGGGCGGCGGACGTTCACGCACGACGTGCATGCGACGGTGGTCGATCTGCTCGGGCTCGACGCCGCGCGGGGATCGCTTCCGGTTGCGGAGCGGGTCGCGGGTGAGTCGCTGTTGCGGGGGCCGCGGGGGAATCGGGGGCCGGCGTTGATGGCGACGTCGACGGGGGTTTGGGAGCCCGACGACGCGCGGTTCGGGGCGATGGGGGCGGACCGCTTGGTGGTGGGGGCGCCGGGGGGTCATTGGGTGTGCTTCGACTTGGCACGGGATCCGCTGGAGCGGGCGCCGCGGCCGGGGGCGGAGTGTGGCGAGCTGGTCGACGCTGCTCGGCGGGGGTTCCCGATGAGTGGGATCGACCCTTAGCGCGAACCCCGGACGCCCCGGCCCGTACCACGGTCGGGTTCTTGGTTCGGGTCCAGCTGCCCACGCTTCCCGCGGGAAAAAAGGCTCAAAACGCCGCCCGAACCACGTTCGGGCGAGGGCGTCCGGGGTTCGTCCGACGCAACCCTCCCCCTAGCGTGCGAGTTTGGCTTGACGGCCCGATGAGCGACCTTTACATAAGAAGGGAATCGAACCCTTACGTTAAGGTTCGACTACGGCAACCGACGGAAATTCTCATGGCGAATCACCGACTTCCCATCCTCCCCGGAGAGGCGACCTCCATCGAAGCTCAAGACGGCTCCGACGACGGCGCGTCCTCTCTTAAAGATCTCAGGGATAGAGAAGAGAAGCACATGCAGATCGGCGATCTCGCCCGCGAGTCGGGCAAGACGATCCGCGCGATTCACCTCTACGAGGAGCTCGACCTCCTCCGCCCCGCCGCACGGTCGAAAGGCCGCTATCGCCTCTACGGCCCCGAGGCGCTTACCCGCATCCGCTGGATCGGCAAGCTCCAAGAGATGGGCTTCAGCCTGACCGAAATCCAAACCGTCGTCCGCGAGTGGGAGCAAATCAGCTCCGCGCCCAAGGCGATGGAGAAGATGAAGCAAGTCTACAAGAACAAGCTCACCGAGACGCGCGAGCACATCCGACGCTTGCAAGCGCTCGAGCACGAGCTCGACGTAAGCCTCGCTTACCTCGACACGTGCACGGTGTGCGATCCCGCGCGGCTTCTCACCGCGTGCCAATGCTGCGACATGCACGACTGCGAGTCCGAGGCGAACGTGCCCGAGCTCGTGGCCGGCTTCCGGTGCAACTGAGGACTACGAATCATGGCGCTCAAGTTCCCTATCTTCATGGACTACCACTCGACGACGCCGGTCGATCCGCGCGTGCTCGAGGAGATGATCCCGTACTTCACCGAGAAGTTCGGCAACGCCGCGAGCCGCAGCCATAAGTACGGCTGGGTCGCCGAAGAGGCCGTGGAGTACGCGCGCGATCGCATCGCGAAGCTCATCGGCGCCGGCAGCGAGAAAGAGATCGTCTTCACGTCGGGCGCGACGGAGAGCGACAACCTCGCGCTGAAAGGCGTCGCCGAGTTCTACAAGGACAAGGGCAACCACATCATCACGACGTCGACGGAGCACAAGGCCATCCTCGACACGTGCAAGCGCCTCGAGAAAGAGGGCTTCACGGTTACGTACCTCGGCGTCGGCCAAGACGGCCGCGTCGATCCCGACGACGTGAAGAAGGCGCTGACCGAGAAGACGATCCTCGTCTCGATCATGCTCGCCAACAACGAGATCGGCACCGTCCAGCCGCTCGAAGAGATCGGCAAGCTCACGCGCGCGCGCGGCGTCTTGTTCCACAGCGACGCAGTGCAGGGCATCGGCAAGGTCGACTTCGACGTCAACAAGATGAACCTCGACCTCGTGTCGATCACCGCCCACAAAATGTACGGCCCGAAGGGCGTCGGCGCGCTCTACGTGCGTCGCAGCAAGCCGCGCGTTCGCCTCGTCTCGCAGATGGACGGCGGCGGTCACGAGCGCGGCAATCGCTCGGGCACGCTCAACGTTCCGAGCATCGTCGGCTTCGGCAAAGCGGCGGACATCATGGCGGCCGAGGGCAAGGCCGAGGGCGTGAAGCTCCTCGCGCTGCGTGAGCGCCTGCGCCACAAGCTCCAGAAGGAGCTCGACGAGACGTACGTCAACGGCTCGATGGAGCATCGCCTCCCCGGCAACCTCAACGTCTCGTTCAACTTCGTCGAAGGCGAAGGCTTGATGATGGCGATTAAAGACGTCGCGGTGAGCTCCGGCTCGGCGTGCACGTCTTCGAGCCTCGAGCCGAGCTACGTGCTCCGCGCGCTCGGAGTCGGCGACGAGCTCGCACACTCGAGCATCCGATTCGGTCTCGGGCGCTTCAACACCGAGGAAGAAGTCGACTACGTCGCAGAGCTGGTCATCGCGAAGGTCAAAGCCCTCCGCGAGCTCTCCCCGCTCTACGAAATGCACAAAGAAGGCATCGACCTAAAGTCCGTCGAATGGGTAGCCCACTGAGTTTCCGTACCGCGACTAGCGCGGGCATCGTTTCCGTACCGCGACCGTGAGCGCGGGCATCGTTTCCGTACCGCGACTAGCGCGGGCATCGTTTCCGTACCGCGACCGTGAGCGCGGGCATCGTTTCCGTACCGCGACTAGCGCGGGCATCGTTTCCGTACCGCGACCGTAAGGGAGCGGATCCAGCGCGCCAAAAGGATCACCAGCCATGGCATACAGCGAAAAAGTCATCGACCACGCAGAGAACCCGCGCAACGTCGGCACGCTCGACAAGAGCGACCCGACCGTCGGCACGGGCCTCGTCGGCGCGCCTGCGTGTGGAGACGTCATGCGCCTCCAGATCAAAGTGAACGACGCCGGCGTGATCGAAGATGCCAAGTTCAAGACGTTCGGCTGCGGCTCGGCGATCGCATCGTCGTCGCTCGCGACGGAGTGGATCAAGGGCAAGAGCATCGACGAGGCCGAGGCGATCAAGAACGTCGACATCGTCAACGAGCTCAATCTTCCCCCGGTGAAGATCCACTGCTCGGTGCTCGCCGAAGACGCCATCAAGAGCGCCATCCAGGACTACCGAAAGAAGCAAGCCGCCAAGAAAGCGGGCGTCTGAGACAGCGCCGATGACACGGTTCGCTGGCCCTCGGCGCAGCGTCTACCGTACCGCGACCGCGAGGGAGCGGGTCACTGGGTCGAAGATGGAGCGCGTAGAGCGATGAATACGGAGCAGGTAGAAAACAGCGCGAACCCGACGGCGCCGGCCCAACAACCGGCGAAGAAGCCGATGGGGATCACCGTGTCGCCGAAAGCCGTCGAGGCGATCCTTCGCCAGATGAAGAAGCGCGGCACGATGGAAGCTGCGCTGCGCCTCGGGATTCGCGGCGGCGGGTGCTCGGGCTTCTCGTACGTGATCGAGTTTCACGACGGCCCGCCGCGCCCGAAGGACTACGTGTTCGACTACAAAGCGGCAGACGGCACGCCGGTCCGCGTGGTGGTCGATCCGAAGAGCCTCATCTACTTGAACGGCACCGTGCTCGAGTGGGAGCAGACGCTCATGAGCCAGGGGTTCAAGTTCGAGAACCCGCAAGAGAAGACGAGCTGCGGCTGCGGCCACTCGTTCACCGTTTAACGTCCGTCGCGGTGGCAGGCACTCTTCAGCGGCGGCGGCGTTGAGCACTCTTGCGCAGATCGTTTCCGTACCGCGACCGTCAGGGAGCGGATCACGCCGGTTGATCCGCTCCCTAACGGTCGCGGTACGGAATCCGCGCCGCACGTGCCGAACCCTCCCGGCGCGCGCCGTACATTCATTTCGTTGATCATGGACCCATTCGCCACACTTGGAATTGCCCGGAGCTTCGCCGTCGACTTGCCGGCCTTGGAGAAGACGCACCGCGAGCTCTCTCGCGCGCTTCATCCGGACAAGTTCGTCGGCGCGGCGCCCACCGAGCGGCGCGCGGCGCTGGCGAAGGCGGTCGAGGTGAACGAAGCATGGCGCGTAGTTCGCGATCCGATTCGGCGTGCGGAGGCGCTCTTCGGGCTCGAGGGAATCGCGACCGGTGAGCGCAACGAGCCGAGCGCGGATCCGGAGTTTCTCATGCAGGTGATGGAAGATCGCGAAGCCCTGGCCGACGCGAAGCACGCGAAGGATCTCGCGGCCATCCGCGCGCTCGCCGCGACGGCCGAGGCGCGCGCGCAAGAGGCGGAGGGCGCGCTCGCGAAAGGGTTCGACGAAGCGTTGCGTTCGCGCAACGGTAACGGCGAAGGAATGAAAGATGACGGTGCTCGAGCCGCGCGCGATCGCGCCGCGCTCGAGCCGCTCGTGCTCCGCCTCGGCGAGCTGCGCTTCCACCGGCGCTTCCTCGAAGAAGTGAGCGCGATCGAGGACGAGCTCACGACTGGGTGAACACGATGGCCCTCTTCGAAATCTTCGACCCCAAAGCAGCGCCGCGCCCGATCGGGATCGATCTCGGCACGACGAACTCGCTCGTCGCGTTCGTCAAGAACGAGCGCCCCGAAGCGATCGCCGATTGCGACGGCGAGACGCTCTTGCCGAGCGTGGTCGCGTACGTCGAGCACGACGTCGTCGTCGGACGGCGCGCCAAGGATCTCGCGGTCGAGAACCCGCGCGACACCATCGTGAGCGTCAAACGCTTCATGGGGCGCGGCGCGAACGATCCCGAGACGCGCCGCCTCGGCCCGTACGAGTTCGTCGACGCAAAGCCCGGCGAGCCGAACGTGGTTCGCTTCCGCGTGCGCGGCCAAGAAGAGCTGACGCCGGTCGAGGTGAGCGCCGAGATCCTCCGCGCGCTGAAGCGCCTCGCCGAGGACGAGCTGACGAACGTCGGCGGCGCGGTCATCACCGTGCCCGCGTACTTCGACGACGCGCAACGCCAGGCCACGCGCGACGCCGCGCGCCTCGCCGGCTTGGAGGTGTTGCGCCTCTTGAACGAGCCCACCGCGGCGGCGCTCGCCTACGGCCTCGAGAAGCGCCAGAACGGCACGTTCGCCGTGTACGACTTGGGCGGCGGGACGTTCGACGTGACGATCCTCGTGCTCGACGACGGCGTCTTCCAAGTGCGCTCGACCGGCGGCGACAGCCAGCTCGGTGGCGACGACATGGACCGCGCGATCGCCCACGACATCTTCGAGCAGATGGGGATGACGGGCAGCCAGCCGAAGGGCGCGCAGCTCGTGCGCATCGCGCTCGACACCGCGCGCAAGATGAAGCACGCGCTGACGACGGTCACCGAGGTCGAGGCCGAGATCGACACGGGCTCCTCCACCCATGTGGTGAAGATGACGCGCGCGCGATTCGAAGCGCTCATCGCCCCGCTGCTCGACCGCACCGGCGTCGCGTGTCGACGCGCGTTGAAAGACGCAGGCCTCAAACCGGGTGAGCTCGACGGCGTGATCCTCGTCGGCGGCTCGACGCGCGTGCCCGCGGTCCGCGCGTACGTCGCGAAGACCTTCGGGCGCGAGCCGCTCGCCGACATCGATCCCGATCAAGTCGTCGCGCTCGGCGCGGCGGTGCAAGCCGATCTGCTCGCCGGCGAAGGCCGCTCCGACGACGTCCTGCTCCTCGACGTGACGCCGCTCTCGCTCGGCATCGAGGTCGGCGGTGGCGTCGTCGACAAGATCTTGCCGCGCAACACGACGATCCCGTCGGGCGCGCGCGCGACGTACACCACGCAGGAAGACAACCAGACGGGGTTCGAGATCCACGTCGTGCAAGGCGAGCGCGAGCTCGTCGCCGATTGCCGGAGCCTCGCGCGCTTCACGTTGAAGGGCATTCCGCCGATGCCCGCGGGGCTCGCGAAGCTCGAGGTGGGCTTGCGCGTCGACGCCGACGGCCTGCTCAGCGTGCACGCGAAAGAGACCACGACGGGGATCGAGCAGACGGTGAGCGTGAAACCGACGTACGGCCTCGACGACGAAGCGGTCGAGAGGATGCTGATGGACGCGCTCGATCACGGCGAAGAAGATCTCGCCGCGCGGCGCCTCGCCGAAGAGCGCGTCGAAGCGTCGCGCATCTCGTCGGTGACGAGGAAGGCTATCGCGTCGGACGCGGAGCTGCTCGAGCCGGGCGAAGGCGAGCGGATCGCGGCGGCGCTCACGGCGCTCGACGAGGCGATCGCGGGGACCAACCCGACGCACATCCACGCGCGCATCGACGCGCTCGACGACGCGACCAAGCAGTTCGCAGGACGGCGAATGGATCGCGCCATCGCGCGGGCGATCGAAGGGCGCAAGCTCGACGACGTCGCGGAAGAAGTGAAGCACGCGCGCGGCATCGAGGCGGCACATGAGCCGCGTTAGAGCTCTAGCGGAGCGGAGGAGACGAGCGTGACGGCGATCGTGAGGTTCAAAGGGTACGGCGAGATCGAAGTGCCGGTGGGGACGTCGATTCTCCAAGCCGCGCAGTCGATCCACGCGCCGGAGGGTTACGCGTGCGGCGGCGTGTGCGCGTGCTCGACGTGCCACGTCTACGTGAAGAAGGGCGCGGAGCTCTTGTCGGAGCAGGAAGACGACGAGGCCGACATCATGGACAAGGCCTTCGACGTGCGCGCCGACTCGCGCCTCGGGTGTCAGTCGAAGATCCTGCGCGATGGAGTGATCGAAGTGGAGATCACGCGAGAGAGCCTCGAGGCCTACGAGAACGAGCATCCGGCGGAGCGCGGGAAGTTCGTGAAGCGCGTCCAGCCTTAGAGCGGGTCTCGCTTTAGGGGACGCGGGCCCCCAGTGGGGGGCTTCAGCCTGGAATCTTGCAGCTCCATCCCATGGATCGTTCGATCCTCAGCGGAGCTTCACGGTGTGATCGTAAATGTGACCGTCGCGGTCTTCCCGACGAGGCCCGTGCTGTCCTGTCCGGAGTAGGCGCGCGAAACGACCGTGTACGTGCCGGGGTCGAGCTTGCAGGGCGTGATGTTCCCGGCGCCGTCGTCGCCGCACATCACGAAAGGCGGCGCGTCGTCGGTGGTCGTCGTATCGCCGTAGACGAAGTCGACGCTCCCCGTCACGGCGGAGCCGACGTTCGCGCGGATGCTCAGCTCCGTCCCCACCTTCGCGAGGCTGATCGTGGCGCCGTTCGGGATGGGATCGAACCCGGTAATCGGCGCGCCTTTCGTGTCGACCTTCGACGTATCGACGAGCGTGAGGCTCTGAACGCCGAGCGTCGCCGGCGGCGGCGGCGGGGGCGGCGGCGGCGGGGGCGAGGTGCCCGCGTCGTGCCCGGTATTGTGCCCATTGCCGGCATCGGCGCCGCCGGAGGTGCTCGCGGTGCTGTTCGATCCGCTCCCCTGCGAAGTGCCCGTCCCCGTCGGCGCCGGCGCGTAGCCGTGCTCGCCGACGGTCAACGTGCCGTCGTCCGCGCCGCCGCATGCGACGAGCGAGAGTGCGGTGAAGGAGGCGGCGACGAACGAGAGGGGAGCAAACAGTTTGGCGCGCATGCCCAACGCTTCAGCAAGAGCCGGACCACTCCCGACGCCTGCGTCGCGCGCGTCACTCCGTGCAGGTGGGGATTTCGATGATCCCCGCGGGCGCTCCGGTGTCGAGCAAGATGCGGAGCTGCTGCTCGCGGCGCACCCAGTAACAGAGCGTGTGCGCCGGGCGGAGGTAGCCGAAGCCGTACGTCGTCGGGTTCGCGTAGTCGGCGGTCAAGCGATCGACGTCGAAGCGGTATGCCTTTTCGCGGCGAAGGACGATCGCCCGCGCTTCGTCGCTGAGAGAGAGCGCGGCGCGATAGTCCTGCTCGGGGTCGCCGCCCGCTGCCCGCGCGAGCACCGAGCGATAGAGATGCACCGCGTGCTGCGCGCGGTTTCGGACGATCGCCACGCCGTCCCATAGCTCGCCGCACCACGGGGCGATCGCGCCGTCCGCGCCGCGGCAGCGCACCGCGATCGCGTCCTCGATCGGCTTCATCTCGTTCGCCATCGCGTCGAGCGGGTCGACCACGGTCGCGCGAAACGTCGCCCGGTCGGCGTCGTTCATCGCGAGCACCTCTTGGAACTGCACGCGCTTGGGGTGCGTCTCGAGCCCCGCGAGGTAGCCCTCGTCGACCGTGCCGTTCTCGCCTTGCACGTACGCGACGAGGCGCTGATCGAAGAGGTACTTCGATTGGATCGCGACGAGCGACGAGACCGCGGTCCCCACGTCCTTCGCGCAGTCGCCGAACGCGCCGGCGTAGCGCGCGACGAACGCGTCGAGCGGCAAGTCGGGCTCCCACAGCATCTTCGCGCTGAGGTAATCGGTGAGCCAATAGTTCCACTCGTGCCCCGACGAGAACATCAAGTGCCCGTCGATCGGGGGCAAGCCCTGCGCGCGCGCCTCGCTCACCAAACCGTGAATGTCGTTCCACCGCGCGTACAGGTACTCGGGCAGAAAGAGCGGCACGTCGATGTCGGCCGAGATCCAATACGCGGACTCGGGGAAGTATTTCACGCCCCGCCCCGCCGCGAGCTCTTTGAACAAGTAGTCGTGCTGCAGGTGGAAGTCGGGGTGCGCGTACGTCGCCCAGTTTCGGTACACGTCGAAGAAGAAGAGCGTGTGCACGTTCTGCCCGAGGCGCGGGTCGGCGTACTGGGGCAGGTGATAGAAGAAGACCGTCTGCCCCTGGTACTGCACGTAGAGCTGCGGGTAATTGCCGACGTGGTTCTGGATGTTCGTCTCGACCTTCGGGTGGGTCGTCGCGAGGTAAGCGGTCGCGTGGCTCAGCCAGTCGATGACGTCTTGCGGGCTCGTGCTGACGAACTCGCCGAGCGCGAGGTCGACGACGTCCCAATCGATTTGCATCAAGCGATCGAGCGAGGCCTCCATCTGCGGCTGCCACTGCTTGGTGTCTTTGACGAGGACGTAGTTGCCTTGGAGCGCGGAGCCGGCCCACATCTGGACGACGGCGCCGACGGTGACGCCGCGCGAGTGTGCGTAATCGACGATGGCCTGCGCGTGCGGGCGCCACGCGTCGAAGTCGACGGACGCGCCGAGGAGCGCCCACTGCACGTGGTTTTGGCCGGTCTTGACCAGCCAATCGATGAGGTGCTTCGCCTCGGCGAGGTGATCGGCGCTCGGGACGTTGAACGTGCCCATGTACTCGATGGGGTGGAGCGTGTGGAGCTGGATGCCGCGCGAGCGCATCGCGGGGGCGCGCGCGATGTCGAGCGCCTTCGGGAAAAGCGGCTTGGAATGCGTGGGGACCAGCTCCTGAAGCGGATGGAAGAAGCGGATCCCGAGCTCCTCGAGCAGCGCGTACGCGCCGAAGACCAGGTTCGACGCGTCGTGCGCGTAGACGACGATCATCGGGCCGGACGGCGAGTCGACGCGGCGAATCGCGTAGCCGTCCGAGATCGTGACGCCCGCCGCACCGCGGGCGGCGTCGCTCGTCGAGAGCCACACCGTCGCGCGCTTTCTCGCATCGCTGGCATCGGGCGCCGACGTCGCGACTTGAATGGGCGCGCTCCAGAGGCGCGAGAGATACGACTCCACGTCGGTGCGCGCGAGCTCCATCGCGGTGTCTCCGCCGCTCTCGAAGTAGACGCCGACGTCGGCGGCCGCGAACGAGTCCATCGCCGCGTCGCCGGCCGTCGACGAGCAAGAGACGCTCCTTTCCAGCACAGTGGGATCCGAAGCTTGGAATTCACGTGACTTGAAGTCGCGGC
>JADMIO010819989.1_pt1 | contig 31524 bp, 32 predicted proteins | sample 8958161 | NCBI WGS metagenome assembly JADMIO01 (sample SAMN16585339, study PRJNA669376) | soil metagenome | isolation source: Crop rotation soil | place: USA: Cullars Rotation, Alabama | collected 2011 | reverse complement strand
CTTTCCCATCGGCGCCAGCGGCCGCGGGCGACTCGATCGCGATGCGCTAGACGCGGCCGACCGGTCGGTGACCGGCTGGCGCCACGATGTCGTCGAGCCGCTCCGGACCGCGAGACGCGCGATTAAGGCGGCGGCGTTGCCCGATAGCGACGGCATCTATGCCAAAGCCAAAGCGGTCGAGCTTGAAGCCGAGCGGCTGCTGCAGCGCAAGCTCGCCGAGCGAGCGCCGGCGGAGAATGTTGGCTTTCGAACAGAGCAGCGTCTCAGCGACGCGCTCGCCAATCTCGCGCTCTATCTCGGCGATAGGCCGGCCGTGCCGATCACGGACGCGCTTAAAGCGATGGCGGAAAAGGATTTCGCGACCGCGCCCTGAGGGCGTCAGCGCATCTTGCCTTCGGTCTCGCCCCAGCGTTTCACCTTGCCGGTGTCGAGGCCGAAGAGATCGAGCACGCGGCCGAGATTGTGGTCGATCGCGTCTTCCAGCGTTTTGGGACGATTGTAGAAAGCCGGGACGGGCGGAGCGATGATCGCGCCCATCTCGGTCAACGCTGCCATGTTGCGGAGATGGCCGAGATGGAGCGGCGTCTCGCGCACCATCAGCACCAGCCGCCGCCGCTCCTTGAGGATCACATCTGCGGCGCGGGTGAGCAGCGTCGTCGTCACACCCGAGGCGATCTCGGCGACGCTCCGCACCGAGCAGGGCGCGACGATCATTCCGAGCGTCTTGAAAGAGCCAGAGGAGAGCGAGGCCGCCATGTCGCCGATGGCATGCGTCTCATGCGCCAGAGCGCGAACCTCGGCGATCTTCATGTCGGTCTCATAGGCCAGCGTGACCTCGGCCGATTTGCTCATCACCAGATGTGTTTCCACCGGCAGTGTGCGCAAAAGCTGGAGCAAGCGGATGCCGTAGATCACCCCCGACGCGCCGCTGATTCCTACAACAATGCGTTGTTGTTCTGACATTTTATACAGGCTGCGGCTGTGGCGGGGGCTTTGTCACGGGAGCGCAGCATATCCTGCTTGGCGGCGGCCTCCAAACGGAGTTAGCATTAACTGTTCGTACCTCATCTGGTTACAGCAGGAGGTGCTATGTCGTCGCAAGACCGTATCGAAGAGCTCCGTGCCCAGCATCGCAGCCTGGATCACACTCTCGATGAGGAAATCCACCGCCCGTTACCCAACCCTGATCTCGTGACCGATCTGAAGCGACAAAAGCTGCGAATAAAAGACGAAATAGCGCTGCTCGAGCATTCGGGCCACTAACAGCAACCACCTGGAAAGCCGGCTTTAGGGCAGGCTCTTGGCCTGCTCGCGAAGCTGGAATTTCTGCACCTTCCCGGTCGAGGTTTTCGGCAGCGGGCCGAACACGATCGTCTTCGGCGCTTTGAAATGGGCGAGATGATCGCGGCAATAGGCGATGATCTGCTCGGCGCTGGCGTTGTGTCCGGGCTTTAGTGTCACGAAAGCGCAGGGTGTCTCGCCCCAGCGCGGATCGGGCCGCGCAACGACCGCAGCTTCGAGCACGTCCGGGTGGCGATAAAGCACGCCCTCGACCTCGATCGTCGAGATGTTTTCGCCGCCCGAGATGATGATGTCCTTGGAGCGATCCTTGATCTCGACATAACCGTCAGGATGCGCGACGGCGAGATCGCCGGTATGGAACCAGCCGCCGGCAAAAGCTTCGTGCGAGGCTTTGGGGTTCTTGAGATAGCCTTTCATCACGACATTGCCGCGCATGAAGATCTCGCCCATGGTGTGGCCGTCGCGCGGCACCGGCTCAAGCGTTTTCGGATCGGCGACCATGAGCCCTTCGAGCACGGGATAACGCACGCCCTGGCGCGCTTTGAGACCGGCGCGCTCCTCGTCGCCCAGCGCATCCCAATCACCGTGCCATTCGCACACCGTCACCGGACCGTAGACCTCGGTGAGGCCATAGACATGCGTCATCGCAAAGCCCATGCCTTCGATGCCTTGCAGCACGGCGGCGGGCGGCGCCGAGCCTGCGGTCATCATCGCGATGGTGCGGCCGCCGAAATCGCGGCGCTGCTCGTCGGGCGCGTTGAGCAGAAGGTTCACGACGATGGGCGCGCCGCAGAGATGCGTCACCTTTTCCTGCGCAATGGCCGAGAAGATCGCACCGGCCTCGACGCGCCTGAGGCATACATTTGTGCCGGAGAGCGCCGCGATGGTCCAGGGGAAGCACCAGCCGTTGCAATGGAACATCGGCAGAGTCCAGAGATAGACCGGGTGCCGCGGCATGCTCCACACCATGAGATTGCCGAGCGCGTTGAGATAAGCGCCGCGATGGTGCAGCACCACGCCTTTGGGATTGCCGGTCGTGCCGGAAGTGTAGTTGAGCGCGATCGCATCCCATTCGTCGTCGGGATAGGACCACGCGAAATCAGGATCGCCGGAGGCGAGGAAACTCTCGTAATCGATCTCGCCCAGGGCCTCGCCGGGCGCGCCGAGCGGATCGTCGATATCGATCACTAGCAGCTTCTTGCCGAACTGACGCAGTGCCGCCCCAACGATGGGCGAGAATTCGCGATCGGTGATCAGAGCTTTAGCTTCGCCGTGATTGAGGATGAAGGCGATCGTCTTCGCATCGAGCCGCGTGTTGAGGGCGTTCAGCACCGCGCCCAGCATGGGGACGCCGAAATGGGCTTCGAGTAGTGGCGGCGTGTTCGCCGCCATCATCGCGACCGTATCGTTTTTGCCGATGCCGCGGCGCTGCAGCGCGCTGGCAAGCCGTCGGCAGCGGGCATAAGTCTCGGCCCATGTACGTCGCTGCGTCCCATGGACCACCGCAAGTTGATCGGGATGGACCGCGGCCGCGCGCTCGATAAAGCTGAGCGGGGTCAGCGGCATATAATTGGCCGGGTTGCGATCGAGATCGATCGTGTAAGGGTTGGGCATCTCGCTCCTCCGCTCTGCTTCGCAGCTTGGCAGGCGCTGCGTTTTGCGACACGATAATAGCCAAAGCGCTCACGAGACGGGGAGGAATTGCATGATAGCCAGCCGGCAAGAGGAAGAGCATCGTCGCTCGCTCGCCGATCCCGAGGGATTCTGGGCGGAAGCCGCGGCCGCGATCGATTGGGACAAGCATTGGGACACGGTGCTCGACCGAAGCCGGCCGCCTTTCTATCGGTGGTTTACCGGTGGCCGCCTCAATACCTGTTGGAACGCGCTCGACCGCCATGTTGAGCAGGGACGCGGCGAGCAAGCGGCGCTGATCTACGACAGCCCGGTGACGGGGCAGGCGAAGCGCTTCACCTATCGCGAGCTGCGCGATGCGACCGCGAAAGTCGCGGGCGCCTTGGCGTCACTCGGCGTGACGCGCGGCGACCGGGTGATCATCTATATGCCGCTGGTACCGGAAGCGGTAATGGCGATGCTTGCTTGTGCACGGCTCGGCGCGATCCACTCCGTTGTCTTCGGCGGCTTTGCCGCGCCTGAGCTCGCGACGCGCATCGATGACGCCAAACCGAAAGCGATCGTCTCCGCTTCCTGCGGCATCGAGCCCGGCCGTGTCGTGCCCTACAAGCCGCTGCTCGACCACGCGATCGAGCTCGCGCATTATAAGCCGGCGGCGACGCTGATATTGCAGCGGCCGCAGCAACGCTGCGACCTTGTTCCCGGCCGCGATCGCGATTGGGTCGAAGCTGTATTCGCCGCCGCGGCTGCGGCGTGCGTGCCGGTCGAGGCGACCGATCCGCTCTACATCCTCTACACCTCGGGCACGACCGGCCAGCCGAAAGGTATCGTGCGCGACAACGGCGGCCATGCCGTCGCGCTTTACTGGTCGATGGCGAATGTCTATGGCGTTAAGCGGGGCGAAGTGTTCTTCGCCGCTTCCGACATCGGCTGGGTCGTCGGCCATTCCTATATCGTCTACGCGCCGCTGCTCTATGGCTGCACGACAGTGCTCTACGAGGGCAAGCCGGTCGGCACGCCCGACGCCGGCGCCTATTGGCGGCTGATCGCCGAGCACGGGGTCGTCGCGATGTTCACAGCGCCGACGGCGTTCCGCGCCATCCGCCGCGACGACCCGGACGGCAAATTCATCCACCGATACGATCTCGGCAAATTCCGCACGCTCTTCCTCGCGGGCGAGCGCGCCGATCCGGCGACCGTCGCCTGGGCGGAGGAAAAGGTGCAGCGGCCGGTGATCGACCACTGGTGGCAGACCGAGACCGGCTGGTCGATCGTTGCGAATTGCACCGGACTCGGCCTTGAGAAGGTCAAGCATGGCTCCGCGACCAAGCCGGTGCCGGGCTACGATCTGCGGGTGTTGTCACCCGATGGCGAGCGCGCTAAGCCGGGCGAAATCGGCGCGCTTTGCGTGAAGCTGCCGCTGCCGCCGGGCTCCTCGCCGACGCTCTGGCAGGCGGAAGAGCGCTTCGTGAAGGCCTATCTCAGCGATTATCCCGGCTACTACCACACCGCCGATGCCGGCACGATCGATGAGGACGGCTACGTCTTCGTGATGACTCGCACCGACGACATCATTAACGTCGCGGGCCATCGTCTCTCCACCGGCGCGATGGAAGAGGTCGTCGCGGCGCATCCCGATGTCGCCGAATGCGCCGTCTTCGGCATTGCCGATGAGCTGAAAGGCCAGGTGCCGCTCGGCCTCGTGGTGCTGAAGGCCGGCGTGAAGAAAGAGCGCGCCGCGATCGGCGATGAGGTCGTCGCGCTGGTGCGCGAGCGCATCGGCCCGGTGGCGAGCTTCAAGACCGCGCTGGTCGTCGAGCGGCTGCCGAAAACCCGCTCAGGCAAGATCCTGCGCGGCACGATGCGCGCGATCGCCGATGGCGAGGCTTACAAGATGCCGGCGACCATCGATGACCCCGCGATCCTCTCCGAGATCACCGCGAGCCTGAAAGCCGCCGGTTTGGCAAAAGGGAAAAATTAGGGCGCCGCGTCGTCGCCACCGGCGACATCTTCGAGCGTCGGCGGCTTAACGAGCGGGCCGTCATTCTCGTCGCGCTTCTTGCCGCGATTGGCGCGAGCCACAGCCGCCTCGAGCATTTCCATCGTGCATAGGCCGAGCGCGACCGGATGGCGGGGCTTGATGTTGGGCGAGTTCCAATGCGTGCGGTCGCGCACCGCGGCGATCGTCGGCTTAGTGGTGCCGACAAGCTTCGAGATCTGCCCGTCGCTCAGCTCGGGATGATTCTTCAAAAGCCAGGCGATCGCGTCGGGCTTGTCTTGGCGCTTGGCGATCGGCGTGTAACGCGGACCGCTGCGCTTCACGAGCTCGACTGGATGGGCCTGCTTCGAGATCTGGAGCCGCGCCGAAGGGTCTTTCTGGCAACGCTCGATCTCTTCCAGTGTGAGCTGCCCGTTGGCGATAGGGTCGAGTCCGACCATCTGCACCGCGACCTCGCCATCGGCGATCGCCTGCACTTCAAGGGCGTGAAGACCACAGAATTCGCCGATCTGGTCGAAGCTCAGCGACGTGTTTTCCACTAGCCACACCGCGGTCGCCTTGGGCATCAGCGGCAAAGTCATCGTTCCTCCTCGATCGCGAGGTCGCTCTCTGCGTCCGTCAACGTTTTGGGGTGATACCCGCTATATAATGGCCGGAACGTCGCCTGGGAAGGCCCAATAGCCGAGCCTTCGCCAAATTGCGCCTAAACCGTCAGCACGATCTTGCCGATGTGGCTCGAGCTTTCGAGGAGACGGTGCGCCTCGCCGGCCTCGGTTAACGGAAAAGCCTTATGGATTACCGGCCTCACCTTGCCGGCATCGAGCAATGGCCAGACCTTCTGTAGGAGTGCCGCCGCCATCGCGCCTTTTTCGGCGACGCTCCGTGGGCGAAGGCCAGAACCGGTCAGGGTTAAACGCTTGCCCATCACCGGGCCGAAATTAACCTCGGCGACCACGCCGCGCTGGGTCGCGATGCTGACATGCCGACCCTCGACCGCGAGGATGCTGAGATTCTTCTGGATGTAATCACCGCCGATCATGTCGAGGATGACATCGACGCCGCGATTGGCCGTCGCTTGCTTGATCACGGCGACGAAATCCTCGTGCTTGTAATCGATGCCGCGCGTCGCTCCGAGCTTCTCGCAGGCATGGCATTTGTCCCGGCTGCCCGCCGTCGCGAAGATCGCGCCCGCGTTGAAGGCTTTGGCGAGTTGGATCGCGACCGTGCCGATGCCGGACGAGCCGCCATGGATAAGGATGGTTTCGCCGGCGGCGAGACGGCCGCGCTCGAACACATTGTGCCAGACGGTGAAGAAAGTCTCGGGCATGGCCGCCGCTTCCGCCATGCTGAAGCCTTTCGGCACGGGCAGGCATTGCGGCTCAGGCGCAAGGCAGTAGGTCGCATAGCCGCCGCCGGTGACAAGCGCGCAGACCTCGTCGCCGATCTTTAGACGATTGATGCCGAGACCGACCGCGATGACGGTGCCGGCGATCTCCAGTCCGGGAATGTCGGAGGCGCCGGGCGGCGGCGGATATTGCCCTTTGCGCTGCATGATGTCGGGCCGATTGATCCCGGCCGCGGCCACTTGAATGAGCACTTCGCCCGTGGCGGGCGCCGGCGTCGGACGGCTCGTCGCGCGCAAGACTTCGGGGCCGCCGGGTTCGGCGATCTCGATCACCGTCATGGTTTGCGGAACGGTCATGCGTTGCTCCTCAACTCGATTGCACCTCTACCCAAGCCGCGCCAAACTGGCAACCGCGCCAAGACCTGAGGTGAAGACCGTGGACGAAGAGGATCTGGAGCCGCGCCGCAAGGCACCGAAGCTGCGCGACCTAGCGCCGCTCGCCATCGCCGAGCTCGAGACCTACATCGGCGAGCTCGAAGGCGAGATCGCGCGCGTGAGGAACGAGATCGCGGCCAAGCGCAAGCAGCGCGGCGGCGCCGAAAGCCTCTTCAAGCGGTAGGTGGCATGGGTCTCAAAGGCAAAGTGGCGGTCGTCACCGGCTCGACCAGCGGCATCGGTTTGGGCGTCGCGCGTGCGCTCGCGGCCGAAGGCTGTGCGATCATGCTGAACGGCTTCGGCGACAAGGCGGTGATCGACAGGCTGCAGCGCGATCTCGCTCAAGAGCACGGCGTTAAAGTCTCTTATTCCGGCGCAGATGTATCGAAGCCGGCGGAGATCGCTCCGATGATCGCTGCCGCGGAGCGTGATCTCGGCGCCTGCGACATCCTCGTCAACAATGCCGGCATCCAGCACGTCGCGTCGATCGAGGAATTCCCCGCCGACAAATGGGATGCGATCATCGCGATCAATCTCTCGGCCGCGTTCCACGCCACCAAAGCGGCGCTGCCCGGCATGAAGAAGCGGCGTTGGGGGCGCATCGTCAACATCGCCTCGGCTCATGGCCTCGTCGCCAGCGCACAGAAGGTCGGTTATGTCGCTGCCAAGCATGGTCTCGTCGGTGTAACCAAGGTAACCGCGGTCGAATGCGCCAATGACGGCATCACCTGCAACGCGATCTGTCCCGGCTGGGTGCTGACGCCCCTCGTCGAGCGCCAGATCGCCGATCGCGCCAAGACAACCGGCCGCTCAATCGAGGAGACCAAGGAAGAGTTCTTGCGCGAGAAGCAGCCCATGCTCGCCTTCTCAACACCAGCGAGCATCGGAGCGCTGACGGTTTTCCTCTGCGGCGACGCGGCGGCGACGATGACCGGCTCGGCCTATTCGATCGATGGCGGTTGGGTTGCCCAGTAATCCGACGGAAGCCGAAAAGGCCGAGACGCCGCGGCGCGAGGACTACAAGCATTTTCTCGCCATCCCGACGCGCTGGATGGACAACGATGTCTATGGCCACGTCAACAACGTCGTCTACTACTCCTATTTCGACACGGTGGTGAACGAGTACCTGATCGCCCGAGATGGTCTCGATATCGAGAAGAGCCCGGTGATCGGTCTCGTGGTCGAGACGCTCTGCCGCTATTTCAAGCCGATCACCTTCCCCGAAACCGTCGAGGCGGGGCTGCGCGTCGCCAAGCTCGGCAATAGCAGCGTGCGTTACGAGATCGCGATCTTCCGTCAGGGCGATCGGGCGCCGGCCGCGGCCGGGCATTTCGTGCATGTCTATGTCGATCGCGAGACGAGGCGGCCGGTTCCAGTGCCCGAGGCAATGCGCCGAGCCCTCGCCCTGATACTTGCTAGCTAAAAAACAACGGGCAGCGCGAGGCTGCCCGTTGGCGACTGATACTTCAGCGAAAGCTTACGCAGCTTTTTGCTCGATCACCTGCGGCTTGCTGCCGGTGGCGATCTCAATCTTGCGCGGCTTCAGCGCCTCGGGCACTTCGCGCACGAGATCGACGTGGAGCAAGCCATTATCGAGGCTCGCGCCCGCGACCCGGATATGGTCAGCGAGCTGGAAGCGGCGCTCGAAAGCACGCCGTGCGATGCCGCGATGCAGGTATTGCTTGCCCTCCTCGTCCTTTTGGGCCTTGCCGGTGACGACGAGCGCGCCTTCCTTGGCGGTGATCTCGAGGTCATCCGAGCCGAAGCCGGCGACCGCCATCGTCAGGCGGTAGGCATTCTCGCCGGTCGTCTCGATGTTGTAGGGCGGGTAGGCGGAACCGGGATCGAGCTGGCTGGCCGTGTCCATAAGCCGGGTGAGCCGGTCGAAGCCGATGGTCGAGCGAAAGAGAGGGGAAAAGTCGAAGGTAGTCATAACCACATCCTCCATTGAGCAATATGGGAGCCTTGACGCACCCGCCACCATGGCCGGGCACGCCCCTAACGAAATCCAGACCCGCCTCAGCGGCGTCCGGACACCTTCAAAATGGGTTTGGCTGGCGCCGATTCAAGAGCTCGGAGCCCGCTGATTCGGCAGAAGAAGCGGCCTATTTCTTGAGGCCGATGCCTTGGAAGCGCTTGTTGAAGCGGGCGAGTTGGCCGCCGCTATCGACGAGGCGCTGCTGGCCGCCGGTCCAAGCCGGATGGGACTTGGAATCGACGTCGAGATGCAGCGTCTCGCCGGCTTTGCCATAGGTTGAGCGCGTCTTATAGCTCGAGCCATCCGTCATCACGACGGTGATCTCATGGTAATCGGGGTGAATGCCTTCCTTCATCGCGCGCTCCTGGGGAGGCGGTGTTTATAGCGAGCGCCCGCCCTTGCTGCAACGTATCCAGGGTGAGCGCAACAATCGATCGCTTTCCTTCTTGCAGACGATGCAAATGGAATCGACTTTCGCCCACACCTCTCATAAAGTTTTAAGTCCCATTGGAGGTTTAGGGGGTTGAACATGATCGACGGAACTGACGACGGCAACGGCCCTTCCTATCCGCCCATCCCGCCGGCGCCGTTGGCACCGCCCGCTTATGAGCCGGAGGAACCGGCGACAGCGCCCGCTGCTCCGGCACGGCCGCGGCGGAAGGCGAAAGCCAAGGCCAAAAAGAAGGCCGCCAAAAAGGCGAAAGCCAAAAAGGTCGCGAAGAAGACCAAGAAGAAGGCCGCCAAGAAGGCGAAAAAAGCCAAGAAAGCGAAAAAGGCGAAGAAGGCCAAAAAGAAAGGCCGTCGCCGCTAAGCTGGTTTGGGTTGCAGTTGGGAAGGCGCGGCAGGACGCTGCTGCGGCTTTACTTGTCACCGCGCCGTGAGTTTCAACTCGATGCGCCGGTTCTTCCCATAGGCTTCCTCGCTATCGCCAGCATCGATAGGGTCGTGTTCGGCGTAGCCCGCCGCTGCCAGGCGATCGGCCGGCACACCCTGCGAAATCAGAAAATTGATCACGCTGATCGCGCGTGCAGCCGACAACTCCCAGTTCGAGGGGAATTGCGTCGTGTTGATCGGCCGTTTGTCGGTATAGCCATTGACCGCGAGCACCCAGGGTATGTCGTCCGGGATCTTCGCCGCGATGTCCTTGAGGGCCGAGGCCACGACCGCGAGCCGCTGCTTGGCGGTATCGCTGATCTGCGCGCTCGCCGGCGGGAACAGCACTTCGGACTGGAAGACGAAGCGGTCGCCGACGATGCGAATATCGGGTCGATCGCCGAGCGCATCGCGGAGCCGGCCGAAGAATTCCGAGCGGTATTTCGCGAGCTGCGTGACTTGGCTGAGCAACGCGATGTTGAGGCGCTGGCCGAGATCGGCGATTTGCGCTTGCTGGTCCTTGTTCTTGGCCTCCGACGCGTCGAGTGCGGCCGCAATCTGCGCGAGCTGATCGCGCAGCGCGGCAATGTTCTGATTGAGCTGGTCGACCGTCGTTTGCGCGCTATTCGCGCGCTCTTCCGATTGCGCGCCTTGCTGGCGCGCCGCGGCAAGCGCCTGATTGGCCGCCGCGAGTTGCTGGGTCAGCGAATTGAGCCTCGATTGCAGATCGGTATTGCCCGATTGCGCCATCGACAGCATGTTGGCCAGCTGGTCGACCTGTTGCGCCAGGCGCTGCAATTGCGCATCGCGCCCGGAGAGAGCGTCGGTCAGATAGAACTGGCCGGCGGTGAACACCAGCAGTACGAAGACGATCACCATCACAAGCTGCGACAGCGCGTCGACGAAGCCGGGCCAGATATCGATCCCGAGACGGCGCGGACGGCGCGAGCTATACGCCATGGCTTAGCGGACTCCCATCGACGCGCGCTCCATCAGCCCGGCGCGGTTTCCTTGCTGCGGCTGGCCAAAGTCCGGGCGAGCAAGCGGATTTCGCTGCGGATCTCCTGGACGGAATCGCCGCGGCCCTGCGCCAGCTCTTCGCTCAACCGCACGAGATGCACTTCGATGTTACGCAGGTGGCCACGCGCTTCCTCGTCGATCGGCGAGGTTTCGCGGCTGTCGGCGAGACGCTGCAGCACCGGCTTCAAGTCGACCTGCTGCTCGGCAAGCTTCACCAGCAGCACCTGCTCGGTGCGGATTTGATCGCTCAGCAGCGCGAGGCGCTCGGCGAGGGCGACGAGGTTGTTGTTCGCTGTAATGCGGCTTTCCTCGCTACGGCCGATCACGCGTTGCAGCTTATCGATATTGTCGGCGCTCTGCTCAAGCAAAGCTTCGAGGAAGGCCGGCGCCGACGTTTCGCCTTCGCCGCCCGGCAGCGCCGAGCTCGAAAGCCGCGTCCAACCCGAGAGCCATTCCTCAAGATCGTTATAGAAGCGGTTGAAGGCGAGCCCTGCCTGCAGGTCGAGAAAGCCGAGGATGAGCGAGCCGGCAAGGCCGAAAAGGGAGGCACTGAACGCGGTGCTCATGCCGCCAAGCGGCGTTTGCAGCCGCGCCTGCAAATTGCTGAAGGCCTGGGCGACGTCGTTCGTCTGGACGGCGAGACCGCCAATCACGCCTTTTACGGACTGCACCGTCTCGAGCAGGCCGTAGAACGTGCCGAGGAGCCCGAGGAAGACGAGCAGGCCGATGAGATAACGATCGGTCTCGCGGGTCTCCTCGAGCCGCGTGCCGATGCCATCGAGCAGCGTGCGCATCGTTGTCGCCGAGAGCGTCACCTTACCGCCGCGCCGTGTCGCGAGCATCGTTGCCATCGGCGCGATGAGACGAGGCGTGATGGTGTTGAGGTTGGGCGCGTCGGGACTGCGCCGGAAGCGCTCGATCCAGGCGACCTCCGGGTTGAGCTGCAGCACCTGGCGGAAAATGTAGGCAATCCCGGCCAGGAGGATGCCCAGGATCACGCCGTTAACAGCGGGGTTGCCCATGAAATATTGCCCGAGCGGCCGCCCGAGCAGCGCCGCCCCGGCGGCGACAGCGAGCACGAAAATGGCCATCCGAAGAAGGTACCGGCGCGGACGAGTCACGGCTTCAGCCTCGCTGTCTCACTGCAATGTTCACGATAACGCGTGAACTTCGTTATTGGCTCACAACCTGAAGGTCGACTTGGTCGGCGACCGGACCGCCGTCGGCACGATTGCCGAGAGCCCGCACATCGATGCGCAGGCTCTTGACGCCCTTCTCGACGAGATAGGCTCGAACGGCAACCGCACGCGCGAGCGAGACGCGGCGCGCCTCCATCGCGTCGTCAGGCGCGCCAGTCGCATGTGAAATAAGCTCAACGCGAAGCTCCTGATTGGCCAGCAGGCGGCCGACGAGGGCGTCGAGGACCGGCTGGGCTCCGCCGCCCAGATCGGTCACGCCCGGTTTGAAATTGACCGCGGTAATGGCGCTGCCGACCGTGCTCGCTGTCGCCACCTGCTTGGGGGGCGCCGCGCTAGCAACGGGGCTTGGAGCGGTAGGAGTCGTGCTTGGCGGCGGGGCTGCAACGGCATTGGCCGCAGCCGTCTCGGGTGACGTCGCCGCTAAATTGGGCGCCGGACCTGCGTCGCGGGCGGTTACCGTAGGCGGCGTTGCGGCCGCCGACGCCGGAGCCGCGCCGCTTGCCGGTTGCTTTGGTGCCGGAGTGGGCGCCGGCGAAGCGAGTGCTGCCACGCCGGGTTTGCCCGGCGTGCTTGCCGGCGCCGGCTCATGGCTGGTCGGCTGGCTGGTTTTGCTCGACGGGCTCGCTGCGGTGGTGGCGACGCGGGATTTAGGTGGGATCAAATGGACAGTTTGATCGCGCGACGAGCCCTTCTTTGCCGGCGCTTTCGCGGCTGCAGGCGGGCCGAGCCGCTCGAGGACGCTCTGATCGACGGTGACCTCTGGCCCGCTATGGCCGCTGACGGTCTGTCCCGCCGCTGGAGAGATAAGCGCGGCGCTCAGTCCCATGAGCGCGATCACGTTCGCATGACGGCCCAAGGCTCGCTTAGAGCCACGCTTAAGGCGCCGCCGAAGGCAAAAGGCCATCAAACAGAATCGCATTGAACGTCCATAAAGCCGAGTCAGCCTACTGCAAGCAAGGGGTTTGCTGCCACCATCACGTTAGTGCGGGTGAATGACGCGCTTCCTTGAGCAGCTTGGCCAGCGGCGCGTGCAAATGATCATTGGCGGCGAGCACATCGCCGCTTTTCAACATCTCGGAGCCGCCTTCCATGTCGGTGACGTAGCCGCCGGCCTCGCGCACCAACAGGATGCCGGCAGCGATATCCCAGGCCTGCAGGCCGAATTCCCAGAAACCATCGAAACGCCCGGCCGCGACATAGGCGAGATCGAGCGCGGCCGAGCCGGGGCGGCGCACGCCGCTGGTCGTCGCCATGACCGCGGCCAAGGTTTTGAGATAGCCCGCGTGATCGCCGCGCTCGCGAAAGGGGATGCCGGTGCCGATGACCGCGTCTCCAAGCTGGCGCCGTGCCGAAACGCGGAGCCGCCGATCATTCACATAAGCGCCGATGCCCTTCTCGGCCCAAAAGGCCTCGTCGCGGATTGGCTCATAGACCAGACCGGCGATGATCTCGCCGTCGCGCTCGAGCGCGATCGAGATCGCCCATTGCGGGATGCCGTGCAGGAAATTCGTCGTGCCGTCGAGCGGATCAATGATCCAGCGATGATGCTCGTCGCTGCCGCGCATGGCGCCGGCCTCTTCGAGGAGGAAGCCGTAGCCCGGACGCGCCTTCGCGAGCTCGGCGCGCAGGATCTTCTCGGCTTTGAGATCGGCTGCGGTGACGAATTCCCCCGGGCCCTTGACCGAGACCTGAAGCTGCTCGACCTCGCCGAAATCGCGGATCAGTCCCTTGGCCGCTTTGAGCGCGGCCCCGGCCATCACGTTGATCAGCGCCGAGCGCCGCGGTCCCGCCATCGGTTAGGGGTCAGTCCTTCGCGCGCTCGACATAAGAGCCGTCGGCGGTGTTGACGACGATGCGCGTGCCGGCGCCGATATGCGGCGGGATCATCACCCGGCGGCCGTTCTCGAGCTTACCCGGTTTATACGACGAGGACGCGGTCTGGCCTTTCACCACCGGGTCGGCTTCGACGACTTCGAGCGTGACCGTCTGCGGCAGGGTGACGGAGAGCGGCGTGCCTTCGTGGGTCTGGACGGTGCATACCATGTTCTCTTGGAGGAAATCGGCCGCCTCGCCGATCATCTCGCGATCGACCGTCGTTTGCTCGAAGGTCTCGCTGTCCATGAACGTCGCGTGATTGCCGTCCATGAAGAGGAACTGCATCTCTTTTTCCTCGAGCGTCGCGCGTTCGACGGTCTCTTGCGTGCGATAGCGCTCGATCGTCTTGGTGCCGGTCTTGATGTCGCGCATTTCGATCTGGGTGAAGGCGCCGCCCTTGCCTGGCTGAACGATTTCGCGTTTCAGCACGAGCATCAGCTTGCCCCCGTTTTCGAGGACAAAGCCGGGCCTAATATCGATGGCATTGATCTTCATGGCGCTTCCTTTGGCGCGGCAGTTGCGGCGGTCATGGGATTTGGCGCAGGTTCCTAGCAGTTCGACCGGGCTTATGAAAGGGGTGGGAGGCATGAGCGAGAGCGCGTGGTGGCGGCCCGATGCACTGGCCCGCCGCCGGCCCTACCTCGAGGCGCGCGGCCGCATCCTTCAGGCGATGCGCGAAGTGTTCGCTTCACGCGACTTCACCGAGGTCGAGACGCCGGCGCTGCAGGTAAGCCCGGGGCTGGAGCCGCATCTCAAAGCTTTCGCCACGCTGCTGGAGCGTCCGGGCGAACGGCCGGCCGCGCGCTTCCTCCATACGTCGCCCGAATTTGCGATGAAGAAGCTGCTGGTCGCCGGGATGCCGCGCATTTTCCAACTGGCGCATTGCTTCCGGAACGCGGAGCGGGGCGCGACGCATTCGCCGGAATTCGCGATGCTCGAATGGTATCGCGCCGGCGCCACCTATCTCGACCTGGTCGCTGATTGCGAGGCATTGCTGCGTGCGGCCGGCACGCGGCTGATGACTTGGCAGGGTCGAATCTGTGATCCGCATAGCGCGTGGGAGCGGCTAACCGTGGCCGAGGCGTTCAGCCGGAATTGCGGCATCGACATTCTGGCGACCGTGGGAGATTTGGACGCGCTCGCCGCCGCGGCGCGGCCTTTAGGTATCGCGCCGCATCCGGGCGACAGCTGGGAGGATTTGTTCTTCCGCATCTTCCTTGGCGCGATCGAGCCGAAGCTCGGCATCGGCGCGCCGACGGTGCTCTACGATTACCCGATCAAAATGGCCGCGCTGGCCCGGCCCAAGGCAGCCGATCCGCGCCTATGCGAGCGGTTCGAGCTCTATGTCTGCGGGCTCGAACTCGCCAATGCTTTCGGCGAGCTGACCGATGCCGGCGAGCAGCGCCGGCGCTTCGAAGCCGATGTCGCGAAGAAGCGTGCGCTCTATGGCGAGACCTATCCGATCGACGAGGATTTCCTGGCGGCGCTCGAACACGGGATGCCGGAAAGCGCCGGCATCGCCCTGGGCTTCGATCGGCTGGTGATGCTCGCGTCGGGCGCGACGCATATCGACGACGTGCTCTGGGCGCCGGTCACCTGACGCGAGGCTACTGCTTCTTCAGCGTGTAAACCCAATCATTGAGACCGACCTCCACCGTCGTCTGGTCGACGAAATGCCAATCGAATTCGCACCCGGTCTCGAGCGTGCGGAAGGAATTGCCTTTGAAGCCCAGCCGCGCCGCGAGTTTGGCGGGGTCGATCGCTGGATCGCGCTCGCGCATCTCCCCAAACGCGCCTTGGAAAAGATCTGAAGCCGGATATTGCTTGAGTGCGTAGCGCGGCCTCTGGCAGGCGAAGACGCGCGGCCCCGCGATCTCGTTCGGCCTGATCGATACGGTCTTGCCGAGGAGAGAATCCCGCTCGGCCCGATTTGGCTTGCGCGCCGCCGGCGCGGCCCAGGGCGCGACGACGGCCGAGGTGAATTTCCAATTGCCGAGATAGAAGGGGTCGGCGGCTAATGCGGGGGAGAGCAGCGCCCCGATGAGCGAGAAAGCAATAAACGCGGTGCGAATGTGCATGGTCACGCTTCTATCACGCTGGCTCCGACACTGAGAAGCGCGGCTTCCGCATTCGGCGCGCGCAAGATATGCACCAGACGCGACGGTCGCTTTTCAGCTTGCCGTCTTGATCGCGTCGTTGAAGGCCTTCACCGCGGCAGCCGGGCCTTGGGGGTGATCCCAAACCGCGGCGATCACAGCGAGGAAATCAGCGCCGGCTTTGACGAGCGTGCCGCAATTTTCCGGTGTGATACCGCCGATGGCGCAGGACGGCACCGTCATGATCTCGCTCCACCAGGTGAGGATCTCCGGATCGTTGCCGGCGATGCGGCGCGTGTCCTTGGTCGTGGAACGGAAGAAGCCGCCGAAGGCGACGTAATCGGCGCCGGCCTCGGCGGCTTCGATAGCAAGGTGGCGCGAGTTGTAGCAGGTGACGCCGACGATCTTGTCGAGCCCGAGGATCTTGCGCGCCGCCTCGTAGGAGGCGTCCTCCTGGCCGACATGCACACCGTCGCTCCCGGTCTGCAGCGCGAGATCGGGCCGGTCGTTCATGATGAAAGCGACATCATGCGATTGCGCGATCGGCCGGAGCACATCCGCGGTGCGGCGGATCGTGTCGTCGTCGACGTCTTTCAAGCGGAGCTGCAAGCAGGCGACGTCGCCGGCTTCGAGCGCGGCTTCGAGCTTCGGCGCGAACGCCGCCGGCTCGAAGGCCGGCGGCGTGATCAGATAGAGCCGGGCGCTCACGCCTCGCCGCGATAGATGCGGATGATATGGTCGAGCATCTTCAGCGCGTCCTCGCGTGGGCGCTGGAAGGTGTTGCGGCCGATGATCGAGCCATTGGCGCCGCCATCGCGGATCGCGCGCGCTTCGTTGTAGACGCCGTCGAGATCCTTCGCCTCGCCGCCCGAAAAGACGACGATGCGCTTGCCGTTGAAGCAGGATTGCACGACATGGGCGATGCGCTTGGCCGGCGTCGAGATGTCGATCTTCTGCTGCTCGTACACTTTCTTCGCGGCATCGAGCTCGAGGAAATCGGTCGGCGGCTTCACCTTGATGATATGCGCGCCGAGCTGCGCCGCGATATGCGCGGCATAGGCACAGATATCGATGGCGGTCTCGCCGTTCTTCGAGAGGCTGCCGCCGCGCGGATAGGACCAGATCACGACCGCAAGACCATAGGATTTCGCCTCGCGCCCCATCTCGGCGATCTCTTCCATCATGCGATAGGCTTCATCGGACCCTGGATAGATGGTGAAGCCGATCGCCGAGCAGCCGAGACGCAGAGCGTCGCGGACGCTCGCCGTGACGGCTTGCGAGGGCGCCTCCTTGGCCCGCGCCATGCTGTTCGCGGAGTTGACCTTGAGGATCAGCGGCAGGGCGCCGGCGAAGGTCGCAGCGCCAGCCTCGATGAAACCTAGGGGCGCGGCATACGCCGAGAGCCCGGCCTCGAGGGCGAGCTGAAAAAAGTAATGCGGATCGTAAGCCGGGGGGTTCGGCGCGAAGCTGCGCGCGGGCCCATGCTCGATGCCCTGATCGACCGGCAGGATGACGAGCTTGCCGCTGCCGCCGAGCTTGCCCTGCATCAGGATGCGGGCGAGGTTGGCTTTTGTGCCCGGATTATCGCTTTCGTAATGGGAGAGAATGGTCCTGACGCGCTCGGTGAGCTGCATGGGAGACGTCCTCGATCTGTTGCCGCCGATATACCAAAAGCGGGCGCCATCGGCCACTCCGGCCCGCTGATTCGAACTTTGCCTAGGCTTCCCGAAGAAACGCGGCACAGGCGGTTTCGGGTCCCTGAATTTCGCGCAGATCGAGGCTGGTGTCGGCCAGTGGCACGAGAACCGCGCCCATGCCGGCAAGCTTTTCCCGAAGCTCGACCGGGCCGTGGAAGCGCAGATTATTGAGCCCGACCCGGAGCGCCGCCATCGCCGCGCCGGGCTGATCGCCGCAATCGAGGATCGCGGTGACACTGACCTGCGGATACGCCTCGCATGCCTGCTCGATGACCGATTTGAACCAGCCAGGCCCCGCCTGTAGACCGGCGCCCGGCGCGCTCGCCAGCGTCACTTCCTTGTCGCACGCCGCCGCAGCGGCCAGCGCGGCGCGCGCCTGGTCGAGCGAATGGATGACGATCTCGCGGCGCACTTACCCCAATATGCCCCTAACCCAATTTGCCAACGAGCGCGGCGGCTTCGACCATGCGGTTCGAAAAGCCCCATTCATTGTCGTACCAGCTCAGCACGCGCACGAAGCGCTTGTCGATGACCTTGGTCTGGGTGAGGTCGAAGCTCGAGCTGTGAGGATCGTGGAGGAAATCGCTGGAAACGACTTCGTCCTTCACCACGGCGATGATGCCGCGGAACCGGTTCGAGTTCGCGGCTTTTTCCATCAGGCTATTGATCTCGTCGCCGCTCGTGTCGCGGGCGGCGGTGAATTTGAAATCGATCAGCGAGACATCGGGCGTCGGCACGCGGATCGACGTGCCGTCGAGCTTGCCGTTGAGGCTCGGAATGACGAGGCCGAGCGCCTTGGCCGCGCCGGTCGACGTCGGGATCATGTTGACAGCGGCGGCGCGGGCGCGGCGCATATCCTTGTGCAACGTGTCGACCGTGTTCTGATCGCCGGTGTAGGAATGGATCGTCGTCATAAAGCCATGCACGATGCCGACGCCTTCGTGCAGCACATAGGCCACCGGCGCAAGGCAATTGGTGGTGCAGGAGCCGTTCGAGAGGACACGATGCGAGGCATTTACCTGATCGCTGTTGACGCCCATCACCATCGTGATGTCGACCTCGTCGGCAGGCGCCGAGACGATTACGCGTTTCGCGCCGGCCTCGAGATGTTTGCCCGCGGTGTCGCGCTTGGTGAAGAGCCCAGTGCATTCGAGCGCGACATCGACGCCGAGCTCTTTCCACGGTAGCTTCGCGGGATCGCGCTCGGCGATCACCTTCATTTTGCCGCGCCCGACATCCATCCAGTCGCTGCCGGTGCTGATGCCGTCTTTGAAGCGGCCATGGACGCTGTCGTATTTCAAGAGCTGGGCGTTGGCGTGAACCGTGCCGAGATCGTTGATGGCGACGACCTCTAGATCGTCGCGATTCTGTTCATGCAAGGCGCGCAGCACGAGGCGTCCGATGCGGCCGAAACCGTTGATCGCAACTTTGATGGCCATTCTTTACCCCTGAATGTTTCTCAAACGAAACCGAGGGCCGCCTCGACAACGGCCTCGGCGGTGATACCGAAATGCGGATAAAGCGCTTCGATTGGCGCTGAGGCGCCGAAATCATGCATGCCGATGAACCGGCCACGATCGCCGGTATAGCGATTCCAGCCGAATTCCACAGCGGCCTCGACCGCGACGCGCGGCGCGGTGCCGAGCACGGCGCGACGATAGGACTCGTCCTGCGACTCGAAAAGCTGCCAACACGGCATCGAGACCACGGCTGCGGCGATGCCCTTGGCGGCGAGCTGCTCGCGCGCCGTCATCGCGATGCCGACCTCGGAGCCGGTCGCGAGCAGCGTGATCTTGCGCGCGCCATCGGCTTCGGCAAGCACATATGCGCCGCGGGCGGAGCGGTTCTCGCCCGCGTCCTTGCGTAGCGCCGCCACCGGCTGGCGCGTCAAGGCGAGGATCGACGGCCGATCGGTATGAGCGAGCGCGAGTTCCCAGCATTCCGCCGTTTCGACCGCGTCGGCGGGGCGGAAGACCTGGAGATGCGGAATCGCGCGGAGCGCCGCGAGATGCTCGACCGGCTGATGCGTCGGCCCGTCTTCACCCAGGCCGATCGAATCATGGGTCATCACATAGATGACGCGTAGCTTCATCAGCGCTGACAGGCGGATCGCCGGCCGGCAGTAATCGGTGAAGACGAGGAACGTGCCGCCATAGGGCACGATGCCGCCATGCGCCGCCATGCCGTTCATCGCCGCGGCCATGCCGTGCTCGCGGATGCCGTAATGGATATAGCTGCCGTCGAAATGATCGCGATCGACGACCTTCTGGCTTTTGGCCTTGGTATTGTTGGACGGCGTCAGATCGGCCGAGCCGCCGATCAACGAGGGCATGACCGGCGCCAGCACGTCGAGCACGCTGCCCGAAGCCTGGCGCGTTGCCGTCTTCGGCCCCTCGGCGGCGAATTTCGTGCGCAGCGCCGCGAGCGCGTCGCGCGCGGCTTTCGGCATCTCGCCCGATTGCAGCGCGTCGAACTCGGCGCGCTCGTTCGATTTCGCATGCCGCTCGTGCCACGCAGCCGAGGCGGCTTTGCTGCGCTGACCGACCTTGTGCCAGGCCTCGACCATGTCGGCGGGCACGACGAAAGGCGGCGAGGTCCAGCCCAAGCGCTCGCGCGTGCCGGCGATCTCTTCCTTGCCGAGCGCCGCGCCATGCGCCGCGGCGGTGTTGGCTTTGGTCGGCGCGCCGAACGCGATGATGGTGCGGCAGGCGATCATCGACGGCCGGTCGTCCGCCTGCGCCTTGCGGATCGCATCGGCGATCGCATCGGTGTCGTGGCCGTCGATGCGCTGGGTGTGCCAGCCGCTCGCATCGAAGCGCTCGATCTCGTCCTCGTGCCGCGCGAGATCGGTGGGTCCATCGATCGAAATGTGGTTGTCGTCCCAGAAAAGGATCAGCTTGCCGAGCTTCAAATTGCCGGCGAGCGAGATCGCTTCCTGGCTGATGCCTTCCATGAGGCAGCCATCGCCGCAGAAGACATAGGTGTAATGATCGACCAGCTCCTTGCCGAAACGCGCGGCGAGGAGCCGCTCCGCGAGTGCCATGCCGACCGAATTGGCGATGCCTTGGCCCAAGGGACCGGTTGTTACCTCGATACCGGAAGCATGGCCGCGCTCGGGATGGCCAGCACACCGGCTGCCGAGCTGGCGGAACGTCTTCAGCTCATTCATCGTCATGTCGGCATAGCCGGTCAGATGCAGCAGCGAATACAGCAGCATCGAGCCATGGCCGTTCGAGAGAACGAAGCGATCGCGATCCGGCCAGTTGGGCTCGGCGGGATTGAATTTAAGGAATTGGCCCCAGAGCACCGTCGCGATATCGGCCATGCCCATCGGCATGCCGGGATGGCCGCTCTTCGCCGCCTCCACCGCGTCCATCGACAGCGCGCGGATCGTGTCCGCCATGCGCCGCAAATGCTTGTCGCGCGGAGGGGGAAGAGGCGGAGCGGCGCTGGTGGTGGCTTCGGAGGCGCTCATCGACGACCGTGATTCGTGGAGCGGGGGTGCCGCGCACCTTGCCGGGGCGTCACGCCTACGTCAACCGCCCGCGACCCGCGAAGTTCCGTCGCGATTCGCGCTGCCGGCTTTGCCTTGCCGAGGCTTTGCGTTTAAGGTCGCGCCGATCTCCGCATTGGGGCGTAGCCAAGTGGTAAGGCAGCGGATTTTGATTCCGCCATACGGAGGTTCGAATCCTCCCGCCCCAGCCAGCCGTTTTCGTTAGCGAGCGAAGCGAGCTTACGAAACGGTTGCCCTCGGGCTTGACCCGAGGGCCCAGTTTTTACCGATCTGATTGCGAGATGGGGCCCTCGGCCGTCGCCGAGGGTGGCAGATTTTCTAAGCGCCTGCGCGGCGCTAAGAAAATCTAGCCAGTTCGAATCCTCCCCGCTCGACCCAACCGTTTTCGTTAGCGAGCGAAGCGAGCTTACGAAAACGGTTGCCTTCGGGATTGACCCGAGGGCCCCGTTTTCGCTGCGAAATAGCCATTGCCCTTCAAAGGTGGCCCTCCACCTGACTTTTTCCCTGTTTGCCGAGGTTTGGTGCCGAGGGTAGTAATCGTTCTACTTTTCACCACGCTCGCGCCCCGATCGAACTCTGCTCATCATGTTCCGCTACGTCATGAAAGCCTTGGAAGCTAGCCGCTTGCATACCGACATCCGCCACAACTCTGAAGGAACGCGCCATGGCTAAGACGGTCTTCGTCTCGGACGAAACGGTGCAGCAGGTGCTCGACTGGAAGGAAATGGTCGACAAGCTTGCCGAAGCGCATGCGGCGGATCTGCACGCCGATTTCGCGCCGCCGCGCACGATGGCGCGCGGGCTCACCGGCGAGTGGACGCGCGCCCTGTGCGCCGTGCCAGCGGGTCCGATCATGGGCACGAAGTTTTTCGCTCTGGCAGCCAAGGGCGGCGGCATCCGCTACTGCATCGCGCTGTTCCAAAAGACAGACTCAGAGCTGGTCGCGCTCGTCGACGCCAACACGGTGACAGCGCGGCGCACGGCGGGCGCGACCGCGGTGGCGCTCGACAAACTAGCGCCGAACAGGCCACTGTCGGTCGGCATCCTCGGCTCTGGCCATGAGGCGTCCGCGCACCTCAATGCGATCGGCACGCGGCGCAAGTTTACCTCAATCAAAGTATTCTCGCTCACCGCCGCGAACCGCGAGGCCTTTGCCGCAAAGTTCGCCAAACAGCTCGGCATCCCCTGCACGGCGGTCGGGACACCGCGCGAGGCCGTCGAAGGCGTGGACATGGTGCTTGGTACTACCTCGACCCGCGGCGGCGAGCCTTCGCTCAAAGGCGAATATCTGACAAAGGGCCAGTGCATCGGCGCAATAGGCTCCACTTTGCCGGAGCAGTGGGAATGCGATCCGGTCGCCATGGACAAGGCAGACCTGATCGTTTGCGACAATGCCGAGGAAGTGCAGCACGGCACCGGCGACTTCATCAACGCGCGCAAGGCCGGGGTAAAGTTCGATGGCAAAGTGTTCGATCTGCCGGACCTCGTGAAGGGAAAGCTCGACGCGAAAGTGAAGGCGGCGGGCATCACGATGTACCGCTCCGCTGGGACAGGCCTTCAGGACGTGGTGGTGGCGGAGCTCGCCTGGCGCCGCGCAGTGGAGAAAGGCCTCGCCGTCGAGCTGCCGATGCAGCTCTTCCATAAGACCTCGGGAGCCAGTAGCCGGGCGCCACGGCCCGCCCCATAAGAGCGGTCCGCCGCTAACCGCCACAGCCGGTCTTCAATAATCGAACTTGGCGCCGTCGATCTTCGTATCGGTGAAGACTGTCTTTTCGAGCTTGGCGCCCCGGAAATCGCTGTTGGTCAGATTGGCGCCCCGCAGATTGGCCTCGGTGAGATCGGCGGCGCAGAACACCGTATCGGTCAGATTGCTGGCCCAGCTCGCACCGGTCGTCTTGCCGCTCGGACCCTTGATGACGACCGCCGCGATCGAGGTGCGGACGAGGATCGCATTGCTCAGATCGGCTCGCGGCATACGCGCGCCGTCGAGCACGCCGTCGGTCAGGTCGGCGTCCTGGAGGTCGGCGCGGCTGAAATTGGCGAATTGCAGGCTCGAGCCGATGAGCTTGGCGCGAACGAGGATCGAGCCCGAGAAGTCGACGCCGCTCAATTCGCGATGGGAGAGATCAAAATCGGTGAGATCGGCGTTGCGCATATTGGCGCGTTTGCCGTGTTTGCCGACAGTACGCACCCATTCACGATGGCCGTCCAGCATCTTGGTCAGCCGCTCGCTATTCGCCTTGATCTCTTCGGCCATTGGATCGATGCCGACCGCCGTGACATCGATGCCGGCGAGAATTGCGCCGGCAATGAGCATGCCTTGGACCTTGGTCGCGTGGAAACGGGCATAGGAGAGATCGGCGCCACGCAGATCGGCATCGGTCAGATCGGCCTCGGTCAAGTCGGCGTGGTTGAGCTTGCAGTGATTGAGGACGGCGTCACGCCCGTCGATCGCATTAAGCACGGCACCGTTGAGTTTCGCGCCGCGAAAATTGGCGCGGCGCATCTTTGCGGCGGTGAGGTCGGCGCGGCCTGTCGCTGCATCGGCATCCTTATCCTTACTTTTTTCCCATCCGCTCAGAAGAACGCCGGAGCGCAGATCGGCCTCGCAGAGCGTCGCTTCTTCGAGCTCCGCTTCGCGCAATGACGCGCCGCGCACATCGGCGCGGCTGAGATCGGTTTTCTGCAGCTTGGCGCTGGTGAGATTGGCGGCGAAGAGATCGGCTTCGGCAAGCTTGGCCTGGCTTAGCGCCGCCTTGCTGAGATTGGCGCCGGCGAGGCAGGCGCGCGTCAGGTCCACACCGGCGAAATCAGCGCCCGCAAGATCGACGCCATGCAAATCCAAACGGCGGCCGCCCGGCAGGCCGTTGAGCCACGCAGCGTGAGATCGGACGTGGCGTTGCAGCTCGGTCGGATTCATGGCTTCGTACGGATAGCAAAGGAATCCGCCAGAAATCGTAAATACGCACTGGCAAAAAATTTACCAAAAAATTTATGGATACCCGGAAAGGATGCGGTCGCGCGGTCAACCGGCGCTGCCATCCCTTTATGCGGGAAAATGGCGAGTCAGGCGCCGACCGCTTCCTCAACCGGAACCTTGCTCACCTCATGCGCTTGAAGTGCCGGCAGGATTTCGCGCGCAAAGCGGCGGATCTGCTCGACGAACATTTCCTGCGGCATGGCGCCACGATTAAACGACAAGATCACCGTCCCCGCACCCGTGCGATTCGCCGCGGCAATGATTCGCTCCGTGACTTCGGCCGCGGTGCCCCAAGGCAGGTTCTCGGCCTGACGCGCCACATCCTCCATCGTCATGTTGCGGAAATCGGCGCGCGCCCGCTCGGCAACCCGGCGATTCTCCGGCCGGATGTAATCCATCGAGCTCGACGAGACATAACCCGCAGCCTCGCCCTTGCTGTGCTCGGTGACATTGCCATGGCTGTAGAGCGTGCGGTTGAAATAGAGATGGTAGGGGCCGTTCTCTTTCACGGCGGCCGCCTTGCTGTCGGCGATGTAGACGGATTGGCCGAGCGCGATGTGGCGCGGCGCGATGCGATGCCCGGCGGCGGCGAGGCATTTGGCGAAATAGCGAATAACGTCTTCTTGCAAGCCGATCGAGCCAAGACCCGGCGTGATGGTGATGTTGTGCTTGCCGGCGAATTCGATCGATTCCTTGCTGCTTGTGATCGGCATCCAGATCGGCGGATGCGGTTGCTGCAGCGGCCGCGGCCAGAGCGCAACGTCGTGATAGGACCAGAATTTGCCGCGATAGGAGAAAACCTCCTCGCGCCACGCGCCCGTGATGATGTCATAGGCTTCCTCGAAGCGCGCGCGGGAGTCCGCCAAAGCCACGTTATGCACCTGGTATTCGCGCGGGATGCCGCGCGCGAAGCCGGCGATCAGGCGGCCCTGCGACAGGCAATCGAGCATCGCGAGCTCTTCCGCGAGCCGCAGCGGCTCATGCAACGGTAGCAGGTTGCCGTAGATCAGCAGCTTCACTTTCTTGGTGCGCTGCGCGATCGCCGAGGCGAGAAGGTTGGGCGAATTCATCAGCCCGTAAGGCGAGCAGTGATGCTCGTTGAAGCCGATGCCGTCATAGCCGAGCTGGTCGATCTCTTCCCAAGCGTCGAGATGCTCGGCATAAGTCCGCGTCGCGATCTCGGCGTCGAAATGTTCGCGCCGCAGCGGATAGGGTAGCTCGTTCTCGACCTTCAGATGATCGAGATGTTTGCCATAGGCCAAGAGATCGAAAACGAAGACCTTCATGATAGCTCCCTATTGCATGGCATTCATCTTGCGCTGCCCCTGCTAGGGCTGACAAGACGGGCAGTCGCCGCCGGCAATCTCGACCTTGGCGCCCACCCGGCCTATCATAAGGTCAGGAATATGATTGGGATCGGCAAGGGGAGGACACCATGCCTGTCATGCGCGTTGAATCGATTGTTTATGGCGTCGACGATGTCGCTGCCGCCACCACCTATTTCGAGGAATGGGGTCTGAAGCTGCGCGAGAAGGGCGCCAACGGCGCCGAATTCGCGCTCCCCACCGGCCAGAGCGTGCAGATCCGCGGTACTGGCGACAGCGTGCTGCCGAAGGCAATCGAAGGCGGCCCGACCGTGCGCGAGACGATTTGGGGCGTCGACAGCAAGGCGACGCTCGACGAAATCGGCGCCGAGCTCAGCAAGGACCGCGAGGTGACGCGCGACGCCCAGGGCGGACTTCACACCCATGACGATATCGGCTTGCAGATCGGTTTCCGCGTCGTCGCGCCCGGCGTCGATCCGGGACTGCCGCAGCGCCGCGGCGTCAATGTGGCCGTTGACCCGAATAAGCCGCCCGAACTCATCCGCATGGGCCATGTCGTGTTTTTCTGCCCCAAGGCGCAGAACGAGAAGGCATCGAATTTCTATCTCAACCGCTTGGGGTTCCGCCTCACCGATCGCGCCCTCGATCTCGGCGATTTCATGCGTGCACCGGGCTCGCCATGGCATCACAATCTTTTCTTCCTGAGCGCGACGCCGCGGACCGGCTGGAACCACGTCGCGTTCGACGTCTCCGATATGAATGACGTCGTCTCGGGCGGCCACAACATGCTGAAGAAGGGTTACAAAGCCTATTCCTCGCCCGGCCGGCACATCATGGGCTCGAACATGTTCTGGTATTTCAACGCCGTCTGCGGCGGCCAGACCGAATACTCGGCCGACATGGATTGCCTCGACGATAATTGGAAGACGCGCGTCTGGGAGCACAATCCCGGCGGCGATATGTGGCAATTCCAATCGAGCGACATCATCATCCCGCAATATATGCGGCCCGGTAATCGCGCGTAAGAAAAGCCTCGGGGGAAGCGATGTTGCGCTCTGCGCTTGCTATTGTTTGCGCGCTCGCCGCGCTGCTCCTCTCGCGGGCGGCGCCGGCGGACGAGCTGAAGCTCATCATGACGACGATCGCGCAACCGACCTCACCGGTCGGCCAGCAGACCTATCATGAATGGGCCGATCGCATAAACGCGCAGGGCAAGGGCGTCGTGCAGATCGACGTTCGCGATGGCTTTACCCTCGCGAGCAGCACGAATTTTTACGACCGGCTGCTTTCCGACGTGATGCAGATCAGCTTCGGCTCGCTCAACTATCTCGCCGGCAAGTTCAAGCTCTCGGAAGTCATCGCGCTGCCCTTCGTCATGAATTCGGCAGAGCAGGAATCCGTCGTATTCTGGCGGCTCTACAAGACCGGCATGCTCGATTCTGAATTCGACCAGATCGTGCCGCTCTTCTTCCAGGCCTTCCCGCCGGTCTCGATGCATCTCGTCAAGGCACCGGCCAAGCCGCTCGAAGACATCAGCGGCCTCAAATTCATTGCCAGCGGCAAGATCCCGACCGAGGTGGTGCAAAAGCTCGGCGGCTCGCCGCTCTCGATTGGCTTGACCGACAGCTATCAGGCGCTGCAGCGCGGCACCGCGGACGGCATCGACTTCCCGATGGCGGCCTTGCCCGATTTCAAGCTCGACGAGGTGACGAGCTATCACATCACCGCGGCATTCGGCGGCGGGCCGGGCGGCGTGTGGATGGCCAAGGCAAAATTCAACGCGTTGCCCGACAATGTGAAGAAGATCCTGATGGATAACTCCGGCGAGACGCAGAGCCGCCGCGCCGGTCAGATCCTCGACAATCTCGGCACCAAAGTGCGCGACGATCTCTCCCACAAACCCGGCCAGACCGTCGTGTCGCTGAGCGCCGAGCAGAACAAGAAATGGGGCGCCGCGCTGTCCCAAATCGCCGAGGAATGGGGCAAGACCGACGACGCCCATCGCCAGGTGCTGGCAAAGACACGCGAGCTCGCGGCACAGGTTTCAACGACCGCAAAATAGCCGCAAGCGGAATCGCTGCCGCGCGCAAATCCGATCTTGAAGTTAGCGTCTCGCGCCAAACCTAAAGTTTAGGTTCTTGCGTGAGGTAAGCTTATGCGCGTGTTCGTCGCTGGCGCGACCGGCGCTATCGGTTTGCGCCTTCTGCCGCGACTCGTTGCTGCCGGCCATACCGTCGTGGGGACGACCCGCAGGGCGGAGAAAATCTCGTTTATCGAGAGCTCAGGGGCGCGGGCAGTGATAATGGATGGCCTCGACATGCACTCCGTCACGCGGGCGGTGGCCGAAGCTGCGCCTGATGTCATCGTGCATGAGATGACCGATCTCGCGGGCACGAGTGATTTGCGGCATTTCGATCGCACCTTCGAAATGAGCAATCGCTTGCGGACCGAGGGCACCGATCATCTGCTGGCAGCAGCGCGACAGTCGGGCGTGAAACGGTTCGTCGCGCAGAGCTTTTGCGGCTGGCCTTACGCGCGTAACGGCGCGCTGGTGAAGGTCGAGACCGATCCGCTTGATCCGGCGCCGCCACGCGAATTTCGTCGCACCTTGGAAGCCATCCGCTATCTCGAACGCGTCGTCACCGAGGCCTCGCCGCTCGAGGGTGTGGTCTTACGCTACGGCGTCTTCTACGGGTCGGCGACCGGGATGTGCGACCCGGCGGCCATCGCGCAGATCCGCCGGCGCCTCATGCCACTGATCGGCGATGGCGAGGGTCGTTGGTCCTTCATCCACGTCGACGACGCTGCCGCTGCGACAGCCATTGCTGTCGAGCGTGGTTCGCCCGGCGTCTACAACATCGTCGACGACGAGCCCGCCCCGGTCAGGGAATGGCTGCCGGTGCTTGCCGCTGCCTCGGGTGCGAAACCGCCGCGCCACGTGCCCGCTTGGCTAGGCCGGTTTCTTGCTGGGGAGCATCTTGTCGCGATGATGACCGAAAACCGGGCCGGCTCGAATGCCAAGGCGAAAGCGGCGCTCGGGTGGTCCCCGGCGCATTCTTCATGGCGTCAGGGTTTCGCAGAAATACTGACGCAGAACAAAGCGAAACAAGCGAGCGAGCCGCGCGCCGCTTAGGGTGCAACGCGCCATTCGCGCCATGCACTTGCGCGCCGCGCCATTGGCGGGTTTAGTGACCCCGCAGAAGAGGCGGAGTCACGAGAAAATGGTCGAGCGGAGCGAATCGTCGGGCGGCATCGGCAAGCCGGTGCAGCGCAAGGAAGACAAGCGGCTTCTCACCGGCAAGGGCTACTACGTCGCCGACGTCTATCCGGCGAATGCGAGCTTCATGGCGGTGGTGCGCTCGCCCCACGCACATGCGCGGATCCGCGGCATCGAGACAAAAGCAGCGAAAGCGTCGCCGGGTGTGATCGCGGTGCTGACCGGCAAGGATTACGCCGCCGAAGGGCTGCAGCTGATGGATCACAAGCCGTCGCTGGTCGGCCCGCCCGATGTAACGGTCTGCGTGCGCCCCGGCTTCAAGACATTCACTCACCCGCAGCCGATGCTGCCGGCTGACAAGGCGCGCTATGTCGGCGAGCCGGTCGCGATCGTTGTCGCCGAGACGCTCGATCAGGCGAAAGACGGCGCCGAGCTGGTCCATGTCGATTACGAGGTGCTGCCCGCGGTCGCCATGGCGACGGATGCGATGAAGCCCGAGGCGCCCAAAGTCTGGGACGAAGCGCCATCGAACCTCGTGGTCGATGTCGATGTCGGCGACAAGGCGGCGACGAACGAAGCTTTCGCCAAGGCGGCACATGTCGTGAAGCTCGAATGCTGGTGCAACCGCGTCACCGGCACGCCGATGGAGCCGCGCAACGCGGTCGGCGAATACGATCCGAAGAACAATTTCTATACACTCTATGCCGGCACCGGCAGCGGCGTCGCGCGCGAGCGCGGCGATCTCGCGAGTTGCCTCGGCGTGCCAGTCGAGAATGTCCGTGCGCTATGTGGCGATATGGGCGGCAATTTCGGCACGCGGAACTTCTTCTTCCCCGAATATGTGCTGGCGCCCTGGGCGGCGAAAAAGATCGGGCGGCCGGTCAAATGGCTCGGCGACCGCACCGAATCTTTCGTCAGCGATTATCAGGGCCGCGACTTGACCGTCGAGGCGGAGCTCGCGCTCGATAAGGACGGCAAGTTCCTCGCGATCCGTGGCACGAATATCAGCAATGTCGGCGCGCATACGATCGCTTTCGTTCCGCTGCGCAAGGGCCTCGGCCAGATGTCGGGCGTCTACGACATTCCCGCCGTCTATTTCCGCGGCTGCGCCGTCGTGACCAACACGCCGCCGACCACGCCCTATCGCAGCGCCGGCCGCCCGGAAGCGGTCTATGTGCTGGAGCGCCTCGTCGATATGGCGGCGGATCAATGCGGCTTCGATCCGGCCGAGCTGCGGCGCAAGAATTTCATTGCCGCCGACAAATTCCCCTACACCAACGGCGTCGGTCAAACCTATGACAATGGTGAATACGAGAAGGGGCTGAACGAGGCGCTCCGCCTGGCAGACTGGAAAGGCTTCGCGTCCCGCAAAGTCGAAGCGAAGAAACGCGGCAAGCTGCGCGGCATCGGCATCGGCAATTACATCGAGATCGCCGGCGGCTTCCCGCGCGAGCGCACCGAGGTGACGGTTGCGCCCGAGGGCCGGGTCGAGCTCGTGCTCGGCACGATGAACAGCGGCCAGGGGCATGAAACGAGCTTCGCGCAGCTCGTCACCGAATGGCTCGGCGTGCCGTTCGAAAGCGTCGACTATGTCGCGCATGACACGAAGCGGGTCTCGGCCGGCGGCGGCTCGCATTCCGGCCGCTCGATGCGTCTCGCCAGCCTCGTCATCGGCATCGCGACCGACATCATCATCGAGAAAGGCAAGAAGCTCGCCTCGCATCTGCTCGAGGCTTCGGTCGCCGATATCGAATTCACCGGCGGCCGTTTCGGCATCAAGGGCACCGACCGCTATATCGGGATCTTCGATGTCGCGAAGGCGGCGGCGACGCGCAAGGACATCCCGGCCGAGCTGCAAGGCAAGCTCGACGGCATCGGCGATCAGGTCGTGGCCTCCGGCGCTTGGCCGTCGGGCACGCATATCTGCGAAGTCGAGATCGATCCCGATACCGGCGAGACGGAGCTCCTCCAGTGGAGCGGCGTCGACGATGTCGGCCGCGCGATCAATCCGATGATCCTCCACGGCCAGACGCATGGCGCGGCGGCGCAAGGCATCGGCCAGGCGCTGATGGAGCTCTGCTACTACGATCGCGACACGGCGCAGAACCACTCGGCTTCGTTCATGGATTACGCCGTGCCGCGCGCCGATATGATGCCGGCGTTCAACACCGAGCTGATCGAGCTGCCGGCGACCAGCCATCGCTACGGCATCCGGCCGGGCGGCGAGGGCGGCACGACGCCGGCGCTCGCCGCGGTCATCAACGCGATCGTCGATGCGCTCTCCGACTACGGCATCCGCCACGTCGAGATGCCGGCGACGCCCGAGCGTGTGTGGCGCGCGATCCAGGACGCGAAAGGGGCGGCGGAATAGTTCGCGCGCTAACGCGGCAACGCCGCGCCCATCGCCTTGGCGATCACATCGATATCGTGATCGCTGATCGCGAAGAGGCCGAAGCGCAGCTGGTAGCCCCAATTGCGTTTGCCCTTGGTGAAGTCGAGCTGCTCGAGCAGCGGCGCGATCGGCGCTTCTTGCCGCGACAGCCATTCCACCTTGCGGCGGAAGGGGTGGAAGTCGGCGCTCATCGCGACCTGATAGGGCGCACCAATTTGGACAACCCCGAGCAGGATGAAGGCCCGGCATTTGTCCTTGCCGCGGAACGTGAAGGTCGGCGCGTAATAGGCGACACGATCACCCGGATTGACGCGCCGGAGCGGGCCGCCCTTGCCGTGGCAGATCTGCATGAAGCCGCCCTCTTCGCCGCCGCGCCGCGCGTGCTCGGCCGCGGCGACCGCGATCCAGTTCTTCGCCATGAAGCTCCTCCATTTTCACGAAAGAGCCTAGCCCGGCCTGCTGTCAGAATCTGTCAGCAGTCTCACGCCGCGGCCGGATCGGGGATTTTCTCGATCGCGCGCCATTCCTTGAGCAGCGCCGCGCGGCGCCGCGGATAGCGCGTCTCGCTCACCGCGAGCTTGACGATGCGGTCGGTACGGAAATGGCGATAGCCCTGGCGCAGCTCGCACCACGCGGCGGGGAAAG
>JADMIO011135802.1_pt1 | contig 31526 bp, 15 predicted proteins | sample 8958161 | NCBI WGS metagenome assembly JADMIO01 (sample SAMN16585339, study PRJNA669376) | soil metagenome | isolation source: Crop rotation soil | place: USA: Cullars Rotation, Alabama | collected 2011 | reverse complement strand
CCTGGGCGCGCGCCGCGGCCAGTAACTGGTTGGGGTCGCCGGATGATCGGATGATCATCGTCATGCCACTGGGGGCAATCTGTGGGTAAGCGAAATATCCCTGTACCCGGTTGGAATCCTGGCTTAGGCCTTCCATCTTGACGCGGCCGACCACGCCTACCACCGTCAGCGCCGGTCCCTTGTTTTCACTGCCCAAATGAATGCGTTTGCCGACTGCCTCTTCACCGGGCCAGTAACGGCGCGCAAACTCTTCGTCGATAATGATCACATTCATGCCGGAGGTGACCCGCTCGCCTTCGCTGAGCTTGCTCAGATCGCGGCCGGCGACGAACGAGCGGTCATCGTGATCGTCGAAGTAACGGCCGCGAACGAGCGGAATATTCATGGCGCGAAAATAATCGGGAGTGACCGCGCAAGCTTCCATAAGAGGTGTCTGGCCCGGCGGAGGTTCCGGCCGCCCATCGACGACGAAAGAGGTTTGCCAGCCGTTATTTCCCAGCGGCAACCCGGAGGCGCCGGCCGCGGCTTCTACGCCGGGCAGGCCCCGGACGTTTTCGATCAAACGGCGGAAGAAAGCCGAACGCTGATCTTCGGAAGCATATTTTGCCCGCGGCAGGGTGAGGTTGAAGCTGGTCAGGTGCTCGTACGAGAATCCGGGATTGACCTGTTGCAGCCGATAGAAGCTGCGCATCATCAAGCCGGCCCCGATCAGCAAGACCATGGTAGTGGCCACCTCCACCACCACCAACGAGCTGCGCAGCCAATGGCGGCGCGACATGCCACGGCCGCTCTCTTTTAAGGTTTCGTGAACGCCAACTTCGCCGGCTTGAATTGCCGGCACCAGTCCGAACAGAATGCCGGTCAGAAAAGAGATGCCAATCGTGAAAACCAGCACGCGCCAGTCGAGCCCGACCTCGCCGGACCTGGGAATCGCATTTGGGCTGACAAAAAGAATCAATTGAATGCCCCAACGCGCGACGAGCAATCCCAACCCGCCGCCGATCAAGGCGAGCAAAATGCTTTCGGTAAGCAGTTGCCGGGCAATGCGCCAACGGCCCGCGCCCATGGCTGCGCGAATCGCCATCTCTTTTTGCCGGGCCCCGGCCCGGGCCAACAACAAGTTGGCGATGTTCGCGCAGGCAATCAGGAGCACAAATCCGACCGCTCCAAACAGGACCCAGAGCGTGCGGCGAACATCGCTGACGAAAACTTCCAGCAGAGGCTGAACATGAATACCGTTGCCCGATATTTCTTTCTGATATTGCGCCGAAAGATTCGCGGCGATGTTGCGCATATCGGCTTGCGCCTGTTCCAGCGTGACGCCGGGCTTCAGCCGCGCAATTCCGTAAAGCCCAGGGTGGTTGCCACGCTGTTGCCAATTAGGATCTGCCGAAAGCGGACCGACGGGTGTCCACATCTCAACCCGATTGGGATACTGAAAACCCTTCGGCATCACCCCAATCACGGTGTAAGGCCGGCCGTTGAAGGTGAGCGTTTGGTTAAGGATGCTGTCCTGCCCGCCGAACCGGCGTTGCCACAACGCATAACTAAGGACCACGACCGGCGCGCCGCCGGGTTTGTCTTCCTCGTTTGTGTAAAGCCGTCCCAGCGCAGCGTTCACGCGCAGGGCTGACAGTAGATCGGCCGACATCTGGGCGGTGAGAATGCGTTCGGCTTCGCCCAGACCGGTCAGGTTGTAACTGTTCCGGTTATAGACCCCGATCTTTTCGAAGACATGGTTCTGATTGCGCCAGTCGGTGAAGTTTGGATACGAGATAGAAATCTCGTCCATTGACTTGCTGGTTTCATTGAGGAACACGAGGCGGTCGGCTTCTTCAAAGGGAAGAGGCCGCAACAGCACCGCGTTGACGACGCTGAAGATGGCGGTGTTCGCGCCGATGCCCAGAGCCAGCGCCAGAATCACGATGAAGGTGATGGCCGGATTCTTCAATAACATCCGGAGGCCAAAACGGATGTCCTGCCAAAGTGTTCTCATCTTATAGACCTCCTTAGTGGCACAGACTTCAGTCTGTGTTTTTCTAAGTAATCAGTGTCTTCCGGAGCGCTCACAGACTAAAGTTTGTGCCACTCACTCATATCTCAGGGCCACCAGCGGATTGACGCGGGTCGCGCGCCAGGCTGGGACATAACTCGCCACGAAAGTTATCGCGAACAATCCAAACGCCACGGCCGCAAAAGTAGTTTTGTCCGTCGCTGCTACGTCGAAGAGCAGCGTCGAGATCACTCGCGTTAAGCCGAATGATCCAGCCAGTCCGACTAAGACTCCGGTGATGGCCAGGAGCACGCCCTGCTTCAGAATCAGTCTGAGGACATCGCTGCGCTGCGCTCCCAACGCCATGCGCAGCCCAATCTCATGCGTCCGTTGCTGCACGGCATAAGACATCACGCCGTAAATCCCCACCGCGGCCATTACCAGAGCGACGCCGGAAAAGATGGCCAGCAATAACGAGTTGAATCGCGAACGCGCTACCGATCGCGCCATTAACCCACTCATCGTGATGACTTCGCCGATGGGTTGCTCCGGATCCATCTGGTGGATCACATTGCGGGCGGCCGCGGCGACACTCGAGTTGTCGCCACGCGTGCGAATCGTGAGCGTCATCGACGAATAGACCAGCTCGGCGTGCGGCCAAAAGGACATCGGCTCGACCTCGACGTCCAGACCTTTGTGTTTGTTATCTCCGACGATGCCGATGATTTCGCTCGGCAGGTTTTCGTCTTTCATGTTGATGATTACGCGCCTGCCGATGGGGTCCTGTCCGGGAAAGATCTCGCGCGCAAACGTTTCGTTAACCACAACGACGTGCCGCATCTCCAGAGCTTCCTGCTGCGTGTACAAACGGCCACGCTTGAGCGGGATGTGCATGGTTTGAAAATAATTGGCGTCGGTGACGCAGACGCCGGTGCTGAAGTCCTGGCCCGGCGGCCGCGGCGGTTGGCCTTCGATCTGGACTCTGGTTCCGGAATGAGGACCGCCGAACGGAATTGTGTTGATGGCCCCCGCGGATTCGACGCCGGGAATGGCGCGAATCTGATCAATCGCCTGTTTGAAGAAATTTAGAACTTTGGGATCGCTGTCGTACTTGCGATCGGGCAGGTTGATTCGCATCGTCAAAAGATTGCCGGCGTCGAAACCCGGGTCGACCGATTGCAGGCGGCTCAAACTCTTCATTAGCAGGCCGGCGCCGATCAGAAGCACGAGCGCGAGCGCAACCTGCGCGACGACAAATACGCTGCGCACTCGTTGAGAGCGCGTTCCGCCGGCGACACTCTTGCCGCCTTCTTTCAGTGGCTCGTTGAGATCGAATCGTGATGCCTCAAGCGCAGGCACCAAACCAAAGACGACACCGGTAACCAGCGTCAGCCCAATTGTGAACAGCAGCACCGGCACATTTACGGTGGTGCTGCGCAAGTCCATCAACTCGGGCGGGCTGAGCGCAAGCAACGCTTTGGTGCCCCACCAGGCCAGCAATAATCCAAGAAGGCCACCAAAAATCGAAAGCAAAACGCTCTCAGTCAAAAGCTGTCGCGCAATTCGCCAGCGGCTCGCGCCGAGGCCAGCCCGCAACGCGATCTCTCTTTTCCGAGAAGCCGCGCGAGCCAGCAAGAGATTTGCGACGTTGGCGCAGGCAATCAGCAGCACGAACCCAACCGCGCCGAGCAGAATCATGAGCGGCTTGCGGATCTCGCCGGTGAATTGAGTGCGCAGTGGGACCACGGTGACGCCCCACTTTGCGTTGAATTGGGGGTACTGTTGCTCGAGCCGCGCGCCGATCACGTTCATCTCGTTCTGCGCTTGCTCAGGAGTGACGCCGGGTTTCAATCGCGCCACCGCGCGCGCGAACCGACCGTGGCGCTCACGCAATTCGTTCGAGATTTGCCACGGCGACCAAACCTGCGGCGGGCGGCTAATCATCGAGCCCTTCTGCACGTACCAGCTGACTTCGGGTGGCAGGACGCCGATGATTTCGTTTGGTTGATTGTCCAGAATTACTTTGCGTCCGACGATGTTTTGGTCGCCGCCAAAACGTCTCTGCCAAAGGTCGTAACTAATCACGACGACGTTTGGCTTGCCCGTCTTCCCGTCGTCCGGCGTGAAAGTCCGTCCCTTAATCGGATTCACACCCAGCAGAGAAAACAGATTTGTGGTCGCCAGCTGGCCCGGAATTTCTTCCGGCTCGCCGTCACCAGTGAGATTTGCATTTTGATCAAAGAACGCGGCCATGTCGGAAAAGACGGTGTTCTGTTCTTTCCAATCAAAAAAGTTTCCCAGGTTGATGACGTTCTGCGGATTGCCTTTGCCGCTCTTGCGGTTCTCCCAAACGATGGCCAGACGATCTCCGTCGGCATAGGGCAATGAGCGGAGCAACACCGCGTGCACCACGCTGAAGATGGCGGTGTTCGCGCCAATCCCGAGCATTAGAGCGATGATTGCAACTGCGGTAACGGCCGGACTCTTGATCAGCATCCGGGCCCCAAAACGTATGTCCTGAAGTAAACCCTGCATAATTTCCCCTCTTTCAACCCTTGTGGCACAGACTTCAGTCTGTGTTTGTTCTGCCTAATCAGCGCTTATGAGCGATCACAGACTGAAGTCTGTGCCACTTGCTATTCGTATCTCAGCGCCACCAGCGGATCGACCTTTGCCGCCCTTCGCGCCGGTATTACACACGCCAGCAAGGCCACGACAATCAATATCGCAGCGACGATCAGGAACGTCATCGGGTCAATGGGTGGCACTCCAAAGAGCAATGTCGCGAGATATCGTGTCAGACCAAACGCCCCCGCAAACCCGATTGCGATCCCTACCAACGCGAAGAGAACTCCGCGTGTTAGAACCAGCTTTAGTACGTCTCTCATCTGCGCGCCCAGAGCAATCCGCACACCGATCTCGTGAGTACGTTGGGTTACGTAATAAGCCGTCACACCATAGATTCCGAGCATTGCAAGCAACATCGCCACACCCGCAAAAGTACTGAGCAGCAACATCGGTGAACGGCGAGGGGCCGCCGCCGTAGTGACAACGTCATCCAATGTCTTGACGTTGTAAATTGTCATCCCCTTATCGACGGCTCTGATCTCGTTGCGAACCGCGCCGGCTAACGCCGTGGGCTCACCGTTGGTCCTTACAGCCAGGGAAAGACTTCCCCAGCCTGCATCCTGGGCAAAAGGTACGTAGATCTGAGACTCTGCTTCGCTGTCGAGATACGCACGTGTGTCGCCGACAACGCCTACGATTTCGCGATGAAACTTCTCATCGTGCCAAACCCAAATTTTTCGACCAACCGGACTCTCGCCGGGCCAAAGTTTACGAGCCAAAGTTTCGTTGACGATGACAACCTTGTCCTTATCGATCGTATCGCGCTCAGTGAACCGACGTCCCTCTTTGAGTGGTATTTGCATCGTGTCGAAGTACGTGGGGGTCACGGTGAGAAAGTTGGCGTTGCCTTCAGCCGCAGACGTTGCCGGATCCCCCTCGCGCACATATCCACGGCCGAGATTGAAGGTATCTCCGCGAAGCGGCAAACTTAGGACTGCTCCTGCCGAAGCTACTCCGGGCAAGCTGCTGATTCGTTCAATAACCTGGCTGTAGACCTGCACGCGTGCTTCTCCCGGTTGGTACTTGCCGGCTGGAAGCGAGACCCGCATTGTGAGCATGTTTGAAGGATTGAAACCGGGATTCACTTCCCGTAAGCGAATGAAACTCTTGATTAGCAACCCGGCGCCCACCAACAACATGAATGAAAGTGCAATTTCAGAAACCATCAACGCGCTGCCAAGGCGGTTCCGTCGAGCCTGAGATCCAGACCGGCCACTTTCCTTGAGAGCTTCATTAAGATCGATCTTGGAAGTTTGAATCGCCGGTACTAAACCAAAAACGACACCGGTTACGAGGGCGACGGCAAAAGCAAAACCGAAAACTCTCGCGTCCATACCGATCTCTTCAAATCGAGGACTATTTGGCGGGCTAAGAGAAACGAGGAGTCTGGTTAACCAGACGCTCAGCACAATTCCCAGCACTCCGCTCACTATCGAAAGCAGCACACTCTCGGTAAGCAGTTGTCGAACGATGCGGAACCGGCTGGCGCCCAGAGCTGTTCGAACGGCGATCTCGCTCTGCCTGTAAGTCGCGCGCGCGAGTTGTAAGTTCGCGATATTTGCACATGCGATCAACAACACCAGCGTGACAGCACCAAGGAGAATCAATAGGGACGCGCGTAAATTACCGACAAGTCGATCTTGCAGGTTTGTTAGTTTGACATTCCATCCACGATTGGATTCAACATAGTTCTGCGCCAGCCTTTCGTTGATGACGGCCATCTCCGATTGAGCCTGTTTAATATCGACACCCGGTTTGAGACGGCCAACGACATTAAGAAAACGATTGAAACGCTGCTCTTTGGCAGGATCGGCTCGTAAAGGAAACCAGATCTCGGTTTGGCTCGGATAATCGAACCCAGGGGGCATAACGCCAACAATCGTTACGCTGGAGTTGCCGACCTGAACCTTCGAACCGGTCATGTTGTCATTTCCGCCAAAGCGTCGTTGCCAGAACGCATAACTCACTATCGCGACGAAATCATTTGCTTCCTTGAATTCGTTGGCCTGCAGCAGCCGGCCTTTAAACGGCGCCGTACGAAATAGAGGAAAGAAATCTTCGGTAACACTCGTGCCACGCACCCGCTCCGGTTCACCGTTAGTGACGAGCACTGTTCCACCTGCGATAAAGGCTGCGATCTGTTCAAAAGACGAACTCTGGTTTCGCCAATCAGAAAAATCAGGGAGTGACGTGGAGCCGCCCTCACGTATGCCCAAATTAAGATTCGTACCGTCAACGACCACGATCCGTTCAGGTTCCGGAAACGACAAGGGACTTAACAACACTGCGTCGACGACAGAGAAAATCGCGGTGTTGGCTCCGATACCAAAGGCCAGAGTGGCAACAGCGACGACAACAAAACCGGGTCGCTTAATCAAACTGCGAATGGCATAACGGATGTCCTGGAGTAAGGTGTGCATGATGAAACCTCTTGTTGGGACTTTGTGTTGTTGTCCAGTCCTCGTGTTTTGCGCGGTCAAACCAAAATTTGAATCGGAGTAGGCGTCTTTCTCCCTTTTCGGTCTTTGTACGACACCTTGCGTCACTCGTACCTCAGCGCCACGAGTGGATCGACTTTCGTGGCGCGCCGCGCCGGGATGTAACAAGCCAGCAACGCAACGCCGAGTAACCCAACCGAAACCATCGCAAACGTGGCGGCATCCGTGGCGGTCACTTCGAATAGCAAGCTCGCCAGCAGACGCGTTAACCCCCACGCGCCGCCCAGACCAATCGCCACTCCAATCACCGCTAAAGTCATTCCGTTCCTGACAACCAGCCTCAGGACATCGATGTTTTGCGCGCCGAGCGCCATACGAATTCCGATTTCCCGCGTCCGTTGCGCCACGGCGTAAGCCATGACGCCGTAAATACCAATCGCCGCCAGCGTCAACGCCACCAGTCCAAAGATGCTTAACAAAAACATTGTCAGGCGCGGCTGTTCGATCGATTCACCCACGACCTGCTCAAGCGTGGCCACTTCCGTCACTGCTTGATCCTTATCGATGTTCAGAATTTCGCGCCGGATAGCGCCGGTAAAACTCGCCGGATCATTCCTGGTCCGGACCAACAGACTCATGCTTAGCCGGGGACGTTGCGGGGCGGGAAAATACATCTCTTCGCCAGTGGCAGTGTCTGAGACTCTCGACTTGGTATTTTTGACGACGCCGACGACCTCGCAAAGTATTCTGCTGGTCGAATAAGCAAACCGTTTACCGAGCGGGTTCTCATTAGGCCAAAAACGATGCGCGAAACTCTCGTTGATAACCGCGACTTTGGCAGCCTTCTCGCTATCGGCTTCGGTGAAAGTCCTGCCGGCAACCGTTGGGATTTTCAAGACGCCGAAATAATCGCTGCTGATAACTCTGGCCGGGACCCGGGGTACCTTTTCTGAACCCGGGTCGGGTACGCCTTCGATGTACACCCGCATATGTCCGGGCGGACCAACTAAAGGGATGTCGGAAGCAACGGCGACGTTGGTGACGCCGGGCAAAGTACGCACCTGCTCGATTGTCTGTTGGTAAAACTTTATTTGCTGATTCGGTTCCGGGTAACGCGCCTGCGGCAGAGTTACCGCCATCGTAAGCACATTCTGATAGTCGAGGCCCGGGCTCGCTTGACGCAGGCGCAGGAAACTTCGGGTCAACAAACCGGCACAAACCAGAACGACCAGGGCCAGAGCGATCTCGCACACGACCAACGCCCGCCGAATGCGATTACCGCGTCCGTCACCGGCTCCCCGTGCTCCGTCTTTCAGTGTTTCGTTTAGATCCGTTTCACTTGATTGCAGCGCCGGCAAGAGACCAAAGATCAGTCCGGTCAGTACCGAGATGGCGAGAGTGAATCCAAACACCCGGAAATCGAGACCGATCTCATCAAGCCGCGGTACCACGCCGGGCCTGGCAGTCAAAAGCAAATTAAGCCCGAGATAGGCGATGAGCAGGCCGCCCGCGCCACCGAGCAAGGACAACATCAGGCTTTCGATGAGCACCTGTCTAATTAGCTGCCATCTGCTCGCGCCTAAAGCCGTCCGCAGCGCAAATTCCCGGCGACGAGCTGCCGCGCGAGCCAGGAGCAGGTTGGTAACATTTGCGCAGGCAATCAGCAGCACCACGCCGACGATCCCAAACGTCACCAGGAGGGACTTGCGAATCTCGCCCACCACCGCCGACTGCAGCGGCATCAAGCTGGAGTTTCCCGCGATATCACTGTTGAGGGGATTGTTCTGCCGGTAGCGTTCGCTCAAAGTTGCCAATTCTGACTGCGCTTGTCGGAGCTCGACTCCGGGCTTAAGCCTTCCTACGACGCTGAGGTAAGTTGCTCCCAGACTCATGCTGTCCGGCGCGAAATAGCTCGGCTCAAAAGCTCTGGGCAGCCAGACGTCATGCGTCTCGTCGAGAAACTTAAAGTCCGCAGGCAAGACACCAACGATCTGGTAGCTTTGCCCATCGAGTTCGACGGCGCGGTTTACGATGTTCGCATCCGCATCAAACAGCCGCCGCCAGAGGCCATAACTAAGCAGCGCCACGCGCGGGCCACCAACCCGATCCTCTTCGGGAAGAAAACTGCGGCCCAGGTAAGGCTTCACAGCCAGGACGTGAAACAGATCGCCTGATATTCTCGCTCCGCGAATTTGTTCCGGAGTCTCGCGGCCCGTCAGATTGAAGCTGTCGTCGGCGACCGCGGCGAGACTCTCAAAAGATTGGCTCTGATCTCGAATGGCATTGAATTTGGGAATCGAGTAGCTGGTGCTGGGCGTCGTTCTCTGCGGATCGAACCTGGTGAGTAGCATCAGTTGATTTGCATCTTTGTAAGGCAGGGGACTCAAGAGCACCGCATTGACCACGCTGAAGATGGCGCTGTTGGCGCCAATCCCCAGGGCCAGAGTCAGCACGGCGATCAAGGTGAAGCCCGGGCGCTTTGCCAGGCCGCGAACACCGTAGCGGATATCTTTAATTAATGAATCCATAAATCATAGGGTCAGAACCGGGAGCGGTAGCGACCGCGTCCCTGACTAGTTTTCACTATTTACCCGGTCGCTACCGCTCCCGGTTCTGACCTCATTCGCTTTTCAGCGCCACAAGCGGATCGACTTTCGTCGCGCGTCGCGCCGGAATCCAACTTGCCAAAATGGCCACCAACAGTGGCAACACTGAAATCACTACAAACGTCGACGGATCGGTCGCGCTCACGCCGTACAAGAGACTGGCCAGCCAGCGCGTCAGTCCGACGGCCCCGGCCAAACCCAACAACACGCCGAGCGTCGCCAGCTTCATTCCCTGGCCCATCACCAGGGCCATGATGTTGCCGGGGCGGGCCCCCAAAGCGATGCGCAACCCCAGTTCGCTGGTGCGCTGGGCCACCGCATAAGCCATCACTCCAAAGATTCCCAGGGCCGCCAGCAACATCGCCAGACCAGCGAGCCAATTTAACAACACCGCATTGAATCGCGGGCGAGCCAGTTGCGCCTCGGCGAGTTCATCCATCGTCGCCACCCGGCTTACGGCTTGATACGGATCGAGCGCCGCGACTTCACGTTTGACCAACGCTACCGTTTGCTGCGGATCCAACGTGCTCCGTACGGCAAAGTGATTTAGGCTCGGCGTGCTCTGACTGTGCGGCACATAAAGATCGAACCTGGGAGTTTGTAGTTCGCGGTAGCGGACGTTACCGGCTACGCCAATGATTTGTCGCCAGGGCTCGTCGGCGTCATTGGGATCAAGCTTCAGCCGTTTGCCGATTGCCGCCGCGGGCGAACCAAAGAACCGCTGCGCCATACTCTCGCTGACGATCACGACCCGGGGGTTTTCGGCCCTGTCCTGAGGGTCGAATTCACGGCCGGCTTTAAGTGGAATTGCAAAGGTCCGGAAATAATGCGGCGTGATGCTTTCGTAATTAGCCAGCGGGTTCTGACGCGCGTCGTTGAGCGACTGACCCTCGACTGCATAATCGAAATCCCAACCAACTGTGCCTTCGAGCGGGCGGATCAAGACGCCGCTGGCGGCCACCACGCCGGGTTGCGCTTCCACCCGTTCGACCAATTGACGAAAGAATTCGCGGCGCGCTTCAACTGCGCGATATTTTTCTCCCGTCAGCCGGATTTGCATCGACTGCACCTGGTGCGGATCAAACCCCAACGGCACTCGCGCGAGATTAACGAAGCTGCGCAGGACGAGCGTCGCGCCCGCCAACAAAATAATCGTCAGCGCCACTTCGATAACAACCAACGTCCCGCGCAGCCGATTACCGGAGCGAGAACCGGCGAGTCTTGATCCGGCTTCGTTGATCGTTTCGCTAAGACTGACGCGCGAAGCTGAGAAGGCGGGCAGTAAGCCAACAAAGAAGATCGTTACAAAAGTGCAAAGCGCACTTATGAGGAGCACGATGCCGTTTATCCGGACGTCTTCTAAACGCGGAATGTCCACGGGAGCGATTACTTTCAGGAGCGCCACCACCCAGTAACTCAGCAGCACACCGGCCAGGCCGCCGCATACAGCCAGCACCAGACTCTCAGATAACAATTGCCGAATGAGTTGCCAGCGGCTGGCGCCTAACGCGGTCCGCACCGCGAGCTCTTTGCGACGCGACGTGGCGCGCGCCAGCATAAGGTTCGCGGTATTGGCTGAAGCGATTAGCAGCAACAAGCCAGTGGCCGCGAGCAGGGCCCAGAGCGCCGGTTTCGCATTGCCAAACAGATGATCGGCTAAAGGGTTGAGCACCACGCGATACCCGTCCGCCTTGGTTTCCGGATGCTGGGCCGCAACGCGCGCGATGATGGTGTTGAGTTCAGCTTCGGCCTGGGAAAGCGTGACGCCGGCTTTGAGCCGTCCAATCACCTGCAGGTACGTTACCCCTCGATTCTCAACGGTGCGCGGATCCATTGAAGCCAGCAGCGGCTTCCAAAGGTCCACGCCTTTGGGAAATTCGAAGTTGGCGGGCATCACGCCGACGACCGTGAAGCCTTGTTGATTCAAGGTAATCGTCTGGCCGACGATATTTCGATCCGAGTGAAAGCGTTCGCGCCACAGCCGATCGCTGAGGACGACAATGTTTGGCGCGTTGACCTGGTCGTCACTTTCATTAAAGACGCGGCCTAACGCGGCATGGGCGCCCAAGGTTGAAAAGTAGTTGCCCGAAACCCTCGCGCTTTCCAGTTGGATCGGATCGCCACGCCCCGTAAGCACATACCCGTACCCGTAAACTGTCGTTGGCATTGCCGCCAGGCCAGTGAAACTTTGGCTTTGCGCTTGCCAGTCGCGAACCTCGGCGACTGAAAGCTCGACAAAAGGAGTATCGGCGGTAACGTCTTTCTCCCACGCAACCACCAAACGGTCCTGTTCGGGAAAGGGGAGTGGCCGCAATAAAACGGCGTAAACTACACTGAAAATGGCGGTGTTTGCGCCTATTCCCAGGGCGAGAGTCAACACGGCGATGAAGGTGAAGCCCGGGCGCTTTAACAAGCTTCTAACACCATAGCGAAAATCTTTAATTAATGTCTCCATAAAACTTGTTCTTCGTGCTTTGTGCTTTGTCCTTTGGCGTGCATCGACGGTCGCGTTGATAGATGGAGCTAGTCTGCGACCGGCGACAAAGACCTAAGTACAAAGACCAAAGTTCATCTCTATTCGTATCTCAGCGCCACCAGCGGATCGACTTTGGTGGCTCGCCGTGCCGGCAGATAGCACGCGACCAGCGCCACCCCGGATAACCCAATCGCGACTGCCGTGTAAGTGCGAAAGTCGGTGGGACTCACCTGAAACAGCATGCTCGTCAACAGTCGCGTTAAAGCCAGGCCGGCGCCCAAACCAATCGCGATGCCCACGACCGCCAGCTTCATTCCCTGGCCCACCACCATCCGCAAGACGTCCGCGGTACGCGCACCCACCGCCAAACGGATTCCGATTTCGTGTGTCCGTTCGCTGACCGAAAAAGAGATCACTCCGTAAACCCCGACCATCGCCAGCAGCACGCCCACCGCTGCCAGCGAACCAAGTAACGACATGATGAAACGGCGTTGGGCAATCGAAGCGCTCAACAGATTCGTCATCGGCTCGATCGCGTAAACCGGCTGAGTTGGATCAACCGAGGCCAATGTTTTGCGGACTACCGAGGTCAGACTGGCGGCGTCGGTTTTCGCTTTAATCACAAAGCCCATGCGCGGCCATGATTCCAAATCCTGTTTGTAAGAGATGAAGGCCGTAGGCACCGGCATTTCACTGAGACTGGCGTGGCGATTGTCGGCCACGACCCCGACGATCGTGCGCCAGGCGGTGTCTTTCGAGCTTTCTCCGACTGCCAGGCGTTTGCCGACCGGATTTTCATTCGGCCAGTAACGGCGCGCCATGCTCTCGTTGATCACGATTACTCGTTCACTGTTTTCCGTATCGGCGGCGCTCAGGACGCGGCCACGGGTGATTGGAATCTGCAGCGTGGAGAAATAGTCCGGACTAATGATTTGAAAATCCATGGTGACATTTTCATCAGCCTTAGGTTCCGGGCGGCCTTCAACCCGGAAGCCGCGGTTCATGCTGGCACCGCTCAATGGCAGGCTCATCACCATGGCGGCTGATTCCACTTCCGGAAGCTGCTGCAGGTTTGCCAGCACAGTTGCGTAAAAAGAACTCCGCGACTTTGGATCAGGATATTTCTGCCGGGCGGGAGCAATCTTCGCCGTGAGCACGCGATCAGGATTGAAGCCCGGATTAATTTGCGTCACGCGCAGATAACTGATCGCCAGCAAGGCTGCGCCTACCAGCAAGACCTGGGCGAACGCCACTTCAACCACCACCAGAGCATTGCGGGCGTATTTACGCTGGCCACCTTCCGTTCCCTTGCTGCCATCTTTGAGAGCTGTGTTGAGCTGCGTCCGGGCGGCGTGAAATGCCGGCAAGAGTCCGAATCCAATTCCGGCCAGGACCGACACAAAAAGCGCAAAGCCTAACAACCGCAAATCCACGCTCGCCTGATCGAGGCGGGGAATATCACCGGGACTCAAACGAACAAACAAATCGACGATCCAAATTGAAACCATCAAGCCGGCGATGCCGCCGAGACTGCTAAGCAATAGACTTTCGGTGAGCAGTTGACGCACCAGGCGGAGCCGGCTGGCGCCGACGGCCGCGCGAATTGCCATTTCGCGAGCGCGCTGGGTGGCGCGCGCGAGCATGAGGTTGGCAACATTGGTGCAGGCAATGAGCAACACCAGCCCCACTGCGCCCAGCAAAATGAAGAGTACGGGTCGAACATCTCCCACAATTTGGGTGTGTAGTGAAACCACATTCGAGCCCAGGCCGCGATTAGTTTCGGGAAATTCCTGTTCCAGCCGGCGCGTGATGCCGGCGATGTCAGATTGCGCTTGCGACAAAGTCGCATTGGGCTTCAGCCGCCCAATCACCCGAATAAAGTGAGCATCACGTTCGTGGGTCCAATCGTTATTGGGTGACTGCATGACCAGCGACAAAGGCACCGCCCCGCGGTTTCGGCCAAGTACCCACATTTCCGACCGCTCCGGAAATTGAAATCCCGGACCCATCACGCCTACGACGGTGTAGAGTTGGTCGTCGATAGTAATTGACCGGTTAAGCACGTCGCGCTGGCCGCCAAACCGGCGTTGCCATAGAGCATTGCTAAGCAACACCAGGTTCCGGTCTTGATGTTCGTCGTCATCCGACAGGAAGGTTCGGCCCAATTGCGCCTGTGCGCCGAGAACGCGCATGAAGTTGGAGGTGATGGTAGCGCCATCAATCCGCTCAGGCTGGCCATCGCCAGTGACGTTGAAGTTTCCGTAGAAGGCGGCTGCCAATTCGTCGAAGGTTTTGTTCTGCTCGCGCCAGTCAACAAAGTTTCCCGGCGCGACTGATCGCCGATCGCTGCCGGGCATTGTTTCCCAAAGCATGACCAGACGATCGGGATCGGCGTACGGCAGTGGTCGCAACACCACCGCGTTGACGACGCTGAAGATGGCCGTATTGGCTCCTATTCCCAGGGCCAGCGTGATGACCGCTATCGCCGTATAGCCCGGCCGCTTGAGCAGGTTTCGAATTCCGTATTGGATGTCCTTGATTACCGAACGCATAGCAGATCTCTTTTTACCCGGTCGCTACCGCTCCCGGTTCTGACGTCTATTCGTACCTGAGCGCCCTCAAGGGATCGATCTTGGTCGCGCGCAGCGCCGGGACATAGCACGCAACGAAAGCTACTGCCCCGAGCAGAATTGCGACCCCGAAAAATGTCGCCGGGTCCTTCGTGCCGACGCCAAACAGCAATGACGAGATGACTCTGGTCAGGACGAAAGCGGCGATCAGGCCAATGCCGACACCTACGATCACCAAACTCATTCCTTGTCGCACTACCAGTTTCAGGACATCCCATCGTTTTGCGCCCAAAGCCATGCGCACACCGATTTCGTGCGTGCGTTGGCCTACTGAGTAGGACATCACCCCATAAATACCGACCATCGAAAGCACCAGCGCGAGTCCGGCAAACAACGCGAACAGCGCGGTCCGGTAACGCGGTCCGGCGATCGCCAGACCCAGCCATTCCTCCATCGTCCGGATCCGCGCGATTGGTTGATTGGGATCGATCGTGGCCAGTTCGCGACGGACCGCGGCGGCGAGTGTCGAGCTGTCAGAGCGCGTGCGAATCACCACGTTCTCGCCGTTCTCCATGACGGGCATGTACATCGTTGGGAGCGGCGGGGATTCAAGCGAGCCATGCCGAATGTCTCCGACAACGCCGACGATTTCGAAAGCCTGATTGCCAAAGCTCATCACCAGGCGCCGGCCGAGCGGTTCTTCATTCGGAAAGGTTTGTGTCGCGAGCGATTCGCTGATGATTAAAACCTTGGCCGCGTCGCGCACCTCCTGTGGCGTGAAATTCCGGCCGCGCAGAAGTGGGATCCGCATTGAGCGGAAATAGTCCTGATTAATGCGGCGAAAATCATTGTCGAACGCCTCGTTCGGCGCGCCGGGCGCGCGGCCTTCGACCGTGTAGGGCATGTCGTTAGGTTGGCCGCTCAAGGGGAGTTCAGTGATCAGGCCAACGCTTTCCACGCCGGGTAAGCCACTTACGCGACTTTGAAACTGTTCCCAAAAACGGGCGCGGCTTTCGGCTGCCGGGTATTTCTTTTGCGGCAGGTCGATCCGCATGGTGATGACATTGTTCGGATCGAAACCTGGATTAGTGTTCTGCAGACGGATCAGGCTCCTGATCAAAAGCCCGGCGCCGATCAAAAGCATGACCGCAACCGCGCTTTCGAAAATCACCAGCAAGCCGCGCGTGCGGTTGCGACTGGACCCATCGCTGCCGCGCCCCCCCTCTTTCAGGGTTTCATTCAAATTCAGTTTCATGGCACGTAAGGTGGGAGCCAGGCCAAACAACAATCCGGTAAGGATGGAAGTGACGAGCGTAAAGCCGAGCACGGTCGGATCGATCCTCACCTGCGCAGTCGAGGGAAGGTTGGCGCCGCTCAATCCCACCAGCGCTTGCACGCCCCAATAAGCGAGGAGAGTGCCGAGCGCTCCACCAAACAGAGCGAGCATCACGCTCTCAGTAATCATTTGTCTGGCAATACGCAGACGGCCGGCGCCGAGCGCCGTGCGCAGCGCAATCTCTTTGCGTCGCGAAGCGGCGTGGGCCATTAAAAGATTGGCCACGTTGGCGCAGGCGATCAGCAATACGAATCCGACGGCGCCCAAAAGAATGTAGAGAGTTGAGCGCACATTACCCACCAATTGTTCGCGCAGCGGCACCAAACGCAGGTTCCAACCCTTGTTGGTGTCCGGATAGACCTCTTCCAGCCGGCGCGCGACTGAATCGGTGTCGGCCTGTGCCTGGGCCAGAGTCACGCCGGGCTTAAGCCGGCCAATCGGCCTGAGAAAATGCGCCTTTCGCTGCTTCATGCCGGGCGAGGCGTCGAAGTTGAGCGGCAACCAAACCTGGGTGGTGGCCGGAAACTCAAAATCACGCGGCATGACTCCGATTACTTCAAAGCTCTTGTCATCCAGCGTGATTCTTTTGTTGACGATGGCTGAGTCACCGCCAAAGCGTTGCTGCCATAAACGGTAGCTCAGCACGGCGACCTGATCGTGACCGGTGGTTTCGTTCTCGATCAGGAAGGTTCGACCCAGTGCCGGTTGAACGCCGAGCGCCTGAAAGAAATTGCCGGTGACTGCGGCGGCGCCCAGACGCTCAGGTTCGCCACCGCCGGTGAGATTGGCTGAGATAGGCACCGAGATCATCGCCGCGAATTGTTCAAAGGTGCGGTTCTCGTGGCGGTAATCAAGATAGTCGAGCGGCGCAACGCTGGCCCGATTGCCGCCGTTGCGAATGTTGCCCCACGACCAAACCAGTCGATCGGGTTCGTGAAACGGCAGCGGCCGGATCAGCACGGCATTAATCAGACTAAAGATCGCAGTGTTCGCTCCGATCCCGAGGGCGAGAGTGATCAAGGCCACAACCGTAAAACCCGGGCGCTTGATCAAACCGCGCAAGCCGTAACGAATATCTTTGAGTAATGAATCCATCGTTTGTCCTTAGTACTTTGTGCTTTGGATTTTTGATCTCGTCGCCAGGTCGCGTTCGACCAATTAAGCGAATCTGAGACCCACGAACAAAATCCAAAGTTCAAAGATCAAAGTACAGTTCTTTATTCGTATCTCAGCGCCACCAGGGGATCGACCCGGGTAGCGCGACGTGCCGGCAGATAACTCGCAAACAGCGCCGCGGCCAGTAACACGGCGCAAGCAATCGCGAAGCTGAAAAAATCCGTCGGCCTAATTCCGAACAACAAACTGACGATCAGTCTGGCCACCGCGAATGAAGCAATCAGTCCCAACACCGCCCCCACGCCGGCCAACAACAATCCCTGTCGCAACACCAGGCGCAGGATGCCAGGAGCGGTCGCGCCCAGCGCGATGCGGATGCCGATCTCCTTAGTGCGCTGGGAAACGGTGTATGAGATGACCCCGTAAACGCCGGTCATGGTCAGCACCAGCCCCAGCAAGCCAAATAATCCAAACAGGAAAGTGTAAAAGCGCGACTGAGCGACGGTGTCAGAAATTGCCCGGGTCAATGGTTGGACGTTCGTAATTGGCGCGCTCTTATCGACCGCGTGAATCTCCTGCCGAAAAGTTTGCGCCAGGCTCGCCGGGTCAACCGTGGTCCGCGCCACGAAGTTTCCCCAGCCCCAGGGGTTCTGTTGATGAGGCAGATAGATTTCCGGCGTCGCCGCCTTAATTAAGCTGCTGTGATGAACATCGCCGACAATCCCGACGATCTCAAACTGCTCAGGGTCGCCGTCGTTTTGGTTGGCGCCGATATGCGAGATGCGTTGGCCGATCGGATCTTCGCCGGGAAAGTAACGCTGCGCGAGAGTTTGATTGATGATCGCCGCGCCTAAACCTCCGCGCTTGTCGCCCTCAGAAAAAAATCTTCCCTTGATCAAAGGAATCCGCAGAGTTTGAAAGTACTGAGGCGTTACGCTGCGATTGTTTGCAGTGGGCTCGGCGCCGGGCGAGGGGGCTGGCCGCCCTTCAATTCGGAAATCCGAGCCGACGTTGCCACCGCTGAAGGGCATCGGCGCCACGAACGCCGCACTCTCAACTCCCGGGATAGCGCGCACGCGTTCCAGCACGCGATCGATGTAGTTAACGCACTCTTCGGGCTTCTCATAGATCGGCCGCGTCAAACTTATCTGGCCGGTGAGCACGTTCTGCGGGTCGAAACCGGGCAGCACATTGACCAGCCCGGCAAAGCTGCGAATCATCAGGCCCGCTCCGACCAGCAGGATCAAGCTCACCGCGATCTCGGAAACTACGAGTGAATCTCGCCACAACCTGAGCGATCGATCGCCTGTAGCGCCGCGGGTGCCGGAACTTAATAACTCGTTTACATCGGCGCGCGATGCCTTGAAGATCGGCAACAGACTGAACAAGAGGGTGGTGACGATCGATATGACAGTGGTAAAGAGCAGGACGCGCCCGTTGATTTGAACTTCCTGCAGCCGCGGCAACTGCTCAGCGCCGAAATACCGGATGGCATTCAGTCCCCAGTTCGCCAACAGCAATCCGGCAACGGTTGCAAACGCCGACAGGAGAAAACTTTCGGTCAGCAGTTGCCGGGCAATCTGCCACCGGCCCGCGCCCACCGCGGCGCGGATCGCCACTTCTTTCTGTCGCGCCGTCGCCCGGACCAGCAGAAGGTTGGCGGTGTTGGTGCACGCGATTAATAAAAGGAACGCAACTGCTCCGAACAGGAGCCAAAGCGCGCGACGCACTTCGGGGCCCACAATCTGTTCATGAGCGCCGACCAGATAGATGGCGCTGCTTCCGTTAGTGCTCGGGAATTCATTGGCCAGGGCTGCCCCGATCGTGGCCATCTCGGCCTGGGCCTGCGGCATCGTGATGCCCGGCTTCAGACGGCCCATGGCTCGCAGTACCTGGGCGCCGCGCTCAGGCAGGTTGCTGCCTTCGCCGGCAACGGTGGTCCAAACCTCGGCCGGTTTGGGTGAAAGCGGAAACTCGAATCGTGGCGGCAGCACGCCGATGATCGTGAACGGCTTGTTATTGAGAGACATTTGCCGGCCGAGCACCTCGCCGCGGCCAAAGCGGTTCACCCAGCAGTCATAACTAATGATGGCGACTGGTTGGCTGCCGCGTGGCTCTTCCTCAGGTGTGAAGTTGCGGCCGTGCAGCGGCTGCACTCTGAGCAACGGGAAGAAATTCGCCGTGATCCGCATGCCCTCGATGCGTTCCATCTCATCGCCGTTTTGTAAGTTGAAGCGGTTGGGCTTATAGCCGGCGATGTCCTCAAAGCTGTGGTTGCGAGTGCGCCAATCCTGCAGCTCAAGATACGAGGCCAAGCCCTCGACCCTTTTGTCTCGCGGCGTTTTCCAGAGTGCGACGACACGATCGGGTTCGACCATCGCTGGAGGCGTGAGCACCAGCGCCTGGATGACGCTGAAAAGCGCAGTATTAGCTCCGATACCAATTGCCAGGGTAACGATTCCGACCACGGTAAAGGTCGGCTGCTGAAGCAAACTGCGAACGCCGTAGCGAATGTCTTTGATTAGCGAGTCCATAACACTATTTACATAGGACGGAGGGGGCAGATGGGACGTAGGGACCCAGGTCACATGAGTCCCATCTGTCCTATTCGTATCTCAGCGCCACCAGCGGATCCACTTTGGTGGCCCGCCGCGCCGGTAAATAACAAGCCAATAGCGCCACCAACAGAAGGCTCACTGAGACTGTGATGAAAGTCGCCGCATCGGTAGGCGCGACTGCGAACAGCAGACTTCGCATCAAACGCGTCAGGGCGAACGCCCCGGCTACTCCGAGCACCACGCCGGTAATTGCCAGCACGAAACCGCTCTTCATCACCAGCCTGACCACGTCGCGGACCTGCGCCCCCAGGGCCATGCGGATTCCAATCTCCTGGGTCCTTTGCGTGACGGCGTAGGACATCACTCCGTAAACACCGACTCCGGCGAGCACCAAAGCCAGCGAAGCAAAGATGACCAGCAGCAGCATGTAGAAGCTGCGGGCGGCGAACGAAGCCGCGGCCACTTCGTCCATCGATTGAACTTTCGTCACCGGCAACTGCGAATCAACTTTCCAAATCTGTTGTTTGACAGCCGCGGCCATCCCCGCGGGCGGCGACTGAGTGCGTACCGCCAGCGTCATCCAGCGCTTCCATGGCTGAATTTGCGTGTAGGGTGAATAGAGCGCCGGCTGCTCAGGCAGGTCGAGGCCGAAATGCTTGACGTCGCCCACCACGCCCACAATCGTGATCCATTGGACGGTTGGGTTACGGGCCCAGCGAATTCGTTTCCCCAACGGGTCTTCGTTGGGAAAATACTGCCGCACCATCTCTTCATTCGCGATGCCCACGAGCGGCGCGTTGTTTATCAGATCCTGCGGTCCAAAATCGCGACCCCGTTTCAAAGGGATCTGCATGACGTGGAAGTAATCGCCCAACACGCTCCGAGTTTCGAGACTGGGCTCGTCACCGGGCGCGATGGGTGGTCGGCCGTCGATCACGAAATCATGATTGAGCGAGTCGCCGCTCAGCGGTAGCTCACTAACCATCGCCGCTTGGGTTCCGGGCAGGGAATTAATCCCCTCGAGTACCTGCGTCCGAAACCGCGTCTGCTTATCGACTTCCTTGTAGCGCGCCTCAGGCAATTCCACGCGCATCGTCAGCAAGTGATCCGGCGCAAAGCCTGGTTCCACGCTTCGTAATTTCCAGAAGGTCTTGACCAACAATCCGGCGCCGACCAAAAGGATCAAGGCGACTGCCAGTTCGAGCACCACGAAAGCGCTGCGCAGACGCTGTGGCGCGCTGCCGGCCGTTGCCCCGCGGGCGCCTTCCTGCAAACCTTCGCGGGCGCCCGCGCGCGATCCTGACCAGGCCGGCAGAACTCCAAAAATTATTCCGGTGAGAAACGATAGGCCCAGGGTAAAAAGCAGGACGCGCGGATCTATGCCAATCTCCTGCAAACGCGGCAGGTCTTCCGGCTTGAGCGCCACCAGGAGTTTTATTCCCCACCACGCCAGCAGCATGGCCACCGCGCCGCCGGCGAAAGAGATCAGTAAACTTTCCGTTAACAGTTGGCGGACCACTCGCCACCGTCCGGCGCCGAGCGCGGTGCGAATAATAATTTCGCGGCCGCGCTCGGCGGTACGGGCCAGCAACAAGTTGGCGAAATTCGCGCAGGCGATCAGCAGCACCAGGCTGACCGCCGCAAACAGAATGAGCAGCGAGTTGCGCGAAGTGCCGACGATGCGCTCGTGCAACGCCTGGAGAGCGGTCGAGCGGTTCTTGTTGTCGGCCGGATACTGCGCGGCCAGTTGCTGATCGATTGACGTCATTTCGGCGCGCGCTTGATCAATCGTCACGCCGGGCGCCAGCCGTCCATAACTGCGCAGAAAGTGGACGCCGCGAAAATTTGCCGCCACCGGATTCGAGACATGTACGGGTGTCCAGGCGTCCGCTGAGCTGTCGCGTGGCGAACTGAATCCCGCCGGCATCACTCCGATGATCGTGTACGAGTTGCCGCTGAGCGGAATTGATTTGCCGAGTATTTCCGAGTCGCCGCCGAACTGTCTTTGCCAAAGTGAATGACTGAGAACGACGACGAAAGGAGCGCCGGTGCGATCGTCATCATGAGTGATGGCTCGACCGCGTTCAGGTGCGATTCCGAGAGTTTCGAAATATCCACCCGTGACCTGGCCCACCTGAAATTGCACCGGCTCGCCGCCGGCCGTGTAATCCAGGGGCGCCAAAACTTCACCGCCCAGCTTACTGAAAGTGCGCGTGCGAGCTTCGACGTCCGCGAGGTCAGGAGCCGATTGATTCGAGCGAAATGTGATGAGCCGATGTGGTTCGGCGTAGGGCAAAGGCCGGAGCAGCACGGCATTGATGACGCTGAAGATTGCGGTGTTGGCTCCGATGCCGAGTGCGAGGGTGATAATCGCGATGGCCGAAAATCCCGGTCGTTTTACGAGACTGCGAACACCATAGCGAATATCTTTGAATAAAGTTTCCATAGTTGATGCCTCGCCTAAAAAGTCTTAGGTGACTAAATGCTTCGCACTTTGCCGCCCATCTCACTGACATAGTTAACAAGCTGCGGAGCAGCGGCCGTATTTAAGCCCGGGGCGAGTCTGCGAGCCTTGGGTCAAGCGGCGCAGCTTCGACCCACCACGGCGAACGTGGCGGGTGCTTTCCCGGTGACTCCGAACAACGTGGCCATGATTCGCATCAGCAGTACTATTACCGCACCTCGACGTCTTTGGCCGGGGACGTAAATCGTTACTCGTATCGCAATGCAATCAAAGGATCGACCTTGGTCGCTCTCCGGGCCGGTAGATAGCAAGCCAGTAGTGCCACCACGAGCAACCCTGCGCTGACCATTGCAAATGTGACGATGTCAGTGGGCGAGATGCCAAACAACAGACTCGACATCAGGCGCGTGATGGCAAAGGCGCCGGCCAGGCCGACGACTACCCCGATGGCCGCGAGCAACATTCCCGATCCGACGATCATTTTCAGAACATCAATTGCCCGCGCGCCCAACGCCATGCGAATCCCGATCTCCTGCGTCCGTTGCGTGACCGCGAACGCCATGACTCCGTAGATACCGACGGCCGACAGCACCAACGCAATCACGCCGAACAGCAGCATGAGCGTAAGGGTGAACCGGCGCTGGGCCAGTGACTTACTGACGAGTTGATCCAGGGTCTGCATGTCATAGATCGGCTGCGCGGGATCAATTTCCGCAATCGCGCCGCGCACAGACCCGGCGAGCGCTGCCGGATCATTTTGGGTTCGGACCACGATGGCCAGCGCCGGGGTGTCGCGGATTTGCGCCACCGGCCAGTACATAGTCGGTTGCGGGGGCTCGTCGAGAGCGAAGCCGCGCACGTCGCCGACAACGCCGACGATGGTCGCCCAGGGAAATTCGTTAGTGAGCTTGCCCAGGCGGATGCGCTTGCCGATCAACTCGCCATTGGGAAAAAACTGCCTGGCGAACTCTTCATTGACGACCACCACGCGCGCCGCTTGCTTGTCGTCGGCGGGTTCGATGAGCCGGCCGCGGACCAGCGGAATGCCCATGGCAGCGAACCATCCCGGCGTCACCTGGCGATTCTGTGCGTCAGGCTTGTCAGCCTCGTCTCGCGGCACATAGCCTTCGATGTCAATCAAACGATCTGTCATACCGCCATCGAGGGGGATCATGTTGGCAGCGCCGGCGGCGGTAACTCCGGGCAACGCGCGTACTCGCGCCAAGGTCTGATCGAAAAAATTAACAAAGCGATCTTTATCGGCCTCGGTTATTTGCCAGTCGGGAACCGGCAGTGACACTCGCAACGTGAGTGCATGATCCGTGCGGAAGCCAGGATTGACGTTCTGGAGTTGCGCAAAGCTGCGCAGCATGAGCCCGGCGCCAACCAAGAGCATCAGCGACAGCGCAACTTCGGCGACCACCAGCGCTTTGCGCAAACGACCGTGTCCACTGGTTGAGCCACGGCTGCCTTCTTTCAAAGCCCCAACCAGATCGGCGCGCGATGACCAGATGGCAGGGACCAGCCCGAATACAATTCCGGTCGCGAGCGCCACGACTCCGGTAAAAGTGAGCACGCGCCAATCGAAGCCGATTTCCCGCGCGCGCGGAAGCGTCTCCGGGCTCAGCGCAACCAGCGCCGCTGTTCCCCAGACCGCGAGTAGGACGCCGAGGCCTCCCGCGAGAACCGAAAGAATCAGACTTTCAGCCAGGAGTTGTCGCAGCAAGTGAATGCCACGGGCGCCCAGCGCAGTGCGGATAGCGATCTCGCGCTGACGCGGAGCGGCCTTGGCGAGTAATAAATTCGCGACATTGCCGCAGGCGATCAGCAGCACAAAGCCGACCGCGCCGAAAAGAATGTAGAGCGGCAACCGAACGTCGCCGACAATGTCTTCAAGATACGGGCGAGCGCGAAATCCAAAACCCGCCGTGGGCGGAAACATATCCGGGAAGTTGTCGCTCTCGTACTTCGCGACAGCGTTAAGATCGGCGGCTACACTTGCGGCAGTCACTCCGGGACGGATTCGCGCAATCACTCGCAGAAAATGTGAATTACGCACCTTCAAACCGGGATCGCTCGTCGTCAGAGGCACCCATAGATCGGTCGGTGCTTCAAATTGGAAGTCACGCGGCAGGACGCCGATGATCTGATAGTTAGCGTTATCAAGGCGCAACGTTTTGCCGACTGCTTCCTCAGCCCCGGCGAACTGTCGCTGCCACAGTCCATAACTAATCAGCGCGACGTGGTCACTGCCTTTTACCGTTTCATTAGGCAGGAAATTGCGGCCGCGCGCCGGTTGCACACCGAGCGTAGGTAAGAGTGACGGCAGGACCCAACGCGCCGTAACACGCTCTGGCCGCGCGCCGCCGGAAAGATTAGCGTCGCCATCAACCCAGCCGCCGATACTTTGAAAGCTGTGTGTCTGGGCGACGACGTCTTCGTACTCCGGGTAAGAAAAAGGGCCATCGAACCGGTTGAACTTGATGGCGCCCGTGTGCAGGGCATAAAGCGACTGGGAATCCGGCAAAGGCAATGAGCGCAAGAGGACGCTATCGACAACACTGAAGATGGCGCTATTCGCTCCGATACCGAGCGCCAGCGTGATGACCGCAATCGCGGTAAAGCCAGGACGCTTGAGCAGCGTCCGTATCCCATATTTGATGTCCTGGATAAGTCCGTTAATCATTTGCTTCTTCTGCCCGGGATGCGTGTCGCGCGACGCATTCGGGAACCCCCCCTCCTACTCTTCTCTCAGTGCGATCAGCGGTTGGACGCGACTGGCCCGCAGGGCCGGAACCAGACAGGCCACGAGTGCCGTAGTCATCATCAGAAGAAAGACGGCGCTGAAGGCCCGAACATCAAGAGCGCTGATGCCGAACAATGTTGCCTGCATGGCGCGGCCAACCAGATACGCTCCACCCAAACCGATCACGCCCCCGAGGCCGGCCAGTACAAGTCCCTCTTTCAAAACCAGGACCAGCACCTTCGAACCGGAAGCGCCGAGCGCCATCCTCAATCCGAATTCGTGAGTGCGCTGGCTGACGCCGAATGACATCACGCCATAAATCCCGACGGCTGCCAGCAACAAGCCAAGCGCGCTGAAACTTGAAAACAGGACGGCGCTAAATCGCTGAATCGAGAGTGACTCGTCAACGATCTCGTCAACGGTGCGCACACCGGCCAGTGGCATATCAGGATCGACTGAATTGACTGCGGCCGCGAGGCTCTTGATAAGCGACTTGGGATCATTGGTGGTGCCAATGATCATCGAGATCCTGGGCCAGGGACTCTGCCAGAAGGGAATGGCAATCTCCGGATAGTCTTCCTGCGATCCGGCAGCGCGGACGTTGTGATAGACGCCGACAATCTGCCAATCAAGCGATTTTCCCGCCGGGCCACGGGGGACGATCTCGTCGATCAGTAATCGCTGACCGATCGGATCCGAGTTCGAGAGGAAACGTCTTGCGAAATTCTCATTGACCATCGCGACGCGAACGCTGGATTCTGTGTCGCCCTGATTGATCAGCCGTCCGTTGATAAGGCGAACGCCCAGCGCGTCGAAGTAACCAGACGTGACGATTTGCACTCCGGTGTTGGGACGATGCGACGGACTGGCAAAAGTCTGGCCGGGCAGGCTGAACCGGGCCGAGATCGATGGGCCCATCGCCGGCACGCCGCTCATGGCCGCGGCATTCGTGACTCCGGGCACCGCTTCGATCTGCTCGAGCATCTGCCGGTAGTAGGCCTTTATTTGCTCGGGAGTTTTTAGTTTCTGCTCAGGCACCGGCAAACGAAACGAGAGAACGTGATCGGTGCGAATTCCGAGATCGGTCCCCGTCAGATTCCAGAAGCTTTTCAGCGCGAGGCCGCCGCCGGCGAGCAGCGTCAGCGCCAACGAGAACTCAGCAATCACCAGCGCGCGTCGAGCATTGCGGCGGACTCCGCCAGAACCAGTCCTGCCGCCCAATTTCAATAACGTGTTTAAGTCCTGTTTCGTCGCCTGCCAGGCGGGAACGGATCCAAATAGCAAACCCGAAAACCCGGTTACCAGAATCGTGAAAATCAAAACCGGCAGATTAATCCGAATATCGGCCTCAGACGGGAGCATCGTGCCCACCGGAGGCATAACCAGTCCGATGAGATCAATGATCACGCCGGCAAGGAAAGTTCCCAGTGCGCCTCCGAGCAGTGCCAGCACCAGGCTTTCCGTCAGAAACTGGGCGAACAGGCGGCTGTTCGAAGCGCCCAGCGCGGCGCGCAACGCAACTTCGCGTTGACGCGAGCTGCCGCGCGCTAACAGAAGGTTCGCGACATTCACACAACCGATCAAAAGCAGAAAGCCAACTGCGCCTAACAGCAGCCAGAGATTAGTGCGCGTGCCTGGAGTGAGAAAATTCAGATGCAGCGGCTCAACACTGACCGTGCGCCTGGGTCCGGAAGTGGGACGTTCGGATTGCAGCTGGGCGTTGATCGCGTCCATCTCAGCCTGGGCCTGGCCGCGGGACACGCCATCTTTCAGACGGGCCATCACTAACACAGAACGGCTGCCGGGTTTGGTTGGATCCGGCTGGATCGCCAAAGGCACCCATAACTGCGAATTGAAGCGATCGTGAAAACCGGGTGGAAGCACGCCCACCACGGTGTAGGGCTCGCCATTCATGCGGATCGCTTTACCGATGAGGTTGCGATCAGCGGAGAAGTGTTGACTCCATAAACGGTGGCTCAGGATTACGACGTGGTCTCGGCCGGGTTGAGCTTCTTCGGCGAGAAAGTCGCGTCCCAACATGAACGGCAGACCTTCCATGGAAAAGAAACCGGGTGTTCGCAGCGAGCCCGGCACCTGTTCAGGTCGGTCGGTGGTGGAAATATTGAACGAGCCCCCGGCCCACGCCCCGATGCCCTGGAATGAGGTGCTGCGTTGTTGCCAGGCGAGAAAAGCGTCCGCGGAGGTCGAGTTTCGATTGCTCCCATTTCGCGACCAAACCATGACTAACTGGTCCGGATTGGGATAGGGCATCGGCGCAAAGACTGCGTAAACCACGCTGAAAATCGCGGTGGTAGATCCAATTCCCAAGGCCAGCGTCAGGACGGCGGTTAGCGCGAAGCCCGGATTTTTCGCCAGGGTGCGAAAACTAAGTCGTAGGTTTTGCGCGAGCGTATTCCACATCCTCGTTCCCCCCGAATCGCGAAATTGAATTAAATGGAAAGGGATTGGCGATCCCTCGGCCTCGCACTCCGTTACTCGCTCCAGACTCTGTCACTGATGGCTGGTTCCGAATTGTCACCACCAGGCACTAAATAAAAATGCGTTAGCGTTACCCGCTCGCGATCCAGCCGTCTTCCAAATTGATGACTCGGTTGCCATAGCCCGCATTGGTCTCCGAATGCGTGACCTGGACGATCGTGGTGCCTTCCTGGTTGAGCCGCTTGAACAGCTCCATGATTTCCTTGCCCTGGCTTGAATGAAGATTGCCGGTCGGCTCGTCAGCGAGAATGATGCGCGGGCTGGCTACGACGGCGCGGGCAATCCCGACGAGTTGTTGCTGGCCGCCGGAAAGCTGCGTCGGATACAAGTCTTTCTTGCCCACAATCTGAAAGCGATCCAGCGTGTCACAGACAATTGACTGCCGTTCTTTCTTGCTGACATTGCGATAGGACAAAGGCAGATCCAGGTTCTCGGAAACTGTCTGATCATCCAGCAGGTGATAGCTTTGAAAAACGAAGCCGATGTTGCTGTTGCGCAGTTCGGCGCGCTTGGCGGGCTTTAGCGCATGGACGGCCACATCATCAAAGTAGTACTCGCCGTGCCACGATTGATCGTGCATGCCGAGGATGTGCAGCAGAGTCGATTTGCCGGCGCCTGAGGGACCCATGATCGAAACAAACTCGCCGGGTTGAATATCCAGATCGATGCGTCGCAGGACATAGGTCTTAGTCAGGCCGTGGGAGAAATATTTTTCCACGCCACGCAACTTAATCATTGGATGTCTCCAAAACCGCTCTCTTTCAATTCGCGCTTGGCTTCCTCCAGCTCCGCGCGCCGGCTGGCAGAGCCGGTTTCTTCCTCGACAATCAAACCGTCAAACAAATGAACGATGCGATCGGCATGCTGGGCGTAGCGCGGGTCGTGCGTCACCATGCAGATCGTGGCGCCCGCGCGATGCAGTTCGCGCATCAGCTCCATGACCTGTTCGCCGTTGGTTGAATCGAGGTTGCCCGTAGGCTCGTCAGCCAGCAGGATGCTGGGCTCGCCGCAGACGGCGCGGGCCACCGCGACGCGTTGCTGCTGACCTCCGGAGAGTTGACTGGGCAGGTGCTTGGCGCGATGGGCCATCCCCACACGCTCGAGCGCCGCGGTCACCCGCTGTTTACGCTCGCTCGATCCCATGCCGCGATAAGTGAGCGGCAACTCGACGTTTTCATAGACGGTGAGGTCGCCAATCAGATTAAAACTCTGAAAGATAAAACCCACCTCGCGATTGCGAATCCGCGCGCGCTGCGATAACGACAGGCTTTCGACCGCATGATCGTTGAGCACATACTCGCCGTCGGTGGGCGTGTCGAGTAACCCGAGGATCGATAAGAGCGTTGATTTTCCACAGCCCGAGGGGCCGGCGATGGAAAGGTATTCGCCTTTTTGAATGTCGAGGTGGATGCCGGAAAGGGCATGCGTCTCGACCTCGTCGGTATAGAAAACTTTTTTCACATCGGCGAGATGGATAAGGGGTTTTCCGTTTTCACTCATGTTTCGGAGATCTCCTTTTATTTACAGACAGCCGTCGGCTGTCCCTGATGAACTGAAAAACTACTGAAGGTTTGCGCGCGACGCGGCCAGGCGAACGGCTATCTCAACCTGATGGTGTCGTAGTTGTCCCAGGCTGAAGTGTCCGAGATGATCACCTGGTCGCCTTCGCGCAAACCATTGATTATTTCGATTGTGCTTACTGAGCTGCGCCCGAGGGTCACCGTCGCGCGCGTTGCCTGTTGCCCGTCGGGGCTTAGCTTGAAAACTTTTACAGTTGACTGGCCCTGGCCAAAGGCGGGCCGGCCCATGTTCAGAACATTGTTCAACCGGTCGAGCTCGATGGTGCCGTCAACGCTCAGGTCTGTTCGTGCGCTTGCCGGCAACGGGCCGGTCAGCTCGGCATCGACTGTGAAGGTGCCTTCGCGCGCAGCCGGGTCGATGCGTGAGACCCGCGCCGGGATGATGCCGTTGCGCGTGTCAACTTCGACCAACTGGCCAATCTTCACGTCCTTGATCTGAGTCTCGGCAATCTTCAGCTCGGCCTTGAGCGAATTAGGATCGGCCACGAGGGCGATATCGAATCCCGGCGTGACCTGCTGACCCACCTGGACTGAGATCTGTTGCAGCACGCCTTCCGAACCGGATCGCACGAACAGGTTGTGCACTTGATCGTGCTTGAGCTTGGCGAACGCGCGCATTTGATCGGTGCGCGCTCTTTGGGCGTTGAGCTGGGCGACCACCGATTTCTCGGCGATCTGAAGCCGTTGCTTTTCGACTTTTACGCGATTGGCCAAATCTTCTACCCGCACCCGCGCGGTCCGCAGCGTGAGATCAGCGACCAAGCCTTGCCTGCCTAGCTGTTCGTTTGTGTCCAGTTCCATCTTGGCCTGGCTGTATTCAGCGGTGATGGAAGCGATGGCCGCTTGTTGCGCGACTTTTTCGCTTTCTAAACGGACTTTCAGATTTTCCGCGTCGGCCAGTGCAGCTTTCAGTTGATAGTCAGCGTCGATTGCCTGTTGCTCCAGTTGCGGGTTGGAAAGCTCAGCGATCACGGTGTCAGGGTGGACTTCGACACCGGGCTGGGCGGGAATTCTTTCCACGCGTCCTTCGGCGGGCGCGGGAATGCGGCGGACCAACTGCGGCACCAGCGTTCCGGTGCCGTGGACCTGGATCACCATCGGTCCGCGTTTGACCGTGTCGATTACTGCGGTCGAGCGATCGACCGACGGGGCGGCCGGTTTCAGACGCGTGAGACCGTAAGTGATGCCGCCGACGGCGACCAATCCGGCCGCGATCAGCACACCGGTGCGAATTTTCTTCTTCAGTTTTGATTTGGGGGCTCGCTTAATATCCATAACGCTGCGATTGAAATCCGATTGATAGTTAGTTACCGATTCATAGTGAACGTTTCAAAAAACTAAACATTTCGTTGGGAAGGTACACATCGATTCGTCCGGGCAGAGTCAAAGCCCGTGCCAATCAGTCAATTTTGAAAGCGGAAATGGTGGACGGTGGAATTCCCGCGAGAATTTGTTACTGCGGAAACTTCTGACTGTACGGAGTGTGATTCACGTGCGAGTAATGAGTTTCGCTTTTGAGATTTCGAGTCCCATTATCGCCAAACGGGCGTGCAAATTGTTGTATAGAGGTCTACGGATTGGACTCGGCACCGGGTATGCTCTCCACAATGTGGCGGCCGACCCGGTCGCTACCGCTCCCGGTTCTGACTGCTATTCAGCGGCGCTACTGGACCGGATCGCCCGGACCTGCGGCTTGAGTTTGATTCACGTGAACACTGCTGTCGGTCGAGTCAATGAAAAAGTGATTCGTGCCTGATCCAGTGTCCTGTGGATCAGCATTCAGCGTATATGAAGTGGTCGAGGTGGCAGTCTTAGGTACGACTTTCAGCGTCAATACATACCCGTCGGTGATGGGTGGATTGCCATTAAACTTTGAACTGAGCATTTGCTCTTTCACTAGTTGATCGAAGGTCCCGAAGGTTCGGTTGTGGGTGTTGTAATACTGAATTTGCACGGCCGCGATGGTTCTCAGGTTCTGCAGCGTGGCGGCTTCGTTGCCGGCTTTTTGAGCAGCGCGCCAGCCATAGACGGCAGCGCCAATCAAGATTCCGATAATAGCGATCACGATCATCAGCTCGATGAGCGTAAAGCCGGCCTGGCGCCGTTGGGTGTCAGTTCTTTTCATAAATAATTCCTCGAAATACTAAACGATCCCGCTTCGTCGCGGTTCCCAAAAGAAGTTGGATGCATCGAAGCGCAGGAATCTTACTACAGCTGCGCGGGCGGAGCCATTCGCGGAAAAGATCGGAGGCCCGCAGGGCCGCCAGCGAATAGCCGCGGCCGTCAGGCCGTGGATCCGAGTCGCAGAGAAATGCGGAGGCGCGAAGCGCCGGCACTCCTCTCCAAATATATCGTTCGTCATATTCAATTCCATGACGCTCCAATAATTTGATTTACTCGCTCTTGAAATCCCGTCGACGATGATGGGTCTTCTGATTTTGAATGTAGGTCATAACCGAATGCTCCGCTGATCGGCTGACGCTAAACGCGCCATATCCTTCCTGCCAGGCAAATCC
>JADMIO011718005.1_pt1 | contig 31529 bp, 27 predicted proteins | sample 8958161 | NCBI WGS metagenome assembly JADMIO01 (sample SAMN16585339, study PRJNA669376) | soil metagenome | isolation source: Crop rotation soil | place: USA: Cullars Rotation, Alabama | collected 2011 | reverse complement strand
CCGCCGCTGTAGTCAAGGTTACAGTCGTCGGCTGGCCGAGCAGGCGCAGGAAGTATTCAGCAAAGACCGTCGAGATCGCGCCGAGCGCCGACGCGCGGATGATGATCAGCTCGCCCCAGCCGAAGAGGAACGCCGCCAGCCGTCCCCAGCCTTCGCGCAGGTAGACGAAGATGCCGCCGGTCTGCGGTAACGCTCCAGCTAATTCTGCAAGCGTCAACGCGCCGCACAGTGAAAACAGTCCGCCCAAGCCCCACAGCAATAAGTAAAGGCTCTCGACCGGCACCTTCGTCGCAATGCTGGCGGGCGTGCGGAAGATGCCCGTGCCGATGGTCGAGCCGACCAGCACGGCCATGGCGCTCAGCAGTCCGAGACGGCGCGGCAACGACGAATGGCCGCGCATCGCTTCTTCTGTGTCAAGGCGTCGTTCGGTTTGGGATGTCATGAGTGATGCGAGATTAAAGGGCGCTGCGATAATCGTCAAGGCAGGAGGTGCAGATTGCGCGACGGCAGCCGCAGACTTCGCGGCAAAGAAAGCCGAGAATCAGCTCGGTGATGGCCGGCGTGAGTTGCAACCGCGCGGCTGCGCCTTCGACGGACTGTGTGGCGGCGAAGGCTTCGGAAACGGCGGCCCAGCGATCACGATAAAAGAGCGCCGCCCGCCACTTGACCGGCACGCGGTGCGCCGCGATGTCGAGGCTCAGCTCGTCACCGCATAGTGGGCAGATGGCCAATCGCTCTGCTATCGCTTGCGCCATAGATAAACGGTAAGGAAGATTACAATCAAGCCGGCGAGCATTGTCGCGCCCATCAGGCTAACCGAAACGCCGTGCAGCGCGTTGAACTCGACGCGCAGCGCGTCCGTCACCGGCACGTCATCAATCGGGCCGCCGATCTGCGCCCGCAAGGCATGCAACTTCGCCGACACCCAGAAGCGCGACGCCGCCATGAGCAGCGTCATGAGGATCAGCAGGATGGCGCGCAGCACCCGCACTTTTGCCTCCGCTACGTGGCGCGGCCAGGCGGCAAGTTGCAATAGCAACAGCAGCGGCCCGCAGATCAGGCCGATCAGCTCAAGCTTGCCGATCAGGCTGCTGACCATCTGGCCGGCCAGCTCGCGCGTCGGCAGCACGGCGAATGCGGTCGGCGCGACGGCGAAGCTGAAGAAGAGCATCGCCCCCAGCCAGAGCATCAGCAACAACGCTTCGACGTAAGCAACGAGCTGCGCGCCGGCCCCGGAAGAGGCTCCCAGGGCCGGTTTCACGGATTCAGTGCTTTTAACGTTTACAGCCATCACTTCTCGGTGATCAGTCGCCGCTGGCGCTGTCGCCTTCAGCGTTGTTCGAGATGACTTCGCCGTCGGGCAGGATGATCTTCTGATGATCGGCGGTGACGATCTCGCCTTCTATCGTCACTTCTTCGCCCGACGGCATCTCGACCGGCAGGTTGTCGAGGAAGCGTTCGGCGTCTATCGCCGCCATGCAACCGGTGCCTGCCGCAGTGACTGCCTGACGATAATAGGAATCCTGCGCATCGCCGCAGGCAAAGACGCCCGGAATGTTGGTCGCCATCGTCCGGCCATTGGTCTTCAGGTAGCCGACCTCGTCCATCTCAAGCTGGCCTTTGAAGATGCCGGTGTTCGGTTCGTGGCCGATGGCGACAAAGACGCCTTCGCACGGGAAGATTCGCTCTTCGGCGGTGTTGACATCGCGTATGCGAATGCCGGTGACGCCGTCCTTCGGATTGCCGATAATCTCTTCGACGGTCGTGTTCCAGAGGAAATCAATCTTCGGGTTCTTGAATGCCTTGTCCTGCATGATCTTCGAGGCACGCAGGTGGTCGCGGCGATGAATCAACGTAACGTGCGAAGCATAGCGCGTAAGGAAGTTCGCTTCTTCCATCGCCGTGTCGCCGCCGCCGACGACAACAATCGGCTTGCCTTTGAAGAAGAAGCCGTCGCAGGTGGCGCAAGCCGACACGCCCAAGCCCCCAAGCCCACGCGGCGCAGGCGCTTCGCCCGGTATGCCGAGCCATTTGGCCGACGCGCCCGAAGCGATGATCAACGTCTCGGCGCGGATGAGTTGCTCGTCGGTCGTCAGCGTGAACGGTCGCTTGCTAAGGTCGGCGTGGGTCACGTAGGCGGTCAGGAACTGCGTGCCGAAGCGCGCCGCCTGCTCGCGGAACTCTTCCATCAACTGCGGCCCCATGATGCCTTTGGCAAAGCCGGGGTAATTTTCGACGTCGGTCGTGATCATCAACTGGCCGCCCGGCTGCGGGCCTTCGATGACCAGCGGATTGAGGTTGGCGCGGCCGCTGTAGATGGCCGCCGTCAACCCGGCCGGCCCCGAGCCAATGATCACGACTTCACGATGAATCAGTTGCTTTTCCATGCTCTTTCGCTTGCGTCCTTTCGTGCGGTTCTGAAAATAGTATAGCCGCGCGCGTCAAGCCGGGCGAACCTAACGGCGTGAGGCGCGGTTGACGACGAAGTTTGTCAGCAACCTCACACCAAAGCCGGTCGCGCCCCTGGCCAGATAGGGTTTGACGCTCTCCGTCCACGCCGTGCCGGCGATGTCGAGGTGCGCCCAGGAGGTGTCACCGACGAAGTGTTTCAAAAACCATGCGGCGGTGATCGCTCCGGCCATGCGGTTGCCGATGTTGCGCACGTCAGCGATGTCGCTGCGAATCAGATCGCCATACTCTTTATCGAGCGGCATCGGCCACAGGCGCTCGCCCGACTGCTCGCCCGCCGCGATCAACTCGCTTGCGAGCGCCTCGTCATTGCTCATCACGGCGGCGCGATTTGCGCCGAGCGCGATGACACACGCGCCCGTCAGCGTCGCGGCGTCAACGATGGTCGTCGCGCCCTGCTGAATCACGTAGGTGATGGCGTCGGCCAGGATCAGGCGACCTTCGGCGTCAGTGTTAGCCACTTCGATGGTCTTGCCGCTCAGGCTGCGCACGACATCGCCGGGCTTGACGGCGCGGCCCGACGGCAGGTTCTCAGCCGCCGGCACGACGCCGATCACACGCGCCCGTGGTTTCAAACGGGCGATGGCCTGCATCGCGCCGATGACCGCCGCGCCGCCGCCCATGTCGTACTTCATATCTTCCATATGATCGGCGGGCTTGATCGAGATGCCGCCCGAATCGAAGGTGATCCCTTTGCCGACCAGCGCGATCAACTGATCAGCCGCCGCGCCGGCAGGCTCGTAACGCATGATGATCATCCGCGCCGGCTCCTGGCTGCCGCGCGATACGGCCAGCAGGGCACCCATGCCGAGCCGCTTCATCTCATCTTCGCCGAACGCTTCAAATGCCAACCCTTCGCGCGCCGCCATCGCTTCGGCGCGGCTGGCCAGTTCTATAGGCGTCATGACATTTCCCGGCTCGAAGCCGAGCGTGCGAGCGAAGTTGGTCGCTTCGGCGAGCGCCTCGGCGACGGCGATGGCCGGCTCGACGCTTTCAACGTCGGGTCGTTCAGTCACCAGGTGCAGCGTCTCGATGGCCGCCGCCGCTTCATCCTTGGCGCGGTAGAGGTCGCCCTGTACCTGTCCGAGCAGGACGCCTTCGACGACGGCGCGGACGCTCAACTCGTCGCCGAGGTCTTCTCTGAGCAGGAAGGCCGCCGTGCGCACGCCGCGTGTGATTAGCAGGCGCGCGGCTGCGCCCGCGACGCGTTGCAGCACGAGCGGCGTGACCTGATCGCGCCGGCCCGCGCCGTAGAGCAGCAGGCGGTGGGTCGAGAGGCTGCTGAGCGTGTGCAGCAGCGTCCAGCGGTCGCGTTTGCCGCTCATCTCGCCGCTCTCGAAGACCGCTTCGAGCATGCCGCGCGTCAGGTGATCGAGCGACGCCAGGGCCGGCGCGCTCTGCGGGTCGAGCGGCGTCTCGCCCTCGAAGACGGGAACGATCAGCACGTCGTCGTTGATCTCGCCGAGACTGGTGTGGCTGGCAATGACGTTCATACGGCTGGCGGCCTCCTTCGCCGTGGCGCAATCCGTCAGGTTGCGCGAGTCGGTGCGTAAGCGAACTCACATGCGCTACAGACAGCCGTTAGGCGACGCCGGTTAGAGCGCACGGATGATGGCTTCGGTGAACTCGATGGTCATGGCGTTGCCGCCGAGGTCGCGCGTCAGGGATTGCCCGTTGGCGATCACCTGTTCGAGCGCGTGTTGAATGCGGTCGGCGGCTTCGCGCTCGCCGATGTGCTTGAGCATCAGCACGGCGGTTTGAATGAGCGCGGTCGGGTTGGCGATGCCGCGTCCGGCGATGCTTGGGGCCGAGCCATGCACGGCTTCAAACACGGCAACCTCTTCGCCGATGTTCGCGCCCGGCACGATACCGAGGCCGCCGACCAGCCCCGCGCCGAGGTCCGACATGATGTCGCCATAGAGGTTCTCAAGCAGCAGCACGTCGAACTGATTTGGATCGATCACCATCTGCATGCAGGCGTTGTCAACGATCAGGTCGTTGGCTTCGATATCGGGGTAATCTTTGGCGACTTCGCGGAAGCAGTTCAGGAAGAGGCCGTCCGACATTTTCATGATGTTGGCCTTGTGAATGGCCGTGACCTTCTTGCGGCCTTCACGGCGCGCGTAATCAAAGGCGAAGCGGGCGATGCGGCGCGAGGCGCGGTCGGTGATGATCTTCAAGCTCTCGACGACGCCGGGGACGACTTCGTGTTCGAGGCCGCTGTAGAGGTCTTCGGTATTCTCGCGCACGACGATGAGGTCCACCTCTTCGTAGCGCGAGCGGACGCCTTTGAGGGTTTTGATCGGGCGCAGGTTGGCGTAGAGATCGAGGGCTTTTCTGAGGCGCACGTTGGCGCTGACAAAACCGGAACCGACCGGCGTAATGACCGGCCCTTTCAGCGCGACCTTGTTACGTTTGATCGATTCAATCAAATCTTGCGGCAGCGGGTCGCCGAAACGCGAGAGCGCCTCGGCACCGACGACGAACGAGTCCCATTCAAATTGCACACCAGCGGCTCGCATCACGGAGATGGCCGCGCCGGTAACTTCCGGGCCGATGCCATCGCCGGGAATGAGCGTGAGCTTATGTTTCTTCATCTACGTGTGCCTCCCTATAATCGGCTGCTGCGGCAGCGAACAAGCTTCTAATCATAACCGACACATCACAGGCAGACAACTTAGGGCCGTGGTGGTATGGAGTACTGCCTGAAGGTGGAACTCCATGCCGGAATGTTTGACAAAGGCGGCGGCGTTTTCTAGCCTATGAGTATTGAGCGTTCAACTCACGGGGAGCGACAAATGTACGAAGTGATGATTGAAGAAGAGTTCTCGGCGGCGCATGCGTTGCGCGGCTATCGCGGCAAGTGTGAAAACCTGCACGGCCACAACTGGAAGGTCGAGGTTTACGTGCGCGGCGAGCGGCTCGACGAGGTCGGCATGCTGGTGGACTTCAAAGAGTTGAAGGGTGCGACGCGACGCGTGATGCAATACCTCGATCATCAGAACCTCAACGAGCTGAAGCCGTTTGATGTCGAGCTGAACCCGTCGAGCGAGCACCTGGCGGGCTTCATCCTGCACGAGGTCGGCGAGCAGGTCAACAACGACCGCGTCAAGGTCTACAAGGTGCGCGTCTGGGAGACGCCTTCGACCTCGGCGACCTACGAAGTGCATTCGTGATGTGATATGCTCTGATTCCGAGTCGGCTCCGATCCTTTTGTGCCCACCAAGGAAAGACGATGAACAAACCACTGCTTGCGTTCGCAATTCTTGTAATGACCGTTGCGCCGATAACGGCGACCGTCGCCTCGACGGGGCCGCGCTTTAAGGAGACTCGTCGTATGAGTGACACCGACAACCAGCAAACTGATGCCGCGAAACCGGCTGTGGGAGCCAATCCCGCGGATGTTAAGAGCATGGACGCGATCATCGCGGCGCTCTATGACGTGATCAGTGGGCCGGCGGGCAAGAAGCGCGACTGGGACCGCTTCCGCTCGCTGTTCGTTCCGGGCGCGCGATTGATCCCGTCGGCGAAGCGCCCCGACGGCACCATCGAAGCGCGCGTGCTCGACCCGGAAGGCTACATCACCAGATCAGCGCCGATCTTGGAGCAGCAAGGTTTCTACGAGCGCGAGATTGCGCGTAAGGTCGAAAGCTTCGGCCACATTGCGCACGTCTTCAGCACGTACGATTCGCGCCACACGGCTGAAGATAAGACGCCGTTCGTGCGCGGCATCAACAGCATCCAGTTATTAAATGATGGCAAGCGGTGGTGGGTCGTAACGGTCTTCTGGGACTCGGAGCGCCCTGACAACCCGCTGCCACCGCAGTACCTGCCCGCCAGCAAATAAACACCGAGGCTGCCAGTCCCGCTCCTTCGGCGACTGGCAGCCCGGCCCGACACCCGCCTTTCAATCTCATCATTCCTGCCTTTTCAAATTGAAATAAAAAATCATGAAATGTTTTTGTGCCTATCTGCATTACTAAGCGGAAGAATAAGCCGGAGTGAGAAACTGAGTGTTCTTCCATTGTACAAAGGAAAATGTCTGGCCGATAGGCCAGAATCCTATCTATTTTTCGGTCAGCATAGAAAGGGAAAAAATGGCTGTGCAACTAAACATTCGTGCCGAAACTGTTGCAGTATTAGTCAATGCAACGGCTGGTGATTTTCTGATTTACAAGGTCGTGGTAGAAGGACCTGATCCAACCTTCGCGCTTGTAGATTCCAGAACGGACAGGGTTTTACTGTCTAACCATGATACGCCAAGTGGAGGTGATACCTGGGAAAGGAGATGGCCGATGCCGGCAGATCCAGTCTCTCCCTCTACTAGCCACACCCTAGGACTCAGCTTCCTGGACAAAATCCAATACACCTACACCGTGGAGCTTCATCATCCAGGGGGGAGCAAAGAGGTGTTAATTGACATTGATTATATCTCTGAGAATTTTGAACCTGCATTTTTTCAGAGATTAGCCGTCACTGCCTTCTAAGGAAAGGATAAAGAACATGAAAAAAATTTTGGTGAGAAGCCTGGTCGCCCTATTAATCATCTCCAATCTTTCTGTGTTGGTGCAGGGACAAAACCCTGCACCAAGCCAGAGTTTTAATGCTTGGCTCAATGAAAGGATTCAAAGTATCATCAGTGCTAGGCTCGACTTGAGAGAAAAAACGAGGCAGACTGAAACACCGAGTGTGAGCCAAAATACGACTTCACTCGTTGATCAGAGCTCTGCGTCTTCTCTAATAGGAGTCGGCCTGAACTTGGCAGGTCTGACGGCAACATCAAACGATCCGAATGAAGCCAACTCAGTGTCTGTTACAGCCACTGCCTACTCCCTGTATGCAGCGGCCAAAGGAGTTAATCCATTAAATCCTGGTTTCTATAATAGGAATGCTGCTTGGCGAAATTTTTCCGTGACGCTCGGGTATGATGATGAGAAAAGCACGGATGGCAGCAATGCTACCAATAGAACCAAGATCATTGGATTTAAATGGCTGATCATCAATGGGCGCGAACCAGGTAAACACCCTCAACAGTTGGAAATCATAAGGCAGAACCTTGAGAGAGCCGCAGGAACCTTTGGACGCTTGGGTGACAAAATAACCTTCTATATGTTCAAGCAGCCCAATGTGACGACCAATCTCGTGGCCCCGGGTTTTGCGGCTTTTCTCCAAGTGGAAAGACAACGGCAAGCTGTGCAAACAAGCCAACAAGCAAGAGATGCAGTAGCTCGCATCGATGCATTATTAGGTCAGAATGTTGCTAACTTGTTTGCGCCAGGGGCAGACAGGCTTCCACCTAATGTACCTCCGAACAGTCCCGGTGGATGGACAATAGAAGAAGCGTCATATTACGTAGCTTTTCAAAATCAGTATCTTAGCGCAGCAGGTTTCCAACAACTGCTGGCAGTTATTGGTCAGGAAGAAGTTGATAAGATAGAACAAATGATTGAGCAGGAGATCGATCCATTTTTGACCCTTCATAAGGTATCAAGCGAGGCTATAGAGGCCATTCGTAAAGCCCCCCAATTCTCTGTATCGTTCCTTACTAAACAGAGAGGAGCGCAACCTGATGAGTACATGGCTGAGGCCATATTTGACTGGGGAATTGTCAACCGCATTAATCTTACAGCAAACGGTGCCTTCGAGTACCAAGATAGTAAGATAATCGGTGGCGATACTCGCGGGGCAAGATTCGCGGCACAACTTGAATTCCAACTCACCCCTGAGAATAAGCTAGCTGGTAGAAAGCCATTTAATTTCTATCTAGCCACAGATAGCAAGAAGCTAGAGGGAATGGATTGGATCTATAGGGCGCAATCAAAAATAAATATTCCCATTGCCGATGGAATAGAGTTCCCTATTTCAGTGACTTTTGCTAACCGCACAGAGTTAATAAATGAAAAGGACGTAAGAGGGCAATTTGGATTTACCGTTGATTTGGCGAGACTAGTAAAAGCCTTCTCGTCTAAGTAGAAAGGGACAAATCATGAGCAGTTCGCCGACAAATCACATTGAACATCACGTCAGGCTGGGAGAGACGCTTTCGGGTATCGCTCGCCAGCATGGGATCACGCTTGCTGAGTTGATCGCCGCCAACCCGGATATCGAAAACCCGAATGAGATTCGGGTCAATCAGATGATCATCATTCCCGTGCCGGCAGCGCCAGGCGACGCAGCTAATCGACCGCCTGATGCCCAGGAGGAGTCTACGTCTTTCTTCCTCGGCTTCGACCGCTTGGCGTATCCCGGCGATGATTTTATGCGCCTCTTGCGGACCCAGGCGCAGGTCGCCTGGACCGGCTTCTATCTCGCCCCGGCGCCATCACAGCCCAACACGAGTTGGATGTCGAAGCGTGCTGTCCTGGGCGAACTCGGTTATGGGTTCGCGCCGATCTACGTCGGCCAGCAACAGCGAGGCATTCGAGGGTCACACGTTCTTACCGCCCATCAAGGCAGGCTCGACGGCCAGGACGCTGTCGCCCTGGCTCAAGATGCGGAGTTTCCGCCGCTATCTGTCTTGTATCTCGATGTCGAAAACGGCCCGCCGGCAGAGGATGCCTTCCTGGAGTATTATCACGGCTGGGTACAGGGCGTGAGGGCTAACGGATTTACCCCCGGCGTCTACTGCTCACATCTGCTTGCGCCGACGTTTCACCGCGAAGATGACAGCGTCGTCGTCTGGATCTTTCACCTGAAATTCCCTAACGGGAGAAGCTATGAGCCGCCCTTGCCATTGATCGATCCGTCGAACTCGAACTTTACGACCGCGAGAATGATGCAGTATGCCCAGAACGGCAAGCTCTCCATCAGCAGTAGAAACCTCAGTCCTATTGATCTGAATAGCGGCCATGTCGCAGACCCCTCGGTGGCGTAATGTGCAGTTGCAACGGGTGGGAAGGTTTTATCGAGATCAGCCAAACGCAGTCGCCCTGAAGAAGCGAGAGCGAAGCCAGCGGCTCTGGTCGAAATGGATTCAGACGCAGCAGGCGGCGGTTGCCGCCTGCTTATCTTCCAGCCATCTCTTTACTCGCCTGAACACATGAAATCACACCAGCGGCGAATATAGTTGCTTGCAGTTTCACCTCTTCAATCGTATTCTTCACCACGCAAGACCTCAGGGACAAGAAGCTCATTCGCAGGGATTTGGAATTCGATCTGAAATGAACAGGGCGCGACTGTGAGAATATTATGGCTAATCAAAACGAATCGGTGAAGACTCCTGACCCGGCTCCTGCGACAGGACTAGACGACAGCAAGCCGGGGCCGCTGCCGCTGTATGAGATTCTCGAAGAAGAATACACGCGCCTGCACGGGCCGCTGCCGCCCGATTATGACACCAGTAATCAAACACCCGAAGCTCGACTCAAAGCCATCTATGCGCTCATCCACGCCTTGCCGGACAAAGAACGGCGCGCGGCGCTATGCATCTCCGGCGGCGGCATCCGCAGCGCCACCTTCGCCCTCGGCATCCTGCAAGGGCTGGCCCGCGGCGGCCTGCTCGGTAAGTTTCATTACCTCTCGACCGTCTCCGGCGGCGGCTACATCGGTAGTTGGCTGAGTTCATGGATCAAGCGCGCTGGCATGGATACGGTCATGGCATCACTGGCCGGCGCGACTGTTAAAGCGACGGAGGTTGAGCCGCCGCCCATTCGCCACCTGCGCAGCTACAGCAACTATCTCAGCCCGCGCCTCGGCCTGCTGTCGGCAGACACCTGGACGCTGGTGGCGATCTACATTCGCAACCTCTTTCTCAACTGGCTGGTGATCGTGCCGTTTTTGGCGGCAGTGCTGATGGTGCCGCGCATCTATGCTGCCCTGCTCAAAAATGTGATCGCCCGCGCGCATCAAACCGACTTGATCCTCCTGATCGTCGGTGCGCTGTTCGGCATTGTCGCGGTCGCTTACGTCGGCTTGAACCGCCCGGCGGTTCGCAAAGATCAGCAGGGCCATAGCCAGGGAACATATCTCATTTTTTGCCTGCTGCCTTTGACGCTTTCCGCCATCCTGGTCTCGCTCTACTGGGCGGCTTATTACCAGCAGACGGATTTGGATGTTCCGCTCCGCTATTTCATTCTCTTCGGGCTCGCCATTAACGTGTTCGGCTATCTGCTGTGGACTTTCATGAGGCGCTCAACGTCCGTACAGAGAATACTCGCAGAGTTGTTGGCTGCCACCGCCACCGGCCTGTTGAGCGGCTGGTTGTTATGGCTGGCTTCGACGGCGAGTTTCTTCTTCACGGGCCCGGATAATGACGTGTCGCTGCTCTCGTACACCTGCCTGGCGGTGCCGGTCGTGCTCGGCATTTTTCAACTCTCAGCCTTTCTGTATAACGGCCTGATCAGCTTCTGGACGAACGACGACGACCGCGAATGGTGGTCGCGGTCGGACGCCTGGATATTGATCGTCATCGTCTCATGGGCGGCCTTTGGCGCGCTGGTCATCTTCGGCCCGATCTGGCTCAACAAGCTCTACGTCAGCGGCATCGGCGGCCTCTCAGGCGTGATCGCGCTCCTGCTCGGTAAGAGCTCTGACACGCCGGCCAATCAGAAAACGAGCGACGCCAAGAAAGGCTTGTCCACCATCATCAAAGAGAACGCGCTGAAGATCGCCGCGCCGCTGTTTCTGATCTTCCTGTTCATCCTCATTGCCGCCGGCACCAGCTCTCTGTTGTTCGACGCGCTCACAAGCGAATTTCTCGCCGATAACTTTTTCCCCTTGACCGGCATCACGCGCCCTCCGGCGCATACGATTCTTTATCGCGGCGTCGAGCTGGCCCTGCCCTCCCCGGTCATGGCGATGAAGGCGTTCGATTACGAAGGCGTGATTTACGATTCGTGGTTGCGGCTGGTCGTGCTCGGCTGTCTCGTCCTCGTGCTCGTCAGCGCGCTGGTCGCCTTATTTATCAACATCAACCGCTACTCGCTCCACGCGATGTACCGCAATCGGCTCATCCGCGCTTATCTCGGCGCGTCGGTGCCCGATGACCAGCGCAAGCCGAACAAGTTCACCGGCTTTGACCCGAACGACAATTTTCCCGTGCACCTGCTGGCATCGGCAGACGGGCAGAAGGCGCGGCTGTTTCATGTATTGAATCTTACATTGAACTTGGTCGCCGGCAAGGAGTTGGCCTGGCAGGAGCGCAAGGCGGAATCCTTCACCGTCAGTCCGCTGCATTCGGGCTCTCGCAATCCCAATCTCGGCTATCGCTCGTCGATCAAGTATGGCGGCGTCGAAAAAGAGCCGTCCGAGAGCGGCATATCGCTGGGCACGGCAATGGCGATTTCCGGCGCGGCGGCGAGCCCGAACATGGGTTATCACTCTTCGGCGGTCGTCGGGCTTCTGATGACGCTGTTCAACGCGCGGCTCGGTTGGTGGCTCGGCAATCCCGGCTCTGCCGGCGAAAAGACCTACGACCAGGACGGCCCGTTCTGGGCGCTCAAGCCGCTGATTGCCGAAGCCCTCGGACTGACCGACGACCAGAGCAGTTACGTCTACCTGTCGGACGGCGGCCACTTCGAGAACCTCGGTCTCTACGAGATGGTGCAGCGGCGCTGTCACTTCATCGTCGTCAGCGACGCCGGCTGCGACGAGAAGTGCAGCTACGAAGACCTCGGCAATGCGATTCGCAAGATTCGCATCGACATGGGCATTCCCATCGAGTTCAACCTGCCGATCAATATCTTTCCGAGGTCGGCCAATCAAACCGGCGGCCAGTACTGCGCGCTGGCCTGCATACGTTATTCCTGCGTTGACGGAGCGCAGGCCCGTGACGGCATACTGGTTTATATCAAGCCGTCGTTCTATGGCAACGAGCCGCGCGACGTTTACAACTACGCGATTGCGCACTCTAGCTTCCCGCACGAAAGCACCGCCGATCAGTTCTTCTCCGAGTCCCAGTTCGAGAGTTACCGCATGCTCGGCTCGCACATTCTGGAGACGATCTGCGGCGAGGGACAACACGCGATTGATTTCGATCAGTTCGTCGGGCTGGTCGCGCGTCACTTGCGCTCCGGCATCGATGTCAAGCCGGTCACGCAGCCCTGCCTGCGAGAGATCATCGAAGACGCCGGCAAGCAAACCGATGGCTAAAGCCTGGGAGCGCGGGCGTCTCGCCCGCAAACAGAGTAGGAGAGCTTATGGCAACACAACCGCAGCAAGTGAAGCCGCCTGCTGATCCGCCGGCAAAGCAGGACGAGAGCGCCAGCAATTACGACCCGCTCCTGCTTCATCAGGTTCTTGAAGAAGAGTACATCAGCCTGCACGGTCGCGACTCGCTGCCGGTCGGCTATGACACCGTCAAAGCGCCGGCTGAACGATTGAAAGTCATCTACCGGAAGATTCACGAGGCGAAGCACGCGGCGCTGTGCATCTCCGGCGGCGGTATCCGCAGCGCCACCTTCGGGCTCGGCATTCTGCAAGGGCTGGCGCGCGGCGGCATGCTCGGTAAGTTTCATTACCTCTCGACCGTCTCCGGCGGCGGCTACATCGGCAGTTGGCTGATCGCCTGGATCGAGCGCCACGAGAAAGGGCTCGACGGCGTCATCGAAGAATTGAAGAACGCTGAGCCGCAGTCGAAGATTAACCCGGAGCCGCCGCCCATCCGCCACCTGCGCAGCTACAGCAACTATCTCAGCCCGCGCCTCGGCCTGCTCTCGGCTGATTCGTGGACGCTGGTGGGCACGCTCTGTCGCAACCTGATTCTCATCTGGCTGGTGATGTTCCCGCTCATCGCCGCCTTCCTGATCATCCCGCGCATCGCCGCCGGCTTCGTCCTTCTCGGCGTAAAGATCAGCAGCGAGGCGGCACGCTGGAGTTGGTTTGGCTTTGGCACCTTTTGCCTGGTGTGGGCCATTACTTACATGAGCATGCACAGGCCGAGCGTCTCGCGCCTGCGCACCAGCCAGGGGAAATTTCTGTTGTTCTGCTTCCTGCCGCTGTTTCTGTCCGCGGCATGCCTGACGACCTTCTGGGCATGGAACAACCTGCAAAGCAGCCTCGACGGCGGGTCGGTCTGGTCACGCTTTGAAGGAACGATGGTGTGGACATACTTTCACGATAAGCACCTTCTGGCTTTCGTCGCCTACGCCCTGCTGGTGGGCATGATGAGCTTGGTCGCATCGCTCGTCTTCTTGAAACCGCGCAAGCGGAAAAGAGATCAGCGCAGTCCCGCTGCGCTGGTCAAAGAGATGCTCTCTCTGGCCTGTTCAGGACTCATCGGCGGCTGGCTGTTATGGTTCGCCGCCGAGCGGGTCCTGAATAACGTGTCCATTCACCCGATCCTTTATACCTGTCTGGCCGCGCCGGTCTACTTCCTCACCTTCCTGCTGGCGGCGACCTTCTTCATAGGGATTTCAAGCCACCGGACAAGAGACGAAGACCGCGAATGGTGGGCGCGCGCCGGAGCGTGGATGTTGATCTTCATCGGCGTCTGGCTGCTTTTCAGCTTTCTGGTTATGTTCGGCCCGCCGAACCTGTGGTACGTCTGGTCGTCGGTCATCGGCGGCGTCTCTGGTCTGCTCACCATTCTGCTGGGCCGCAGTCCTAAGACTCATTCGGAGACCGGGAAGAAAGAAGAGAAGCCGGCTAACAAGTGGGTGCCTCTGCTGATGAACGTGGCGCTGGCGTTTGCCGCGCCCATCTTTGTCGCTGTGCTCGTCGTGCTCTTATCGGCGGCGACGAGTTGGCTGATCAACTGGCTCGCCAGAGACATGGTGGGCAAGACACTGGTCGAAGCCGTGAAGTTTCAAGACCTCGGCCAACAGCATCAGGATATCCTCTACTGCTCGTCATACTGGCCGGTTTCGGGCGTCGTCCTTGGCCTGATGGTGGCGCTTACGCTGTTCGGCATTTTGATGACCTGGTTGATTGATACGAATAAATTTTCGCTGCACGCCATGTACCGCAACCGCCTGATACGCGCTTATCTGGGCGCGTCAAACATTGCGCGGCACCCGAACCCGTTCACCGGATTCGATAAACATGACAACCTCCAGATGCATCGGATATGGCCGAGCATCACTCCCGATGAGCCGGAGAAGCGGCGCAACAAGCTGCTCTACGTGATCAACATGGCGCTCAATCTGGTGAGCGGCGACAATCTGGCGTGGCAGCAGAGAAAGGCGCAGTCCTTTACCGTCAGCCCACTGCATGCCGGCAGCTTCCAGTTGAGCCATCCGGGGCCGTGTGTGCCGGACGGCACGGGCCGCTGCACGCGCGATCATTTCGGCTACTATCGCCGCTCAGGCAACGACCCAAAGATCGAAGGGCCAAAGTCCCGGACGCAGTATTATGGCGGCAGGGACGGGATTTCGCTGGGAACGGCGGTGACGATTTCCGGCGCGGCAGCGAGCCCGAACATGGGCTATCATTCATCGCCAGCAATTACCTTTTTGCTGACCTTGTTCAACGCGCGGCTCGGCTGGTGGCTCGGCAATCCCGGCCCGAAAGGCAAGGACACCTATCATCTGCATGCGCCGAAATTCGCCATCGGGCCTTTCGTTGAGGCGCTCGGCTTCACCAACGCCAACCAGCCTGATGTGTATCTTTCCGACGGCGGCCACTTTGAAAACCTCGGCCTCTACGAGATGATACTGCGACGCTGTCACTTCATCGTCGTCAGCGACGCCAGCCAGGACGAAGCTTGCAAGTTTCAAGACCTCGGTGGCGCAGTGCGCAAGATTCGCATCGACCTGGGCATCCCCATCGAATTCGACGATCAGTTTGCCATCTTTGCCCGCTCTGAAGACAGACGCCAGAATTGTGATGGCCGTTACTGTGCGGTCGGCAGGATTCGTTATTCATGTGTGGACGGCGATGGGGTCGAAGACGGCGTATTGATCTATCTCAAGCCGGCGTTCTACGGGCTGAAAGAGCCGCGCGACGTTTACGAGTACGCGATGGCTAACCAGAAATTCCCGCACGAGACGACTGCCGATCAGTTCTTCACCGAGTCCCAGTTTGAAAGTTATCGCATACTGGGGTCACACATCATGGAACGTCTGTCGGAAGGCGATGGGCAGATAGTCGATTTCGACGACTTCAAACGCCGCTGCGAAAGACACCTGAATGGCGATCAGGCCGCCGCCGCCTCGGCAGGCGATTGAGCGGCGCGCGGCCTCGCGGCTATTTTCCTTTGAACTCTGCTTTGCGCTTTTCGATGAAGGCGCGCACGCCTTCTTCTTTGTCCTCGCTCGAAAAACAGAGCGCAAACAAATCCACTTCGGCGTCGAGGCCGGCGCGCAGGTCTAAACGGGCCGCGCCCTTCACTGCCGCTTTCGCCATTGCCAGCGCCACCGGGCTCATCTCGGCGATCTTACTGGCCAGCTCCATCGTCTTTGTCTCAAGCTCTTCGGGCGCGACGACTGTGTTAACGAGCCCGAGCGTCTGAGCTTCTTCGGCGTTGATCATATCGCCGGTCAGGATCAGCTCCATCGCCTTGCCTTCGCCGACCAGCCGCGTGAGCCGCTGCGTGCCGCCGCCGCCCGGTATGATGCCGAGCTTGATCTCCGGCTGGCCGAGTCTCGCCTTCGACGAAGCGATGCGAATGTCGCAGGCCAGCGCCAGCTCGCAGCCGCCGCCGAGCGCAAAGCCGTTGATCATGGCGATAACCGGCTTCGGGAAATCTTCGACGGCGTCAAAGGCCCGCCGCCCCTTCATCACGGCGCGCTGCGCCACCGCCGTCATGCCGGCGAATTCGTTGATGTCGGCACCAGCAATGAATGCCTTTTCGCCCGCGCCAGTGATGACGACGACGCGCACCTCTTCGTCTTTCTCCAGTTGATCGAGCGCCGCCAGAATCTCGTTGCGAGTCGGAATGTTCAGCGCATTCAGCTTGTCGGGCCGGTTGATGGTAAGAATCGCTACACGTCCACGCTTCTCAATCAGTACGTTCTCAAAAGCCATAATCCCTCCAGATTATTCCCATTTGTAGAACCCCTCGCCGGTCTTTTTGCCGAGCTTGCCGGCGGCGACTTTGCGCCGCAGGATGTCGGGCGGGCGAAAGACTTCCGAGCCGAGTTTTTCAAACAAGTACTCGGCAATGTTCAAGCGAATGTCGAGGCCGACCAGGTCGGTTAGCCGCAGCGGGCCCATCGGGTGGTTGTAACCGAGCACCATCGCCTTATCAATATCTTCGGCGCTCGCCACGTCCTGTTCGAGCATGCGCATGGCTTCCAGTCCGAGCGCCACGCCGAGCCGGCTGGTCGCAAAGCCCGGCGCGTCTTTCACGACGATGGCCTCTTTGCCCATGCGCGCGGCAACCGCGAGCGCCGCGTCGAGCGTCGCCTGAGCCGTTGCCGGCGCGACAACGACTTCGATCAGCTTCATCAAGTGAACGGGGTTGAAGAAGTGCATGCCAATGACGCGGTCGGCGCGCATTGTCGCCGAAGCGATGCTCGCAATGCTCAACGATGACGTGTTGGTCGCCAGGATCGCGGCGGGCTTGCAGAGTTGATCGAGGCGGATGAAGAGTTGACGTTTGGCGTCGAGTTGTTCGATCACCGCTTCGATGATCAAATCGGCGTCGGCGGTTTCTTCGAGCTTCGTCGAAGTGCGAATGCGCGAGAGCGCCGCGCGCATGGCTTCATCGGTGAGCTTGCCGCGCTCGATGCCTTTGCGCAGGTTATCTTCGATGCGCGCGAGGCCGCGCGCCACCAGGTCATCATTCATGTCTTCGAGCAGGACTGAGTAACCGGCCTGCGCCGCGACCTGCGCGATGCCATGCCCCATAGTGCCTGCGCCGATGACGGCGATAGTTTCGATTGCCAATTGCGCTTTCTCCAATTTGTATGATCCGTCACTCAGTCGAATCGCGGCTGCCGCTTTTCTAAGAATGCGTTTAAGCCTTCCGCTGAATCATCCAGCTCGAAGCAAGCCTTCTGCGCGGCGGTCTCGACATCAAGCATCTCATCGAACGTCGCGTTGAGGCTGCGATAAACCGCTCGCTTAATCATCGCGTTGATGCGCGGCGAGTTGCGCGTGAAGCGCCCGACCATCTGCGCGGTCGCCGCGGCAAGCTCGTCGTGCGGCACCACTCGGTTGATCAAGCCGAGCCGGTACGCTTCGGCCGCGTTGATGACATCGCCGCTCATCATCATCTCGATGGCCGCCGCTGTGCCCGCGAGTCGCGGCAGAAAAAACGTGCCGCCCCAGTCGGGGTGCAGGCCCAGACGTATAAAAGTCTCGCCAAAGGTGGCCCGCTCGCTCGCCACGCGCACGTCGCAGGCGAGCGCCAGATTAATGCCGCCGCCGGCCGTCGCGCCATTGATCGAAGCGATGACCGGCTTCGGCAATTCGCGAATCTTGCTCACCACGTTGCGCGCCAGTCTGAGCACGCGGGCGAGCGAGTCGGCGTCGTGCGTATTTCTGACCTGCGCCAGAAAGCGCACGTCCGCGCCCGCGCAGAACCCGTTGCCCGTGCCGGTGATGACGACGGCGCGCACCTCGTCGCCTTCGCATTGACAGAGCGCCTCATATATTTCTTCGCGCATCGCGCCGACAAATGCGTTGAGCTTTTCGGGCCGGTTGAGTGTAATCTTCGCCACTCCGCCGTTTTTCTCAAAGAGGATGTTCTCGAATGCCATCATTCGCCTTTGAACTGCGGCTTGCGCTTCTCGCGGAAGGCGCGAATACCTTCGCGGTGATCGTCGGATTTGATCAACACGCTTTGCGCCAGTGCTTCGAGCATGCGCCCCGTCGCAAAATCGCTGGTCACGGCGTGCCACAACAGGCGCTTGGCCAATCCCAATGCTTCGGGCGCACGGGTCAGGAGGTGCTCGGCCAGTTGTCGCGTGTGATTCATTAGCTCGTCGTGCGGCACGACGCGATTGATCAGGCCGATGCGCTCGGCTTCCGCAGCCGAAATCATCTCGCCGGTAAAGATCAGCTCTTTCGCCCTGCCATAGCCGATCAGCTTGACCAGGCGCGAACAGCCGCCCGCGCCGGGGATCAATCCGATGTTGTTTTCGCGAAAGCCGAACTTGGCTTGATCGGACGCGATGCGCAAGTCACACGACAACGTGATCTGTAAGCCCGCGCCGGTACATGGCCCATTGATCGCGGCGATGACCGGTTTTTCGATCAGCTCCAGCTCATCGAAGAATTGCGTCAGCCGGTGGTTCTCGGCGCGAAACGCGGTCGTCTTCCAGTCGCGCTCGAAGTATTCGATGTCGCCGCCCGCCGAAAAAGCCCGCCCCGCGCCAGTGAAGACGATCACGCCGATCTCTTCGTTCGTTTGAATCTCGTCAAACAGGCGCGAGAAGTCTTCGCGCATCGCTTCGTTGATCGCGTTGAGCCGGTCGGGACGATTGAAGGTGATCGTGGCGATGCGATCTTTTAACTCGAAGAGGATGGTCTGGTAGTCCATATCAGTGATGAGTGACGAGTGATGAGTGATGAGCAGGAAGTGGTCGCGGCCACTCATGACTCGTCACTCATCGCACATCACTGCTGTTGAGGTTTTGTAGCGACGACTACGGATTTCGTTTCGGTGTAATAATCGAGCGCCTCGATGCCATGTTCTTTGCCATAGCCGCTCTGCTTGAAGCCGCCGAACGGCAGCTCGTCATAGATAATCTGCGCCGAGTTGATCCACGTGTAACCGGCTTCGAGCCGTTCCGCCGCGCGGGTGGCGCGCGTCAGGTCGCTCGTCCAGATCGACGAGCCGAGCCCGTAGATCGAGTCGTTGGCTTTCGCAATCGCTTCGTCGAGACTGCCGACACGGAAGATGGGAAGGGCCGGGCCGAAGACCTCTTCGGTCGCCACGCGCGCGTCTTCCGGCACGTCCGTGAGCAGGGTCGGCGCGTAGAAGTGGCCGTCATCGAAGCCTTCGCCGTGTAAGCGGTCGCCGCCCGCGAGCACCTTCGCGCCGCGATCAATGGCGTCCTGCACCTGCGCTTCGATCTCGTCGCGCTGCGACTGGCTGTGCAGCGGGCCGATCATCGTGCCTTCGGCGAGGCCGTTGCCAACGCGCAGCTTCTTGACGCGCGCGGTCAGGCGGGCGATGAAATCATCGGCGATGGAATCGAACAGGTAGAGCCGCTTGATGGCCAGACACGCCTGGCCGCAGTTGAAGAAGCGGCCTACGGCGGCGGCCTTCGCCGCTTCGTCAATGTCCGCGTCGTCGCAGACGATCATCGGGTCGGAGCCGCCCAGCTCAAGCGTCACGCGCTTGATCGTCTGCGCGGCGGTCGCCATCACGCGCCGCCCAACATCGGTCGAGCCGGTGAAACCGACCTTGCGGACTTTGGCATTGCTGACGATCTCCTGGCCGACGACCGAGCCGGGCCCGGTGACGACGTTCATCACGCCTTTGGGAAGACCGGCTTCGAGGAACAGGCCGACGACGCGCAGGTCGGTGAGCGGCGTCGTCTCGGCGGGCTTGATGACCATCGTATTGCCGGCCAGCAAAGCCGGGCCGATCTTGTTGCCCATCAGCGAGACGGGAAAATTCCAGGGCACAATCGCGCCGACGACGCCGAGCGGGCGCTTGATGATCAGGCCGTACTTGTTTTCGTCGATCTGCGGGATGTAGCCGCCGCGAATGTTCTTGCCCAGCCCGGCGTAATACTCGATGGTGTGCGCGAAGCGGCGGATTTCGAGGATGGCTTCGCGTAGCGGCTTGCCCTGCTCTTTCGTCAGCAAAGTCGCCAATTCTTTTTCGTTGGTATGAAAGAGGGCGACGGTGCGGCGCAGCACATCAGCACGCCGGGCTTGCGTCCATTCGCTCCACACCGCGAACGCCTCGTGAGCGTTGTTGATCGCTTCGCGGGCATCTTCAGCGGTGCCGCGCGGCGCGGTGTCCACGGCTTCGCCGGTCGCCGGGTTCATCACTTCAATGTAATCTCCGCTACGCGAGCCGACCCACTCGCCGCCGATCAGCATTTGAGCCATAACGTCTCCTGAACGAACGAGTGATGAGTGATGAGTAGAAAGTGGCGCATGAAAAGAGTGTGGCAGTCAGTGAGCCTTCTCCCTACTCATCACTCATCACTCATTGCTTATCTTGTGATCACCACGCCTTTGGGTTCGAGGTAATAATCGAGCGCCTCGGGGCCGTGCTCGCGCCCGAAGCCGCTCGCTTTGACGCCGCCGAACGGCAGCTCGTCGTAGCCGTAATGCAGCGAGTTCACCCAGACGTTGCCCGCTTCGATGCGATCAATCGCCGTCTCGATGTTGTCGAGGTTCTTCGTCCAGATCGACGAGCCAAGCCCATAGATCGAGTCATTGGCTTTCGCAATCGCTTCATCAAGACTGCTGACGCGGAAGATCGGCAGCAACGGCCCGAAGGTCTCTTCCTGCACGGCGCGGGCGCCTTCCGGCACGTCCGCGAGAATCGTCGGCAGGTAGAAATTGCCCTTTTCATATTGCGCGCCTTCAGGCCGCGCGCCACCCAACAGCACCTTCGCGCCGCGATCAATGGCGTCCTGCACCTGCGCTTCGATCTCGTCGCGCTGCGCGGCAGTGTGCAGCGGCCCCATGCGAATCTTCGGCTTTTCAGCTTTCGCCATGCCGTCGCCGACTTCATAGCGCGACACTTTGCTGACCAACCCATTCACGAATTCGTCATAAACTTGATCGAAGACGAACAATCGCTTGACCGCCAGACACGCTTGCCCGGCGTTCCAGAAGCGCCCGACCATCGCGCCCGTGATGGCTTTCTGAATGTCTGCATCATTACAAACGATCATCGGGTCAGAGCCGCCCAGTTCAAGCGTCACGCGCTTGAAGTCGCCGCAGGCCACCGCCGCCACGTGCTTGCCGGTAGCCGATTCGCCAGTGAAGGCGATGCGGCGCACCTTTGGGTTGACCAGCAATTCTTCGCCGACGACTGAGCCGGGCCCGGTGATGACGTTGAGCACGCCTTTAGGAATGCCGGCTTGATTCATCAACTCGATGATGCGGATCGTCGTCAGCGGCGTCGTCGAAGCCGGCTTGACGACGATGGTGTTGCCGGCGGCGAGCGCCGGGCCAACCTTTGTGCCCATCAAGGTGATGGGAAAATTCCAGGGCACAATCGCGCCGCAGACCCCAAGCGGCTTGCGAATCACCATGCCGTAAGCATTCTTTGCCGGCAATGGCACCTGCGCGCCGCGCACCTTTGACGCCAGGCCCGCATAAAACTCAAGCCCGTGATGAAAGTGCTCCAGCTCGCCGCCAGCTTCCATCACCGGCTTGCCCTGCTCTTTCGTCAGCAACTCGGCGAGGGCTTTACGCTCGGCATTCACCGTCTCCGCCGCTTTGAACAGAAGCTTGGCGCGCTCTTCGGACGTCGTGTGCGACCATTCTTCAAAGGCCGCTTCCGCCGCGTCAATGGCGCGGCGCGCATCTTCGGCGTTCCCCTTCGGCACCGTGTCAACCGCCTCGCTGGTCGCCGGGTTGCGCACTTCGTAAACTTCGCCGGTCAGCGAATCCGCCGGCTCTCCTGCAATGAACATCTTTGCCATACGATGAGTCCTCCTCTACCGACCTTTAAACTGCGCCTGTCGCTTCTTGGTGTAGGCGTCGAGACCTTCCTGTGCGTCTTCGCTCTCGAAGAGCTGCTGCAACAGCTCACGTTCGACGGCCAGGGCTTCCGCAAGCGGCAGCTCGTAGCCGGTCTGCACCGCGCGCTTGATGAGGCCGACGGCCTTGCTCGCCTTAGCCGGCGCGACAAATTGTTTTGCGTATTCGATTACTTTCTCGTTGAAGCCTTCCTCGTCAAACACATGATTGACGAGCCCCACCTGCTGCGCTTCGTCAACGCTGAGCAGTTGGCCGGTGGTGAGGATTTCCATCGCGCGGCCTTTGCCGACGATGCGCGGCAATCGCTGCGTGCCGCCCATGCCGGGCAGCAATCCGAGGTTGATCTCCGGCAGGCCAAGCTTGGCGGCGCTGCGCTTGGCCAGGCGAATGTCGCAGGCCAGAGCGATCTCCAAACCGCCGCCGGTCGCGTGACCGTTGATGGCGGCGATGGTCAGCTTCTGCGTGTTCTCCAACCGCATCAGCGTCTCGTTGCCATGCAGGCTGAAGAAGTAGCGAAATTGCGGCGTCGCCGACAGCAGCATCTTGATGTTAGCGCCAGCGCAGAAGAATTTGTCGCCGGCCCCGCGAATGACGATGACATGCACGTCTTCATCGAGGCGCGCTTCGAGGATCGCGTCGTCGAAGTCGCGCATCATCTCGTGTGTATAAGTGTTGGCCGGCGGGTCGTTCAACTCGATGACGGCGATGCCGTCTTCGGCCGTGTAATTGACCAACCGATTCTCCATCGCTTCTCTGGTCATAAATGCCTCTCTGAGTGACAAGTGACAGGTAACAAGAAAAACTTGACAGCTTGAGCTTGCCGAGAAACCGCAGTGACGTAGTCTTGTCAATGTTCACTTGTCATTTGTCACCTTCCTATTGTTGCCAGATGGAAACCGAGCGGTCGAGGTGCGATTCGCGCCCGGTTTCGAGTTGCTTGCCCTGGATGCCCTTGTCGCCCAGAAACCCCGACAGGAACAATCGCGTGATGTTTTGCGACAGGCCCGCCACGTCCACGTCTTTGCGAGGGCTGTACCAGTTATAAATCCAGTTCATCATGCCGAAGAGCGAAAAAGTCGCCACGCGAATGTCTATATCTTTAATGCGGTAATCGCGGGCGATCTCTTCGAGCAGCTTCATGGCCAGGTCAACGTACTGCCGCTTTTTGTTGTTGACCTTCTTGAACAGGTCGCCGCTGATGGCATTGGCTTCGTGCGACAGGACTTTCATCTCGTTCATGTTCTGAACGAAATAATTGAGGTGATTTTCAATCAGCAGCTTCAGGCGATGCACAGGGTCTGTGACGCCTTCGAGCAGCTTGCGGCAGTCGTCGATCACCGTGCTGAAGCAGTAGTCTTGGATGAGAAAGAGCAGCTCTTCTTTGCTTTTGAAATAGTAGTATAGCCCGGAAAGGCTCATCTTCGTAGCGCGCGCAATGTCGCGGATCGAGGTGGAATGGTAGCCCTTTTCGGCGAAGATGGCCGCCGCCGTTTTGAGCACGAAGACGAGCCGTTGATCGTACTTGGACTGCGCTTCAGCAGGCATAACAAGATGGCTTTGCAAACCGATTCGAACGAACGTTCGATGATAGAAGCTCCGACCGTCGCTCGTCAAGTTGCGCGTGATGTCGTCGGATGAGGATGGCGGGCGGCGCGATCAACCAAGCAGGTCGGCGACGTTGAAGCTGAGTCCGGCGATGGTTGGTGAAACCAGCCTCCTGCCGCGCTTGAGCCGCTGGACTTTTTGATATTTGCCGTTCACCGGCTGGCTGTGAACTTCGATGAAGTCTTTGGATAGAACCATCAACCACGTTTCAGGGATGCCGGCGCGTGCATAAAGCGGCAGCTTGACGCGGCGATCATAATCGACCGACGTATCCGCGACTTCGATGATCAACAGCACGTCGGCAGGCGTCGGGTGTGAGCGGGAATAAAAATCGTCACGCGGTTTGAGCAGCGCAATGTCCGGTTGCGGCTCTGAAAAATCATTCAGGTGAATAGGACCTTGCACGCGAACAATCACATTCTCTTTGAGGTTGCGATTCAGGAGCGCATTCAGCCGGTCAACACACGCGGCGTGGCGGTTGCCAATGGGACTCATCTCGATCACCTCCCCTTCGATCAACTCAACACGAGCATCTATGGGGAAGAGGCCGGCATCGGCCATCCGGTAGTAGTCGTCAACGCTGAAGTAATATTTTTGAATTTGTACCGACATTTCGTTCACCCGGCCTTTGCTACGCTCAGCTTCGCTCGTTCAACCGCCCAATCATATCACAACCTGCTTTCACCGCATGAACGATCATACAACGGTTGAGGCGCGCAGTCGCCTCAACCGCAAACTGTTGGCAACGACCGACACGCTCGACAGCGACATCGCCGCGCTCGCGATCACTGGCGACAGCAGCCATCCGGTCAGCGGATAGAGCAGGCCCGCCGCGATTGGAATGCCGATCACATTGTAGACGAACGCCCAGAAGAGGTTCTGCTTGATCGTGCGAACCGTCGCACGCGACAGCTTGATTGCGGTCACGACCCCGCGCAGGTCGCCGCCGACCAACGTCACGTCCGATGCTTCAATCGCGACGTCGGTGCCGGTGCCAATGGCGATGCCGACATCAGCCTGCGCCAGTGCCGGCGCATCGTTGATGCCGTCGCCGACCATGCCGACAATCTTCTTTTCACTTTGCAGCCGTTTGATCTCATCAGCCTTCTCGCCCGGCAAGACTTCGGCCAGTACGCGTGTGATGCCGGCTTCGCGAGCGATAGCTTCGGCGGTGGCGCGGTTATCGCCGGTAATCATCACGACTTCAATGCCCATCTCTTGTAATGCGCCGATGGCCGCTCGTGATTCGGCCCTGATCTGATCGGCCGCCGCGAGCACGCCAATGAGTCGGCCATCGAGCGCCGCGAACATCGGCGTCTTGCCTTCAGCCGCCAGCCTCGCGGCGCGGTCGGCAAACCCGTCGAGCGATACTCCGTGCTTGCGCATGATCTGGCTGTTGCCAACGAGTACGCGGCGAGCGTCAACGCGCGCTTCGATGCCGTGACCAGCGACGGCGTTGAACTCGCGAGCCTCGCCGAGCCGCACATTCCGCGCTCTCGCGCCGCGCACGATGGCCTCAGCGACCGGATGCTCGCTGACACGTTCAGCCGTCGCGGCAAAGCGCAGCAGCTCGCCTTCGTCAAAGCCGCTCACCGCCACCACGTCGGTCAACTCCGGCTTACCCGTAGTGATCGTGCCGGTCTTATCGAGCACGATGGTTTGCAAACGGTGCGCGGCCTCCAGGCTCTCGCCGCCCTTGATGAGAATGCCGCTTTCTGCGCCTCTGCCGGTCCCGACCAGTATCGCCGTCGGCGTCGCCAGCCCCAGCGCGCACGGGCAAGCGATGATCAACACGGAGACGAAAGCTTGCAACGCCATCGGCAGGCGCACGTCGGCAGGCATCACCGCAAACCAGACGATGAACGTCACAAAAGCGATAACGATCACTGCTGGCGTGAAAATGCCGCTGATGCGGTCGGCCAACCGCGCAAGCGGTGCCTTCCCGCCTTGCGCTTCCTGCACCATACGGACGATCTGCCGGAGGACTGTATCTTTCCCTACTTTCGTCGCGGTGAACCGGAACGCGCCGGTCTTGTTGATCGTTGCGCCGAAGACCGCATCGCCTACCCCTTTATCAACCGGCAAGCTTTCGCCGGTCAGCATGGATTCATCAATCGCAGACGCGCCGTCAACGATACGGCCGTCAACTGGAATCTTTTCGCCGGGCCGCACGACGACCGTATCACCGATCATCACATCGTTGATGGAGATGTCCTGCTCGCGTCCTTCGCGGATGACTCGCGCCGTCTTCGCCTGCAAGCCGACGAGCCGGCGAATGGCATCGCTCGTCTTTCCTCTCGCCCTTGCTTCGAGCAGCCGACCGAGCAGGATTAGCGCGATGATGACGCTTGCCGCTTCAAAGTAGACCGGCGGACTGTTCATCCCCGCCATGCCTTGATGATCAGTCGCGAAGAAGCCCGGCGCGACGGTCGCCGCCACCGAGTAGAGATAAGCCGCGCCCGTGCCGACCGCGATCAGCGTGTTCATGTCTGCGAACCGTTGACGCAAGGCCGCCCACGCGCCGCGATAGAATGGCCAGCCGGAATAAAAGACCACGGGCGTCGTCAATGCGAGTTGTAGCCACTCGGCACCGGCAAAGTTCAAAGCCGCGACCCGGCCATGCGACATCGCCATCAACAGCACCGGCAATGACAGCAAGGCCGCCACACCGAACCTGCGCCACAGGTCGCGGGATTCTTCTTCGCGCGCCGTCGCTTCAATGTCTACGTCAGCGGCAGACTCCGCTTGCGCAGGCTTGCTCGCCTGGTAGCCCGTCTCTTTGACGGCGTCCACGAGCTGATCGACGTCGGTGGCCGCCGGGTCGTATTCGACCGTCGCGCATGATGTAGCAAAATTTACATTGGCGCGGCGCACGCCCGCTGCCGCTGACAGGCTTTGCTCGATGTGTCGAGCGCAGGCGGCGCAACTCATGCCGCTGATGGCAAGGTCTACGTGTTCAAGCCGAGAGCCGGCCGCTCGCCCGGCATCGTCAACTACGTGGTTCGTCATCTCCTCCCTCGTTTCAGCACGGGCTTTTCCGGCAGCGCGTGCTTGATCGTCGTGCTTTCGATCAAGCCGCAGACATGGCCGTCGAGGTCGCCCACCTGCTCCCATTCGTCGAGCGCCGCCGCCAGTTCTTTGCGGTAGTGGCGCATCTGCCGTATGCGCTCGTCAATCTCCTGCAAGCGCGCGCGCACGATGTCGCGGACTTCGGCGCACGGGCTTTGCCCGGCATGCTTGTGCGAGATGATGCGGGCGATTTCGGCCAGCGAAAAGCCCAGCACCTGTGCGCGCTTGATGAACTCCAGCCGCTCTATGACCTCCGCGTCGTAGAGGCGGTATCCGCTCTCTGTGCGCGCGGGCCGTCCGAGCAAGCCCTGCCTCTCATAAAATCGCAGCGCCTCGATGCCGACGCCGCTTAGGCGCGAGACCTCGCCGATCTTCAAGGCCGCCTTCTTTGCGCCGCTCCGGTTGATGGTCGCTTTCATCTTTTCGATCTCCCACTTTCATTATAAACCCTGTAGCCGAGTGCAGAGTCAAGGGGCCAGTTGGCCGCGACCTGGGAGCGCGGGCATCTTGCCCGCCCGTCTTGCACATGCGAACCGTTGCGGGCGTCTCGCCCGCGCTCCCAGGAAAAACCCGGCTCGCGCGCTCCGGTCGCGGGCTGCTAGGATAGTGGCGTATGACGAAGGATGTAATCATCGTGGGCGGCGGAGTCATCGGCTGTTCGATTGCGCTGCGGCTGGCCCGCGCCGGCTTAAAGGTCGCCGTCATCGAGCGCGGGCGCATCGGTTGTGAAGCGTCGCGCGCCGCCGCCGGCATGCTGTCGCCGCAGGCCGAAGCCTCAGAGCCCGGCCCGTTCCTTGATCTCTGTTTGCGCAGCCGCGCCATGTACCGCGACTTTGCCGAGCTGCTCAAAGATTCGACGGGCGTTGACATCGAATACCGCGACGAGGGCACACTCTGCGTGGCGCTCGTCGGTGAAGACCCGAACCACGTCGCGCGTTGGGCCTCCTGGCAGAAAGCTGCGGCGCTGCCGCTCGAAGAGATCAGCGCCGAAGACCTCGCCGCGCTGGAGCCAGTCGTCACGAAAGCGGCTGCCAGAGCCATTTTCGTGCCCGGCGACCATCAAGTCGAGAATCGCCGCCTGATGGACGCGCTCGGCGCAGCGATTCGGCAAGCGGGCGTCGAAGTTATCGAAGGCGCAGAGGTCGCCGCGCTCGTCATCGAAGGCGGGCAGGCCACAGGCGTGATCTGCAATGACGCGCCGCTCGCTGCCGGCGCGGTCGTCGTCGCAGCGGGAAGCTGGTCGGCCCGGTTGCTTCAGCCCGCCGGCTTGCACGTTCGCGTCACGCCTGCACGCGGCCAGATGGTCGCCGTGCGCGGCGTTGCCGGCGGCCTGCGTCACGTCTTGCATTCGAGCCGTGCTTACATCGTGCCGCGCAATGACGGGCGCATCGTCATTGGCGCGACGGTCGAATACGTCGGCTTTAACAAAGCCGTCACGGCCGGCGGCATTCGCGGCCTGCTCGATGCTGCTATCGAGATGGTGCCGTCGCTTGCCGACGCCGATGTCGTCGAAGCATGGGCCGGTTTCCGTCCCGACACCGACGATCATCTGCCGGTGCTGGGGCCGTGCGAAATCGCTAACCTGTTTCTGGCGACGGGCCATTTTCGTAACGGCATCCTGCTCGCGCCGGTCACTGCCGAACTGCTGGCGCGCTGCGTCACCGAGCAAACCATCCCCGATGCGCTGCGACCGTTTCTCATAAATAGGTTTGACGAATCACGCATCGCTGGTAGCATACAGGGTGCAATCTCCGGCCCCTTTTGAAAGGTTGCGGCGATTCCAATTTGAAGGGGTTCCCTGTCGTAAGTGAGCACTGCGGTCGAATCAATCGAACATCGACAAGACGCCCGCGAAAGCGCGCAGCCGTTTCGCGCTGGCGTGGTCATCGTCAGCTATAACGCTCGGCAGAAGCTGATGGTCTGCCTGGAATCGCTGCGCCGCTCGCTGCCGGCGGATTGCGACCTGGTGATCGTTGACAACGCCTCAGTCGAAGGCAACGCCGACGCTATCGCCGAACGCTTCCCCGATGTGAAGCTCATCCGCTCGCCGGTCAACCTCGGCTTCGCGGGCGGCTGCAATCTCGGCGCGCGCCACACGCGCAGCCGCTCGCTGGTCTTCTTGAATCCCGATACGACGGTCGAGCCGGGCTGGCTCGACGCACTGGTCGCGCCGCTTGAAGCCGATGACCGCACGGGCCTGACGACGGCGCGGATTCTGCTGATGAGCGACCCTGAGCGGTTGAACGTGTGTGGATGTAATGTACATCTCACAGGGCTGACGCTGTGTCGCGGCGCGGGCCGGCAGCGCGACACCTACTTGCAGCGCCAGTCGGTGGCGGCCATCTCCGGCGCGGCCTTCGCGATCCGCGCCGAGTTGTTCGACGAGCTTGGCGGCTTTGACGAAGATTTCTTTCTCTATCTCGAAGACACCGATTTGTCGTGGCGCGCACGGCTGGCGGGCCGCGAGACGCTTTATGTGCCCGACAGCATCGTGCTGCATGATTACGAGCTGCGCATCACGGCGAAGAAAGTCTTCTGGCAGGAGCGCAACCGATTGCTCATGCTCATCAAGAGTCTGCGCTGGCCGACCCTTATACTGATGCTGCCGGCACTGCTGCTGGCCGAACTGCTCACATGGAGTTTCGTGTTGCTGAAAGATCGCCGCAACGCCGCCAACAAGCTGCACGCTTATGGCTGGCTGCTGACGAACTGGCGGCGCGTCATCGAGAAACGGCGCGCGACGCAAGCCCTGCGCCGAGTGACCGACCGCGCTTTGATCAAGCGCACGGGAGCGCATATTGAATTCGAGCAAGCCGCCACCGGCCCGCTCGCCGTCGCCGCGCATGTCGTACTAGACCCCCTATTCTTTATTCTGCGTGGATTCACGCTCTTATTGTTATGGTGGTAGCCCCAAAGCGCAGGACGAGTCTAAGCCTAGCACTAGCGACTCATGTATAAAGGACATAGCGTGACGACCGTGGTGCCGGCCTACAACGAAGCACGGCACGTCGGTCAGGTCATACAGACGATGCCGGCAATCGTCGATCGCATCATCGTCGTCGATGATTGCAGCAGCGACGACACCACGGCGGCGGCGTTGGCGGTCGGCGATGCGCGCGTCGTCGCCTTGCAGACGCCGGAAAATCAAGGCGTCGGCGGCGCAACCATCTACGGCTACCGGCGCGCGCTCGAACTCGGCGCTGACCTCATCGTCAAGATGGACGCCGACGGGCAGATGTTGCCCGAATACCTGTCACACCTGCTTGATGCGCTGATCGATGAAGGCTTTGATTATGCGAAAGGCAATCGCTTCCTGGCCAGCGAGGCGCTGAGCTTTATGCCGAAGCATCGTCTCTTTGGCAACATCGTCCTGACCTTCTTGACGAAGCTTGCCTCCGGCTACTGGCACATTTTTGACCCGCAGAACGGTTATACGGCGATCCGCGCAACGGCATTGCGTGTGCTCAACCTGGACCGGTTGCATCGGCGCTTCTTCTTTGAAAACGACATGCTGGTGCATCTGAACTTCGTCCGCTCGCGCGTCAAAGACGTGGCGATACCGGCGCGCTACGCCGACGAGAAGTCGCATCTGAACCTGATGGGCGTCACGATGACCTTTCCCTTCCTGCTGGTCAGACGGTTTCTGCGCCGCGTCTATGAAAAATATATCCTGCGCGATTTCTCGCCCATCGCGCTGTTTCTGATTTTGGGGACGCTGCTGTTCGGCTGGGGCTTGGGATTTGGCATCTATCTCTGGGTGCATGCGGTGATCACCGGCATCGCCACGCCGACCGGCACGATCATGTTATCGCTGCTGCCGCTGATCCTCGGCTTCCAACTGCTCCTGCAAGCCCTCGTTCTCGACATACAGGAAACGCCGCGATGATGGCGGCGATCCGCGTTGACCGCGATTCGACGATGAAGGACATGGGCAAGCAATCACAGACCGCTTATGGCACGGACGACCCGCGCTACGCCGCTCGCCTGGCCAGACGGGAAGCCGCCTGGTGGAAACGCTGGCTTGACGTGCAAGCGCCGTATCGTTGGAATCTGCGCCGGCTCGATCCGGGCTTCACGCTCGACATCGGCTGCGGCATCGGCAGAAACCTGCGACATCTATCGAGCAACGGCGTCGGGGTCGATCACAACCCGCACGCCATCGAGATTGCGCGCGCGCGCGGCCTCACGGCCTTCACCGCCGACGAGTTTCGAGCCTCGCCCTTCAATACGCCTGCGCGCTTCGACTCTCTGTTGCTCGCGCACGTCGTCGAGCACATGAGCGAAAGCGAAGCCATCGCACTGTTGACGGCTTACCTGCACACGCTGAAGGCGGACGGCAAAATCATCATCATTACGCCGCAGGAACTCGGCTACCGCTCAGACCCGACGCACGTTCAATTCATGGATTTCGCCGCGCTCAGGCGCATCGCTAAAGCTAGCCACCTTGCGCCTGTAAAAGAGTTCTCGTTTCCGTTCCCACGCCCCTTCGGTCGCATCTTCAAATACAACGAATTCGTATCGGTCAACCAGAAACTTCCATGACAGCGTCTATTGTAAGAGAGCATACAAGCCGGCCCCCGCAGCGTTTCATCAACACCTTTATCAAATCCAGCAGCCCGCGCGCACGGCTGCTTATCGGCGTATGGCTGCTGTTCGGGCTGCTGGTCGCCTGCGGCATACACGGTTCCTCGACCGGCTACACCGCCCACTCGTGGATGCCTGAAAAGCCCTACACGGCTTACCTGTTCGACCGCTTCGCGCCAGCCGAAGGCGAGAGCAAGCCCGCCTATCTGATGGCGACGGCGCGCGAAGTGCGATGGGATGAGCTATTCATCTTCACGCCATACGCATTGAGCCAGTTGGCGCAACAGCCGCGCTTCCCGGTC
>JADMIO011456532.1_pt1 | contig 31531 bp, 24 predicted proteins | sample 8958161 | NCBI WGS metagenome assembly JADMIO01 (sample SAMN16585339, study PRJNA669376) | soil metagenome | isolation source: Crop rotation soil | place: USA: Cullars Rotation, Alabama | collected 2011 | reverse complement strand
AGCGACGCCCTGCGCGGACTGATGTTGAACCCCAAGGATGTCAACCAGCGCCGCCGCTATGACGAGGCGACGCGCAACCTGCTGGGAAACATGGCCGGCTTCAAAACGGAATATTCCGATCGCGGCGAGCTGCAAAGTAAACTGGAGGGGTTGCGGGATTTTGTGGTGGGCCGGTACATCCCTTTTCACAACAGTGTCATCGCCAAACTGGATGCGGGTGATTCCAGTGGCGCCACCGCTGAATTCGCCGCGGCGTTTCCAAAGAACGACCGGGATTTCCGGAAGCAGTTCGCGGATTTCAAGCAGCAGGTCTCGGGTGTGGAGGCGCTGGACGCGAGCCAGGCAATGATCTTCTGGGCGGTGGTGTGTTTCGGCGGCCTCGCGCTCGTGGTGGTGGGCATGATTGTGATCTGGCGTTCGCAATCCACGGCTGTGTCCGAGCCACTCAATCAACTGGTGTCGGGGATTGAAGACATGCGCCAGGGGGATTTCACGCGGCGCGTGCCAGTGAAGAGCCAGGATGAATTCGGCGTATTGAGCGATGGGTTCAACCGGCTGGCGGATGACCTTTCGGCGATCGTCTCACAGGTGCAGAAGGCGGGCACGCAGGTGAACACCAGCGCCGAGCGCATCGGGTTGTCGGCGCGCGAGCAGCAGGTGACGGCGAGCGAACTCGCGTCGACCACGGCGTGGATCGGCCATACTTCAAAAGAAATCTCCGCCACCTCCCGGCAATTGGTGAAGACGGTCGGTGAAGTGAATGCGGTGTCCGAAGAGACGGCCCGGCTAGCCGGCAGCGGCCAGGCGGCCATCACGCGCATGGAAAGCACCATGCGCCAGATCATGGAGGCATCAAGCGCCATCAGTTCCAAGCTGGCCGTGCTGAGCGAAAAGACGGCAAACATCACCACCGTTGTGACGACCATCACGAAGGTCGCCGACCAGACGAATCTTCTTTCGCTGAACGCGGCCATAGAAGCGGAAAAAGCAGGTGAAGCGGGCCTGGGTTTCTCCGTGGTGGCCATGGAAATCCGGCGGCTGGCCGACCAGACGGCGGTGGCCACTTACGATATCGAGAAAACGGTGAAGGAAATGCAGTCGGCCGTGACGGCGGGTGTGATGGGCATGGATAAATTTTCCGATGACGTGCGGCGCGGCACCGCTGAGATCCGCGAGGTGAGCACGCAACTGGCCCAGATCACTTCGCAGGTGCAGACGTTGAGCCCGCGGTTCCAGGTGGTGAACGAGGGCATGCAGTCGCAGTCGACGGGCGCGCAGCAGATCAGCGAGACGCTGACGCAGCTCAATGACTCGGCACAGAAGACGGTGGAGTCGCTGCGGCAGTCGAACATCGCGATCGAGCAGTTGAACGAGGCGGCGCGCGGGTTGCAGAACAGCGTGGCGCGGTTCAAACTCAAAGTCTGACGATGCTGTTCCTGCTTTTCCAACTCGGCCCGGAGCGCTACGCGCTGAACGCCGGGCGGGTGGTGGAGGTGGTGCCGTTGCTGGAATTCAAAACAATTCCCGGCGCCCCGGCGGGCGTGGCGGGATTGTTCAATTATCGGGGTAAGCTGGTGCCCGCGGTTGACCTGGCGCAATTGATCCTCGGCCAGCCGGTGAAGGAAAGATTAACCACGCGGATCATTATCGTGGAGCAGCCGGATGCGGACGGCCGGACCCGGTGGCTGGGGCTGATCGCCGAGAAGGTGACGCAGGTCATCCGGCGCGAGGAGAAGGATTTTTATGAATCCGGCCCGCGATTGAACGCCGCGCCGTGGCTGGGGCCGATGTTGCTGGACGAGCAGGGGGTGGTGCGGCGTTTGCGCGAGGACCGCCTGCTGCCCAATGAAATGCGCGACGCTCTGTTTTCCCCAAGTTGATGAACCTCGAACCATCACACAACAGGGTGCCCGCGAACCGTCCGCTGCAGGCCGGTGAGGGCGAGTGCTGGAAGACCATCGGTGTGCTGGGGGGCGACCAGACCTGTCCGCAACTTGAGCAGTTCATCCATTGCCGGAACTGCCCGGTGCATGCGGAAGCGGGTGCGAAACTTTTGGATCGGGCGTTGCCGGCGGGTTATCGGGAGGAATGGACGCGGCGGCTGGCGGAACAGAAGGCGGGCGTGGCGGCGGGGCGCAAATCCGCGGTGATTTTCCGGCTGGGCGAAGACTGGCTGGCGTTGCCGACGCAGGTGTTGCAGCACGCGGTGGAGCGCCGACCGATACGCCCATTGCCGCATCAGCGCGGGGATTTCATCCTGGGCCTGGCGGCGGTACGCGGGGAACTTCTCATCTGCTTCTCGTTGCAACGGCTGATCGGCCTGGCGGAATATTCCGCGCCACCGGGGCGGGCAGCGGAACGTCTGCTCGTGACGGGATGGCAGGGAACGCGGCAGGCGTTTCCCGCTGATGAAGTATTCGGATTGCACCGCTACCTGGTCCCGGAGATCAAGCCGACGCTGTCGTTCATTCCGGCCGCGAACTTTCTACAGGGCATGCTGGACTGGGAGGGGCGGAGTGTGGGATTGATCAACGAGGGATTGCTGTTCACCACCTTCAACGAACATTTCACGTGAGCGGATCTGCTTCTGATTTCGGTGATGTTTCGATGCTGGAACTGTTCCGGCTGGAAACGGAGACGCAGACGGCCGCGCTCGTGGCCGGGCTGCTCGAGCTGGAGCGCGAGCCCGCGGCGGCGAAAACCCTCGAGGTGTTGATGCGCGCGGCGCACTCGCTCAAGGGCGCGGCGCAGATCGTGCGATTGCCGGTGATCTCCCGGCTGGCGCACGCCATGGAAGATTGTTTCGTGGCTGCGCAACGCGGCAAGATCCGCCTGGAGCGGCAACACACCGACGTGTTGTTGCGGGGCGTGGATTTTTTTGCGCGGATCGCGAAGACGCCGGAAACATCGCTGGCGAGTTGGGAAACGGACAATGCCGTGGCGGTCGAAGGTTTTCGGACCCAGCTTGCAGCAATGATGGGAGGCGAGAGTCCGGTGCCTGTTCCGGCAACAACGCCTCGGACATCCCCGGCACCGGTGGTGTCGCAAAGTTCTCCCGCAGTGAGGCCGGAGCCGGCCACCGACATGATGCGTCTGGCTACCGAGACGGTGAACCGGTTGCTGGGACTGGCGGGGGAGTCGCTGGTGGAATCGAGGCGGTTGCAGCCGTTCACGCAATCGATGCAGCGGCTCAAGCGATTGCACTCCGAGTTGTCCACGACTTTGGACGGATTGCGGGACACGCTGGGTGAATACAAGTTGTCCGAGCGCGCCTCGGCGCAGGTGAGTGGATTGTCGGAAAAGGTGGCGGCATGTCGCGCGTTTCTGGCGGATCGGATCGACGAATTGGACACGTTCGACCGTCGGGGCGCCCGCCTTTCAAGCCGGTTGTACCAGGAAACCTTGCAGGCGCGGATGCGGCCTTTCGACGACGGCGTGCAGCGCTTTCCGCGCATGGTGCGGGACCTGGCGCGTTCGTTGAATAAAGAGGTGCGATTGGAGATCGCGGGCGGAAACACCCAGGTGGACCGGGAGGTGTTGGAGAAACTGGATGCGCCGCTAACGCATCTGTTACGCAATGCGCTGGACCATGGTTGTGAAGTTTCCGGAGAACGGCAGCGTCAGGGCAAGCCGGCGGAAGGCGTGGTGAAACTGGAGGCGCGGCACACCGCCGGGATGCTGCTGGTCACCGTGGCGGACGACGGGCAGGGGATCAATCTGGAAAAACTGCGCGGCACTCTCGTGCAGCGCAATCTGGTTGCGGCCGAAGTGGCGGAGCAGTTGAGCGAGGCGGAGCTGCTGGAATTTTTGTTCCTGCCGGGATTTTCCACCAAGGAAGATGTGACCGAGATCTCGGGGCGGGGCGTCGGCCTGGACGTGGTGCGGGAGATGGTGGTTGCGGTGCGGGGAAAGATCCACGTGTCCACCCAAGCCGGACGGGGTACGACCTTCCAGATGCAACTGCCGCTGTCACTCGCCGTCTTGCGGGTGCTTTTGATCGAAGTATCGGGCGAACCCTACGCACTGCCGCTGGGGCAGATCGTGCAGGTGGTGAATGTGCCGGTGAACCGGATGCAGGTGGCAGGTGACCGGCGTCATTTCACCTATGCCAATGAGCAAGTGCCGGTAGTCGGGGCGCACCAGATTTTAGAGCGGCCGAACCCGCAAACCGCGAATGCCGAAATCTCCGTGGTGGTGCTCGGCGACCGGGGGCGGCGGTTCGGGCTGGTGGTGGATGATTGCATCGGTGAGCGGGAATTGGTCTTGCAGCCGCTGGATGCGCGGTTGGGAAAGATCGCCGACATCAGCGCGGCGGCGATCCAGGAGGACGGCACACCGGTGTTGATTTTGGACGTGGAAGACCTGACGCGGTCGGTCGAAAAGATCATCGGGGGGGGCCAGGGGCATTCCGCGGCACCGGAGCCTGGCCGCAAGGTGCGGCGGGCCAGCCGGATTTTGGTGGTGGACGATTCGATCACGGTACGCGAATTGCAACGCAAGATATTGTCCGAACGGGGATACCAGGTGGAAGTGGCGGTAGACGGCATGGATGGCTGGAATGCGGTGCGCGCGGGGGATTTCGACCTGGTGATATCAGATGTCGACATGCCGCGCATGAACGGCTTGGAATTGGTGGCATTGATCAAGCGGGACTCCCGCCTGAAGTCGTTGCCGGTCATCATTGTATCGCATAAAGACCGGGAAGAGGACCGGCGGCGGGGCATGGAAGCCGGTGCGGACGAGTATATCACAAAAAGTGGTTTTCAGGACGAAAAACTGCTACAAACGGTCCGGAAGATGTTGCTATCACGGAAAAATGACAATGTTTGAAGAATATGTCTGATTTGAAGACACCAGTTGAGAATTCACAGGAATATCCGGTGATGGTTTTGCTGGTCGATGATCAGGCGATGGTGTGTGAAGCGGTGCGGCGGGCGCTGTCGCACCAACCGGACATCAATTTCCATTACTGCGCGGAGGCGGCCGAGGCGGTGCGCGCGGCCGAGCAGATCAAGCCCACGGTGATCCTGCAGGACCTGGTCATGCCGGGCATAGACGGATTGACCCTGTTGAGCCAGTACCGCGCCAACCCGCTCACGCACGACATTCCCATCATCGTTCTTTCCACCAACGAGAATCCGCAGGTGAAGGCGCAGGCATTCGCGATGGGGGCGAACGATTACGTCGTCAAGCTGCCGGACAAGATCGAACTCGTTGCGCGGATCCGGTATCACTCGCGGGCGTTCCTGAACCAGGTGCAACGTGACGAGGCGTACCGGGCGCTCCGCCAGAGCCAGCATCAACTGGTGGAGATGAACGCGGCGCTCATCTCGGTGAACCAGAAGCTGGAGGAGGCCACGGTGGCGAAGTCGGAATTCCTGGCCAGCATGAGCCACGAGATCCGGACGCCGATCAACGGCGTCATGGGCATGACGGCGTTGTTGCGGGACACCGAACTGAGCGACGAGCAGCGCGATTATGTTGAAGCCATCCGCAACAGTTCGGATTCGCTGCTGACGATCATCAACGACATACTGGATTTTTCGAAGATCGAGTCGGGCCGGCTGGAGCTGGAGAGCCATCCGCTGGAACTGCACACGTGCATCGAGCAGGCGATGGACATGCTTGCGCCGAAGGCGGCGGAAAAGAACCTGGACCTGGCGTATCACATCGACGAGGCGGTGCCGAAGGTGATCGTGGGCGACATCACGCGCATGCGGCAGATTTTTGCGAACTTGATCAGCAACGCGGTGAAGTTCACCCCGCGGGGCGAGGTGGTGGTGGAAGTGCATCCGGCGACCGCCGGCATCCGCAACGTGGACTCAGGCCGGAACGCGAGCATGGACCCGACGGGCCAGCCAATGACGAGTTTGTTGCAATGCTCCGTGCGCGACACGGGCATCGGCATTCCGTTGGAAAAACAGGGACGGCTTTTCAAATCGTTTGCGCAGGCGGATTCTTCCACAACGCGGGAGTTCGGCGGGACGGGTTTGGGATTGGCCATCTGCCGTCGCCTGGTCGAGATGATGGGCGGAAAGATCTGGGTGGAGAGCGATGCCGGGAAGGGCTCGACGTTCCATTTCACGATCCAGACCCGGCCGGCCCCGGCGACTTCGCAGTCGGCGTGGCAGGAAGCCGTGCCGGCCCTGGCGGGCAAGCGGATGCTGCTCATCGAGGACAATCCGGCGGTGCAGGGTATCCTTTCACGTTTTGCGACAAAGTGGGGAGTGCGGGTGCAGTCCACGACGGGACGCGATGAGGCGCTGCGATTGATCGCGGCGGATGCTTTTGACGTGGCGGTGATCGATCAACAGTTGCCGACGATAGACGGGCTGGCGTTGGCGACGGAAATCCGCGGCGTATCGGGCGGAAAAAAGCTGCCGCTGCTGTTGATGTCGTCGACTCGCGTGCGCAATGACGACTCGCGGCTGGCGGACACCGGGGTGGCGGGCCTGGTGAACAAACCGGTGCGCCCGGCGCAACTTCTGGATGCCGTCTGCCGCGCGCTGGATGTTCAATTGCACGCGGAACGGCGCGCGCCCACCAAGCCGATGCTCGACAAAACCCTGGCGACGCGTCTGCCGCTGCAGTTGTTGATGGCGGATGATAACCCCATCAACCAGAAGGTGGGAGCGAGCATCGTGCAGAAGCTGGGATATACCGCCGACATCGCCACGAACGGGGTGGAAGTGCTCAAGGCACTAGATGGGAAAATGTACGACATCATTTTCCTCGATGTGCAGATGCCGGAAATGGACGGTTTGGAAGCGGCGCGCCAGATCTGCAAAAAATTTCCGGGCCCGGAACGTCCCCGCCTGGTGGCGATGACGGGCAACGCTTTTGTTGGTGACCGGGAGAAATGCCTCGAGGCGGGCATGGATGATTACATCTCAAAGCCGGTCCGGGTGAACGAACTGCAATCGGCGATTGAGAAGTGGGGGCCGGGCAGGCCAGGCGCGGCCGCGGCGCCGGAAGCGGGCGAGCAGGTATTGGATCCGGCGATCATCGCCGAACTGCGCGCCATGCCGCCGGACAACGGGGTTTCGATGCTCAAGGAACTGATCGATCTGTTCGTGGAGAGTGCGCCGCAAAGCATCGCGGGCATCAACCAGTCGTTGAAAAACCCGGAGCAACTGGCGTTTCACGCGCATGCGTTGAAGAGCATGGGGCTCAATCTCGGGGCGCGGCGGGTGGTGGAGGTTTCGCGCCAGCTCGAAGAGGCGGGCCACAACAACAAGCTGGACGGCGTGGCGAAGCTGGCGGCCCAGTTGCTGGCGGCGTTCCAACAGACCGAATCGGAACTGCACAAGCTGGGCGCATCGTAAGGGCGGAACAATTTTCATGGCCATCAAACCTGCACGCCTCCTGCCCGGCGATACCGTGGCCATCGTTTCCCCGGCGAGCCCGCCGGCGGAGCCGAAGAATTTCGAGCTTGCGGCAAAAGCGTTGGAGAAGCTGGGTTATCGGGCGCGGGTCATGGCGAACGCACGCAAGCGTCACGGTTTTCTTGCTGGTAGCGATGAGCAACGCGCCGCGGACCTTATGCGTGCGTTTGCGGATCGCAATGTCAAAGCCATCTGGTGCATGCGTGGGGGGCATGGCGCCACGCGGCTGTTGCCGCTCCTGGATTATCCGGTAATCCGGAAAAACCCGAAGATATTCCTGGGCTACAGCGATGTGACTGCGCTGCATTGCGCGCTGCTGAGCCACGCCAATCTCGTCACATTTCATGGTCCCATGCTCAACGCGGATGTGGTGACGCAACGGTTCCCGGCCTTCACCCGTGACGGTTTCTTTCGGACGCTGGCTGATCCGGCGGCAGCGGGATCGATCTGCACCGGCTATTCGGAGAGGACAGTGCGTGTTTTACGCGGCGGCGTTGCAGAAGGTGAATTGCTGGGCGGCAATCTCACGATGCTATGCTCGCTGCTGGGCACACCCTGGCAGCCGTCGTTCAAGCGGAAGATCCTGTTCTTTGAAGATGTGAACGAAGCGCCGTATCGCGTGGACCGGATGCTTGCGCAATTGTCGAACGCGGGTTTGTTAAAGGAGGTAGCCGGGGTCGGGGTGGGGCGATGCCATCAGTGCGAGGATGCCACGGCGTCCAAGCGCCGGGAATTCCGGCAGAGCCTTGAGGACGTGTTGCGCGACTGGCTTCTGCCGCTCAAGGTGCCAGTGGTGGCGGGCCTGCCGTTCGGGCATGTGCACGTGAATGCCACGTTGCCGCTGGGGGTGCGGGCGCGGTTGGATGGGCGGGGAGACTTGAGTATTATGGCGGGTGCGGTGCGGTAGGTGGCTTCAATTGACTGGGTTCGAGGACGAGGAGGAGAACGAGGACGAGGACGATTGATGGGCAATCCATGGGGAGGAGGGGCCAATCTGCGGGGTAAATTTGTTCTGGTGAATGCGTCCAACTAATGTAGCCTGTTCGCTCGCAGTTTTAACCAGATCAACCCGATTTATCATGGAACCTAAAGGCGACATCGCACTGATTGGCTTGGCCGTAATGGGCCAAAACCTCATCCTGAACATGAACGACCACGGCTATACCGTCGTGGCTTACAACCGCACCGTTTCCAAGGTGGACGAATTCCTGGCCAATGAAGCCAAGGGCACCAAGGTGCTGGGCGCGCACTCCATCGAAGAAATGGTCGCGCAGCTCAAGAAGCCCCGCCGTGTGATGATGCTGGTCAAGGCCGGCAAGCCGGTGGATGAATTCATCGACCAGCTCATCCCGCATCTCGAAGCGGGCGACATCATCATCGACGGCGGCAATTCCCTTTTCGGCGACACGAACCGCCGCCAGAAGTACGTGGAGAGCAAGGGCCTGTTGTACATCGGCACCGGTGTGAGCGGTGGCGAGGAAGGTGCGCGTCGCGGCCCGAGCATCATGCCGGGCGGTTCACCGGCTGCGTGGCCGCACGTGAAGGATATTTTCCAGGCCGTTTCCGCGAAAGTGGAAGGCGGCACGCCGTGCTGCGACTGGGTGGGCGAACAGGGCGCGGGCCATTACGTCAAGATGGTGCACAACGGCATCGAGTACGGCGACATGCAGTTGATCTGCGAGGCGTACAACATCATGAAGAACGGCCTGGGCATATCGGCCGACGAAATGCACCAGGTGTTTGCCGAATGGAACAAGGGCGACCTGGACAGCTATCTCATCGAGATCTCCCGTGACATCCTGGCCAAGAAGGACGAAGACGGCCAGCCGCTCGTGGACAAGATTTTGGATACGGCCGGCCAGAAAGGCACGGGCAAATGGACGGTCATCAATTCCCAGGACCTCGGCATCCCGATCACGTTGATGGCGGAGGCGGTCTATTCGCGCTGCGTGTCGGCATTGAAGGACGAACGCGTGAAGGCGGCGCGCAAGCTCAAGGGGCCGCGTCCGGTGCTCTCGAGCATCGCGGCCAATCCCGAGAAGAAGAAGGCGTTCATCGAAGACATCAAGAGCGCGCTGTATGCGTCGAAGATCGTCAGCTACGCACAGGGTTACATGCTGATGCGCGCGGCGGGCAAGGAATACAACTGGAACCTGAATTACGGCGGCATCGCGCTGATGTGGCGCGGCGGTTGCATCATCCGGTCGCGTTTCCTGGGCAAGATCAAGGAGGCGTACGACAAGAACCCGAAGCTTTCGAACCTGATGCTCGACGATTATTTCCGCGGCGAGATCAAGAAGGCGCAGAAGGGCTGGCGGAATATCGTGGCCACGGCGGCGAAGAAGGGCATCCCGGTGCCGGCGTTCAGCACTGCGCTGGCGTTCTACGACCAGTACCGCAGCGCTGTGTTGCCGGCGAACCTGCTGCAGGCGCAGCGGGATTATTTCGGCGCGCACACCTACGAGCGCGTGGACAAACCGCGCGGGGAATTCTTCCATACCAACTGGACCGGCCACGGTGGCACGACCAGCAGTGGGACGTATAATGTGTAAGGTGTTTTAATTGGCGGCGCTCTTCCGAGACGCCGCTACGAATCAAGCGCGGGCTTCGGCCCGCGCTTTTTTGTATAAGATTGCGCGGCGAGACTTCCACCACTTGGATCATAACCCCTCACCCTCATTCCCTCTCCCCGTTTTGGCGGGGAGAGGGAGGATCCATACCCACCCTTGGATGGCTCGACTATCGTGATGCAAACCGAGCAGGGACGTATAAAAAAATCGGGATTTGGGTTTGACACACCGGGTTAAATTCTTACTATCGCGAAAACTTCTTCACCGCTCCTCACGGCGAAAGTTTTTTTCGGTTCCTCATTCGTCTGGAAGCACAATCGCAGTGTCGTTTGGTTTAAACAAAACAACCATGCAAACAAAAACAGACAAGACGAAGCGAAATGGAACGCGGGGGTTGCTGCGGGGAACCACTCCTGTGCGGCGCGCCCGGAAACCGAAACTCAACGATCGCATCCGCTTTTTCGAGGAGCTCAAGGAACGGATCGAATGCCCGGCCACGCGCTGTTTGATTGACGAACATCCGTTCTTGAGGACAATTCCGCGCATGGCAAAACCTGAATTGCAGATCCAAAAGCTGGCGGCCGGCAGCGGCGCGAGCCCCAAGGCGGGCGACACGGTCACCGTACATTACACCGGAACCTTCACCGACGGCAAAAAGTTCGACAGCTCCGTCGATCGTGACGAACCGTTCACCTTTGTCCTGGGCGAAGGCCAGGTCATCGCCGGGTGGGACATCGGCGTGGCGCAGATGAAGATCGGCGACAAGGTGAAGCTGACCATCCCGCCGGAACTTGCGTATGGGCAGTCCGGTTACCCGGGCGCGATCCCGCCGAACGCCACGCTCATCTTCGAGGTGGAACTGCTCGGCATCAACCAGGTGTTTTAGCCTCGTTTGTATCGGCAGTTGCCGTAACATTTCGGGCCGGCCTAAACGGCCGGCCCCTTTTATTTTCGTCATCGGACATGAACAAGCGTGCCGTCATCAAAAAGATCGTGGCGAAGCTCACTGAAGAGCTGGGCATTTATTTCCGGGCCGCCCAGGCGTCACGCGCGGAAGCCACTCACGAGCAGAGCAAGGCTGAGAGCAAATACGACACGCGCGGACTGGAGGCATCGTACCTGGCGCGGGGACAGTCCAAACAGGCGGCGGAGATCGAACTGGCGATAACCGATTTTGGGAAGCTGGAGGGGATTAAGTTCGGTCCCGGCAGCGCGATCGATGTCGGGGCGCTGGTGGAATTGGAAATGAACGGGGAGCCCGCGTTTTATTTTATTGGTCCACGCGCGGGTGGGACCGAAGTGATCCACGATAAGAAGGAGATACTAGTCATCACGCCGCAGTCGCCTTTGGGCGAGCAGATTGTTGGTCGAAAGGCGGGTGAGGAATTGCAACTCACGCTGGGCGGCGGCAAGCAAGCGGCGAGAATCGTGAACGTGGAATGAACGAGTGGCGGCTGAGACGGTTGAGCTTGAATAACAATTGGACACGAGCGGAGGGACAGGCTAGAAGAGTACCGATGCCGTTCATGACCCCCTTCAAAAGCGTCCTGCCGGTGTTTCTCGTCCTGGCTTTGCTGCCGATCGTGGCAGTTGCTAACCAGTCCGGTGATTTTGGTTACACGTCCGATGGTGTTTCGGTGACCATAACCAACTACACCGGGACGAATGCCACGGTTGTCATTCCCGGCAGCATCAATGCCCTGCCGGTCACCAGCATCGGGAGCGATGCATTCCACTTTGGCAACATGGCCAACGTCATAATTCCCAACAGCGTGATTAGCATTGGAGCTTCGGCGTTTGAATCGTGCGGCAATTTATCCGGCGTCACGATCCCGACCGGCGTCAAGAGTGTCGGAAGTTATGCGTTCGCTTTCTCCGGCAATCTGGCCAACGTGACGATTCCCTATGGCGTCACCAACCTGGCGGATCACGCGTTCTATTACTGCGTCACTCTGACGAGTGTCGCGATCCCGTCAAGTATTGCCAGCATCGCCGACAGCGTATTTGGCACCTGCCGCAGTCTGACCAACGTCGCGATTCCCAACAGTGTAACGAGCATAGGGAACGAGGCGTTTTCTTATTGTACCAATCTGCCCGGCTTGACGCTTCCGAGTGGGCTCACCAATATCGGGGGCTATGCGTTTTGGAATTGCGGCAGCCTGGCGGGTATCACTATCCCGGGCAGTGTCAACCGCATCGGATATGACGCGTTTGGGTTTTGCTCGGGCTTTTCCCGTGTGGTGGTTCCGGCGGGTGTTTCAAACATCGAAGACTCATCATTCTTTGCCTGCTCTGGCGTGACGAATGTCGCGCTTCCCGACAGCATCAAAAGCATAGGCAGTTCAGCGTTCTATTCGTGCAGCAGCCTGACCAATATCACGATCCCCAAAGGCGTCACTAATATCATGGATGATGCATTTGTTTATTGTGACAACCTGACAGGAATCTTTTTTCGGGGCGACGCTCCCAACGTCCCTGACCCTGTGATCTTGTTCCCTCCGCAGGCCGCCATCGCCTACTACCTTCCCGGCACCACTGGTTGGAGCAATACATTTAACGGGTGCCAAACGGCATTGTGGAATCCCACTGTCCAGGCTCTCAAGGCCAGTTCCGGGATATCAAGCAATCGCTTCGAATTTTTCATCAAGGGGACGACGAATATTCCCATTGTGGTGGAATCCTCTTCCAATATCGCTGTCCTAGCCTGGACTGCGGTACTGACCTGCTCCGTCACCAATGGACTGGTCTACTTCAGCGATCCGGCCTGGACAAATTATTCCCGCCGTTTCTATCGCATCCGTTCGCCGTAACCATTTTTCACCAATCCGTCGGGACATAATCCTTGAGGAATTTTCCCCAGACGTGGTGCCCGGTATTGAAACCGGCGATGATGGGATCGACGATGCGCGCGGCGCCATCGACGATGTCCAATGGCGGATGGAAGCGGTGGTCTTCCTGCTTGCGTGAGGCGATGTGCGCGGGGTCTTCGTCGGTGACCCAGCCGGTGTCCACGGCGTTCATGTGGATGCCGTCGGCGTGGTAATCCGCCGCGCTGGTGCGGGTCATCATGTTGAGCGCGGCCTTGGCCATGTTGGTGTGGGGATGGCGGGTGGTCTTGAACTTCCGGTAGAACTGGCCTTCCACGGCGGAGACGTTGACGATGTGTTTGTCGCGTTCCGGCGTGCGGAGCATGAGCGGTTTGAGTCGCGCGTTCAGGATGAAGGGCGCGATGGCATTGACCAGTTGCACCTCGAGCAGTTCCACGGCGGGAACCTCGTGCATGCGCATGCGCCAGGAATTGTGCCCGCGCAAATCCACCTGCTGGAGGTCCTGGTCGAGTTTGCCTTGGGGGAAGAGGGCTTGTTGCGCGGCGAGTTCCTCGGGGAGAAGGGGTGCCTGGGAGAGTTGGGCCGCGTGCGTGAGGCCGGGCATGGGTGTCAGGCGGTTCGCGGGTACGCTCGCCCCACCGCCCTCGGGCAGCATGTGGTAGCCGCGCAGGCCTTCGTAAGCGCCGAGGAGTTTGCGCGCTTCGGGAGGCATCTTTTCCAACGGTCCGTTCTCACCTTCCATCATGTGGGCGTAGAAATCGGGTGGACGACGCACGGTCTGGCAGGCGTTGCTGATGATGAAGTCCAATCGTGAATGTGTCTGCAGCAGGTGCTGGCAGAAGGCTTCGACGCTCGGAGTGTGGCGCAGGTCGAGGCCGAAGATCTCCAGCCGGTGGCCCCAGTCCTTGAAATCCGGTTCCTGGGAGTAGCGGATGGCGGAATCGCGCGGGAAACGGGTGGTGACGATGAGATGCGCGCCGGCGCGCAGCAGCTTGATGCCGGCCTGGTAGCCGATCTTCACCCGGCCGCCGGTGAGCAGGGCCACGCGCCCGCGCAGGTCGGCGAGTTCGGTGCGCTTGCGGAAATTCAGCTCCGCGCACTTGGGACACAGTTGGTCGTAGAAATGGTGGATGGTCGAGTAGTCCTGCTTGCAGATGTAGCAATTCTGCGGCTCGACGACTTCGCGCGCGTCCGGGTTGTCGGGAATCTCTTTGGGTTCGATGTCAGGCGGCGGTGGCAGGTTGGGGGTGGTGAACACCGGCTTGCGGCGCAACGTGCGGATGCCGGTCTCGTTGAGAACGGTCTGGTCGCGCTGGACTTTCTCGGTCTTCCGCTGGCGGGTTTTGGCTTTGACGAGCCGGCGGCGTTCGCGGACATCGGGGCAGTAAATCTCCCCGGCGGCTTTCAGCAGACGCGTGCGTTCCTCCTGCGACAGGCTGGCGAGCAAGGCACGATCGGCGGCGGCCTTTTCGAGCAGCTCGGCGGCGGCGCGAAGTTGTTCGTTCAAGGCATTGTCGTGATGATTGTGCTTTCCGGACATCCAGACGATCAGGGTAGCGGAATGGCGGGTTGAACGGGAGAGATTTTTGAAGGCGGTTTAGTGTTACTGACCGCGACAATACCCCGGATTTTTGGTTCGTATCGCGTTCGTTTCGAGTGAGAGTGATACAGTGGGCGGAAAGTAAATGCGAGCGTGAGAGTTTTCGCGCTACCCCGCATTGAGGCCCTGCAATGCGGGGTAGCGTAATAGTAGATAGGATTTGTGTCGAGTTCGATTTTTTAATGTGTCAGCGCGTGCATTGTGAATCGCCCTACACATTGCTGCGCTAGAGCAATTTAAAAAATATTGTAGCCGCGCGACGGGAAAGGGAAGGCGAGCGGTCTTTTTGGGTTTTAGCTTCGTTTCGGCTCAGTTACAGGGTTCTTCAAATCTGCGCCTTCGCCGAAGCCTCGCTAAAACCCAAAAATCCTCGCTCCGCACCGGCTACACTATTTTTTAAAATGCTCTAATTGTCGCAGTCATAGACCCCGCTACGAGACTCCACTACAAGACTCCACTACGAGACTCCACTACGAGACCACCACTACGAGACCACCACTACGAGACCACCACTGCGAGACCACCACTGCGAGACCACCACTGCGAGACCACCACTGCGAGACCACCACTGCGAGACCACCACTGCGAGACCACCACTGCGAGACCACCACTGCGGGACCACCACTGCGGGACCGTAGCTACCAGACGGTTGCTACGAGGTGGGCGCTCACGCTTATCAAAGACAGGGCAAGATTCAGGGTGGCGTGCTATATTGATCAAGCAGAGAGGAGGTTGGGTATGAAAGTCGTTTATGGGATTCTTCTGGCGATTCTATTGGCAATGGGAGGAAGCACATTAACCGGGTGCCACACGGTGCAATTACCAGGCCCGCCTGGATTGCCACCACCGCCGCCGCTTCCCGCGCCGTAAGAGTCGAGCCAAGCCAAAACCTTTTGGGAATACCTTGACCAAAGGTGTGAGTGATGGAAGTTTTGCGCTCGCATGTCGTTCCGATTCACGTATGTGCTCGGGGTATCTTTGTGTCTGGTCAGCTTGCGCCTTTCGGCACAGGTGACCTGGCAGATCAATAATTTGACCAATATCGGCGGCCTGACAGTGGCCAAATATGGCACCCCCCAGGTGACCAACACCCTTTATGGCGACGGGGTGATCTTCAATGGCATCAACCAGGGATTGACCCTTGGCACGAATCCGATCGCCGGAATGACCAATTTCACAGTAGAGATGTTTTTCCGGCCTGATCCCACCAACACGGCGTCCGCCACGCAGCCGCGCATGTTCCACATCGCCGCGCCGAACGCGAACCAGATAGCACCGGATCACCGGCTCACGCTGGAAGGGCGCATCACGAACAACCAGTGGTATGCGGACACGTTCATCCGCTACGGCTCCGCCAGCAGCAACATGATCACGCTTTCCGACGCGAGCAAGGTGCATCCGGTCGGCCAGTGGTATTACCTGGCGGTGACCTATGACGGGGCGCAGTTCAAGCAGTACGTCAACGGGGTGCAGGAACTTTCCGGGGCCGTTTCGTCCGGACCGCTTACCAACGGTGTCTGTTCGATCGGCATGCGGGCGAATACGAACAATTTTTTCCAGGGGGTCGTGCTGGCGATGCGGTTCACCTCCCGGGTTTTGGCAACCAATGAATTTTTATCCATTGCGCCGACCAATGCGAAATCGACGCTGGCGCTCCAGTTTGACGCCACGGGCGCAATATCGAACCTCATCCGCCTGACTGGCGCCGCCAGCACCAAGTATGTGTTGCAAGCCGCTGATACTGTTACTGGATCCTGGATTTCCATCGGTACCAATACCACGGGTGCCGGTGGCATCGCGGATTTCACGGATCCGGCTGTCACCAACCCGGTCCGGTTCTATCGGTCCGTTCTGCCTTAGCGGGGCACCGCCAGGGCGGTAGCAGGCTGGACTCGGCATCGCGTTTGGTTAAGCTTCGGGCATGAAAAAGGCCTTCTGGATGTTCGCAGGGTTTCTCGTTATCGCAGGACTCCCGTCTCTCACTGGTTGCAGCAGCATGTATTACGCGGCCTATGAGAAGATCGGCGTCTATAAACGCGACCTGCTCAAAAAAGACGTGATCGCCGCTCGCGATGAACAGAAGGACGCGCAGAAGCAATTCAAGGATGCGCTCACGCGGTTGAAGGAGATCACGCGGTTCGACGGCGGCGAGGCGGAGCGGGCGTACAAGGGACTGAAGGGCGAATACGACGGTTGTGTGACGGAAGCCGCGGCGGTGCGGAAACGCATCCGCGAGGTGGAGTCGGTGGCCGGCGACCTTTTTGCCGAGTGGGAGAAGGAGAACAGCCAGATCAGCACGCCATCGTTGCAATCGACGAGCCGGCAGCAACTCGCAACGACCAAGCAGCGGTATGAAGACCTGCACACGGCCTTGGTGGCGGCGGAACAATCCATGGAGCCCGTGCTGCGGCAATTCAACGATTACGTGCTGGTGCTGAAGCACAACTTGAACGCACAGGCGATTGCGTCGCTGCAGGGCGAGGCCACGAGCATCACCACGGAGATCAGCCGGTTGATCGAGCAGATGAATAAATCCATCGCTCACGCGGATGAATTCGTGAAGGCGATGCAGTAAAGAAAATTTTGGGGTGGCAGCATGCCGTCCCTCCCAATTAAAAAGAACAGGGCGCGGATTGCTCCGCGCCCTTTGATTTTGTTGGGCGGCGCTCTGCCGAACCGCCGCTACAAGTTGTCTTAGCGCTGGATGCGCGCGGAGCCGCCTTTGGCGAAGGCCTTGACCTGTTCCACAGTGGCCATGGTGGTGTCGCCGGGGAAGGTGGTGAGCAGGGCGCCGTGCGACCAGCCGAGGTTCACGGATTCCTGTTCGGAAGCGCCGCTGAGCAGGCCGTAGAAGAAGCCGGCCGCGTAGCCATCACCGCCGCCGACGCGGTCGACGACGTCGAGTTCGCACATGGGCGACTGGTAGGTCTTGCCCTTGATCCACGCCACGGCGCCCCAGGTGTGGCGATTGGTGGAGTGCACTTCCCGCAGCGTGGTGGCGACGGCCTTGACGTTCGGGAATTTTTTTGTGGCCTTCTCGATGACGGCGTAGAAAGCGCTCGGGTCGAGCTTGGATTTGCTTTCCACATCCTGGCCTTCAACGCCGAGGCCTTTCTGCAGATCTTCCTCGTTGCCCACGAGCACGTCCACGTGCTGGACGATGCGGCCGAGGACGTCCACGGCTTTGTCCTGTCCGCCCCAGATGTCCCAGAGTTTCTGGCGGTAGTTGAGGTCGAAGGAGGTCACGGCGCCGGCGGCCTTGGCGGCCTTCATGGCTTCGACGATCAGTTCGCCGGTGGTTTCGGACAGGGCGGCGAAGATGCCACCGCTGTGGAACCAGCGCACGCCGCCGCCGAAGATCTCGTTCCAGTTGAAATCGCCGGGCTTGAGCTGGCCGGCGGCTTCGTTGCAGCGGTTGTAGAACACCACGGGGGCGCGCACGCCCTGGCCGCGGTCGGAGTACACGGTGGCCATGTTGGGGCCGCGCACACCGTCGTGTTTGAATTTTTTGTAAAACGGTTTCACGCCCATGGCACGGACGCGCTCGGCGATGAGGTCGCCGATGGGATAATCGACCATGGCGCTGGCGATGCCGGTGTTGAGGCGGAAGCAATCGGACAGGTTGGCGGAGACGTTGAATTCGCCGCCGCTGACGTGGATGTCGCAATGGCTGGCCTTGCGGAAGGGGATGATGCCGGGGTCGAGGCGGTGGACGAGGGCGCCGAGGGAGAGGAAGTCGAGGTTGCCGTTAGCGCGGATGTTGAGCGGATTGCTACTCATAGGGCTGGTAGACGATCAATAATGGTTTTAACTGGGTTTATGCCTCGGTTGTGACCGAAAGCGAACCTTATGTTTGGCAGAAAAGGCCGGTTTTGTCTGTAACAAAATGGAGTTTTTGGGATGATGCGGCGGGCTCATCCACCTCATGAACGGGAATCAAACTCGCCAAAAAGGGCCGGAAAACCTGCCATTATGCATAAAAGCGCAGGAGGATGGCATCTTGGTGGCGATCAAGTTGCAACCCCGGGCGTCGCGGAACGAGATTCGGGGAGAACAAGGTGGGGAATTGCGGGGGCGGGTGACGGCGCCGCCGGTGGATGCGGCGGCCAATGAAGCATTGGTCCGGTTGCTGGCCGAGGTGCTGGGGTGTTCGCGCGGGCAGGTCGCGTTGGTGCGGGGGCAGACGTCGCGTCACAAGCAGGTGCGGGTGGCGGGGGTGACCGTGGAAACCGCCCGGGAGCGGCTGTTTGTTTAACGGCCAGAGTGCTTTAGGATTGACACTTGCGGCGCGATTTTCAATGGTAGGATTACAACGTATAAAGCGGTGGGTGCCCGCCATATAGCAGATGGACAAGATTACTGATCGTTTTGATTTCAGGATAGACGCCGCCAAGATGGATGGCGTGGCGTGGACCATATTTGTCGTCGCCTGGCTGGTGGTGCTGGCGTGCGGCATCGGGAGCGTACTGGCGCATCGCAACCGGTTCACCAAGAAGCAACGGACCTTCTGGGTGACGGTCATGATTTGCGTGCCGTTTCTGGGTGTGCTGGCGTACCTGCCGGTGTCCGTACTCAAGAACGGATATTCGATCCTCAAACCTTCCAAGAAGGAACCGCGCAAGATGTCTGTTGGGCCGCAACCCTAACGCCCGCTCACGAATCACGAATGCCACTCCGCCGGTCAATTCTGCTCCTGCTCGCTGGAACAGGATGCTGGGCTCTCACCGGCTTGGAGAAGCTCGCCGCGCAGTCGCAAACATCGATACCCGAGGAGACTTTACTGCCGGAGGACACGCTTTACCCGAATGAAGCACCGCATCCGGATACGGACACGAATATCAGGCAGCGGGGTGAGCCGGAATTTCCGTATCGGCGGGTGATAACGGGAAACGCCAACCAGGGTTACTATTCGGAAAGTTTCAGCGGCCGGTTGGAACCCAAATTTGGCGGGGCGCGGCTGACCATTCCGCAGGATCTGTTGCAATTCGGGTTCCGGTTCAGCGGGCCGTTGCAGTCGGGGGTGGCTTCGACGAACGCGGAGATCAAGCTGGGCCGTTTTTCCCTCGATCTGCTGTCGCTATCCGGTTCGATCCTTTACAGCGACAACATCAACCGGACGGACCTCAATCGCAAAGACGGGTTCATCAGCGTGTTGGACCTGGACATGCTCGGGATTTTCCAGATCACGGACCGGTTGCGGCTGGCGTTCCGCGCGGCGCTGGTCTATTTCCCGCAGGAGGACAAGATCGGCCTGGCCGGGTTCACGCGTGACCGTTTCGGCGGCCGGCTGTTCTTTGGCGACTCGCCGTACATGCTGAGCCAGTTCACCTACGACCTGGAGATGGACAAGTGGCATCTCCACCTTTTCGACAATCTTCGTTCGATCCAGAATCTCCAGGCCAACCAGTTCAATTTCATAGGCGGGGAACGTTTTGATGAGGAAGACCGCGCGGGCCGGTACGCGTTCCTTACCACGATCTCGCCATCGACGAACGGCGTGGTGGTGAACGAGACCCGGGACCGCTCGGCGTTCATCGAGGTGATCAACACGGTCGGGGGATCGATCGACCGGTTGCTGCCGACGGTGACGCGGTTTGAAGCGGGCGCGTTTCATTCGGATGCGTTCTATTACTCGGCGGACAGCAGCACGTATCTACCCCGGACCCGGGATGCGGGATTTGTATCACTGACATCGGAGCGGGAGACGCTGCGATTCCAGCCGTTCGCATCCTATCATGTGTTTCGTACGGACGAAAATCCGTGGAGCCGTGAGGCGCGAGCCGGAGTGAGCGGGCCGATCACCGAGAACCTGCATTTTTATGGCAGCGCGGGATACCTGTGGGAAGGGCGGACGGACAAGGAGCGAATGGTCGCGGCGGCGACCTTGCGGCATATCATCGGGCCCAACACGCTCCAGGAATTCCGTTACCGCCGGGACCTGACCTATCCCGAACTCGACCTGGAGAATTCCTACACCTACGCCATCCGGCAGGTGTTCGGGCCGTCCATCTACGGCGAATATTTTGGGAAGTACGCGACGTTCGAGGACTTGAACAACAACAATACCGGCACCGAGGAGTGGCGAACGGGCATGCATTTCACATACAGCCCGTCGAGCAAGACGACGTTGCGGGTGGGTGGATTTTATTCGCAGGTCGACTACAAGAGCGGCAACATCGGTTGGATCGACCGCTGGACGGCGGTGGGGCAATTGCGCCAGCGGTTTGGCAAGTCCTGGGAAGGTGTGTTGACCTACCAGTACCAGACGCGGGATTCGGCGGCGCCGCTGTTCCAGTACGAGGAGAACCTGTACATCCTCACGGTCACGTATTTCTTCGGCCAGCATATCGACAACTCCATCCGCGGCGACGAGCCGTATGACGGACGGGTGATCGAGAACAATTATGCGTTTTGAGCGGCCATGACGACCAGCCGCGATGCCAAAACGAAATCTTCGGCCCCGCCGTTCACGGAGGCGGAGGCGTGGCGTGACGCGGGCGGCGGCTGGCAGCCGTTGTTCGGGAGCTTTCGCGGGGTGGGTTACAGCATCGAGTGGCACGACTTTTTTGCGAAGCGCGAGATCGACTGGGCGGCGAGTTTTCATCCGGGTTGCGTGGAGTTGTGCCTGAACCTGGATGGCCATGGTTTCGTGGAGGGACAGGGCAGCCGGGCGGAATTCGCACCCAACACCGCGGGGTTCTATCATCGGCGGGATGAGCCGTTGACCGCGCGGCGCAACGCGCGGGAACAGCACCAGTTTTTGACGGTGGAATTTTCGTGCCCGTTTCTGGCGCGGCATGTGGGCGAGGCAGAATCGATGTTGCATCCGGTGGTGCGCGATGCGCTCAAGGGGTGCCCGTGCAAACAGGTCACGGGGTCGACGGTGCGGTTGACGGCGGCGCAGTTGCAGACGATCGCGACGCTGCGGCAGCCGCCGGTGTACGCGGCGGCGCAGCCATTGTGGTATCAATGCAAGGCGCTGGAGCTGGCGGTCACCTTTCTGATCCAGCCACCGGCGGAGCAGGAGATGTTCTGCACACGGCAACAACGTTTGGCGCAGGAACGGGTGGAGCAGGTCATCTTCCTGTTGAAACAGGATCTATCGGATCCGCCGGCGTTGGAGGAGTTGGGACGCAAGATCGGTTGCAGTCATTTTTACCTGAGCCGGATCTTCTCGGCGCAGACGGGCAAGACCATCACGCAGTACCTGCGGCAGCTCCGCATGGAGCGCGCGGCGGAATTGCTGAGGTCAGGCGAATACAACGTGACCGAGGCGGCGCTGGAGGTGGGATACGCCAGCCAGAGTCATTTCAGCCAGGCGTTTCACGAGACGTTCGGGTGCTGTCCGGGATTGTATCCGATCAAGACGCCGACGCAGAAGTCGCGGTGAAGAATCAGTTGGAAGAAACATCCAACACCCAACATTCAACATCGAACATCCAAAAATAGCCCCTCACCCTCGTTCCCTCTCCCCGCTTGGGCGGGGCGAGGGAGGCAGGAAGATGCGCTTGCGAATAGCTTGATTGCTACAGTGCACTAGCCGCTAAAACCATCACTATTTGGCTGATGATGCCGCCATCGGCTTCATGGTGAGCGGGTCGCGGAGGGGGACGTCGGTGATCTTGCCAAGGTCGCCCAGCTTCACGGGATGGTCCGGGTGGCCGAGGAGGATGTCGGTCTTGTTGCCGACGATGAGGATCACCAGCTTGTCCGGGGTGAGATACTTTTGCGCGACGTGCTGGATGTCTTCCTTGGTGACGGCTTTGATGTGGTCGCGATAGTTCTTCCAATAATCCGGGTCGGTGGCGTAGCGGCCGGTGAATTCGTCGTTGGCGAACTGGGTGGCGGTCTGTTTTTTGGTGGAGAAGGTGCGGGGGAAGCGTTCGATGAACGCGCCTTTGGCGGTGGCCAGCTCGGAATCGCTGACGGCCCCGGCGGCGATCTTCTTCAGTTCCTCCTCGATGATGGAGATGGCGTAGGGAACGGTGCGGGATTTGGATTGGAAGAGCGCGGTGAATGTGAGCGGGTAATAGACGCCGCCGGGGAACCGGGAACCAGCCTGGTAGGCGAGGCCTTCATCGGAGCGCACGCGGTTGACGATGCGCGAGGTGAAGCCGCCACCGCCGAGGATGTCGTTCATCAGCGAGATGGCGTAGATATCCGGGTTGTCGCGCCGGACGCCGGGCAGCATCATGGAGACGCGCCCTTGGTTGACGTCGGGTTTATCGACGAGATAGATGCCGGGTGAGGCAAAGACGGTGTTGGTGGGGATGGGCGCTTGCGTCGCTGATTTGTGGTCGGCGGCGCTGAACAGTTTTTCCAGCTTGGCGATCATCTGGTCGCGGTCGAAATCGCCGCTGACGGCCAGCACGAGATTCTGCGGCTGGAAGTGGTCTTCATGAAACTTCTTGATGTCGCCTTTCTTCAGGGAATTTAGTGATGCGGCGGTGGAATAATGATTGGCCCAGAAATCCGCGCCGAGCGCGAGGAAGCCTTTTTCGCGGCCCTCGATCGCGGAGGAGTTGTCGTTGCGCTGCTTCATCTCCTGGAGGAGTTGTTCCTTGCGCAATTTGATCTTGTCGTCCTGGAAACGCGGGGCGAACAACACATCGTGCAGGAGTGCGAGGCCTTGGTCGGCGTCTTTGGAGAGCAGGTTGAGGGTGACCTTGCCCTGGGTGTCGTCGATGTCGGAGTCCAGGTCTGCGCCGAGGAAGGCCACGCGTTCTTCGAGTTGTTCGGCGGTGTTGGTTCCGGCGCCGCCGTGGGTGAGCAGCCAGCCGGTCAATTCGGCCAGGCCTTCCTTGCCGGCGGGTTCAAGGTATTGCCCGGTGTGCGCGTAGACCTCCACATCCAGCAAGGGCAGGGTATGGTCGGGGACGAGATACACGATGGGGCCGGACTTGAGCTGGACGCGGTAGTCGGCGGGATTCGGCGGCTGATAGTTCAGCGCGGGGAAGGCGATCTGTTCGGGGCGGGGAGGGATGGAGTCGTCGGCACGAACGGTGGTGCTGATGAGAATAGCGCTCATCAGAATGAGCGAGGAAAGAAAAACCACGACAGTTTGTGGCCTGAAGGTCTCCCTCACCCCGGCCCTCTCCCCAGAGGAGAGGGGGAACGTGGAGGTGCGGTTGGATTGGTGAGAGGTTGTTCGAGATCTCCAGCCGCGGGCGGGCGATGAAAAGCGGCAGCAAGCTACCGCACTCCGGGACGCTGGCGCGAGGTTTCGAGCTCCTGGCATGGTCGAAATGATCTGTTTCATTACTTGATTTCCTCCGTGGCTCCGGCTTTGCGCGTGTAGGTGGCCACGGCGCGGTTTTCCTTGGTGAAATATTCGTTGGCGACGCGTTTGACGTCGGCGGGGGTCACGGCCTGGATCTTCTTGTTGGCGTTCACGAATTCGGTCCAGTCGCCGTTGCCGTCGTTGATCAGGATGCCCATCATGATGCCCATGTTGGTCTCCAGTTTGCGGAATTCGCTGACGGAGAACTGGTTTTTGACCTTCTGCAACTCCTCGGCGGGGATTTCGTTGTGCTTCAGCTTTTCGAGTTCGGCGTAGATGCCTTGTTCGACTTCGGCGGGGGTGTGGCCGTCGGCGGCTTCGCCGGAGATGTTGAAGGAGCCGGCCCACTTCTGAGAGTTTTGCTCGGCGCTGACATCAGAGGCGACGCCGCTGCCGAGGACGAGGCCCTTGTACAGGCGGCCGGTGCGTTCGGACAGTATCTCAGCGAGGATCTCGAGCGCGTAGGAATTTTTGTGCGCGAAGGGAACGGTGTGCCAGAGGATGTCCACCTGCGGGTTGGCTTCGGCCTCGGCGTTCATGCGCTTCTCGGCGGGCTGCTTCATCTCAAGGGTCACGATGTCGGGCACGGCGTTGGTGCCGCGCGGGATGCGGCCGAGATATTTTTCGGCAAGCTCCGTGGCCTGCTTGGGGTCGAAGTCGCCGACCAGCACGGCGGTCAGGTTGTTCGGGGCGTAATAGGTGGCGTAAAAATCGTCGGCCTGCTTTTTGGTGATGGACGGGATATCCGAAGGCCAGCCGACGGTGGGCCAGTGGTAGGGATGCGATTCCCAGAACATGGCGTTGAAGGCCTCCTGGTCGAGGCCGAGGGGCGGGGAATCGGTGCGCATGCGGCGCTCTTCAAAGACGACGTCGCGTTCGGCGTAAAATTCACGGCGCACGGGATGGAACAGGCGTTCGGATTCCAGCCACATCCAGAGTTCGAGTTTGTTGGCGGGCACGGCGCAGAAGTAGCAGGTCATGTCCTCCGAAGTGAAGGCGTTCATGCCGGAGGCGCCGTTGCGGGAGTAGATGCGGTCGAACTCGTTTTTGACGAGGACGGAGCGCTGCTCGGCGACGAGTTGCTGGAAGCGTTTGTTCAATTCCTGCCAGCGCGCGGTCTTGTTCTCCGGTTTCTGCCAGTCGTCGATCTCGCCGCGGCGCCAGGCAGCGCGCAGTTTGGAGTCTTCATCGCGCATCTGGTCGCGGACCTGTTCCTGTTCGTCCATGATGCGGACGTCGGCGGCGTAGTCCTTGGTGCCGATATTGGTGGTGCCCTTGAACATCATGTGTTCGAAGAGGTGCGCGATGCCGGTGATGCCGGGTCGTTCATTTGCACTGCCGACGTGGGCGACCCAGCCGCCGGCGACGGTGGGTTCGTCGTGGCGGGGCAGGAGCAGGAGGCGCATGCCGTTGGGGAGATTGGTTTCGATGACGTCGACCTGCTGCGCGGTGAGGCGCAGGGCGGGCAGGGTGACGGCCAGCGCGAGGAGGACGAATCTCGCCCGGAGCCGCCGGAATGTTAAGTGGTTTTTGACCATGATGTTTCAGACCAAGTTACGGAAGGGCTGTTCAATCGCAATGGAATTCGGGCAGCCGGCGGAGCGGGTGTTTGACCCAGGGGGAAAACGCGGAGAAAACATTCAACATCCAACATTCAACATCCAACATCCAAGGCGTCGCAGTTATTGCGTTCGCAGGTGGTAGAAGCGGCGAACGGAATTTGTCCAGTTTGAATCGCTGAAATAGACGGCGCTGCCGGTGAGGGTATTTGTCTGGAGCGGCAGCCAGGTCGGGTTGGCCAGATTGGTACAGGTTTCGACGATCACCATCCGACCACTGGCCCAAGTGAAGTTGAAACCGAACCGGTTGGTGCGGATGCCATAATTTGCGTCATGCTGCGCCTCGGGGAGCCAAAGGGCGGTGGGGCGTCCGCCGAAGGTCGGACCCCAGCCGGTCGCGCCGGAAAGATAGTAGACAGTAGCGAGGTCATCGCCGTCCAAGAGATAGGAGGCAGCGCTGGGCGCGTTCCCCGCGAAATAGACGCCAGTCAGATTGTAGCAATAGTCGAACGCATAGTGTTCAATATTGGTGACGCTGGCGGGGAGGGTGACGCGCAGAAGGCCGGGGGAACCCTCGAAGCAATTTCCGAAAAGGCTGGTGACACCGGCGGGGACATCATAAGTGCCGGTCCGTCCGCCGGGAAACGCCATCAACACGGTCAGGGCCTTGTTGAAAAGCACGCCGTTGATGTCCTGGTAATAGGCGTTGGCAGGATCCACCGTGATGGCCATCAGATTGGGGCAATCATTGAAGACCATGTCCGCGATGTTGGAGACATTTTTCGGGACATGGGCATTGGTGAGGCCGGTGTAGGAGAACACACCTTCGCCCAGGGTAGTCAGGCTTTGCGGGAGGGTTATGGTGGTGAGCAGCGGGTCGAGTGAGAACGCAAAATAGTCGATGTTGGTGAGGCCCTCCGAAAGGGTGACGTTTGTGAGGTTGTTGCACTCGGAAAATGTGTCTTCGTCGATATACGTCACGCCTTTGCCGACATAAACACTTTGCAGGTGAGTATCGAAGTAGAAGGCTTCGTAACCGAGGAACGTGACACTGTCGGGAATGCTGACGCTGGGGAGGTTGTCGCAGAATGAGAAGCAGTATCTGCCGATGGATTGGATCCCGTTGCCCAGCACGAGATTGGTCAGCGAGAGACAGCTATCGAAAGCGTCTTCGCCGATGCTGATCACGGTGCCGGGGATGTTGATGCTGGTGAGTTTTTCGCAATCGGTGAAGGCATTTTTGACGATATTGGTAACGGTGGCGGGCACCGAATAGCCTCCCGGCTTGCCGTTGGGATATTGGAAGAGGTTCTTCTGATTTTTGTCAAAGAGGACGCCACCCGGGCTGGTAAAGGACTGGCTGGCCGGTGCCACTGAAATGTTAGTGAGAGACTTGCAAAACATGAAAACGCCGGCGCCGATGTTGGTCACGCTGGCCGGGATGAGTGCACTGGACAGGTTGGTGCAGCCATCGAAGGCTTGGTCGCCGATGCTGGCAACGTTGGTCCCCAGGGAAAGATGCGCCGCGCTCTGGCAGTCGCTGAATGCGTGAGCGCCGATGGTGTTGACGCTATCCGGGACAGTAATATCGCGGAGCCCGCAAAAAAGGAACGCAGCGGTGCCGATGTTGGTGACACTGCGGCCGAATGTCACGTTTGTGAGGCTCGGACAATAGAAAGCCTGCGGACCGATGGAAAGAACGCTGTCCGGGATGACTACATTGGTCAGGCCACACGACCGGAATGCCGAATCGTCGATGTAGAGCAGGTTGGTATCAAAGATCACGCTGGCGAGGCTGCCACAGAAATCGAAGGCTTCATCATAGACCTCGGTCATCTTGGGTGGCAGGACAATGCTGGTCAGGCTGCCGCAACTATAAAAGGCATACTGTCCGATGTACTCCGCATTGGTGCCGATGGTCACGGACCGGAGGTTCGAGCAATACATGAACGTTTGATATCCCACGTCGTAGGCCCGGTTGCCAATGACGGCATTGGTGAGGCTGGTGCAATGATAGAAGGTGCCATCACCCGGCTCGATGACGGTATCAGGAATGGTGGCGTCGGGAAGGGCAGTACAATTGGCGAAGACGAATTCGCCGATGTTCGTCACCGAGGGCGGGATGACGATATTGGTCAGGCTGTAGCAATCGCTGAATGCCTCGTCACCGATGGTGGCGACACCCGGGCCAATGACGAGCCGGGGAAGGGCAGAGTTGATGTAGAATGCCCGGCTGCCGATGTTGGTGACCGAAGGTGGGATGACCAGGTTGGTCAGGGAGTAGCAATAACTGAAAGCATTGGTGCCAATGTCGACGATGTTGGTGCTGATGACGACGCTGGTGACACTGACGGCGTAGAATGCCGCGCCACCAATGGCGGTGACGGGCAGCCCGGTGATGGTATCGGGAATGACGACATCGTCGTCAAAACCGATGTAGTGGGTGATGGTGATCGCGTTGCCGTTGGTAGTATAGATGAATTGCGCGCGGGCGACCAAGGGCAGGGCGGCAAGCAACAGCAGGAGCAGCATCCGTGTGGTTGCGAGCGGGAGGCGTTTCATACGGTGAATGTGAGGTTGCCTTTTGGCGTTGTGTGTGTCAACGCCGACTGAAGCTTCCGGGTGTTCGTTGGAGTACCGTCAGTGAGAAAAAGTAACGGGAAATATTGAGAAGGGACTGAGAAACATCCAACCCCGATAAAAGCATCGGGGCAGGCATCCAACATCCAATGGCCTAAAGCGTCACGATTTGCGGGGGCGGCGCAGCAATTGGTCGGCGAGGACGCCGAGGAGGACGACGGCGCCCATGACGGCGAAGTTGAGGGAGCTGGGGATGCCGAGGAGGTTCACGAGGTTTTGCAGGACTTGCAGCAAGGCGGTGCCGATGACGATGCCGATGATGGAGCCTTCGCCGCCGCGCAGGCTGCACCCGCCGAGGACGGCGGCGGCGATGCCGTAGAGTTCGTAGAAGTTGCCGTGGGTAGAGGGCGAGATGGAGTTGGTGTAAAAGGCGAGCAGGATGCCCGAGATGCCGGTAAGGGCGCCGGCCAACACATAGGCGAGGGTGGTGACGGCGCGGGTGTTGATGCCGGAAAAGCGCGCGGCTTCCTCGTTGCGTCCGGTGGCGAGGAGGTAGCGTCCGTAGATCGAGCGGTGCAGGACGAACCACATGATGGCGGCGATGATGAGGAGGATCAGAAACGGCATGGGCAGGCCGAGGCATTTGCCGGTGGCGAAATCGCGCAGGCCGGTGAAGCCTGCGGCGTCGCCAAAGCCCATGGTGGCATCCTGAGCGATGAACCGGGCGATGCCGCGGTACATGAGCAGGCCGCAGAGGGTGATGATGAAGGGTTGGATCTTCAGGCGGGTGATGAGCCAGCCGTGGCACCAGCCGAGGAGCATGGGGAGACCGAGGGCGACGGCGACGGCGAGAGCCCAGTGCCAGTGCCATTCGCTGAGCATCATGGCCAGGAGGACGCCGGTGAGGGCGAACATGGAGCCGACGGAGAGGTCGATGCCGCCGGTGATGATGACCATGCCCAGGCCGATGCTGAAGATGCCGAAGAGGCCGACGACGTTGGCGGTGTTGGTGAGGTTGGCGGGCGAGACGAACCGGGGGTTCTTGGCCGTGGTGAACACGCACAGGGCGACGAGCAGGATAAAGATGCCGAGTTCCTTCCGCATGAGTGCGCGTACATTGCTTGGAGGGGGTGCGGGGTGTCAAGAAGGGCGAAGGGCGCGGGGCGTGGGGCGCAGGGCGTGGTGCGAACGGTGGAGGATGGAGGATGGAGGATGGAGGATGGAGAAAAGAACGCCCAACATTTAACATTCAAGGCCGAAAGGGGATGCTTGAACGAGGTGGCTTCACTTCGTGGGCTTGCCCACCACCATGGTGATCGGTTTGTTGTCCAAGCGGGCGATCTCGATTGGGATGTCCAACTTGTAATCGCCGTCGGTGGCGGAAATGGAAAAATAGGTCTCAAGCTTGGTCGCGGCCGGAACGAGATAAATGGTCGGGCCGCCGGCAAACCCATGCGGGGCTTCCGGGCGGATGAGCGTTTGGATGTAGGCGGTGTCGTCGCCGAGTCGCGTGATGCGCGATGCGCTCAAGGCCACCTTGCCTTCCCTGGCCTTGTCGGCAGGCGAATCCGTGAGCGCGACCATGGTGTGGAAGCCGTCGCCGTCCACGGAGATGCTTGCATCGCGGGAGACGCGGATCTTGAGCACGGAGACGAGAAGATCGTTGTCGGTGATGACGCGCTCGACCGTGAGATGGAAGCCATCCTGCGGAATTGCGACCTGGCGGTTACAGCCGGTTGAGAGAAGGCAGCAGGCGGTCAGCAACAGGGGAAGGGTGAGGAGGTTCATGGGCTTCATCGGTTGTAGGGCCGGAAGGACCTTATGTTTGAGTCCCGAAGCCCGATTGTAAACAACTCTGTATTCGCTGATTCTGAAACTGGAACTGCCGCAACGCCAAAAAGACAATCGTGGCAGCCACACAAGATATGATAGATACATCTACCGCAAATCCGAAAAGGCGAATGCCAAAGAACGGCAAATAAAATGGCACTATAACGCACGAGAGACAGACGATGGTGATAAGAAATGAAGTGTGACGCTTCCGGTACTGCGCATCCGTGCCGAGCAACTGTTTGTGGATGGCTTGCCATTTGGCAAGGCGTTCGCGCTTCGAGGTGATGGTTTGTATTTTCATGTTTGTGTGTGGTGGGATGCCGTTCCAACGTAGCTGAGCCGCCGCCGGCTCGCGGCGAACCGCGACGGCGGAACTGACCGCGCCAACTCCGACATGCGTCGCGAGCAGGCAGGTGGATGGCTCCGGCGACTGGCTAAGGCACATGCTCATATCTGCCCCTTAATACGTAACTCCACGAAAAACAAGGTGATGTAACCGATTGTTGTAAAGGAGGCGGATAAAAGTGTGAGAACCGACGCTCTCAGAATGCGTGACCACTTCACAAAGAAAGGTGCGTCGTAAACCGCATAAATGTAGGCGACAAATGGCACGAGTAACGCGGCCACTGCGAACGCGGCTGGTATCCAGCGGCGCGGTGATGAATCAGAGTAGAGGGCTGCGGCAACCATGACGGTTTGCCAGAGAACAATCAAAGCAAGGCGTTTGATGTGTGTGGTGCGCACGATGTGGCCTACCAAGTAAAAAGGCCGGAAGGACCGTATGTCCGAGCCCGGAAGCTGTCTAGTATAATACAATATAGCCCCCCATCCGACCCCGCTCGGCGGGGCCACCTTCCCCCGTGGGGCGGGGGAAGGTGCTTCTTTTGGCGGGTGATTTTCCCAGGGTATTCGCTTCCATAGGTTGCTCCAACCCTGGGATAGTATCTCGTGCACCTTTGGCGCACCCAGAAATGTGGGTAATCGTATATGGCAATGTCTTAATAGGATTGACGTGTCATATAAAGACGTTTAGCCTTGCGGGTGGATGGCTTTATGCCGTCGCGCCGGGTCTGCCGCTGGTGGTGGTGGACGGGTGGTCTTTGACAATTGAATCTAAAGGCATGGGGTGTGGGGCGTGGGGCTCATGGATGCCGGACGCGGGTTGGGAGCGGGCGGGGGCTCCCGGCCTGCGGGGGCGGCCTGTTATTAGAGACTCGTCACCTCGTCTCCTACCGGGAAATGGAAAAACGAAGCCAATTGTGCGGCGCTCTGCCGAGACGCCGCTACGCGGGGGTGGGAGGGTTCCGAGAATAGACGGAATCCGGCCTAATCCGACCTAATCCGACCTGATTTTGTCCAAGGTCCAAAGTCTAAAGTCCAAAGTCACGGGCCAAGCACGAATGAACACGGATGAACACAAATCTCCAGGGCTCGCGGGGACTCTCGCCCCACCGGCACGGACATCGCAGCGCGAATGTCCCCACCCAAACAGCCGCCGGTCGGAGACCGGCGCTCCCACCTTATCCGACCTGATCCGGCCCAGATCCGACCTGCTCCGGGTATATCCGGGTAATTTTGCGAAGGGAGAAGTGTGAAGGCAGAAGGAAGAAGTGAAACCGGAATTGGGGTAAATTGTGCCTGTTTTTTTCACACAGGTGCGCAGCTCCTTTTCAACCGTCGCTATGGGATGGCGGAATCCGGCCTTATCCGGCCTTATCCGACCATTTTTTTCAGGCGCAGGGCGTAGGGCGCAAGACAAAAGGAAAAAGGCAAAGGGCAACAACCAGTGAATCCGACCTTATCCGGGTTCTTTTTTTACCACGGATGGACCCAGATTGACGCGGATGGCGATCGGGACCGGAATCGGTAAGTTTTCTGGCGGTCACAGACCGCCGC
>JADMIO011227233.1_pt1 | contig 31533 bp, 24 predicted proteins | sample 8958161 | NCBI WGS metagenome assembly JADMIO01 (sample SAMN16585339, study PRJNA669376) | soil metagenome | isolation source: Crop rotation soil | place: USA: Cullars Rotation, Alabama | collected 2011 | reverse complement strand
GGCGGTTTTGTTGCTCTACGAACCAGACGCAGGCGACACCTGCCGTACAAAGCACCGCCGTCATCCAGCCAACGGACCGATAATTTGAACCCTGGATGAGAAGCCCGGCCAGCAACGGCCCGACTGCACCGCCGGCACTGGACATCGTGCCACCCAGCACTGAGCCGCGCCCGGTACTATCGACGCGAGCGAGCAGCCCCAGCATCAGTGACAGGGCGAAATTCCAGTAGTAGCCCCCAACCGCGCATCCGGCGATATACCAGGACAGCGCTGGCGGCGAATACAGCGCGTATAAGCCGATCCATAGGAAAACCAGCGCTACCGAGAGCGCGAGCCCTCGCGATACGGTTGTGGGCAGCGCGGCCGCGCTGAGGCTTCCGGCGATTCCCATGACAGCGAAAACGGACATCGCGTTCGCTACATCAGACACGGTGAAGCCGTGTGAAATGCCCAGCGTCTGCAGGAAGGCCCAGACGGCACCTTGTCCAACGAACGAAATCATGATCGCGACGAGACACGTGCGAGCCGACCAATCGAGGCGTCCCGTCAGCGTGCGTGGATGTGACGATGAACTGGCTTCTGCGGGGCGATTCGCCAGAAGAACAAGCGCGGCGCAGGCCGCAAGCGCGGCATACACACCGAAGATCATCTTGGAGACGTTACGGATGGCCGCCGCATCCGTCTTGCCGCCGACCGTAGCGAACCATTCGACGAGGTGCGCCGTCAGCTGAAAGCCGATGATCATGCCGAACGACATGAACGCGGTCAGAAAGCCGAAGTTCCGGGTTGGCCGGAGCGAGGCCGTACACAGCTTCAGCCCGTACCCGAACCCGATGCCGGCGGCGAACCCGGCGACCGGCCGGAGGGCAACGAACGGTACTGCAGGCGCGAAAAGCAGCAACACCACATTGACTGTTATCAGCAGGGCGCACGAAGCCACCACCCAACGCTGCAGACCGCGAATGGTCATTGAACTCGTAAACAACGTGCCGAGCAGAAACCCACCCAGTTCACCGAACGCGAGATAACTGAGTTCCCGCGGAACCAGGCCGTACCCTTGTGCGAGAGCGCCCAGCAGGGACGGCATCCACAGAAGTGCTGCCGCGTTCATGATGCAAATGACGATGGCCGCGTAGACGAAACGCTGGGCCAAAGCGTCGGAAGTAGACATGGCGGCGTTCCTCATCAGAATAGAAAGAAGGCGCTGCTTTTCGCGGTACCCGATGTTCCACTACGAGCGTACCCACAGGCGGGGCCGCGCCGGTGCGGACCACTTGACGCGAGATCGAGCGAGAGGCGTCGCTCCGGCTCCACGTTGCGCGCCAGCTCTCATGGCACGCGAGATCCAGTAGCTCGATATGTCTACGCCAGCCTACGACACGGGTCCCGAAAGCAGCCCCACCCGGCATTCGCAAAAGCATCCCTACCCGGGCTGTGGCGCGATGTTTGTTTCTGAGAGCACGCGCGATCCGCAGACAATTGCGCGTCAAGCACCCACCCCGCGTCGGCGCCGTACGCCGGGTGGGCTGCTTTCGTGAATGCCGGGTGGGGGTGCTTTCACGAACGCTGGCCTAAAGTGCTCCTCGATTATTCAAGGACGCAAGCGCATGAAAGCACGACACTTGGGCCAGAGCGGCCTTGCCGTCTCGGAACTCGGTTTCGGTTGCATGGGGATGAGTTACGGTTACGGTCCGACGACCTTAAGTCACCAGGAACAGATTCAAGTCATACGCGACGCCCATGCTCGGGGCGTGACATTCTTTGACACGGCCGAAGTCTACGGCCCTTACATCAACGAGGAGCTGGTGGGTGAAGCCATCGCCCCGTTCCGTGCTGATGTCGTCGTCGCAACCAAATTCGGGTTCGACATTAAGGACAACCAGGTCGTCGGGCTGGACAGTCGCCCGGAAACCATCAAGCGAGTGGCGGAAGCGTCGCTGCGGCGCCTGAAGATCGAGTCGATCGATCTCTACTATCAGCACCGAGTAGATCCAGGCGTGCCGATTGAAGACGTCGCTGGCGCGGTTAAAGACCTCGTGACGCAAGGCAAAGTCAAGCACTTCGGTCTGTCCGAAGCCGGCGCCACGACGATCCGACGAGCGAATTCAATTCAATCCGTCTGTGCGGTGCAAACGGAATACTCGTTGTGGACTCGAGACCCCGAAAGCAACGGCGTTCTGCGCACGGTTGAAGAGTTGGGCATCGGCTTCGTGCCGTGGAGTCCGTTGGGTCAGGGCTACCTGACCGGCAAGTTGAAAACTAATACAGCTTTCGACAGCACCGATGCGCGCAGCACGTTTCCGCGCTTTACGGCGGAAGCCCTCGAAGCTAATCAAGGGCTCCTGTCATTGATCTCAAAGGTCGCCGAACGCAAGGGCGCAACCTTGGCGCAGATCGCCTTGGCTTGGCTGCTGGCGCAGAAGCCGTGGATCGTCCCAATTCCCGGGACGCGCAGCACTGCGCGTCTGGACGAGAACCTCGGTGCGACGAACTTCCCGCTGAGTGCAGAAGATCTCCTGGAGATAGACGCTGCTCTGGAGAAAACGCCCGTTCGACAACCGCGCCTGCCGGAAGCGCACATGAGCATGATCGATTGCTGAGCCGCTTTCTAATCGAGACCCGGCGAGCACTTTGACGGAGGCCCCATGGGCACATCACGACAAAAAGCACCGCGTCGACGAACTGCGCGCACCACGCAAATCCGCCGAAGTGCAGCCGCAAGTGATCGCCGAGAGCATGTTGCGGCGACATCGGCTTTGAGCGCACGGGGAAGCTCTACGCTTCGGTTCAAGACCGGTGCCATCGAGTCGCTCCGCCTGTATCAGGAATGGGTTCGAATCATGGCCGGCCGCTCGGAACGTGCGATCCCCGACAAGGACAGTCGATTCGCAGATCCCACCTGGCGCGGAAATCCCCTCTACCGGCGGCTCGCACAAAGTTATCTCGCTTTCTGCGACGCCGTGGATGCCGTGGCTAGCGCGCATCCAGAATGGCGCATCCGCGAGCGCGACAAGTTCCTCGCGGGCATCCTGACCAGCGCCATGTCGCCGACGAACACGTTGCCCGGCAATCCCGCTGCCTTGAAACATGCCGTTGCGACCGGTGGCCTCAGCCTGCTTCGGGGCGCGCGCAACATGGCCAGCGACCTGATTCGCAACAAGGGCATGCCGTCGCAGATCAAGCGCGGCACATTTCGTGTAGGGCAGAACGTTGCGGTCACGCCCGGGGCCGTCGTGTTCCGAAACGACATGCTCGAGCTGCTGCAGTACCAACCCACCACGCCAAAGGTGCGTCGCATACCCACGTTGATGGTCGTGCCGCCGATCGGCAAGTACTACTTCATGGACCTCGCGCCGAAACGCAGCTTCACCGAATTTGCCGTGTCGAAGGGCACTCAGTTCTTTACGACCAGCTGGCGTAATCCGCAACCGGAGCACGGTGACTGGGGCTTCGACGACTATGTGCGGACGGTACTGGAAGCGATGGATGCGGTGTGCGCGATCTCCGGCTCCGACAAGATCAACATCCTGGGACTTTGCGCCGGTGGCATCATCACGACCCTGGCCATGAGCCATATGGCTCAACACGGCGACAAACGTGTGAACGCGGCAGCCTTTGGCGTGATGTCGCTCGACTTCGACGCGGAGGCGCCGATTGGTGCCTTCAGCTCCAGGCGCGTGCTGGCGCTGGCGCGGCGGCGTTCAACGAGCAAGGGCATCTTGCCCGCCAGCAGCCTGTCGACGGTCTTTGCGTGGATGCGCCCGAACGACCTGGTGTGGAATTACTGGGTCAATGACTATCTGCACGGCAAGGATCCGCCGCCGTTCGACATTCTCGGGTGGAGTGTCGATGCGACGAATCTGCCGGCCCGACTGCATGGCCAGTTCCTCGATGTCTTCGAGCACAACGTAATCGCCAAGCCGGGTGCGCTGAAAATATTGGGCGGGCCGGTGGATCTGAAGGCGATCAAAGTCGACACCCTGGTGACGGGCGCAGTCGCCGATCACCTGACGCCGTGGGGCGCGTGCTATCGAACCACCCAGTTGCTCGGCGGCAAGAGCACCTTCCTGCTCAGCAATGCGGGGCACATTGCGAGCCTCGTCAATCCACCCGGCAATGACAAGGCGACCTATTACACAGGTCCCACGCCGGGGCCCGACCCCGAAGCGTGGCGTCAAAAGGCCACCAAGCACTCCGGCACGTGGTGGGAGGTGTGGTCTGAGTGGATCAAGACCCGCAGTGGCCCGTTAGTGAAAGCACCGGCCACGCTCGGGAGCAAGCGCTATCCGAGCCTAGGTCCAGCCCCCGGCGAATACGTTCGGAAAGCCGCGTAACCGTGAATCTAATCGAGGGCTGCGATCTCAAGCAGTTGGACTCGGCTTCGGCGCAGGTCATGCATATCAATCATCGATCATGGAGCGGCCACTATGCTGCCTACCCTTTTCACTGGTTTTATTCAGTCAGCCTACGTCACCAACGATTTAGCCCACGCGAAGACATTGATGGAACGTCGATACGGTGTCAGCAAACTCGCAATATTGGACATGACGCTTGATCTTACGGATGGAACAACTGCAGATATGCGCTGCGGGCTCGCGTTCGTCGGCGAATTGCAATTGGAGTTCCTCGAGCCTCGCGGCGGCGCCGATGCAATTTGGCGGGCACCGCTCTCGAAAACCTCATTTTCACTGAAATTCCACCACCAAGGATTCTTCTTAGAAACACCGGTATGGGGGAAAATACACGAGTTAATCGAAGCCCACGAGCAGCGCATCGTGCTGACGGCTTCGATGCAATCGATTCCTTTGATCTATACGGACAATCGCGACGAACTTGGGCACTACATGGAGTACGCGCACTACACCGACAGTGTAAAAGAGATTTTGCGGTCAATACCGCGAAATTAGTAAGGGGAGCTAAGGCATCACGTCGGTGTTTAAACACACGTCGCGCTGGCGACCATTCATGCCAAGCCCAATGCTGAATCTGGCTCAGATTTTTTTCACGAAGTCGACTCGAGATCAGAGCTGCGGTTCCACGTGTGACCGCGTCGCGGTTCCAGTAAAGGTTCCGGTTTCGGATCAGCGCTGGCGTGTTACCCGGCCGATGCTTGCGATCAATTTTCCACTTGCGCGCCCAGGAACGATGCCATGAGCTCGAACGCTTCCGTGCATTCGGGAGCCACCAGGTACGCCCAGAACGCGTGCGGCAGGCCTTCGAAGACGACCAGCTGTGCAGGCACGTGCGCTTTAAGGAGTGCACGATGAAAAATGGCCGTGTGACTCAGCAGCTGATCGCGCGTACTCGTGACCAGCAGGGTTGGCGGAAAACCCGACAGGTCACCGTACAGTGGCGACAAGCCAGGATCGGTCCGAGGCGTCTGCCCAATGTAGCCACTGATGAGCTCCAGCAGCGTGGCGCCGCCGGGCATGGGCAGGAACTGCTCTGAATCGCCATTGCGTGCCAGGTCGCCGGACCCCGAAAAGAAGCCGACGGCAGCGGGCAACGGCAGCCCTTCGCGCTTAAGGCGAACGATGGTCTGCGCGGACAAAATGGCGCCCGCCGACGTTCCGTATATCGCGATCCGATTGGGTTTAGCACTGCGGAGAAGTGCGCGATACACGGCCACCATGTCGTCGACGGCAGCCGGGTAGGCATGCTCCGGTGCGAGACGATAGAGCACCGCGACGACTTTCATGCCGGTGAGCGCGCAAAGCGGCACGTTTTCCGTGAGCGAACCCGAGTCGACCATGAACCCGCCACCGTGCGCATTCAGCAGCACGCCCTGTCGCGTCGCCCCGCCCTTGGGCTCGAAGACACGGACCGGGACCCCTTCGATCACATCGTCGGAAATGTCTACGGCATGCGTGGCCTGCTGAAGGCCGCTGACGTAGTGTTGAATCGCAAGCATCTGCTCCCGCATCGTCGCGGGTGTCATGTCGGTCGGTGGCGGCGTCGCCGTCACCGCGGCGATCTGCGCGCGTGCCTCGGCGCTGAGGGAATCCGGAAGCGGCGGCAGCGTCACGGTCGTCATGTCACGTTCTCCATGAAGGCCCCCCGCAGGAGCTGGCAGACATCGTTGATCCCACTCACTGTGACGCCAACATCGAGCGGCATCGACAGGAAACCGTGCGTCAGGCCGGGATACCGGCGCACCTGCACGGGCACGCCCGCCTTGACGAGCGCAAAGGCGTAAGCCTCGCCGTCGTCGCGGAGTGCGTCGAACTCGGCCGTGATCACGTATGCGGCAGGCAGGCCGGAAAGGTCGTCGGCCAGGGCCGGCGAGGCACGCACGTCCAGGACGTCTGCGAACGATGTCAGGTACTGGTCGGCACACCACGCTGCCTCGGCCGCCGTGAAGGCCGGCGGACGCATTTCGCCGAACGCGGACGTCGCCATCCGGAAGTCCGTCAAGGGATAGATGAGTAGCTGGAAGCTCGGCTCGTTACCGTGTCGGCGATGCAGCGCCTGCACGACGGCAGCCGCAAGGTTGCCACCGGCGCTGTCGCCGCCGATGGCAATGCGCGCGGCATCAAAGCCAAAGTCCGTCGCATGGTCGAGCAGGTGCGTGCAGGCGGCGAGGCAGTCCTCGAAAGGCTTGGGGAACTTGTGTTCCGGGGCGAGGCAATAGTCGACGGCGATGACGCCACATTGTCCGCCGTGCGCCAGTTCGCGGCACAGCACATCATGGGTATCGAGGTCGCCGCCGACGAAGCCGCCGCCGTGCAGGTAAATCAGCACGGGGAGGGACTTTTCCTTGCGGTCGCTGTAGAGGCGGCAGGCAATCTCGCCGAGCGGGCCCGGCACCGTGAAATTCCGCACCGTCCTGATGGGACGGGCCGGCCCCAGCGTCGCGGCAATCGTCCGGTGTGCAGCGCGTGCAGTCTCCACGGAATACGCGGCAGGTGGAAAGGGTGCTGGAAACAGCGAGGCAAGTCGCTCCAGGTACGTGAGGATCTCGGGGTGGAGTTTCATCGCGGTGCTACGAAGTCCTGGCCGTTAAGGTTCGATCGAAGAAATGGGCGAGCAGTCCATAGACCTCCATGGACTCCGGCAGGTCCGGGAAAATGTGGAAGGCGTGCCACAGCCCGTCAAAGAGAAACAATTCAGCATCCACGCGCTGCGCGATGAGGCGACGGTGCATCGTCGTCACGCTGCTCGCGGCGAAATCGCGACTGGCGGTGATCAGGAGCGTGGGCGGGAACCGTGCAACGAGCTCTGGGCTCGCGCCCGGAAACACGCGCGGGTCGTCGGACGCGACATCTCCGAGGTAATTGCGCAGCACGTTTATCGGCATGCCGTCGGCGACTCCGTCGTCGTCCGGGCGTTCGCCGCTGAGCGCGCTCGCCGTAAACGCTGAATCGCCGAGCGGCATCAAGCCGCCGCCACCGATCATGGCGATGCCGCCCGGCAAGGGGAGCCCGCGCTCGAGAAATTGTGCGATGCATTGTGCCGTCAGGAAGGCTCCGGCCGAGCAGCCGTAGAACCCGATCGCGCGCGCCGGCACCGCAGGAAGCAACGCCTGGTACACCGCCTGCACGTCGTCCGACGCGGCCGGAAACGTGTGCTCGGGCGCCAGCCGGTAGTCGACCGCGATGACCGGCAGTCCGGTCGAAGCCGCCACCGGAATCGCCTCGACGAGGGCACCACTGCCCGAACCCCACATGAACGCACCGCCGTGCAGGTTTACGAGCACGCGACCACTGTCGTCGCTGGACGAGGTGGGCGTCACACGTTGGACCGGGATGCCTGCGATCGTCGTCTCCACGATCTCGACCGGGAATCGCTCCAGCATCCGGTCCCGCAGGCGGTCGTTGAAAGCGCCGTAGTGCGCGCGAAGCGCCGCCACATCGCTCGCGATCTCCGGTGGAGCGGGCGCCAGGCTGTCTCGAAAGGTCTGCCGCGCCTCGTCCGTCGCGAAAGCTGAGAACGGAACGCGCAGGCTCCCGCTCTCGACGGTGCCGTCCGGGGCCACCCGGGAGGTGCGGTCGACCGAAGCCGCGTTCACGAAGTTGGTCATGGGCCTTGCCTGACTGGGCTGGTCAGCGGAGAATGCGGCTTAATGATATCGATGTCAATTCGCTCACGAACGCAACGTGACCGTGGGTTAGGATGACACGTATGCGGAAGCACCCTGAAAAGGCCCCGAAGCGAACAGCGATCCCCAGGCGATCGACGGTCGCCGCGCGGACGAACATTCCGAAGCGCACGACCATGGCCGACCTGGCGAAGCTCGCCGGCGTCGCCAAGATCACCGTGTCCCGCGCACTGGCGGGCAGCCCGTCCGTGCGGCCGGAGTTGCGACGCAGGATCGAGGAATTGGCGGCCGAGCACGGGTATCGAATCAATTCGATCGCGCAGAGTCTGCGTCGCCAGCGCACCGAAAGCATCGCGGCCGTGATCGAGATGGACCCTTCGACCGAAAGGCCGATGTTCGAGCCACTGGTGCTGATCGTGGTCGGTGCGATGCTGCAGGAAGCGACGCTCGCCGGGTACCGGCTCGTGCTCACGATCCGGTCCCAGGTGGAACGTCGTGCGTCCCTGGACGTCGACGGCATCGTCCTTCTCGGCCAGGGGGCGTACGACGCGTCCACGCAGAATTTCCGCAAGCTCGGCATTCCGATGGCCGTATGGGGCACGCCCGAGGCGGGACTGGACGACGACATTGCCTTCATCGGCAGCGACAACCGCGCCGGCGGCGCGCTGATTGCGTCGCACCTGGTGGACATCGGCTGTTCACGGGTGCTCTTCGTCGGCGACACCGCGCACCCGGAAGTGCGGACGCGCATGGAGGGGCTCGAGACGGGGCTCAAGGACTCCGGCGCGCGCGTGATGCAAGTCCCGAGCGAGTTCAACCGCGGCGCGGCCCGAGCCGCCATGCTGCGGGCACTCGAGTTCGGCGTACCGTTCGATGCGGTGGTGGCCGCGAGTGACGAGATGGCGGTCGGGGTGATCGGCGCGCTGCGCGACAGTGGGTTGCGCGTTCCGGAGGACGTCTGCGTGGTCGGGTTCGACGACACGCTAGCGGATGCGGACCTCACGACCGTGCGCCAAGACTTCGCCCGGGCGGGGCGGGAGGCGGTCCGCATCCTGCTGAAATTGATTGCAGCGGAACCCGTTCCCGCCGTGACCTTGCTGCCGATCGAGCTGATCGTCCGCGGCAGCACGCGCCGGCCCCCGCCCCCATCCAGCTGAGCAAAAGTGTCTTCGACTTGCAGAGTTGAGCTGAAAATGGTATCGATATCAATACTGCTCTCACCCACCACGGCAGCCTCAGGGAGTTTGAAATGACCGAGCGCCATCGTCTGACCGTCGTAGCGGCCGTTGCCGCAGCCCTTGCCAGTGCGGCTTCGGCCCATGCACAGACCCCTCCGGCCGCGGACGCGCAATCCGACACCGGCCGCAAGTCCGGTGCGATCCTGGAAGAAGTCATGGTCACTGCTCGCCGCCAGACCGAGCCCCTGCAGGACGTGCCGTTGTCGGTGACGGCCTTCGACGACGATCGGCTGCAGGAGCTCCGCATCTCGGACCGTACCGCGCTCGCCGACTACACGCCGTCGCTCTTCACGATCACGGGCGGATATCCGCGCGAGTTCGCGTACTTCGCCCTCCGCGGGCAGGGTCCGGCCTTCGGCACGGTCCCGGGCGTGGTCAACTATTTCGCCGAGGTTCCCAACCTGGTCTCGATCGACGGCCGGGTCGGTACGTACTTCGACCTCGAGAACGTCCAGGTGCTGGCGGGCCCGCAGGGCACGCTCTTCGGCAAGAATGCGACCGGCGGCAACATCCTGTTCGAACCTGCGCGGCCGGTGAATGCCAGCGAGGGCTATGTCCGGCTCGAATACGGCAACTACAACGACCGCCGCATCGAAGGCGCGGTCAACGTGCCGATGGCGGATGGCAAAGTCCTGCTGCGCGTCGCCGGGGACGTCGGTCGACGCGACGGCTACACGAAGGATGTCGGCCCCAATTTCCCGGGTCGTGATTACGACAACCTCGACTACGACAGCCTCCGCGTCGGACTCACGCTGCGGCCCTTCGAAGGGTTCGAGAACTACACGCTGCTGCGCTACTACAAGTCCGACAACAACGGCCCGGGAACGGTCCTGACTGCGATCAATCCGGCGTTCACGCCGCTCATCGGGCTGTTCTTCCCGCAGGTCGACAACCTCGTGCCGGAGCAGGAAGCCCGCGGTCCACGAAAAGTGTCCTATGACATCAGCGAATTCTCGAAGACGGAATACTGGCAGGCGATCAACCAGACCACCTACGACGTCTCGAAGTCACTGACTCTCAAGAACATCATCAGTTATTCGGAATTCCGGGATCACTACGGCTACGATTACGACGCGACGCCGTTACCCCTGGCAGGCCAGTCCAGCCGCGATATCCCGGTACTCGCGCCGAACTTTTTCACCGAAGAACTCCAACTCCAGGGAACGGCCTTCGACGACTCGATGAAGTTTGTCGCGGGTGCGTACATGGACCGCATGACGTGGGAGGATCCGGCGGGCATCCAGGAATACACCTTCTTTCCGGTCAGCGTACTGGTCGGGACGGTTTCGGCCTTCTTCACTCAGGAGAATCACAGTGAGGCGATCTTCGGCCAGACGACGTTCGATCTCGGACACTACACCCCGAGCCTGATGGGGCTGAGCCTCACGACGGGGTTGCGCTACACGTGGGAGCACAGTTTCACCAGCACGACGATCATCGCACCGCCCGCGGTCGAGGGCTCGGTGGACGACGATTACCTGAGCTACAACGTCACGCTGGACTACGACATCAATCCCCACGTGCACACCTACGTCACGGCGCGCGATGCGTACAAGTCCGGCGGCGTCAACGGGCCAGTGCCCGAGGATTCGGCCTTCCGCACGTTCCCGGCGGAACAACTGTCGGACGTCGAAATCGGCCTGAAGTCCCAGTTCTCCACCGACAGCGTCGAGTTTCGCGCGAACATCGCCGCGTATCGAGGCGACTACCAGGACATCCAGCGCACAACGACCGAAAACGTCGACGGCGTCCTCCTCAATGTCACGCGCAGCGCGGCGGAGGGACGCATCGAGGGCGTCGAGTTCACGGGCACGCTGGGTACTGCGATTGGACTCACGCTGAACGGCTCCTACTCGTACATCGATTCCGAGTACACGAAGGTCAACGACGACAGCGCCGCAGCGATCCTCGAGGGCGCGCCGTTTCCGTACACCCCAAAGAACAAGTATTCGGTCGGTGCGAGCTACGACACACAGCTCGGCTCCTGGGCCAAGCTCGTGCTGAGTGCGAACTACGCGCACCAATCGGAAGTGTCGACGGCCCAGTCCAACCAGAGCTTCTACAAGTACCTGCCGGCCTACGGCTCGCTCACCGCCGGTATCGACCTCAAGGATGTTGCCGGGCGTCCACTCGACATCGGCTTGTTCATGAGCAACGCAACCGATGAGACGAAACCCGTCGGTGTCCTCGATCAGTACGCGACGGGGCCGAGCGGCACGGTCGGGCTCACATACATGGAACCTCGCATGTACGGGGTGCGGATCGGGTACAGGTTCGGCGCGAGTGAGCGCTGAACCGACCGCTCGCGGCGACTGGGTCGTCAGTCGCCGCGGCGCCTCGGGCATCGAGGAAACGGTGTTCGCGCTGGCGGACGGCGTCCTCGGTGTGCGCGCGAGTCTCGAAGAGCAGCGGTCCCCGACCTCCGGCGCGTACATCGCGGGTGTCTTCGAACAGACGCCCATCCACTATCATGAACGGCTGGCCGGGTTTGCGGAGTCATCCGACACGCGCGTGCCGGTCGTCGACGGGATGCGCCTGCGCGTGGTGGCGCACGGGGAAGCGATCGGTGAGCCACACGCCCAGCCGGAGTCCTGTGCCTGGTGCCTGGATCTCCGCAGCGGTGTCGTCACGCGAACATCCACCTGGCTCACCTCGAACGGCCGTCTCGAAATCCAATCCGAGCGGGTGATGCCGGGTCGACCCGGCGCGTCGATTGCCCTGCGCTACACGGTTCGTTCACTCGATTTCACCGGCGATCTGCGCATCGCCTCGTTGCTCGATGTATCGAGCCGCAACATTCCCGAGGGAAACGACCCGCGCATCGGCGTCAACCTGGCGGGCGGCGGTCTCAGGCTGGCGGCCTCGGAGGTGCGGGAAGGCGTGACGAACGTCGCGCAGCAGACATTGCGGAGCGCGACCTGGGTCGCGGCCGCACAAGCGCATCGGCTCGAGTCCGACGTGCCACACCGGGTCGGTCTCTCGCGCAAGGAAAGTGCGCCGTGCGGCATGTCGCCGGCCGACCATTTTGCAGGTGAGTTGAAGCAGGGCGAGGCCGTCGTGCTCGAGAAGTTCGTGACGTACGCCTCGGGACGGGAAAGTCCGTCGCAGACTGAGACGGCGGCTCTTTGCACCCGCGTGTCTGCCATGGCAGCCGAGGGCTTCGACGACTGCGCCCGGCTTCGCAGGGAAGCCCTCGATGCGCAGTGGCGCTTGAGCGATCTCCGTATCGTCGGTGACGACGCCTGTGATCGTGCCCTGCGGTTCAACGTCTTTCACCTGCTGCAATCCGCGAGCCTCGATCCGCGTTTCAGTACGGCAGCGAAGGGTTTGACCGGCGAGGGGTACGAAGGGCACGCCTTCTGGGACACCGAGGCGTTTGTCGTGCCGGCGCTGGTTTGCAGCGCGCCCAGGCTTGCCCGCACCGCGCTCGAAGCGAGAATCCATCAACTGGACGGTGCACGCGCAACCGCGCGTGCGCTCAATCATCGTCACGGTGCCCTGTATCCGTGGCGCACGATCGCCGGTCGCGAGTGCTCCGCTCACTACCCGAGCGGGTCGGCGCAGTACCACATCAACGCAGCGATCGCGCAGGCGATCGAACTGTACGTCACCGCCACCGGCGACGAGACGCTGCTGCTCGACGGCGGCGCAGAGGTACTCTGGGAGACGGCGCGGGTCTGGCTCGACGTGGGAACGTTCTCTGCGGCGTACGGCGGCAAGTTCTGCATCTTCGGCGTGACCGGTCCCGACGAGTACTCGGCGCTGGTCGACAACAACTTCTATACGAATCGAATGGCGGCGCTGCACTTGAAGTATGCGGCACGCGTATACGTCGAGTTGGCGAACAGTCAACCGGAAGCCTGGCAGCGGATGACCGAGCACCTGCAGCTCGACAAAGGCGAGGTGGCCTCATGGCTCGCGGCTTCGGAAGCGATGCACCTGCCATATGACACGGCGCTCGCGATCGACGCGCAGGATGAGCGGTTCCTGGCCAAGCCGCGTCTCGAGCGGGTCTCGTCGGGCGACGCGCCGCTCTTTCTCGATCATCATCCGCTCACGCTCTATCGGCACCAGGTCAGCAAGCAGGCGGACTTGATCCTCGCCATGGTGTTCGCGGGCGACGGCGTGCCGCTCGATCGGCTGCGGCGCAATCTCGCGTATTACGAAGCGGTCACGACGCACGATTCGACATTGTCCGCGTGCGCCTATGCGATCGTCTCGGCCAACGCGGGGCTGCCCGAGAAGGCGCTCGAGTATTTCCGCAAAGCCGTGTTCGTCGACATCGACGGCCTGCACGGCAACGTCGCGCACGGCAGCCACATGGCCTCCCTCGCGGGCAGTGTCCTCGCCATCCAGTGGGGCTTTGGCGGGATGAGCTGGCGCGGCGGGGCGCTCGGCTTTCGACCGGTGTTGCCGAGTGGCTGGACGTCCGTTGCATTCAGGGTGCTCTGGCGCGGCCGGTTGATCGAGCTGGCAATCGGCCAGTCGAGGGTGACGTACACGTTGCTGCAGGGCGAGCCCCTGGAGATCAAGCACTTCGGTACGCCTTTCACGCTCAACACCTCGACGGAGCTCCAATGTCCGCCGTTGCTGGAACGCGTCACGTGAGCGCAGCGCCGCGTCCCCTGACGGGCGTCCTGTTCGACCTGGACGGTGTCATCGTTGACACCGCGAAACTGCACTACACCGCGTGGAGTCGCCTGGCGCAAAGCCTCTCCGTGCACTTCGACGAGGTGCTCAACCAATCGCTGAAAGGCGTCGATCGCCTGGGGTCGCTCGAGCTGCTGCTGGGCCCGCATTCACGGCGCTTCACCCTCGCGGAAAAACAGAAGATGGCCGATCTCAAGAATCACTGGTACGTCGAGTCCCTGTGTGATCTCGGAACCGACGATATTTTGCCGGGCGCGCTCGACGCGCTCGAGCAGGTGCGTCAGGCCGGGCTCAAGACCGCGCTCGTCTCGGCCAGTCGCAATGCGACGACCGTGCTCGATCGCCTGGGAGTGGCAGAACGTTTCGATGCGGTTGTCGATCCATCGGGAGTTGCCAGAGGCAAGCCCGCGCCCGATATTTTTATCGCCGCTGCTCAGGAACTCGAAGCGGCACCCGATCGCTGCCTCGGCATTGAAGATGCCGCGGCCGGGGTCGCGGGTCTCAAGGTGGCAGGAATGGCGGTGATCGGCGTGGGCGATCCGCTCGTGCTGCACGAGGCCGACTGGGTACTGCCAGACCTGACGCACTTCCGCCTGTCCGCGTACCGGAGCATCACGTGAACGCGACATTGGAAGACGCGCGGCTCAAATGGGCGCGCGTCATCGACGGTGCCGGGCTCAGCCGACGCGTGGCCATGCTCTACGCTGCTATCTACCTGCACTACGGCGTCTATGGCGTGTTCATGCCGTTGTGGTTCCAGCACAAGGGCATGTCGTCGTCCCAGATCGGCACGCTGCTCGCACTGCCGGTGCTGCTTCGCGTGGTCTTCGTTGCACCCGTGACCGCACTGGCCGACCGACTCCGGCGGATACGCGACGTTCTATTCGTCTGCATCGCGATCACTGCCGTGCTGGTTCTCGCTCTTGCGCGCGTCAGCGGCTATGTCGGCCTGCTCGTCTTCTTCACGCTGTTTGCGGTCGCGTGGGATCCACTGCCGATCCTCGCCGACGGCTATGCCAGCGCCGCGGTGCGCGTTCGCAGTCTCGATTTCGGGCGCATGCGCATGTGGGGCACGATCTCGCTGGTGTGCGCGTCGATGCTCGGTGGACGGCTGCTCGATCACGTGGGCGTGGACCTCGTGCCCGTGGTGACGTGCGTGCTGCTCCTGATGCCGTTGCTCATCCTTCCTTTCCTGCCACCGGACAAGTTGTTTGGTGAGTCCGAGCGAGCGGCGCCCGGCGAGTGGCGAGCCATCATCAAGGATGGGCCTGCGATGCTCGTGCTCTCGGGGATCGCACTCCTGATGGGCAGTGCCTCGATACTGCTCGGTTTTGGCGCGATCCAGTGGTCCGCGAAGGGACTCTCGAACGGCAGCATTGGCCTGCTGTACGGAGTCGCCGCCGCATCGGAGATCCTCGTTTTCTCCTTCGCGCAGACACTGCTCGGAAAGCGCTCGGAACTCTGGTTACTCGTAGTGGGCGCCGCACTCGCGACCGTACGATGGCTGGGCCTGGCCACCAACCCTGGCTTCCCCGCCCTCACGGCGCTCGCGCTCCTGCAAGGGCCTGCTGCGACGACTGCAATTGCCGGCAGCATCCTGTACATCGCGAGACGGTTTCCGACCCACCTCGTCGCGACGGCGAACGGCGTCAATGCGGTGCTGGTCGGGGTCTCCGCATCCGCCGGCATGTTCGCCGGCGGGTATCTGTGGGATTCCCTGAAAGCGCTTTCCTATCTCCCGATGGCGGCGATGAGCGCGTTGGCGCTCGTGATATTCCTCGTCGCCGCGCGACGAGAAACGCCAGTACAGCCGGCCGTTACGGTCGACTTGAACGTATAGCCCGCCGCCGTCCGAAACTCTTCGGGAGTTGGTGTTTGGCTTGAGACTTCACAGTTGCGCGTCGGTCAGCATGTTGGAATCTCGGCGCGCCATACCCGTTGATACCATCAAAAATACGAACGGGGCACCTAAATTTTACGAGATCATGTGCGCTGGGATGAGAACTTAACACCCTGAATTTCAGGGTAATTGTCCCCCGACTGGGACAATTTGAGACGTTCTGAAACGGGTGATTGGCGGAAGGGGTGGGATTCGAACCCACGGACGGTTGCCCGTCGCTGGTTTTCAAGACCAGTGCCTTAAACCGCTCGGCCACCCTTCCACGTTGGACTGACTGTCCCGCTATCTTACCGGCTCAGCCGCGGATCACGTCGGCGTCATTCATGTACCTGCGCAGCACCTGCGGCACGGTGACGCTGCCGTCGGCCTGCTGGTAGTTCTCGAGCACCGCCACGAGCGTGCGACCCACCGCGAGGCCCGACCCGTTCAGCGTGTGCAGGGGCTCGGGCTTGCCGGTCGCCGGGTTGCGCCAGCGCGCCTGCATACGTCGCGCCTGGAAGGCTTCGCAGTTCGAGCACGACGAGATCTCGCGGTACTTGTCCTGGCCGGGCAGCCACACCTCGAGGTCGTACGTCTTGGCGCTCGCAAAGCCGATGTCACCGCCGCAGAGCGCGACCACTCGATAGGGCAACTCGAGGCCCTGCAGCACTTTCTCCGCGTTGCCCACGAGCCGCTCGAGCTCGGCATACGACTCCTCGGGCCGCACGATGTGCACGAGCTCGACTTTCTCGAACTGGTGCTGGCGGATCATTCCGCGCGTGTCCTTGCCATACGAGCCGGCCTCGCTGCGAAAGCACGGCGTGTGCGCCGTGTAGCGCCGCGGCAGCGTGTTGGCCTCGAGGATCGATTCGCGCACGAGGTTCGTAACCGGCACTTCCGCGGTCGGGATGAGGAAGAACTCGGCCTCCCCTGCGCTCGTCTTGAACAGGTCCTGCTCGAACTTGGGCAATTGTCCCGTGCCGATCAACGCATGCCGTGCGACGAGGTACGGCGCGTAGATTTCGGTGTAACCGTGCTCGCCCGTGTGTAGGTCGAGCATGTACTGGATCAGTGCGCGATGCAGGCGCGCGACGCCGGCCCGGAGCACGACGAACCGCGCTCCAGCGATGCGGCTCGCGGCTTCGAAGTCCATCGCATTGTTCGCGAGCTTCTCACCGATCGCAACGTGGTCGAGCGGCTGCCAGTCGAACGTGCGCGGCGTGCCCCAGCGACGGATCTCGACGTTGGCAGTCTCGTCGCGGCCGTCGGGCACGCTCTCGTGCAGCATGTTCGGGAGCCCGAGCATCAGCTCGTCGAACTCAGCCTGCACGGCGGTCAGTTCCTTCTCGAGGCCTTCGAGCTTCTGGCCGAGCGCCTCGCCTTCCGCCACGAGTGCGGCGATGTCCTGGCCCTGTGCCTTCGCCTTGCCGACCGTCTTCGAGTGCGCGTTACGCGCCGCACGAACCTGGTCGGCCGCAACCTGCGCCCCCTTGCGTCGCTCCTCGAGCGCGCGAAAGCGCTCCAGGTCGAGCGTGAAGCCGCGGCGCGCGAGGTTCACGGCCACGGTCTGGGGGTCGGCACGGAGCAGGCGGGCGTCGAGCATGGGTGTCAGCGGGTGTTGGCGTGCGGTCGGACCGCGGATTCTAGCGGATCGCAGTGCCCAAAATCGTGGCAGGAGCCGCGTGCGGGGTTGCAGCGGCGGACCGCATCGACCGCGCAAAATCCGCTGTTCGGGGCCTCACCCCAAGACAGTGCCCGCTACCCGCGATCCGTCTTGTCGCGCAGCTTCGCAAGCGCCTCCGCGATCTTGATCTCGAGCCCACGCGGCACCGGCTCGTAGTAGCGGCGCGGCTCCATCCCGTCGGGAAAATAGTTCTCGCCCGCGGCGTACGCGTCGGGCTCATCGTGCGCGTACCGGTACCCCTTGCCGTAGCCCAGGCCTTTCATGAGTCCGGTCGGCGCATTGCGCAGCCGCAGCGGCACGTCGAGCGTGCCGAGCTCCTTCGCGTCCTGCATCGCCGCGTTGAACGCGGCGTACACGGCGTTGCTCTTGGCCGCGACCGCCATGAACACGACGGCCTGCGCGAGCGCGAGCTCGCCTTCCGGGCTGCCAAGCCGCTCGTACGACTCCGCCGCCTCGAGCGCGAGCTGCAGCGCGCGCGGGTCGGCGTTGCCGATGTCCTCGGAGGCCATGCGGATCACGCGACGCGCGATGTACCGCGGGTCGCAGCCGCCATCCAGCATGCGACAAAACCAGTACAGGGCCGCGTCGGGGTCCGTGCCGCGCACCGCCTTGTGCAGTGCCGAGATCTGGTCGTAGAACTGCTCGCCCTTCTTGTCGAAGCGACGGTAACCACCCGCCGACACTTCCGCCGCGATCTCCTCGGTGATCACGCGATCGGCGGACTGCGCAAGGTCCGCGGCCACCTCGAGCAGGTTGAGTGCGCGACGCGCGTCGCCGTCCGCCGCGCGCGCGAGGGTCGCGAGTGCCTCGGCCTGCGCCGTGACCGCGTTCTCGCCCGTCGCGAACTCGCGCGCGAGCGCGCGCTGCAACACCTGCAGCAGGTCGTCAAACGTGAGCGCGCGCAGTACGTACACGCGGGCGCGCGAGAGTAGCGCGCTGTTGATCTCGAACGACGGGTTCTCGGTCGTTGCACCGATGAACGTGAGCGTGCCGTCCTCGACGAACGGCAGGAACGCGTCCTGCTGGGCCTTGTTGAAGCGATGCACCTCGTCGAGGAACAGCACGGTCGCGCGGCCTTGCTCGCGACGCACTTGCTGCGCGCGCTCCACGGCAGCGCGCACATCCTTGACGCCTGCCATGACCGCCGACAACGCCACGAAGTCGGCGTCGCAAGTCTTCGCGACGAGACGCGCGAGCGTCGTCTTGCCGGTGCCGGGCGGACCCCAGAGGATCATCGAGTGCAGGCTGCCGCCCTCGAGCAACCGCCGCAGCGGTTTTCCCGGCGCCAGCAGGTGCGACTGGCCGATGAATTCGTCGAGCGTCGCCGGTCGCAGTCGATCGGCGAGCGGCCGGAACGGGGTCAGCGATGCACCCATGCCTCGATCTTCTGCGCCCAGCCGCCCGTCAGCAACAGGCCGAGCAGCAGGCCGAGGATGACCCCTGCCGTGTTGGCGGCCATGTCATTGATGTCGGCGGTGCGTCCGGCGTGCATCAGGTACTGCAGCACTTCCATCGACGCACCGAGCGCAAGCAGGCCTGCAACCACCCACGCGTAGCGCGGGCGATGCACGAGTCCCGTGAACCAGAGGGCCAGGAACAGGTACGTGCCGAAATGCTCGACCTTGTCCGAGGGCACGATCAGGATCGGCACCTTGGTCTCGAGACTGCCCCAGATCACGATGCCCAGCAGCACGATGCTCATCGCGATCCAGACCGGTCGGTAGCGCAGCGCGAGCATGCGGTGACGGCTTCGACGGGCTGCGCTCATCGCGACGGCGCGGCGTCGCCGATCACGTCAGCGCCCTGCGGCGGCACGAAGACGAACGTTTGTGCGTTCACCGGCACGTCGCGCTTGAGTTGCGTGAACTGGATCGTCGTGGTCTGGCCGAGCTTGTCGACGAGCTCCATCGCGGCGAGCTCGTTCTTCGCATCGAACGCGAGGCTCACGCGCTCGAAATCCGAGCCGTGCGGCTTCGGCGTGAGCCGGCACCAGGTCCAGTCGCGACGCGTCTCGACCGGTCCCGCCGTGAAAGCATCCGTCACCTTGCCGGTACCGGAGAGCAGCATCGCCGGCGTTGCGCCCAAGCCCTGCTCGAGCGATCGCACCGTCACCTGTTGCAGGTCGGGGTCGTACAGCCACAACTTGGCGCCGTCGGCGACGATCGTCTGCGCATACGGCTGCGTGTAGTCCCAGCGGAACCTGTTCGGCCGTGATATCGACAGCGTGCCGCTCGCGCGATCGGTGATCTGTCCCTGCTTGTCCTGAACGACCTGCGAAAACTGCGCCGTGAGCGTCTTGAGCGACTTGAGGTACGCGTCGACGCGCGCGACGGAATCCGTCGCGGCAGTGGCGAGTGTAGGCGCGACGGCGAGGGTGACGAGCAGGAGCGCCCTCACCCGCGCGAGAAAGTTGAACATAAGGCCTAGTCAGCTTCCGGCGGTGCTGGAGCGTAGACCTCGCGCGACCCGTTCGAGTTCAGCGGCCCGACCAGCCCGGCCGCCTCCATCGCCTCGATCATGCGCGCGGCGCGGTTGTAACCGATCTTGAGCCGCCGCTGCACGCCGGAAATGGACGCCTTACGGGTTTCCGTGACGATACGGACCGCCTCGTCGTAGAGCGCATCCTGCTCGGCATCGCCGCCCTCGCCGCCTTCACCGCCGCCTTCCGATGCGTCGCCACTCAGCCCGGGGATCGGCGCAGAGGGCCCTTCGAGCACTTCGTCGATGTAAATGGGCGATGCGACTTCGCGGAGCGACGCCGCGACCTTGTGCACTTCCTGGTCCGACACGAACGCCCCGTGGACGCGCACCGGGTGCGACGTGCCTGGCTGCAGGAACAGCATGTCGCCGTGGCCGAGCAGGCTCTCGGCGCCGCTCTGGTCGAGGATCGTGCGCGAGTCGACCTTGGCCGACACCTGGAACGCGATGCGCGTCGGGATGTTGGCCTTGATCAAGCCCGTGATCACGTCCACGGACGGCCGCTGCGTCGCGAGGATCAAATGAATCCCTGACGCGCGCGCCTTCTGTGCAAGGCGCGCGATCAGCTCTTCGACCTTCTTGCCGACGATCATCATCATGTCGGCGAGCTCGTCGACGATCACGACGATGTTGGGCAGCGGGTCGAGATCGGGGACGCTCGCCGGGTCGCCGCCCGGCGGCAGCCGCTTCATCTCGATCGGGTCCTTGAGCGGCTTGCCGGCGTCGGCCGACTCCTTCACCTTGCGATTGAAGCCCGCGAGGTTGCGCACGCCCGCGTGCGCCATGAGCTGGTAGCGACGCTCCATCTCCGCGACGCACCAGCGCAGCGCGTTCGCGGCCTGCTTCATGTCGGTGACGACCGGCGCGAGCAGGTGCGGAATGCCTTCGTAGACCGAGAGCTCGAGCATCTTCGGGTCGATCATGATCAACCGCACGTGCTCGGGCGTCGACTTGTAGAGCAGCGACAGCACCATCGCATTGACCGCGGTCGACTTGCCCGAGCCCGTCGTGCCGCCCACGAGCAGGTGCGGCATGCGCGCCAGGTCGGCGACGATCGGGTTGCCGCCGATGTCCTTGCCCAGCACGAGCGCGAGCGGCGAGTTCAAGTCGTCGTACGCCCGTGACTTGATGATCTCGCCGAGCGTGACCATCTCGCGGACTTCATTCGGGATCTCGAGGCCCATCGTCGACTTGCCAGGAATGATCTCGACCACGCGCACGCTGATGGCGGAAAGCGAACGCGCGAGGTCCTTCGCGAGGTTCGAGATCTGCGCGACCTTGACACCCGGTGCGGGACGCAGCTCGAAGCGCGTGATCACCGGGCCCGGGTGCACCTCGACCACTTCGGCCTCGACACCGAAATCGCGCAGCTTGAGCTCCACCAGCCGCGACATCGCCTCGAGGGCCTCGGCCGAGTAGCCACCCTGCTTGGGCGGCGGATCGTCGAGCAACTTGAGTGCGGGCAGCGCGGTGGCGCCCGGCTTTTCGAACAGCGCGACCTGCTTTTCCTTCTCGACGCGCTCGCTCTTCTCGACCTTGGGCGCGGGCGCTTCGATCTTCGGCGGCTTGCGCTCGGCGACTTTCTTCTGCTCTTCGCGCACGACGACTTCGCGCGCCTGCTTCACTTCCTTGCCGATGCTCTGGTCGCGGCGCACGGAAAGCCGATCGCGCCCGACGGACAACCCTTGCAGCACCCAAAGCCCGATGCGGTCCATGATCGCGAGCCAGGAGATCCCCGTCGCGAGCGACACGGAGCCGAGCCACACGGAGAGCAGCAGCAGCGTCGCGCCGAGGAAACTCATCGCGTGCGCGAGCCCTTCGCCGAGCAGCTCACCGACGACGCCGCCCGCGGAATTCGGATAGCCCGCCCCGGAGAAATGCAGCGTCGCGAGTCCGCAGCTGCTCGCGAGCGCGAGGAAGAACCCGACGCCGCGGAACGACGCCGCACGCCGGTCCATGGGCTCGACCAGGCCGCGTTCGTGGTACAGCCGCCAGCCGGCGAACCCGAGCATGATCGGGAACAGGAAGGCGGGCAGGCCAAAGAGCAGGAAGAACAGGTCGGAAAGCCAGGCGCCGAACGGGCCGATCAGGTTGGTCACCGAGCCTGGCTGGCCGGTTGACGAGAAGGCGGGGTCGGCGCGGTCGTAGCTGACCAGGGCGGCAAACAGGATCAGCGCGAGGGCACCGAAGATCCAGAGCGCGCTTTCCCGCAGGCCGCGGGCCACATTTGCCGCGTGGGCGCCGCCGTCGGCGCGCTTCGCATCAACCTTCGCCAAGTTCTACCACCGGCGCTTTAACTAGTGCGCCTAAGCTGTTGGTTTGGCTGAGGATACAGGGACTGTCAAGCTGGCGCCACTGCATTGGATCCGAATGCGCATGAAACCAGTCCGGACGGTGCTTTCCGCCAGCGGTGCGCTCACTTACCATGCCGCGCCCCGCAGACCGTTGCGCGTCGAGAAGCCCGAGGAATTGTACATGAGCGACCCCCGCCACTCCCGGCTCATCATCCTGGGCTCAGGCCCGGCGGGGTATGCGGCGGCCGTGTACGCCGCGCGCGCCAACCGTCGCCCGCTGCTCATCACGGGCATGGAACAGGGCGGCCAGCTCATGACCACGACCGAGGTCGATAACTGGCCCGGTGACCCGCACGGCCTCACGGGTCCCGGGTTGATGGAGCGCATGCGCGAGCACGCCGAGCGGTTCCACACCGAGATCCTGATGGACCACATCAACGAGGTGGACTTCAAGCGCCGGCCGCTGCTGCTCAAGGGAGACCGTGGCGACTACACCTGCGATGCGCTCGTGATCGCGACCGGTGCGAGCGCGCAGTACCTGGGCCTCGATTCCGAAACCGCGTTTCGCGGCCGCGGCGTGTCCGCGTGCGCGACCTGCGACGGATTCTTTTTCCGCGGGCAGCGCGTCGCCGTCGTGGGCGGCGGCAACACCGCCGTCGAGGAAGCGCTGTATCTTTCGAACATCGCCTCGCACGTCACGCTGATCCACCGGCGTGACAAGCTGCGCGCGGAAAAGATCCTGCAGGACCACCTGTTCGAACGCGAACGCGCAGGCGCGGTCGATATCATCTGGAACCACACCGTCGACGAGGTGCTCGGCGACGATTCGGGCGTGACGGGCGTGCGCATCGTCAACACGAGCGGCGCGGAGGACAGGCGTGACATCACGGTCGCGGGACTCTTCGTCGCGGTGGGCCACAAGCCCAACACGGACATCTTTGCGAGCCAGCTCGACATGACCAACGGCTACATCATCACGCGCTCGGGCCCGCAGGGCGGCGCGACGGCGACGAGCGTGCCGGGCGTGTTCGCCGCGGGCGACGTGGCCGACCACGTGTACCGGCAGGCCGTCACCTCCGCAGGCACCGGTTGCATGGCCGCGCTCGACGCGGACAAGTACCTGGACGCGCTCGATGCCGGGGCGATCCATCACTGAGCCGGCTGGCGTCCTCTCCCGCACGGGCGCGAGAGGACTAGGGTAACGGCAATGCCCCTCGAGGCCACGGTCGTCGACCGCATCGCCGAAGTCGACGCGCAGCAGTGGGACGCGCTCGACGCGTCCGGCCACCCGTTCCTGAAGCACGCGTTCCTCGACGCGCTCGAGGCGACCGGGTGCGTCGGCGTCGACTCCGGCTGGAACCCGGCACACCTCGTCGTGCGCGAGACGCGCGCGAAGCGCGTCGTCGCTGCAGTGCCGCAATACCTGAAGACGCATTCGTGGGGGGAGTTCGTCTTCGACTGGAGCTGGGCGCAGTCGTATGCGCGTGCCGGACTCGACTATTACCCGAAGCAGCTCGCCGCGATCCCGTTCACGCCCGTGACAGGCCCGCGCCTGCTCCTCGGCCAGCTCGCGAACGCCGAAGCGACCGCATTGCGCGACGAGCTGGCGGGCCTGCTGCTCGAAACCGCGAAGCGCGCTGACGCGTCGGGTGCGCACGTCAACTTCACGCTCGAGGACGACCAGGACGCGCTCGAACGGGCCGGCTTCCTGCGACGTCACGACTGCCGATTTCTCTGGCACAACCGCGGCTACACGAGCTTCGACGCGTTCCTCTCCACGTTCCGCGCCGACAAACGCAAGAAGGCGCGTCGCGAGCGGCGCAAGGTCGTCGAGGCGGGAATCGCGTTCCGCACGCTGGCCGGCGAGGCGATCGACGAAGCGCTGTGGAAGGTGATCTTCGGCTTTTCCGAGCGCACGTTCCTGCGCCACGGCAATGGCCATTACCTCAACGTCGCCTTCCTGCGCCGCGTCGCGCGCGCCCTGCCGGGCACGGTCATGGTCAAGCTTGCGGAGCGCGGCGGGACACCGGTCGCCGCCGCGATCTTCTTCGAGGGCGGCGGCTGGCTGTACGGGCGCTACTGGGGTGCCGCACACGTCGAGGATTCGCTGCATTTCGAGGCCTGTTATTACCAGGGCATCGATTACTGCATCGAGCGGGGGCTCGAGTTCTTCGACCCGGGCACCCAGGGTGAGCACAAGATCGCGCGTGGCTTCGAGCCGACGCGCACGACGTCCGCGCACTGGCTGCAGCACGCGGGGTTTCGCACGGCGATTGCCCGATACCTCGCGCGCGAGCGCGACGCGATCGACGCGTACATCGTCGCGGCCCGCGAGCACCTGCCCTACCACCGTGAAGGCGCCGACGCGTGATCGCGTGGCTCAAGCCGACGGATCCGCCCGACGCGTTTCCGCCGGTCACGCAGGCGCTGCACGACCCCGACGGCCTGCTGTGTGCCGGCGGGGACCTGCGCCCCGAGCGCCTGCTCGCGGCCTACCGGCGCGGCATCTTCCCGTGGTACGGCGCGGGCCAGCCGATCCTCTGGTGGTCGCCGGACCCGCGCATGGTGCTGTACCCCGGCGAATTCCGAGTGTCGCGCAGCCTGGCCAAGACGTTGCGCAACCGCGGCTACCGCGTGAGCTGGGACACCTGCTTCGACGACGTCATTTCGCACTGTGCCGACAGCGGCACCCGCGGGGCCGAGGGCACGTGGATCTCCAGGGAGATGCGCATCGCGTACGGCGACCTGCACCGGCTGGGCCACGCGCATTCGGTCGAGGTGTGGCTCGAAGACCAGCTGGTCGGCGGGCTGTACGGCCTCGAGATCGGCGGCGTGTTCTTCGGCGAATCGATGTTCAGCGCGGCCAATGACGCCTCGAAGGTCGCCCTGCACTGGCTCGTGCAGCGCTCACTTGAGCGGGGTACGGCCCTGATCGATTGCCAGGTGGCGAGTGAACACCTGTTCACCTTGGGCGCGCGGCTGGTCCCGCGCACTGCTTTTGTGACAGCGCTGCAACAAAACATCCCGGACGCGCAAGCCGGCAGCGAACGCTCGCACTGACCGGTGCGTTCCATTGCTTTAGCGGGGGCGTTTCTGCAGAATTCGCGCGGTTTTAGCCGGTGTGAGGGTGCATGGCGAAGGAAGACGCGATCCAGATGGAAGGCCGCGTGGTCGAGACGCTGCCGAACACGACGTTCCGGGTGCAGTTGCAAAACGGACACGTCGTGACGGCGCACATCTCCGGCAAGATGCGCAAGAACTACATCCGGATCCTCACCGGCGACACCGTCACGGTCGAGATGACGCCCTACGACCTGACCAAGGGCAGGATCGTGTACCGGGGGAGGTAGGGGTTAGGGGATAGGAGATAGGAGATAGGAGTTAGAAGGCCGGCCTTGCCGGCCTTCTTCATTGTAGGTGTCACCCGTTGAGCCGGTCGACGCGGCAGGCGTAGCAGCCGCGCCGCGCATTGTGCACGTGCAGGTAACGCACGTCGGGATTCGCAAAGAACTTCTCGATCAGCGTCGCGAGCTGCTCACCCGGTGTGACTTCCGCATCGACGATCCAGTCGCGCTCGTCGTAGGCGCGCACAGAGAGCAGCCGTCGCTGCTGCTGCGCGGGCACCCTATTCAGCACTGACGCCGTTGCGTTCGCGGTGCGCCTCACGAAGATCGGGCCGGAGGACGCGTACGGCGTCGCGCCCGCGAGGTGCGCATGGTTGAGCAGCAGCACCCGCTCGCCCACCTCCGCATCCTCGAGCGTCACGCGACAGGGATAGGCGTGCGGCTCGTCGACCGTCATCTCGACGATGCCGCGACGCTCGAGCTCGGGGCGATCGAGCGCGAGCAGCGGCGCAAACGCCTCGATCGGCAGGCCGGTGATGCGGAAGGACATAACGGGGCTCCGCGCGCTGGTTGTGTCGCGCGGATTGTCGCCGCAGTTCGATGGCGTGCCGACCCGAATCGTGCTGTCCATGGCGCAGCGGCGCGTTCGGCGGCGGCAGTGAACGGCCAGGTTTCCTTCGCGGCGCATCGGAGCGCCGCCGCGCGAACGTCAGGCGTTCGATGAATTATCGTCGAACGCAAGCTCGCGCAAGGACCGCCGAAAATCGAGCCGCAGCGGGCGCGATTTTCGAAGCGCGCGAGGTTCTGCGCCGCGGAGGAAACGCGGCCGTTCGTGGCCGCAGGCGTGAGCTTTTCGCGCGATTCGGCGCGCGCGAGGTGCCGTCACTACTCCAGCAGCGCCGGCTCCTCCGACGCGCGCGATTCGACCTTGAGCTCGCCGTCCTTGCCGACCGTCACGAAGGCGTGACCGCCGTGCTCGAGCCGGCCGAACAGCAGCTCTTCGGCGAGCGGCCGCTTGATGTGCTCCTGGATGACACGCGCCATCGGCCGCGCGCCCATCTTCGGGTCGTAGCCACGCCGGGCGATCCACATTCGAGCATCGTCATCGATGTGCAGCGCGACGTTTTTCTGCTCGAGCTGCGATTCGACTTCGAGCAGCAGCTTGTCGACCACGCGGTTGATGGTCACCTCGTCGAGCGCGGCGAACTGCACGACGGCGTCGAGCCGGTTGCGGAATTCGGGCGCGAACATCTTCTTGATGGCTTCGAGCCCGTCGCTCATGTGGTCCTGCGCGATGAAGCCGATCGAGGCACGGCTCATGTCCGCCGCGCCCGCGTTCGTCGTCATGACGATCACGACGTGGCGGAAGTCCGCCTTGCGGCCGTTGTTGTCCGTGAGCGTGCCGTGGTCCATGACCTGCAGCAGCAGGTTGAACACGTCGGGGTGCGCCTTCTCGATTTCGTCGAGCAGCAGCACCGAGTGCGGGTGCTTGGTGATCGCCTCGGTGAGCAACCCGCCCTGGTCGAAGCCGACGTATCCCGGAGGCGCGCCGATCAGGCGCGACACCGTGTGGCGTTCCATGTACTCCGACATGTCGAAGCGCACGAGTTCGACGCCGAGCGTGAGCGCGAGCTGCCGCGTGACTTCCGTCTTGCCGACGCCCGTCGGGCCTGCGAACAGGAACGAGCCGACCGGCTTGCGCTGGTCGCCGAGCCCCGAGCGCGCCATCTTGATCGCCGAGGCGAGTGTCTCGATCGCGCGATCCTGCCCGTAGATCACGAGCTTGAGGTTGCGCTCGAGGTTCTTGAGCACGTCGCGGTCGTTGCTCGAGACGGTCTTGGGCGGGATCCGCGCGATGCGCGCGACCACGTCTTCGATCTGCTCGACCGTGACCTCCGGCGCCCGTTCGTCGACCGGCTTCAGGCGCTGCCGTGCGCCCGCTTCGTCGATGACGTCGATCGCCTTGTCGGGCAGGTGCCGGTCATTGATGTGGCGGGCCGAAAGCTCCGCGGCCGCCTTGAGCGCTTCGTCGCTGTAGCGGATGCCGTGGTGGTCCTCGAACTTAGTCTTGAGCCCGCGCAAGATCTCGATCGTCTCCGGCACGGTCGGTTCGATGATGTCGATCTTCTGGAAGCGGCGCGTGAGCGCGTGGTCCTTCTCGAAGATCCCGCGGTATTCCTGGTAGGTCGTCGACCCGATGCAGCGCAGCTCGCCGTTCTGCAGCGCGGGCTTGATCAGGTTCGAGGCGTCCATGACGCCGCCGGACGCGGCGCCCGCGCCGATGACCGTGTGGATCTCGTCGATGAACAGGATCGCACCGGGCTGCTTCTTGATCTCGGCGAGCACGCCCTTGAGGCGCTTCTCGAAATCGCCCCGGTACTTGGTGCCGGCAATCAGCGAGCCGAGGTCCAGCGAATAGACGGTGCTGTCTGCGAGCACGTCGGGCACCTTGCCTTCGACGATCAGGCGCGCGAGGCCTTCGACGAGCGCGGTCTTGCCGACGCCCGCCTCGCCCACGTACAGCGGGTTGTTCTTGCGGCGGCGGCACAGGATCTCGACCGTGCGCTCGACTTCGAGCGAGCGGCCGATCAGCGGATCGATCCGGCCTTCCTGCGCGAGCTTGTTCAGGTTCGTCGCGTATTTCTCGAGCGCGGATGCCCCTTCGGAGTCGCGTTCGCCTTCGACCTGCGAGGTGGTCTCCTCGCTGGACGAGCTGCGCGGCGCGTCCTCGGACTTCGAGAGCCCGTGCGAAATGAAGTTGACGACGTCGAGCCGCGAGACCTCCTGCAGGCCGAGCAGGTAGGCCGCGTGGGAGTGCTTCTCGCTGAAAATCGCGACCAGGACGTTCGCGACCGAGACTTCCTTCTTGCCGCTCGACTGGACGTGGAAGACCGCGCGCTGCAGGACCCGCTGGAAGCCCAGCGTGGGCTGCACCTCGCGGTCGTCGTCCTGCTTGAGCCGGGGGGTGGTCTGGTCGACGAAGTCCTTGAGTTCCTTGCGCAGGCGCGTGGCGTCCGCCCCGCAGGCCCGCAGGATCTCGCGGACCTTGGGGGTGTCGATGATGGCGAGCAGCAGGTGCTCGACCGTCATGAATTCGTGCCGCGCCTCGCGAGCACCCTGGAAGGCCTCGTTCAGGCAGATTTCAAGTTCGCTGCTCAACACGTTACTAGGCCTCTTCCATGGTGCAGAGCAAGGGGTGCTGGTGCTGACGGGCATACGTCGTCACCTGGGCCACCTTGGTCTCCGCAATCTCGTACGTGAACACTCCGCAGACCCCTTTCCCCTTCGTATGGACCTCGAGCATCACCCTTGTGGCCGTGGTCCGGTCCATGCCGAAAATGTGCTCGAGGACATCGACGACGAACTCCATGGGCGTGTAATCGTCATTGAGGAGGACCACCTGGTAGAGCGGCGGCCGCTTGGTCTGCGGCCGTGCCTCCTCGACGATCAGACCATGGCCTTGCTGTGTATGTTCCTCGGTCATCCGGTAACCACGTGGTCGAACGTTCTATATAGGGCTCCCCCTGTCCGCTGACAAGCAGCGGAGAGGAGTTCGGCGCGGGAGTTCCGGGAGTTGCGTCCCGGTTCGTGACGCCCGTACCGGACGCAGTTGTCTTGAGGCTGGATCATCCAAGTCCGTATGATGCCGGGATATCGTGGAACGGCCTTATCGGACGGCCACTTACAAGGATTCGATGACACTTTCCCAGAGCGTGAGCGCACGCTTCAACCGGCTGACCGCGGCCGCCCAGGGCGCGGGACCCGAGGGTTGGCAGGCGATGCTACCCCTCATCGTGTCCGCGCTGCTCGTCGTGTTGCTCGCCTGGCAGCTCGTTCAGCTCGTGTGGACGCTGCTCGGCGCGAAGAACGACCCCACGACCGTGGCCCTTGCGGGCGGCACGAGCGCGACCGGTGCGGCCGCGCCCGTCGCGCACGCGGTCGACGTCAACTCGATCGTCAACGCCCACCTGTTCGGCACCGCCACCTCACCCGCCAATACCGACCCGAACCAGGTGGCCGCGAGTCAGATGCCGCTCGTGCTGGTCGGCACCATCGCGAACACGAATCCGCAACTGGGCTACGCCATCATCGGCGACAGTCCGTCGTCCGCCAAGGTGTATGCCGTCGGCAAGACGATCACCGGGGGCACCAAGCTGCACTCAGTCTACCCGGACCGCGCGATCATCGACCGGGGCGGCAAGCTCGAGGCACTGCTGCTGCCGAAGCAATACCGGGGCGGCCTGACCGCCGGCGCCGGGCTGCAGGCGGGCGGGGGCCAGTCGGACCCGCTGCTGGGCGAACGGCTGCGCCAGCTCGCGCAGAGCAACCCGGGCGCGATCACCGAGATCCTGAGGCCGCAGCCCGTGTTTGCGAACGGGCAGCAGCGCGGGTACCGCGTGTACCCCGGCCGTAACCGCGCCATGTTCAACAAGTTGGGCCTGCTGCCTGGCGACATGGTCACCTCGATCAACGGCACGCCGCTCGACGACCCGGCGCGCGGCATGGAAATCCTCCAGACCATGAACAGCGCGGCGAACGTCAACATGACCGTCGAACGCAACGGCGAAAGCATCCAGGTCAACATCAACAACGCGCAGATCGCACAGGACGCGGCGGCGCTGCAGGCGCCCACGGAGGAGCCGGAAACGGTCCCGGTCGAAGAAGTACCGGCCATGAACGACGAAGAGACGGATTCCACGGAGTGACGATGATCCACACCATCCACCGACGTACGAACCGCGCTGCGCTCACGGGGCTGCTCGCCCTCGCGCTCGCGTGCGGCATGGCCGGGCTGGCCCTGTCGCCGTTCGCGTCGGCACAGAACCAGGGCTCGATCACGCCGAACTACAAGGATGCGGACCTCGGCCAGATCATCGAGGCGGTCAGCGCCGTCACGGGCAAGAACTTCATCGTCGACCCGCGCGTCAAGGCGCAGGTGACGATGCTCTCGTCGACGCCGATGACGCCCGACGCGTTCTACCAGGCGTTCCTGTCGATCCTGCAGGTGCACGGCTTCGTCGCGGTGCCCTCGGGCAACGTGATCAAGATCATCCCCGATGCCAACGCGCGGCAGGTGCCCTCCAACGACCTGCCCTCTCGGGTCAGCGCGACTTCCGACGAAGTCGTGACGCAGGTGGTGGCCGTCAAGAACGTGAGCGCCGCACAGCTCGTCCCGATCCTGCGGCCCCTGATCCCGCAGTACGGTCACCTCGCCGCCTACCCGGCTTCGAACATGCTGATCATCTCGGACCGCGCGTCGAACGTGAACCGCATGATGCGCATCATCCAGCGCATCGACCAGCAGGGCGACGAGGCGGTCGACGTGATTCCGCTGCAGAACGCGAGCGCGGCCGAAGTGGTCCGCATCGTCAACACGCTGTACGCGGGCGGGGCGGCGGCCGAAGGCGCGGGGATGCCGCAGGTCAAGATCATGGCCGACGACCGCACGAACAGCGTGCTCGTGAGCGGCGAATCGTCGCAACGGCTGCGGTTGAAGACGCTGATCGCGCACTTGGACACCCCGCTCTCCTCCGGGGGCGACACGCAGGTGCGCTACCTGAACTACGCCGACGCCGAGAAGATGGCCGCGAAGCTCCGTGAGCAGATCCAGGGGATTGCGGCGGCGGTCGCCGCGACGCCGGGTGGTGCGGCCGCGGGAGCCGGAGCGGCGCCGGTGGCGGCGGCCAGCACTGGCGGCGGCGGGGGCGGCGGCGACAAGAGCGTGTCGATCTGGGCGGAGCCGCAGACCAACGCGCTGGTCATCACGGCGCCACCAAAAGTCATGCGCTCGATCAATTCGATCGTCGACCGGCTCGACATCCGGCGCTTCCAGGTGCTCGTCGAGGCGATCCTCGTCGAAATGAGCGCCGACAAGGCCGTCGACCTGGGGGTCAACTGGCTGATCGCCGACACCGACGCCAACGGCAA